>Ga0210410_10000149_pt1 | contig 104285 bp, 85 predicted proteins | sample IncBWC4MmetaG_FD_161058 | JGI IMG/M metagenome (GOLD analysis project Ga0210410, IMG submission 161058) | Forest soil microbial communities from Barre Woods Harvard Forest LTER site, Petersham, Massachusetts, United States - Inc-BW-C-4-M | ecosystem: Environmental > Terrestrial > Soil >...
TTCCGCAACGCGCATTTTCTTTCCGTGGCGGTGAGCTGGGCGGAGGCGATCGGGGCGGGGGCGATATACATCGGAGCCGTAGCGGAAGACAGCTCGGGATACCCGGATTGCCGCCCGGAGTATTACCGCGTGTTCCAGGAGCTGGTGCGCGTGGGAACGCGGCCCGAGACGCGGATCGAGATTGTGACACCGGTGATCACCCTAAAGAAGAGCGAGATCATCCGGAAGGGCACGGAGCTAGGAGCGCCGCTGCATCTCACGTGGTCCTGTTACCAGAGCGAAGACGAAGCGTGCGGCGCCTGCGACAGCTGCCTGCTGAGGTTGCGCGCATTTGCGGAGGCGGGCCGGCCGGATCCCATTTGCTACCGGCACGGGGCGCCTGTGTCGCGTTGAGCTTGGATTCCAGCCCAGATTAGAGATAATAGGGCGTATAGGACCTGGGAAAGCCGGATGAGGGAGCTCCCGTGGCAAAAGGAGAATGGAGCATGAACCGAATGGTGTGTATCCACACAAAGCAGGGCGCAGGGAGAGTAGCGCTACGAGCACTCGCGGCGATGGCGATTGCTGTTCTTGCCGGAATGTGCGTACCGCGGGCCGTAGCGCAAAATACGGGAAGCATCAGCGGACAGATTCTGGATATTACGGGCAAGCCATGGGCAGACATCGGAATCCAGGCAGTGAGCGACCAGGGCGCGAAGCAAGAAACAAAGACGGATCAAAATGGGAAGTACGCGATTCGCAATTTGCGCGCGGCGATTTATACGGTGTCCGTGATATTGCCGGCGCCGAACAAGCCTTTCGAAATACAGTGCCGGGTACAGAGCGGGGAAGAAACCAAAGCAGACGTGAACTTCAAGGATGTCGTGGCCAAGCAAGGGGCCGAAGCCCAGGAACAGATTAAGAAGCAGGAAGAAGAGAAGCAAAAGTTTCAAAACATGAAACAGCACTTCGACGCCGCCGTGGTGATTCTGGACAAGGTGAAACAAGACAAGGCCGACCTAGCGAAGGCTCCCGCGGACCAGCGGGATGCCCTGAAGCAGGTCCTCGCGGATGATTCCGGAAAGGCTGTGACGGAGCTGGAGGCGGCGAAAGGGGCGGCCAGCGAAAAAGACCCCAACCTGAACCTCATACTTGCCCGGCTCGGGGATGCCTATGACGCGGCGGGAAGAAGCGACGATGCCATCAATGCGTACAAACAGGCAATCGATCTGAAGCCGACTGCGGCTTACTACAGTAACCTCGGAGGAATTTTGGGACGTTCCGGGAAAACGGAGGAAGCGATGGCCGTGTATCAGAAGGCCGTGGAGCTGGACCCCGTAAACGCCGCTCAAACGTGGCGCAACATTGGAATCACGCTGTATAACGCGAACCGGCTGGGCGATGCCGTGGAACCGCTCAAGAAATCCGCTGAGCTAGATCCAAAGAACGCACAAACCTGGTATCTCCTCGGTGCAGCCCTGGTGTACAAGATGACCATAAAGAAAGTCGGAGATAAGGATGTGCCGGAGTTCGCACCAGGCACGATCGAGGCTTATCAGAAGGCAATCGAGCTCGACCCCACTGGGCCCTACGGGATACAGGCCAAGCAAGGGCTCGAACAGCTGCAATTGATGGCTCCGGGTATCGACATGAAGGTTGGCACCAAGAAAAAGAAGTCCTGAGCTGAGAGGGATGGAATCAAAAGAAGTGCGGGGCCGGTTCCGCTGTGCGGGACCGGCCCTCTCGTTTTGTGGATGAGCGAGCAAGGAGATTGGACTGAACGAAGGATCTGTTATCGGAGCGGATCAGAGGGCTGCAGCATGGGCCGTGTTGGTAAAGTGCGCTTCGCCGAACTTTGATTTACGCCGTCTAAGCGAAACTCTGCGCGGAAAACCGGATTGGACTGCTCTGACGGCGCTCGCGGAAGTGCACGGCGTGACGGGGCTGTTAGCACAACGAATCGGCGAGTTGGAGGAATCGTACGTGCCGCAGGAGGTGCGGCAAGAGCTGCGGGCGAAGCGCCGGACGCAGATTTTATTCTGCATGAGCTTGAATGCTGAGTTGTTTCGACTGATCGGGAAATTTTCCGAGGCGAGCCTCGAGGCTATGGTGGTGAAAGGCCCGGTGCTCTCTGCAAGGGCGTACGGCGATCCGGGAATGCGGCGCTACGAAGATGTCGATCTATTGGTGCGCCAGAGAGACGTTTTGCGATTTACAGAATTGCTGACTGCGGAGGGATACGAGCCGAAAGTACCTACCCGCGCAATCCGGGCTGGGAGGGTGCCGGGAGAATATCTCTTCAAATGGCCCGGCACGAATCGGAGGATCGAACTACATACGGAGGAGACCCTGCGGTATTTTCCGCGACGGCTTTCCGTGGAAAACTTCTTCGCCCGGCGAGCCTACCAATCAGTTGATGGGCATGCTGTCCCGGCGCTCTGCGCGGAAGATGAACTGGTGCTGGTCAGCGTTCACAACGCGAAGCATTTTTGGGAAAGGCTGATGTGGGTGGCCGATGTGGCAGGGCTAATCGCAAGCCAAGAGAAGCTGGATTGGGAGCGCGCGCTTTCGACGGCCCGAGAGGTGGGCGCCGAAAGAATGTTGATCCTGGGGCTGCGGCTTGCGGAGCAAGTTCTACGAGTGAACGTCCCGGAAGAGATGACAAGCCCGGTTCGATCGGATGCAGGGGCGGAGCGATTGGCCGGAGAGATAATCGAGCGGCTGCCTACGGCGAGAGGAGCTTCGCGCGGAGTGGCTGGCCGCGCATTGTTTCGGATGCGCATGCGGGGAGGGTTTTTCCACGGCGCGGGTTATTTGCTGAGGCTGACACTTTCTCCGACAGAAGAAGACTGGAAAGAGGATAGTGGGAAAAAGCGGGGAAGGATTCTTGAGACCCTACAGAGGCCATTGAGGCTTGCGCGAAAGTACTGGACCAAGAACGACGGATAGGACCCGCGGAGTTTGGGCATCGTTTGAGAACGGCTTGCGCGCAAAAAGAAACAGGCCCGAACGTGAAGCTCGGGCCTGTTGGGAGGAGACGCGTCAAATCTTGGTGCCGCGCAGCGTCAGGCGCTTGGTCTTTTCTTGCGGAGGCGGCAGCTCAACGGTGAGATTCATCTCGCTGCGATTGCGAAGAATTCCGAGCTTGACTGTTTTGTCGTCGTGTTTTGCAGAGAGTTTCTCGCGCAGGTCACCCACGGTGCGGACGCGCTCATCGTTAATTTTGGTGATGACATCGCCCGCCTTTAGGCCGGCCTTTTCCGCCGGAGAACCGGAATTGACTTCACGGACAAGAACGCCTTCGCCCTCCGGAGCGCCGAAAAAGGAGCCGAGTTGGCCGCTGAGGTCTTCCGCGTCAATGCCGAGACGCGGGCGCATGCTGGGCATCATCATTCTACCCCAATCCATTTGCGGCATCTCTGGAATCTCGATGGTGTCGGGAAATTCCTGGACGTGGAAAGAGAAGGCGCCAGGCGCAGCGCCCATCCCGGTGCGGTGACGCTCTTCCGCTTTTCCGAGAGTGACGCTGAGAGTTTGCGAACGGCCCTCGCGCCAGATGGTGAGTTGCACTATGCGTCCAGCAGGGATTTCGCGAATCATGCGGCGGAACTGCGCCGTCCCTTCGACGCGCTGACCGTTGATTTCGGTGACGACGTCATCTTCCTTGAGACCCGCCTTGGCCGCAGGACCGTCCGGAACGATGCGGCCGAGCACAACGCCGCGTTCAGAAGACAGCTTCAGCCCTTTTGCTTTGTCGGAAGTAACTTCCTGGGTTTCGACCCCGAGCCAACTACCGCCTCCATCGTCTGAGAGGAATACGGAGACATCATCGTCGGAGACTTCGACGGGTGCTTGTATCATCTGCAAGCCCTGCGCTTGCCGGACGAGAGTTTGCGCTGATTCCTGGAGCGCTCGCACTTGTGCGAGGTTAGCAAGTTCGCTCTTCTTGAGTGCGCGCACCTTCGCCAAATCAGTTACCTGGGCACAGCTGGATGAATCCTCTTTTTCCTGAGAGGTCGCCGAGTGGCTGGGCAGTGCTGCCAAAACCAATCCAAATGCCGCCAGCCCGCCGGCCATAACTAAAATGCGATTTTTCATGGTCGTCTTTCCCCCTTGCCTGATTAGACGTGGCAAACGCTAAATGGTCGACCGCAAGGCTACAACTCGAATGCCGCCATTCACTGTGTTGAGCCGGATTGGCATACCGCCGTTTCCGAGTTGGCCGCGTACTTCGCGGGGGCGCAACGAGCCCTGCATGGTGAATGGCAGTTCAGAGGAGAAGCTGCCGTTGAGCGAGCGGGCCTCGAGGTCGGCATGGGTATCGGCGGGGATGGCGAGGAGGATGGAGCCGTTGGTCGTTTCCGCGGCCGCACCGTCCTTATCGTGGAAGCGCGCAAGTTCGAGGTGCACGCTGCCATTGGTGGTGTGAGCGTGGACATTTCCACCGCCTTCGAAGAGTTCAATATTGCCGTTCACGGTATGAAGATCTTCGACGGCATCCACACCGGCGACGCGGAGCGTGCCGTTCACGGTGCCGATGTGCTGGAGGTGCGCGCCGCGAGGGACACGAACCGTATAGTCGACAACGACTTCGACGCCTTCGTCCTGCGGATAGCGTGTGACCAGAGAGATCGCGCCGGGCTTGGCGTCCACCTCGATGGAAACGCGGTCGAGGTCGGACTCCTTCTGTCTGGCGCTTTTCACCGCATGAATCTCGACCGTGTCGCGGTCCCAACCCTGCACTTCCACCATGCCGTTGACGTTTTGCAACTCAAAGGAGCCGCCAGGCTGCAGCGGATAGGTTTGATTGAAATCCTTGCTGATAGCGAAACAAGGAACTGCGGAGGTGAAGACGACAAGAAGTGCGAACAAGGGAAGCGAGCGGACGAGCGGGCGAAGCATAACGTTCTACCTCCTTCGAAAACATCTCAGCGACGAGAATCGAGGACCCGAACGAAAATCGTGTGCGCTTGCGCGGCGGCGCTCTCGATCGTCAGTGCAACTGAAAATTGAAAGTCACGGTCGAGATCACGTCAATTTCTTTTCCATCCACCCAAACGGGCTTGGCCCGCCACCGGTTTACCGCTTCGCTTGCCGCATCGGCGAGAACCGGAGCGCCTTCGAGAACCTTTTGCAATTCGACGCGGCCGTCTTTCGTCACGACGACCTGAAGCTTCACCATGCCCTCGATACCCGCGCGGCGGGCGAGTTCGGGATAGGAGGGCCGCGGAGAATAGACGAGACGCTTCTCGAATTCACCGGGATCCTCGCGCAGTCCGCCGAAGAATGCGATTTCAAGCTTGGCCATCCAGCTTTCAAGCCAATCGCCTCTTTCTTCGGACTCGGGAGCCGAGCCTTCCACAGGCAAGAATTCCTTGTTGGCCACGGGAGCGAGCTGCGGTAAGTCACTGAGACGCTGCGTCAAGCGTTCCTTCTGTTCGCGAATGAGCGAATCCCGCAGGGCGACCTCGGAATCGAGGAATTGGAGGTGGATGTTTCCGGCGGTCGTGCGGAGCTTGAGAAGGGGACCGCCGCCATTCAGAACGGTTACGGCGTGCAACGGGCCCGCACTGCGGTTTGCGGGCGAATCAAACGTCAAGTGAAGGGCGGGATCGGCTTCGATGTGGCGTGCGCCACCGGATTCGACAAAAGCTTCGATGTTCGCCGCGAGATTGCGCGGCAGGAAAACGACGATGTCTCCGTCGCCCGAGGAAAGCTGAGAGGCGCCCGCAAGATGCACCGCGCCATTCGCAGTTGGGGAATCGGGGTTGATCCACGCGGTAATGGTGCCGCCGGCAGTTGCGGCGCGCACGGCGCCTGCGACGCGCGTCAGGCAGATACTGCCCGCGCTCGATTCCACTTCCATCGGGCCGGAAACATACATGACGCGGATGCCACCGCCACCGGTTTGGGCGCGAACCGAGCCGCGCACCTCGCCGAAATCAATTTGCCCGCCGCCCGTGCGGACGTTGACGACGCTTCCCGCTTTTCCGACGGTGATGTTGCCGCCATCCGTATCGAGCTCGGCGCGGCCGCCGATCTGGCCGGCCCGAATGTGGCCCCCACCGCTGCGCAACACCGCATCGCCGGCAATATTTCCGGCGATGATGTGGCCTCCGGCAGTGAAGGCGTTTAGATCGCCCGCGACATCGAGCACTTGGATGTGCCCGCCTTGTGTTTCCAACTTTGCGACCGGGTGGCCAACAACGACTCCCCGTATTCCTCCGAAACCGATTTTCCCCGCGTGAATATTGCCGCCCTGCGTGATGAGCGCCGCTGTCCCGCCGATGTCCTGAGTTTCGATGTCACCGGCAAGAGTGTTGATTTCGACGTTGTAGCCAGGCGGAACGGTGACTTCAAACTGCACCCAGAACTGAGCGCCGGAGGCGGGGTGGGAGATTTGGGGTGGAAGAGCTCCATTGATTTCCACGCCGGAAGTGGTGGCTTTGGCAGTCAACGAATAATGATCGAGAAGGTGCTGCGCCAGGGGAGCATGAGCGTCGGTTTCGAGATGCACGGTATAGCGAACGACCGGAGGCGCTCCGGGCTCGAGGGACGTGACTCTTACGGAGCCAAGATCGGCCGCGACGCGAAGAGTGAGGCCATCCCGTGTCTGCAAAACGCCAGTGCGATCCGCAGAAGTACGAGCTGAAGGAGGCGACGCGGGGGCGGCAGGACGCGCTTCGTGCTCTGGCGTTCCCGCGCAAAGGGCAAAAGGCGAGCACAACGCCGCGCAAAGGAGCGAAGCGAACAAGGAGCAAGAGGGAGCGAATGGAGCGTGGCGAAGAAACCGGAATGTGAGAAGAGCGCTCATCAGTCGACGGAAATATCTTGGCTCGGTTGCGAGCTACTGCACTTCGCGCGGTCCAATCTGCCGGAGAGCTGCGGCGCTTTGCAGACGAACATAACTATTCGGATCGTGCCGCTGCAAATCCTCGAGGGTCTGAATGACGCGTGCCACCGAGGGATCGGGAGGAATGGAGTTTTCGCCCGGTGCGGGAGCGACTTCAACGGTGGAGTTTGATTTATTTCCCAAGGTGCGGACTAAAAGATTGACGGCTTCAACGCGAACGCCGGGATTGGAATCATGATCGAGCGCTTCCAGCAAAGTCTCGCGCACGGAGTCATCGGAAGTGGAATCACGAAGTGATTCGATCGCCTTCATGCGCACGGCCGGATTGTGATCGCTGCGAAGCGCGGTAAGCATGGCGCGGCGCACTTCGGAATCGTTGGTGCGCGACTTCAGCGCATCCAGGCAGTCGAGGCGCACGCCGGGATCGAACCGCTGACCGTTCTCGACAACGTAAGTGAGGACGCGGCGCACGTCGGTGTCATCAAGATTCCCGGAGAGGACGAGAGGCTGCTCGGCGCGTAGCTGGACTTGAACAGTGCCGGGGGCGGTATCCTGGCCCGGGGAAAAGTTGATACCCGCAATGGTCATCTTGGACAGTTGGTCGTCGGTGAGCTGCGGCTTGGCGAGGATATTTACAGTCTGACCTGCGGAGTAGTTGGCGCTGCGGGAAGGAATCCATTGCAAAGTCTGAGTGCCGACAAAAACGCCGAACAAGATCAACGCGGCTGCACTCCACACGGGACGCAGGGCCATCCAGCGGCGCACCCAACCGAAGGGGAGCCAGTGGTCGCGCACGGGAGGGGCGGAAAGGTCGTCCAGCAGTTCGGAAAGCTCGCTGCGGCACTGCGAGAGCAAGATGCCCGAGGGATCGATGTCCTCGGAAGGCTGCAGGGCGTCCGCAAACGCCGCGTTCAGCGCCCTCTCTTCCGCAAGTTGCGTGACACAAGAGGAGCAGGTGGCCAGGTGCGATTCGATTGTGGAGCGCTCGGCGGCATCGACCTCGTCGCACGCATAGAACACGAGAAGGGGTGCGACATCCCCGCAGCGCGCGGTTTTTCCGGGAGCGCTCATCGCAAGCCCTCCAACTGGCTGCGCAGTTTGCGGGTGGCGCGGAAGAGGGAGTTCTTCACCGTTTCTTCCGTTGTGCCGAGAGCGTCGCCGATGGCGCGTAGCTTCAGGCCTTGATAGTGCTTCATTTCGAAAACAATCCTCTCGCGCGGTGAAAGCCGCTGCATGGCTGCGGCGAGCCGCACTTGAATTTCTTTGCCCAGGAGACGCCGCTCGGGATCGAGCGTGGGTCGATGCTCACGCTGGCGCTCGAAGAAATCGGTTATGCCTTCTTCACGATGAGCGGCGCCGAGTTCCGGAGCTTGATCTTCGGGCCGCGCCTGCCTGCGGCGCAATTGGTCGAGGCAGACGTTGGTGACGATGCGGTAGAGCCATGTGTAAAAGCTGCATTCGAAGCGGAAGCGATGAAGATTGCGGTAAACCTTGAGGAAAGCTTCCTGATAAACGTCGCGGGCATCCTCCGGGCGCTTCATCAAATTGAGCGCGAGGCGTAGGACGTCGCGGTCATAGCGGTGAACAAGTTCCTCAAAGGCGGCACGCCCGCCTGCCTGCGCTTCAGCCACTAGGGCCCGTTCGTCGAGCTGGGACAAGGGAATCACCGCGGACAAGGCGGCTTGAGAATGGCCCGCCCGGCCTGCTCCATCGGCAAACGCCAACGTCCATCTGGGAAGCGGCATATTTCGCTTTTCTTTCGCGCGTTAGGGTGTTGCCGCATGACCAGCAAAACTTTAGCGGAAAAGACCCTGTTTCAGGTTAACACAAAGAAACGCGTGACCACCCAATTTGGACGTACTTCGACCCACCGGGTGAGCAGCCACTTCCTCAATTCATAACGCGGAAGTGACCTATTTTGTTTCGGAAAGGCGGTGTGGGCGGAGGAGGATAGGTCGATTCCGAAGGGCAGCTCCCGAACTGGATGCTTTTAGGTGCCGCTCGAAGCGCGCGATCGCCAAGCCGTAAAAGGCCAAGTCAGAAGCACAATCAGCACCAGGAGAACGATGTAGCCATTGGCGCGGTAAAAGGGTTCGGGCTGTTGCAGAAGCGGGAGAGCGTCTCCCAAAAGAAAAGTTCCCACGACCACAAGGAAACAACCGAGAATGTTGAATCGCATGATCCGGCGCACGCCGAAGACGATCACCGCCAGGACGATGGCTCGCATCAAGAATAGTCTGGCGAAATCGGCCGGGTTGATCCAATCACTTCCTACGAGAGCCAAGGCGCCAAGGAGAAAAAGCGAGAAACGCAGCCAGCGTGTGCGCATTTCCGCGGCAATGAACCCCGCCAGGATCGCGACAATCCCAATTTGAAATAATCCTCGGAGCAGGCTACCGCCCAGAATCGCGCCTGCCGGCAGGATTGCATCGAAGTCAGCCCCAAACGATGCGCCTGTTACGCGGTGAAGAATGGGCCAGCGTGCGAAGTAGGCTTCGATGAGGTGATTAAGTCCGAGAAGCGCCGCTCCCCCACCGAGACCGATCCACAAGGCGTCTCGATAGTAAGCCGCGGGCATGCCGGTCCACGTAGGAAGGCGATCCTCCCCAAATGCACGCGAGGCGTAGTACCACGCCAAACCCATGAGCAGAGAGAGGGCTCCGAAGATCGCGATACTATAGATAATCACAGATACACCGAATAGCCCCCAATAGAGACGCAAGGGATCGGCGGTCTTGTATTGTTGCAGGTAGTTGACGATGCCGCTGCCCAGCCCCAGGTTCAATATAAAACTGAAGAGTCCGAGCAATGCCCAATTCGACAGGCGCTTCCACGGTATGACCACGGCGGTGTGCGCGCGCAGATCCTTGAGATACACAATCAATAAGGCTAGCCCCAGAAAGAAATACACGGCGTATGGAAAATACCTATTCATCGTATATGCGAGGGATTCCTGCTCCTGCTTGCGGCGCCAGTCGTCGGGGATTTTGATAAAAGTCCTGTAATTGGCGACTTCCACCCCGAGGACCTGGAGTTCGATGCGGGCATAAGCGTGGTCGGCGGAGTTTGAGGGGCCACTAGTGATTGAATCGAGCGGAGCATTTTGCTGCCAAATCAGAGAGTGATCTGTTCGATGAGGGAGTTTGTTGGAATTGGCTTCGACGAGAGTCCACTGGCTGAGGTCGATCTTCTTTACTTCGCGGAGATAGCGTTCCGCGCCTGCCACGGCCTCCTCTTTTCCAATCGAGACGCGTGCGTCCGATTCCGCCAGGGTGTGGCGAAAGGAATCGAACGAGCCATCCGGTTTGAGGACGACGGTAAATTCCTCGGTATGGCTGTCACGGAAGAAGCGAGTGAACCACAGCGCGCCGGGCACCTGGGTGGCATAGATCTTGTTGAGTTCGCGTACACCGATGCGCCGGCGGAGAAACTCGTTCACGAACGGGTCGGTCGTGTTTACCAGCACGGTGCTGCGGTGAAAGGAGCGCGGATCGAGGCCGCGTTGCCGAAGAATTTCATCGGCATGAGCCTGCGCCGATTTTGCATTAACGGAAAGCTTCAGGTAACTCCCGATCGACGGCTGCCTCAGCCGCCAGGTAAGCATGCCACCGGCGACCAGGCAGACAACAAGGAATCCGATGGTGCCGGTGGTTAGCGCATCATAACGGCGCGAGGAAATTGCAGCGTCAGGAGCGGGCGGAGCCCCTGCAAGCGAGAGATCGGAAATGGGTTCGGCCCGATTGAGCAAGTCTTCACTACTCTCGAACCCCCCGCGCCGCAAATAGGAAATGGCGGAATAGGCCAAGGGAGCGAATGCGGCCGCACCCACAACCACGCCGGAAACCTGGAAGTAAAAGCTGTTTGAGCGCAGCAGAAACAGACCCACCAGCGAGGCGTCCACGGTGTAGTGCCAGATGAGCGTGGCCAGAATGCCCCAGCGCAACATCACGATTCCCGCGACGATTCCGATGATGCCGATTTCGATGCCACGAATGTAGGCGGGCTCCTGCGGGTAATTGCTGTGCAGGAAACTCCAAAGGAAGGCCGGCACGATGACGGCAACCCACCGCGAGCGCGTGACGCGCGAGAGCAGCGGAATGGCAAACATGCGGAAGGTAAATTCTTCGCTGGTGGAAGCGAGCAAGCCGATAGCGGCTCCGGAAATCCAGGGAAAATCCGTGCCCACGGAGTTTTCGTAGTTCAGATCCTGGGGTGCCCAGGCCCCGAAATGCGCCGCAATCATGTAGAAGCAGACGATGTAGCCAATGTGGGCCGCGGCCATCGACAGCCCAACGATGGCGGAAGAGAAAAACTCCTTCGAGCGCAGAGCCCGAAGCGAAAGAACTTTGGTCAACCGGAGACGGTCCGGCTGCGAAGCGCGATACAGGGGTTCCGCGGCCGGCAAAACCAGCACCACCATGAGGGCGGAACCCAAGCCGAAGACGAGCGCGCCAACGAACTGTTTGAAAACGAAACTGCCGTACGCGGAGTTCGTGTCGTACTGCATGCGTGCAAGAGGCCACTCGTTGAGTTGCATGAAAAAGAGGACCAGCGCGACGACCGCACCCAGCTTGAAGGCGGCGCCCCAGCCGGTTTGGCCACGGCGCGCGAGGGAAATTCCCAGCCAGGTGGCGAGCGCAATCAGCAAAATGTAAGGAACAGCGAAAACAGCCGCCAGCGTGTCGTTGCCGGAGCGGAGCCTTTTGTAGCTTCGCTCCCATTCTTCCGGCACATGGAGAAATTCCCTCGAACTTCCGACGCGATCGCCCTGAAGCGAAACGCTCAAGCGGTAGGGGGCGTCCTTGGCGCGAAAACCATGTTTTTCCCAGGTGAAAGACCAATCAAGACGATTGGGGCGTTTTTCAGAATTAACCTCTTCCGGCAAGAAGTCCCAAGCGCTTAGATTGGCGCCAAGTTTGCCGGTGAGGAAATCTTGCGCAGCAGTTTGCGCGGCAGCGCGGTCGAGCGTTGCGCCAGCGCGAGATTCTTCCACTATGTGGGCGTAGCCCGCAATTTCGCCCGCAGGCGTGACGTGAACGTGAAACTCTTCCTCCTGCTGCGGTTTGAAGAAGCGCACATCCCAATACCAGATGTGGAGTGTGGAGGACATCAACTGATTGGCCTGCTGAAGGCCGAGCTGGCGTTCGAGGTAGGTTTTGGCGTGGGACGTTTTCTCGTTGTCGTCTACGGCAAAGATAATCGCTGACTGATAGCCGCTGATATTCTCGCCGATTCCGGTGATAAAACTCTTTGCGCGCTGGAGAGCTTCATCGCGAGAGACGCTGAAATTGACCGAGGCTTCGGGAAACGCCCGGAAAAAATAATGGCGCGCAAAAAACACGCCGGCGATGCCAAGCAACACCCAAATCAGCAGGGTGCGTTTATCGGAACCTGTGAGACGCTCTCCGGACAATAGAGCCTCCTCATCTATGGGGCCGCGAAAGAAGAAAAGTGCGCGGCTTCTTCGAGAACCACTCTATCGATACGTATGCGCGGGGCGCAAGGTTCGCGTTGTCAATGCCGTCCGCGCGAGACATCGTCGGTCCACACTGCGGGTAATGATATAAAGAAAGAGCCTTGGCCGCCACGCAGAGAGGCGCGCCGCGTGGCCGATGAGGGTAATTATTGTCGATGGCGCTGAGCCTCACGACCGAAGTGCGGATGATCAAGGGCGTCGGCCCGCAACGCGCCGTGCTGCTGGCGAAGCGCGGGATTTACACTCTGGAAGATCTGCTCACGTATTTGCCGTTCCGCTACGAAGATCGCATCCATTTTTCAAGAATTCAGGACATCCAGCCGAACGGCACCTATACGATTCGCGCGCGCGTGATGAGCGGGCAGGCCATCCGCAGCATGCGCGGCCGCGACGCGATCTACCATCTGCTTGTCCAGGACGATAGCGGCTCGCTGCCATGCAAGTTCTTTCATGGCGGCTATCTGCAAGACCGCTTGAAACCCGGGCAATTGCTGATTCTTCATGGCAAAGCGGAAATCGACAAGTTGCGTCCCGCGCGGCTGGAGATGGTGAATCCGCAGCTTGAGGTGCTGCGCAGCGAGGAACTGGATTCGACGGAAGTTGGACGAATCGTCCCGATATACGAGGCGATTGGGACGTTCGGATCGCGCGCCATTCGCCGTGCGATGTACGCCGCGGTGCAACTGCTCGATCCGAAGATGCCGGACCTATTGCCGCAAGAACTGCGCGCGAAGCTCGACTATCCTTCGAGGCAGGAAGCGATTGTCCACACGCATTTTCCGCCGCCGGGGGAATCGCTCGAAGCGCTGAACACGTTTCGTTCGCCTGCGCAGCAGAGGCTGATTTTCGAGGAGTTTTTTTTGTTTCAACTCAGCCTGGCGCTCGAGCGCCGGGCGGCGCGCAAGGAGAACGCCATCGCCTTTCGCGTGAGGGAAGACAACGTGCGCGAAGCGCTGAAACGCATCCTGCCATTCAAGCCGACAGCAGCGCAGAAACGCGTGCTTGCGGAGATTGCCGCGGATCTCGAAAAGCCGGCCCCTATGAACCGCTTGTTGCAAGGAGACGTCGGCAGCGGCAAGACGATCGTGGCGCTGCAGGCGGCGGTGATCGCCATCGAAAATGGCTGCCAGGCGGCATTGATGGCGCCCACGGAGATTCTTGCGGTGCAGCATTATTTGTCTGCGCGGCGCATTTTGGCGGCCGGAGGGTACCGGGTGGAGCTGCTTATCAGCGGAACGAAGTTCGCCGAAAAAAAGGCCGCACTCGAACGCATTCGCTCCGGTGAAGCGCAGCTCGTTATCGGGACGCACGCCTTGATCGAGGACAAAGTGGAATTCGCGCGCCTGGGATTTGTGGCCATCGACGAGCAGCACCGCTTCGGCGTGATGCAGCGCAAGCGATTGATGGACAAAGCCGCTTCGCACGGCCACGCCCCGCACGTTCTCGTGCTCACGGCGACTCCCATTCCGCGAACGCTCTCGCTTACTTTGTATGGCGACCTGGACGTTTCGGTGATCGACGAGCTGCCTCCGGGGCGCACCCCGATCGTGACACGCATAACCACGGAGCCGCATCTGCCGGGAGTGTGGGACTTTCTCCGGCGGGAAGTTCAAACGGGACATCAGGCTTATGTCGTTTACCCGGTCATCGAGGAATCGAAGCTGGAGTTGAAAGCGGCAATGGAGGAATACACGCGGCTGTCGAAGGAAGCGTTTCCAAAACTGAAGCTCGGGCTCCTCCACGGGCGCCTTTCGAGCGAGAAAAAGGAAGACGTCATGCAGCGTTTCCGGAAGAACGAGATCCAAATTTTGGTGGCGACCACGGTAGTAGAAGTGGGCGTGGACGTGCCGAACGCCACGGTGATGGTGATCGAACATGCCGAACGCTTTGGTCTGTCGCAGCTTCACCAGCTTCGCGGACGGATCGGGCGGGGCGCGGAGAAATCGCACTGCATCCTGGTCGCACCGATGCGGATGACCGACGAAGCCCGCGCGCGGCTCGACACCATGGTGCGCACCGCCAATGGATTTGAAATCGCCGAAACGGATCTTCAGCTTCGCGGTCCGGGGGAATTTTTTGGCACGCGGCAATCCGGCGATTTGGGATTCCATGTGGCGAGTCCCTTACGCGACCGCGAATTATTGGAGTCGGCGCGCCGGGAGGCTTTTTCCCTGGCGGATGATTCCGCCCGCGAGCCCGTGCTCCAGAACATTCTTCGCTCGCTTCCGGAGCAGTGGCAGCGGAAGTATCATCTCGCCCGCGTCGGCTGAAGAATTAGCCTGATTTTGTTTGGCTGGTTGCCGGCTTAATCAGGCACAAGCCCACCTGAACTCAGGTCCCGCTGCCACGGTTGGCGCTCGTGTGCCGTGCGTGGTGGCTGAACCACGGAGTCGACCACTCCAAGAAAAAACAGTACCGTAATATTCCAGCAGGCCCACTATAGGCCATTGCCACACAAGGATAGGCTGAACACGGGTGGAATAGAAGAAAACCCCTAGTACGTGTAGCAGGAATAAAACGCAGATTGATGGCCAGAAAACGCTTCGATGTCGCCAAGGCCGAAGACCATAAACGTAGACTGCGAAATAGATTCCTGTGAAAAGAACCGCCTGTACCAGCCTCTTATGCCTATCATGATATTCGCCAATCCATGGTGCCCAGGTCTCCATCGAGATGATTGCGATGAAGATTAGAAGACTGATGAAAATTCCAAAGAGCATAGGATAGGCAGTAATTAACCTCTTAATCCGCACGACGCTGCCCGGCCCGTACTCACTCGTAGTGCGCACTTTTTCATTCTCATTCACACGCAGAGAGTACACCCAGATTGCTTCTGATGGTAATTCTCGATTGGTCGGATTATCGGACAAATAGCCGTACGCGGGCCAGTCGGGATTGGAGGTGCTTCCGCCATGTCGCGCACTCTAGCGTGCTCATTGCCGACATTTCTTGTTCCTTGACTAGGGACCGAGAACTGACGACTAATAACGGCACTCATGCGCGTTATTGCAGGAACTTACCGCAGCCGTATTTTGAAAAGCCTGAAAGGCCTGGCGCTTCGTCCTACGAGCGACCGCTTGCGCGAGGCGCTTTTCAATGTGCTTGGGCCAACCGTGAGCGGGGCGAGGTTCCTCGATCTTTTCGCGGGGACTGGCGCCGTCGGGATCGAGGCGATCAGCCGTGGAGCTTCCGAGGTGGTTTTCATCGAAAATCATGCTCCGGCGGCCACGTTGATCCGAAAAAACCTGGATTCACTCGGAGTGCGCTCCGGAGCCACTGTGCTCTGCGTGGATGTTCTGCGTGGCCTGGAGATGCTTGTAGCCAGTCGAAAAGGTGTAGCCGCTCCTTTCGATTTTGTATTTCTCGATCCTCCCTACGCGGCAGCCGAAGAATACACACGCGTATTGCGATTTTTGGGAGCGGCCGCCTTCTTGGCGCAAGACAGCATTGTGATCGCAGAGCATCGCCACAATTTCGAGCTGCCCGCTCGTGTCGGCTCGCTCGTTCGTTATCGCGTATTGAAGCAAGGTGACGCCGCGCTCAGCTTCTATCGCCAGCGTCCTCCCGAAGAGGACGAAGCGGATCGCACGAAGTAAACCTCCCGCGGGTTGCTTTCATCTATCCAGTTGACCGGAATTTGCTCGATTTCTTTCCTCCCGGCTATTCGGGCACGGCACGGTATAATTGCAAGACTCATGTCGCTCGATGGCCTCACAGCTGCGTTTGACCTCTTGGGACAGGCGGAAAAGCCTGCGGCCTCCGTGCGTTTGGCCGGTGCTCAGGAGCCTCAGCTCGAAGTCTCCTGGGGAGGCTTTCACCAGAGCCTCGGAAGCAGTCTTAGGGCTCTGTTCGCGGGTCCCTGGGCGCCCGGAAAGTTTTTGGGAGGGGACTACTTCAGGGATTGCTGGATCGAGCGTCGTATTCCGCGCCGCGCCGTTATCGCGGCGGCGCTCTGGCATTTGGCGTTCCTGACCCTGCCGTTTCCGCAGATCTCCGCGGGACGCAAGAACCCCGCATTCGAGAACACCGAGCTAACCTGGTCCGGGCCGATCGATGATTTACCCCTGCTCGAGATCCACCGCGCGAAGGCCAGACCCACTCCCCGCGTCGAGCCGAAAGATCCTCCCCCAACCCAAGGTGCAGATGCATTTCATCCGCGGCAGCGCATCTTCACCGATCCCGCTCATCCCACTCACCCGCGGCAGACACTCATCAACCCAGCCGCCCCGCCCGAGCCGCCCAAGATTCTCCCGAACTTGCCGAATGTGGTGCAGTTGGCGCAGTCGCCCGCTCCTCCGCGCCCGCGCTTGCAGATCAGCGAAGAAACTCTGAAAAAATTGCGCCCGCGTGAACGCAAGGCGGCAAAAGTCACGTCAGCTCCCACGCCGGATATTCCTAACGCCGAGCAGCGCATTGCGGAAATCAGCCTAGCTCTTCAGCAGAAGGGCCCTGCGCGGCCGAAAATCGAGTTGAATACCGGGTCCGCGCCCCGCGTCCTGCAGCGTGCGCAAGACTCCGAGACTGCGCCTGCGCCCGACGCCGGCATGGCGCAGCCCAGCGTGGTAAACGGTGATGCGAGAACGCTGGTTGCGCTCTCCGCGGCTCCGGCGCCGCCTGTAGTTCCTGTTTCACTTCCCCAAGGCAATGTCGCGGCTCGCGTTTCCATCTCTCCCGAAGGCAAGACTCCGGGTGCGCCTGCCGCCAAAGAAAGCACAGCCGGTGCAGGAAATAGTTCGGTGGGAGTCAGCATCAGCGGAGGAAGCCCGCGTGGGAAAGAAGGCGTTTCCGGGTTGGGCGGGGGCACCGCGCCGATTAAGGCGCCGCGTTTGCTGGTAACGAAACCGGAAGCAAACTCAAGGAACGACGAACCCGTGGAAAGGACCGGGCCCCCCAATTTTGCGGCATTGCCCGCAGGCGCCAAGCCCGAGCTGGTTTTTGCATCGAAGCGCGTCTACTCCATGAACGTGAATATGCCGAATCTGAATAGCGCGACAGGAAGTTGGATTCTCAATTTTTCCGAGCTGCGCACAAACCCGGATGCGCCGCGCGTGGTCTCCGGAGATCTGTCAGGACCCTCCGCGTTGAAGAAGATCGATCCAAAGTACCCGTCCACGCTGCTTAACGAACACGTGGAGGGCGAAGTCATCCTTTACGCCATCATTCGGAGCGACGGTTCCGTGGATAGTATCCAGCTAGTGCGCGGCATTGACGACCAGCTAGATGCGAACGCCATCAAGGCGCTTAGCCAGTGGAAATTCCGCCCGGCTTCGAGGCAGGGTGTGCCGGTTGACCTCGAAGCGATTGTGCACATTCCTTTCCACGCCCCGGACGAGCGATAGGAAAATCCGCAACGAGAAGAGTCACGCTCGGCCTTCCGCGAGTTTTACAAGTGTATAGAGCGCGTGATTGAGTGGCGCGGGAACGCCTAGCTCCGCGGCGCGGCGAGCGATGTAGCCGTTCAAGGAATCAATCTCCGTGAGCTTGCCACGATTCAGGTCCTGCGCCGTTGAGGAAAACGCTCCCGACATCTGTGCGGCGATCTTTAGCGCGCCCGACATGGCGGCGGTAAAATCCTCCAAGCCGGGCAATTGAATGTTCGCGGCGTGGGCCACGGCTAGCAGTTCCTTCACAATGTTTTCGACGGCTTTGCGCGCATCCTCGCTCGCCGCAATCTGGCCGTATTTGGCCTTGCCCAGCGCCGAGATGGCATTCAGCGCGCAATTCCAGGTCAACTTGGTCCACAGCTCGCCAACGATGTTGTCCGAAATGCGGCAGGGCACATGCGCTCGTTCGAAAAGGCTGGCGAAGCGCCCGGTTTTTGCGTTGCGAGGGCCGATGACAAGATCTCCTCGGCCAACGTGTTTTACCCGGCCAGGTTCCGGAACAGACGCGGCCACATAGACGACAGCGGGCAGCGCCTCGATGCCGGCGGCCTCGCGAATTTGCTCCACGTTATCCACACCGTTTTGCAGGCTTACAACAAGCGCGCCCGGCGCCAGCAGGGGCGCGATGGCGCGTGCGGTTGTAGCGTTATCGGTAGTCTTCACGCAAAAGAGAACAATCTCGGCAGCGCGAACGGAACTTATTTCCGTTGCCGCTTCGACCCGCACAGACTCTTGAAATTGCACCGTGTCCAGGAAGAGTCCGTTTTTCTTCACCGCTTCCACAAACGCCGGGCGGCCGACCATCACCACGGGCGCACCCGCCCGTGCCAGCATGCCGCCGAAGTAGCCCCCGACGGCGCCTGCACCGACTACAGCGATCCTGGGCCAATCGTGTTGCGCCATCAGGTGGTAACCACTGAGATCAGCCGGTCGATATCGCGCTCGGAATTATATAGGTGGGGCGAAACACGAATATTTCCTTCGCGCAGGCTTACAATGACGTTTTCTTTGCGAAGCTGATCATACAGCGCTGTAGTCTTCTCCGCCGTGCGCGCCCTGAAGCAACCGTACGGCCCGCGCTGCGACGCATCGATTGGACTGGCAGGAACGCAGCGATCCTTTGGCAGCCGCTCATACATCATGTCGATTAGTTTGCGGTTGTGCTCTGCCACCAATTCAGGTCCCATGCGTGCTACAAAATCAACTGAGGCGTCCATGGCCACCAGGTTTAGATTGAAATAACTGGCCCATTCCGGGGAGTCCCACCGCATTGCGCTCGGCGCCGGCTTCGGATCGTCGAAGGACAACGAAGCAAAATTGTCTGAACCTGCCACGGCCATCCAATGGAAAGGGCCCGGCCGGACGATCGAGAGGTGCTCGCTCTTTACCCAGAAAAATCCTGTGCCAAACGGCCCAAGCAGCCATTTGTAGCCTGCGCTCACTAGAAAGTCTGCCCCAAGCTGCGTGACGTCGATCGGAAGCGCACCGCAGCACTGGCTGACATCCAGCAACAGCAGCGCCCCTTGCGCGTGGCAAGCTGCCGCAACCCGCTGGGCATCCAGCAGCGAGCCATCGTCGAAACGCACCAGACTCACCGAAACCAGCCGGGTTCGCGGCGTCATCGCTCCAATCAGATCGTCCGCGGTGATGAACCGTTTACTAGGAGAAACAATTTTGAGCTTTAGTCCTTCGCGTTCTTCCATCGGTTTCCACGCCGTGTACTGCAGCGGAAACTCAGTTTTGGCAGTGACGATCTCGTCGCCCGGCTTCCACGTCAGGCCATACGCAACCGCCGCCAAGCCCGCGCTCGCCCCGCTGGTGAGCGCAATCTCTTCGGGTTTTCCCCCGACCAGGTTTGCGATGGACGCTCGTATTCGGTTGGGCACGTCGAAAAAAGTGGAGTCGGGCTTGTGATGCGGATATTTCTTCGCCTCGAGCGCAGCTTGCGCGGCACGAATGGAAACACGCGGCATCGGCGACTGGCCCGACACATTCAGGTAGGTCGCGTCTTCGAATTCAAACCATTCTTGCCGCCAATCGGTAGGTGCGGAGGTCGTTGCCGTGGCCATGATTTCACCTCGGGATGATGCACAAGAACCTAGGTTCCCGGAAGCCCGGATGGATGCAACATCCAATTTGGGAGTCGGCCGCCGCGCTAAAAGTGGCCGCGCAGTTCGCGGAAAGCCGGCAGGATGACAAGCTTTCCGGAGCCGGCCAGCACCGGTTCGTGTTCCAGGTGCCAGGTGTGTTCGTGCGGGATATAGACGGCATTCAGGCCGAGCTTGAGCGCGGGATTGATGTCGCTGCGCGGGCTGTTGCCGATCATCCAGCCTTGCGATTTCACGATCTTATACTTGTGTATAAGCCCGTTATAGGTCTCGTGGTCTTTCTCGCGCACGATTTCGATGAATTCAAAGAATCCCTGCAAACCGGAGCGCTCGACCTTGGCAGCCTGCTCGGCAGGCTCGCCTTTTGTAAATAAAATTAGGCGGTGACGTTCGGTCAAATAGGCCAGCGTTTCAGGTACACCGTCGAGAATTTTTGGCGGCGTGCGTTCCAGCTCGACGACGCGCTGGTGGATCAAGGCGAGCGTTTCCCTTTTGGCCATCTGGTCCGCCAGTTTGAGGTAGGTTTCTTCCAATGAACGGCCAAAGCTGCGAACTCCGTAGCCGTACTGACGGATGTTCTTGCGCTCGGTTTCATTGAGGATGTGACGGATATAAGCGCGGGTGTAGCCGGAGGATTCGACCAGGCTGATGAAGTCTTCGATTAGTTTTTCGAAGAAGACATTATTTTCCCAGAGCGTGTCATCCGCGTCGATCAAGAGTGTATGTCGTCGCATAGTGATCCGTGTGCGGCGGCCCTTTGCACCGCGCATTTAGCTTGGATGTTAATCTAGCAGCCGAAGGGTGTCTTTGGCGATGGTGGCGGCTGCTCCGGGGCGACCCATTTGGCTGGCGGCTTGTCGCATACGTTCAAGCCGCGGCAGATCATTCAGTAATCCCGCGATCTTCCAGGCGGCTGCGGGCAGGTTGTTGCAGTGGATCGCGGCGCCCGCCTCAAGCAAGTGGTCGGCGTTGCGTTCTTCTTGTCCAGGAATCGGTTCGATAAGCGCCATCGGCAGACCCCGAGCCAGGGCTTCCGAAGTGGTCAATCCACCAGCCTTTCCGATAAGCAGATCCGCTGCGGCCATGTATTGATCCATTTCCGCCGTGAACCCCACAGGGCAAAGCTTCGCTGCGCCGCTCGGCAAAGTACCGGCCCCTCGCGCGATTTCCGCCAATCGCTTGTGTACCTTCTCGGCCTTCCCCGCAATGGCCACGATCTGCCAAGGTTCCTGCAGCGCCAACAAATCGCGGACGAGCTGCTCTACGGGGCCGATGCCGTAACCTCCTGCCGAAATGAGGATCGTTGGAGCGCCAGGATCCAAATTCAAGCGGTTTCGCGCCGTGGTTTTTTCCGGCTTTACGGCGAACAGCGGATCAATGGGAATTCCCGTCACGCGAACTATTTCGCGCGGAACTCCAAGTCGGGCCAGATATTCGGCTGCCTCCTCGATAGCCACGTAGTACCGGTCGACCGTGCGGAAGAGCCACATTGCATGGACGTCATAGTCGGTGACGACGATGGCGTGGCGGGCTTTGAGTTTACACTTTTCGATCAGCCACGCGATGATTTCGGCGGGAAGAAAGTGCGTCGCCACGCAAAGATCCGGCTGCACGCGCTTCAGCATGCGAATCATTGGCTGGGTGTTGAGCCGGTCCATCGCCACGCGCCGCCGCAAATGCTGCCAGGGCTGGTCCGTCCTGTCGTAGAGCACGCCCATGAGTTCGGGGGCGCGTCGAACCATCGAGATGTAAGCCTTGTCGTAGATTCGCTGGAACAGCCTGCTGACGTACTGGATCACATCGATGTGCTCGACCTGGCACTCTCCCGTCGCCAGAAAAGCTTTCTCCAGCGCCTGTGCCGCGCGGACATGGCCAGCGCCGGAAGATACAGATAGGAGCAGAACGCGCGGTTTGGATTTCATACCGGGAGATTGGCCCTTATCCGATTTTCTTCACGCGGTCTTGCGATGCCCGGCAGCAAGTTTTTCCAGGATGCCGTGGGCAACTTTCTGCAGCTCGCCAAATCGGGTGAGGTAATCCTGGAAATCGTGGTTCAGGGCTTGCGCGTCTTGCGGCCCCAGTTGGGTGCGCAAGATCATGTCGCGCAGTTTAACGGGATGGGGCAGCAGCGCGTCTTCCTGAAGCTCGTCGAGCGCGATCCTGGCGTCATAGTGATACATAGATTCCCCCCAGCGAAAAAATAAGGGCATCTGCATTGTACTCGCGCGGGAAACGCCATGCGAGCCTTGCGGGGACTGGATCGGTAAAGAGAATTAAGCGGCAGATGCCGCTGCAGGAAGAAACTCGTAGCGCTCGATTTTGGCGGCTACGCCTTTTTGACCGTTCAGGTTCGAATCCACTCGCACGATTCTGCCGCGGCAGCGGATGTCAACGCCCCCTGGCTGCGTCACTTGCTGCGGCAGCGTGAGGACGAAATCGATTTCGCTGTCGAGCTCGAAATTGGCATCGGCGAGAAAATAGAGGCCGCGGTAACTGACGTCGCGCGTTTGTGTTTGCAGCTCGGAATCCCTGGTCTCGAATGGAAGAACGCGCAACGGCAGCGTCATGGTAAATCGCCGCGCTTCGCGGCGCTCTGCTCCGTCGCTCATCTCACCCCCGGCTGGTTGGAATCTGAGGAAAGCTAACATTGCAGCGAGCAAACTGCAAAGGGAAAATCAAGAAATTTTGTCCTAGTACGAGGTGTTGGCGGTTTACATAAATTCTTTTCGGGCTAGTACTTACGGCCCTCCACCTCCTCCAGGTACACTGTTCGCTCCTATCTCATTCGCGCATGCCTCGATCACACGAGTCACGCAGTTTCTTTCTTGATGGGCCTGTGGGGCGCCTCGAAGCCATACTCTGGAGTCCCTCGAACGGCAAAGAGCCGTCGCTCGCCGCTCTCGTATGTCACCCGCACCCGCTGTTTGGCGGAACAATGCACAACAAAGTTGTCTATCAGACTGCAAAAGCTCTTGATGAACTCGGTCTGCCGGTGCTGCGCTTTAATTTCCGCGGTGCCGGCGCGAGTGGGGGCAAGCACGACCGCGGTCAGGGCGAACAGGACGACGTTCGCGCGGCGCTCGATTTTCTGGCGGAGGAATTTCCGTCTGCGCCGCTGCTTCTGGCGGGTTTCAGCTTTGGCTGCTGGGTAGGTTTGCGCGTGGGTTGCGCGGATGCGCGCGTGAGCGAGCTCATCGGCATCGGCGTGCCCGTCAACGATTCGGATTTTTCCTATTTGGCGGAATGCAAAAAGCCGAAGTTATTCGTGCAGGGCAGCGACGATCAATTTGGCTCCGTCCATAGACTTGAGGCTCTCGTGGCCTCACTTCCGGGAACAAACCGCGTGCGCATGGTTCAAGGCGGAGATCACTTTCTTACCGGAAAACTCGATCAGCTCGGTTCGGCAATCGCGGATTGGCTCACAGGCCGCTACCCGCAAATTCTCAAATAAACTGCGGCGAACGTCCTTCTCACGCGCCTTCGCCGCGCGTAAACAGCTTGCCGAACTCGTCGACGGTGGCGGGAGGGATGCCGAGCAGCTTCGTATTTGCCCGAACGTGCTCCGCATGCGACATGCCTACCAGGGCGGTACTGATGCCCGGCGATGAGCGAACGAACTGCAGCGCGCGCTCCGCATCATTCTGGAGCCCCAGCGCCTGACCTACGAATGCGGGAAGATTGCGAGCCACTTGTCCTTGAAGAAGCGAAGCGCTGGCGATGAGCGTGATACCGAGCTCACTGGCCGCTTCCATGATAGTGCGTTCGCGTCCGTCAATCGTTTGATTTCCAAGCGTCAGCGCCTCGGTCATGCCCAGATTGAAGGGAAGCTGCACGAAGCGGAACCTGTGTTTCTCTCCGGCGACGTCGCGGGCAATCTGCGCGAATTCAGCAAGCTCCATGGCGTCACGCGCGCGGGCCGGCTGTCGAAAGCCATTCCATGTGGCCATCCCGTAAAACTGGATTTTCCCCGCGGCGGCAGCGGACTCCAGACATTCGAATGCATCCCGCACGCGTTCGAGAAAGTTCGGCCGCGAGATTTCACCCAGTTGCGTCTCCGGATTGTGCAGGTAGTAGACGTCGACGCAATCCACACCGAGGTTGCGGAGGCTGCGTCCGAGCTGATCTTCCAAGAATCGCGGCGTCATGCAGTGACTCCCCGCGACAATGTCCTTCGCGGTGAAAACGCCCGGCTGGAGATACTCCCGGAAAAAATACTCGTTCGGATCGGCAGGCATCGAGCCATCCGGCGTGAGGTAGCCCCCTTGGTGCAAAGGATTAGCTCTTCGCGCGCAATGCCTCTCGCGGCGAGTTGTTTGATGGCCGCGCCGACGCTGCGTTCGCTCCTCTGGAAGCGATAATTAATCGCCGCATCGATGAAGTTGATTCCGTTCTCGACGGCCGCGACGACAGCCGCGGTGTAATGCTCGTCGGTCTTGTCGTCGGGCTGCCCCAGGTAAGTCCCGATTCCCAGTGAGGAGGTGACGAGCCCTTGCGTCTCGCGAAAATATCCCTCGGCGGCGCGCCCGCTGAATCGCTTGGTGTAGCGGAGCGTTCCTTCTTTCGTCGCGGATTGGCTCATGAAGCTCCTTTTTTCTGGTCCTTCTGTTCCGTCGGCTCTGCTGGGTCCGACTCGCTTTTCTTTGGCATCAGCAACCGAGAGCACGCGCGAAGGATACGCCGATAGGGCCAGTCTTCCTCACGAAAGAATATCTCGCCTTCGCGCGGATTACTGTAATACCAGCGGGCCACCAGCCACAAATTCTCGCCGAGGTCATTTGCCTGGATTTGTTCGGATGACGCGCCGGGGTTCTGCTCGCCCCGCTTGGCAGCGCCTTCGAGATACTCACGGAAAATCTGCTCTGCGGAACGCGGCTGGCTTGCGATTTCCGTGAAACGCAGAAAAAACGGCTCCATAAGTCGTCCGCCCCGGACCCCGTAAACACCGATGGTTTGTGCTTCCTCGGTGCGTTGCAAAATCACCGCGTTAAGATCCTGAATCCGCCGCGCCAGTTCCGGGCTTCCCCGCAGCACTTCCTCGAGCTTTTCGATTTTCTTGTGCAGCGCCGCGGCTCGTTCGAAATCGAGCTCCTCGCTGGCGCGTTCACGCTCTTGCTCAAAGCTTGCACGGAGCGAGTCCCCGCTGGTCTCGATAAACTGCACCAGCCGATTCACCTCCACGTCGTACTCTTCCTTCGTGCACCCCGCGAAACATGGCGCCAGGCACATCTTCATTTCCGAATAGATGCAGCCCGGGAACGAAGGGTCGCGGCGGATCTTGATCTGGCAACGGCGAACCTTAAAGAGATCCAGGACGCGCTCAGCGAATGCTTCCGCGGACCGGCGCGAAGCGAACGGGCCGTAGTACGCGCCGGAAACGGGCGTCCCATGTTCGTCCACCGGAATCCGCCGTGTCACGAAGCATCGGGGATACGCGTTTCGCAGGTTCACCTTCAGAACGGCGGGCGGGCGCAGCCGCAATAAATCGCGGTAGCGTTTCGGGAAAATTCGCTTCGCCTGCTGGTAGTAGGTGAACGTCTGTTCGAACGCTGAACCCGTGACACGGTAACACACGCCGCGGGTAAACTCACGCAGGTTCAGCCGCTTGTTCGCCAGATCGGGCGGGCCCAGCAAGCGCTGCAGCCGCCGTTTCAAATCGGCCGTTCGAATCAAATACGGCTCGGCGTTTTCCTTGCGCGGCTCGATCAAACACACTGCGGGATGCGCGGGGAGCAATGCAAAAAAATCATCGCTGCGCGCAGAATCAAACTCGAGGCCGCAGTCCAGTTCCAGCACGTCGTCAGGATACTACGGGCTGCTCATGACTTCAGGACCCACGAAGAAATAACCAGGCGCTGGATTTCGCTTGTGCCTTCGTAAATTTCCGTGATGCGCGCATCGCGGTAGTTGCGTTCGACTGGATACTCGCGGCTGTAACCGTTGCCGCCATGCAATTGAATCGCTTTATGCGTAACGCGAGTGGCCATTTCGCTGGCAAAGAGCTTCGCGATCGCCGCGTCCATGCTGAACCGCGAGCCGGTATCCTGTTTCCAGGCCGCTTTCCGCACCAGCAAGCGCGCCGCATCGATTTCCGTGGCCATGTCCGCCAGCATGAACTGAATCGCCTGAAACTGGGCGATAGGGTGCCCGAACGCCAGTCGTTCCTGCGAGTAGTTTGCAGCCGCCTCGAACGCGCCTTGCGCGATTCCCGTGGCCTGCGCGCCGATCCCGATGCGCCCGCCGTCCAGCGTGGAAAGAGCTACCTTGTAGCCTTCGCCTTCGTTGCCGATGCGATTCGCGACCGGCACTTCGCAATCGGTGAATACAAGTTCGCTGCACGCGGTCGCGCTGATGCCCAGTTTTTTTTCTTCTTTGCCTACCTTGTATCCCGGCGTTCCCTTTTCGATGACCAGAGCCGTGATGCCTTTTTCGCCTTTGGCCGGCTCGGTATTTACATAAACGATGGCGGCATCTGCGGCCCCGCCGTTCGTGATCCAGGCCTTCGTGCCGTTGACGACGTACTTGTCACCCTTTTTGACGGCCTTGGTTTGCAGCGCGGCGGCGTTCGAGCCCGCTTGCGGCTCGGTTAGGGCGTAGCAGCCGATTCTTTCGCCGCGCGCATAGGGCAGCAGGAATTTTTTCTTTTGCTCGTCGGTGCCGAACCGATGGACGGGATCACAGTAGAGCGAATTTTGCACGGAAAGAATTACGCCCGTGGAAGCGCAGCATCGTGAGATCTCCTCGATCACGATGGCGTAGCTGATATGGTCAAAGCCGGCTCCGCCCTCGGCTTCGGGCATAGCGATGCCAGTCAAGCCAAGCTCGGCGGCCTTTCGGAATGTCTCCCGAGGAAAGTGACCCGTCTCATCCAGCTCGCGCGCGAGAGGTTTTACTTCCGATTCCGCGAATTCGCGCACGCTTTTTTGCAGCAGCTTCTGCTCTTCACTCAGTTCCAGATTCAACGCAAATCTCCGTCACAAAAGACCTTTTCAATAATCTGTCATTGTACTTGACCACGACACGGCGCGTACTGTGTCAAGTCGCACCCGGCCTGTTGGAGCAAAGTGGCTAGATTGCCTTGCGAAGCCGTTCGTACGTTGTTTGTAGCTCTTCGGGGTGAACGCGCGTCTCGGCCGTAACAGACATGAAGTTGGAATCCCCATACCAGCGCGGCAGGGCGTGCAAATGCAAGTGTCCAGCGACTCCCGCGCCGGCTGCCTTCCCGAGGTTCATGCCAAAATTCATCCCATCCGGTTTGTAAGTGCTTTGGAATGCGGCCTCGACACGTTGGGCGAGCTGCATCATCTCGGCCAGGGCCGCGGTTTCGCACAGTTGGAGTTCCGCGACGTGCGCGTACGGCACGATCATGACGTGTCCGGAGGTGTAGGGGTAACGGTTCAGAATGACGAACGTTTTCACTCCGCGATGAACGATCAGCGTCTCCGCATCGTTATTCCGTGCCACGGCGTCGCAAAAAATACATTCCGGTTGTTTGCCGCTGGTGACCTGCACCATGTACTGGTAGCGCCAGGGAGTCCAGATGTAGTCCATCGCGTTGATTGCCCCGTTTCCTCAAAACCTGCGCGCACAGCATAACGCAAATTTGTCGCGCAAGACTGGCTGTCGCGGTCGAGAGGCTAATATCGCCACACTAAAGTCTTTCCAGTACTTCTCTGGCCCGGCAACAAAAACGCCGGCAAATTGCCGGCGCCTACCAGAAACAAAACATGCAATAAGGAATTTTTTCAGGAGTGCGGCGAGTTGCCCGAAACAGCTCCCGCGGCTTCCGAGTTGTTTACAAAATCCTTGAGTTCCTTGCTGGGCTTGAAAAAAGGAATCTTCTTCGCCGGTACTTCAACCTTCTCGCCGGTTTTGGGATTGCGCCCAACGCGCCCACGGCGCTGCCGCGTACGGAAACTGCCGAAGCCGCGAATCTCGATCTTCTCGCCCTTCTGCAGCGATTGGATAATGCTCTCGAAGATGGTCTCGACTATGGTTTCGGAATCTCGGCGCGGGACCTCGGTCACGCGCAGAACCTCTTCGATGAGGTCGGCCTTCGTCAGTGTGGGTTGCTTGGTCATTGTCGCCATGCCTCTTTGCACAGCCGAAGTAACGGCCGCCGCAGCTTTCTGAAGCGAAACGGTTTAGAGGGGCTCCGCACGCCTAATTGCCCCCCTTCCTATCACTAAAATGACCTTCAGGTAAATGAAAATCCGCGGCCGCTTCCCCAGGGGTCTGAACGGCGCGCCCTTCCCCTAAATAAGCCTAACGCCCCGCGAGTTTGGACTGGATCGCGTCGCCGATCGTTGCCGTCGCGGAAGATTTCGACGTTGAACGGTACTGTTCGATCTCCCGGCGTTCCAGCTGCTTAACCGCGGCGCGATAGCTCAAACCAATCCGCCGCGTCTCCGCGCTGATCTTGATGATCTTGAAATCATATTCCTTGCCCGGTTCGAGGGGTCCCGCGCTCTTCAGCGGGCCGGTTGTGGTCCGCTGCATCGGCCCATGGCCTTCATCGCGCCGCTTGCGATCTTCGATTTCCGTGTTGTGGCAGAGTGCCTCGATGTTCTCTCCGAGTTCGACGAACGCCCCGAACATGGCGATCCGCGACACCTTGCCCTTCACGATCTGCCCGACCTTGTGTTGCTTGATCCAATCGCCCCAGATGTCGTTGACTTGCTTGATGCCCAGCGATACGCGGCGGTTCTCCGCGTCGATTCGAAGCACTTTGGCCGTTACCGGTTCGCCCTTCTTGAAAACTTCATGCGGATTCTTGACGCGCCCGGTCCAGCTCACGTCGCCCACGTGGACGAGTCCGTCGAAACCGTCCTCGATCTCGACGAACGCGCCAAACTCCGCGATGTTGCGCACTTTCCCCGTGACTACGCTGCCCACGGGATATTTTCCCGCTGTTTGCAGCCAGGGATCCGGCAGCGCCTGCTTGATCCCCAGCGAAACGCGCCGGTCGCTCGGCTTGATGTCCAGCACCACCACGTCTACTTCTTCACCGACCTTGGACAGTTTCGAGGGGTGCACGGCTTTTTTCGACCAACTCATTTCCGTCACATGCACCAGGCCCTCAATGCCTTGTTCCAATTCGACGAACACTCCGTAATCAACGACACCGACCACTTTGCCCTTGTACTTTCCGCCCGCCGGATATTTTTCCGCTGCATGCGCCCAGGGATCCGGGATCAACTGCTTGAGGCCCAGCGACACACGCTGCTTTTCCTTGTCAAACTTCAGGATGATGACGTCCAGCTCCTGCTCCGGCTTCACGATGTCGGAAGGATGCTTGACGCGGCCCCAGCTCAAATCCGTCAGATGCAGCAAGCCGTCGATTCCCCCGAGGTCCACAAAGGCGCCATACTCGCTCACGTTTTTCACGTGACCGTGCACGATTTGCCCCTCGGTGAGCGTTTCCATCAACGCGGCACGTTTGGCGTGCAGTTCTTCTTCGAGCAATGCGCGGCGGCTCACCACCACGTTGCCGCGGCGGCGGTTGAGCTTGGTGATGCGTACCTGCACGTCGGTACCCGCGAGATTGTCCAGGTTCTGCGTCGGCCGCAGGTCATATTGCGAGCCGGGGAGGAAAGCGCGCACGCCGATGTCAACGACCAGCCCGCCCTTGATGCGATCCACAATCTTTCCGGTGATCGTTTCCTTCGCCTTGAACGCCGCATCCAGCTTTTCCCAGGTTCGCCGCCGCAGCACCTTCTGGTAGGAAACGATGGTGTAGCCGTCTTTGTGCTCTCCCGTCCGCTGCACCTCGATGGTGGCGTTGGGGTCGGGACGCGGAATCTCCGTTTCGCTGAATTCCGCGGCGGGAATCAGTCCTTCCGTTTTTCCGCCCAGATCCACGACCACGCCATGTTCCGTATAGGCGACGACCTTGACTTCGATAATCTCGTTTTGCGCGGCAGCTTCCTGCTGCTCGCCGTACTGCTCCATCAACTTGCTCATCTCTTCGGAGCCGGCCGCTTCCTCGGCCGCGGCGGCAGTTTCGGGGTCGACCGGCCCGGCGGCGCCGTGGCCCTCCGCGCCCGGCTTGGCTTCGGAATGAGACGCCTCTGTCGCGGGCGTTTCCGGAGCTGCGGCCTGCACAGCGGCGGAATTTTCCGCTGCGTTTCCGTCCGCGGAATTTACTTCTGTTGGGGAGTTCGTTTGAGCAGGTTCTGGTTCTGAAGCAGGAACGGCGGCAGCCGCCGATGCAAGGTTATCGTGGTCAGAAAACATGGTTGAGTGCCTCCGGGATAAAAATCCCTTTTGTCGAAAAAGATTCCTTGCGGGCTCCCTAAAGGGTTTTGTGCAAGGAGGTTGACCGCTAGACGGCCACTTGGGACACAGATGCTGCGGGCGTGCTATACGCTGCAACCCCAAAATGATACAAGTCGCATTTGGCTTGTGTCAATGAAACGAAATGGGCCTATCTGTACTGCACTGCCGCGAGAAACCAATGAGAGGGCTAAATGCAACTCGCGGCCCAGCGACATTTCCAGCGCTTACTTTATGTTTGTTCCAGGTCCAAACCAAGGTGGGTCTGCGGACTCTTTCAACTTCTGGTAGGACTTTCCAATTCTCCCGCGGAATTCTCTTCGATGCTTTTCCCCGCATTCACAAACGAAAAAAGCAGTCCTGAGGCCACGGTGATCAGCGCGGCCACGCGGGTATTTGCAAATTGTCGTATGACACTTCGGTTCTAGTGACAGCTTAAATCACTCCAGCATTTCGCAGCTGAAGAATCTGACCGGCGTCATATCCCAGCTTACGCAGCCACGCGTCTGTGTGCTGGGAAAGCAGAGGAGCGGGGCTGGAAGGGCCTGCGGGAATCTGTGAAAACGTGAAGCCGCCTCGCGTCACGCGCTGAGTCCCGCCAGGGGCTTCGAAAGTTGTCACAAAATGCCGTTGCGTGAGATGTGGATGTGCCAAGATCTCCGGCACACTCAACACGCGGCCTGCGGGCACACCGGCATCGATCATCAATGATTCCCATTCGGCAGCGTTGCGTGCGGATAGTGCGGCCGTGACTTCCTTGTTTATTGCAGCGCGGTTTCGTTTGCGAATCTCGCGATCCGAGAAGCGCGAATCGGTTTTTAGATCGGGGCGTCCGATCAGATCGCATAGCTTCTCGTACTGATAGGTCTCATTAGCGGCGATGTTGAGCAGGCCCTCGGCGGTATGAAAAGTTCCCGACGGAGCCGCCGTGAAATTTTCATTTCCCATGGGAAGCGGGACCACGCCGGCATTCAAGTAGTTCGAGACGACCCAACCCATGGAGGCGAGGGTCGCCTCGAGCATGGAAATATCAATCATCCGGCCGCGCCCACTCGTGCGCGCATCGACAAGAGCTGCGCATATAGCCAGAGCAGCGGTGATGCCTCCCACGGTGTCGCAGACCGGATAACCGACTCGCAAAGGCGCACTCTCCTGATCTCCAGTCACGCTCATTACTCCCGACATTCCCTGGATAACCTGGTCGTAAGCAGAGCGCTTGGCGAGCGGACCTTCCTGCCCGAATCCGGAAACGGCGCAATAAACGATGCTCGGATTGATTTGGGAAAGTACCTCATACCCGAGTTGGAGGCGCTTCATGACTTCGGGGCGAAAATTTTCAAGGACTACGTGCGAGATAGCAACAAACCTCTTGAAAATTTCTTTGCCTTCCGCAGTTTTCAAATTAATTGTGACCGATTGCTTCCCGGCGTTGACGGCAACGAACGAAGCGCCCATCAAGCGCGCGGCGGCGCTAGGATCGGCGCCAAGCATGCGTGCCAGGTCACCGCGGCCGGGCTGCTCGATCTTGATGACTTCAGCGCCAAGCAGTGCAAGTTGGAAGCTGCAGAAGGGCCCGGCGAGAACGTTGGTGACATCCAACACTCGAATGCCGTTCAGCGGGAGAGTCATCCTGCCTCAGTGGTGCGAACAGTTAAGCCGGAATTTTTCTGCTTTACGAAATCCCGGCGCCAACCGAAGAGGGTATTCTGCCGCAGACGCCGGCCCTCTTTGCGCGAAGCAGATGTCCCTGATATGGCCGGGAAGAAAAATGGCTGGCGAATTCCGCGGCGTCGAGCAATTTATCCATGTCAATTCCGGTTTCGTAGCCCATGCCATCGAGAAAGGCGACGAGATCCTCGGTAGCCACGTTGCCGCTTGCTCCGGGGCTGTAAGGGCAGCCACCAAGTCCCCCAGCCGTGGCGTCGAATTCTCGAACGCCGGCCTCAAGGCCTGCCCGCGTATTGGCGAGCGCCCGGCCGTAGGTATCGTGAAAATGAAGTGCCAACTCTATCTGCGGAATTTTCAGCTCCTCGTGGATGAGCGCGAGAGCCTCGCTGACTTGATCCGGGAAGGCCATGCCGTCGGTGTCGCAGAGAGCCACGCGCCAGGGAGCTTGTTCGCGAGCGGCTCGAACGGCGTTGAGTAAAGCGCGACTGGAAATTCTTCCTTCAAAGGGGCAGTGAAAGCAGGTTGAAAATCCCGAGCGGATTACGACACCGTCCTGTTCAGCTCTTCTGCTGACCTGGTTCAGGAGTTCCAAAGATTCCTTCATGCTGCGATTCAGATTTTTGCGATTGAAAGTGTCGCTCGCGGCGATCACAAACTCCAGGTGCCGGATGCCGGCGGCGACGGCCCGCTCATAGCCCCTCATATTCGGGATCAAGGCGGAAAACTGGATCCCAGGAAGTCGGTTGAGCTGCGCGGCCACCGCTTCTGCATCTGCCAGTTGCGGCACCCATTTGGGGTGGACGAAACTCGTTGCCTGAATGTGTTTGATGCCGGCCTCGGCGAGTTTCTCAATCAAAGCAAGCTTGTCTTTCGTTGAAATAGCATTGGGCTCATTCTGGAGGCCGTCGCGCGGCGTAACATCCATCACTGTCACTTTGTTGCCCATTACTGCTTTCCTTTACAAGAGCCTTTCCCCACTGTTCTTCAGTGTACAAGATTGCGAGTCAGGGTTCAGCTTTGCCGACGGATTCACGCACTAGGCGCCACGCTCGAAACCCGATTAACTGGATTTTTCCTCGATAGTCCTTCCGGCGTTCACGACGGAAAAGAGCAACCCCGAGCCCAGGGTGATCAGCGCCGCGACGTCTAGCGCACGGCTCCAGCCCTGGTGAACGGCCAGATAAGCTGTCGCCGTTGACGAAATCGCACCACCCACATTGCCAACCGTGTTCATAAGCGCAGAGAGCGAGGCCGAGAAATCGGGGGCAAGGTCGATGCAAGAGGCCCAAAAATTGGAGGTAGCAAAATAATTGAAGCCAGCGGCGAGCGCGATCATCGGAAGAGCAATCACCGTGATGGTGAGATGGCTTCCGGTGAAAAGGAGAATGGCGGAGACGCCCATGCCGAGCCAAACAGCGTAGATCCGCCCCTGGCGCCGTCCGGAACGCCGCGATAAGCGGTCAGAGAACCACCCACCGACGGGAGAGAGCAGGGCCATGGCCAGGAATGGAGCGGATGTCCACGCCGCGGCTTCCATCATTTGCAGGCCACGTACCTTCACCGCGTAAAAGTAAAACCAGTTGTAGTACACGTAAAATGCGTAACCCTGGCAGCCGTAAGCGAGAATCAACCCCCACACGGATGGACTGGAGAGCATTTTTAACCAAGGAACGCTCTTGGCGTACGCGGTCTGCCGCCGCACGTCATCGCCGCTTCGTGCGCCGGGATGAATCTGGTCAAGTTCAGCGGCGTTGATGGACTTGTGTTCCTCTGGCCAATCAGTCGCGTAAACGCGCCAAATCACAACCGTGAGAAGCGCCAGCGCGAAACACAGATAGAAGGAGGTGCGCCAACCATAATGGATGGTGGACCAGGCAATGAAAATGGGAGTTAAAGTACCGCCGAGGCCCAGTCCGGCGCTTTGCAGACCGCTGGCAAAGCCGCGTTCCTTCAGATTAGTCCACGAGGCGATCACGCGGACGCAACTGGGGGATACGGCGGCCTCGCCCACACCGGTGAAGAAGCGAATGATTTGAAACACCAGCAGGACGCTGATCCCGGCGCTCGCGGCCAAGCGAGGCGCGGCCCCCATCATTCCCGCACCGAAACCGAAACACAGGATGGAAGCTGTTAGTGTGCGCCTGGGGCCAAATCGGTCGCAGAAGTTTCCCCAGGGAATCTGAAACAGGGCGTAGCCCCAAAGGAATGCACTGAAGATGTGCCCCATCTTGCTGGTGTCGAAAGCAAACTCTTCCTCGATGGTCTTGCCGGCAATGCTGAAGTTAAGACGGTTGAGCGCGGTCACCGCCATGATCAACATGACGATGCCCATGATGTACCAGCGGACGCTGGTGGCAGCGCTGGAGTTTGCAGTGCCTACAGCGTCAAGGGATTGCGCGGAAGCGGTGGTCGGAGGCTTCAAGGGTTCTTGAGTCCCGTCGCGAGATTGCTGGCCGATCAATTACGGAAAAACAATGCACGAACTGGGTCTAGGTCACACCAAGAGCGTAAGCAACCCTTGCTCGCGCGACATGTCGCATGCCACTTTAAAACTCACGGAAGCCAAATGAGGCCGCTTCCATTGTCAGCGGCCTCTCTCGGTCGAATCTGGCGGCTACCAGATAATTTTCACGCCCAGTTGAATCTGGCGGGATGTCGTCGTTGTGGAATCAATCACACCCGCGCTTCCGGGTTGCACGCTGTTAAAGGCGCCACCCGCCAAAGCCCCAAACCCGCCGAAAGACAAGTTGTCGACGGGCGCCTGGAAATTAGCGTGGTTGAGTATATTGAAAAATTCAAACCGCAACTGGACCGCGAATGTCTCCGAGACCTTTGGAACATGGGTGGTTTTGAGGATCGAAAAGTCCACGTTCACTAGGTTCGGTCCAACCAACTGGTTGCGTCCAGCATCTCCCAGAATGTTTGGGCATAGCACCTGAGTGTTATCAGGAGAAAATATGTTTGGCCCGCCCTTAACTGCCGGGGCGCACTGCGCCGCGAAAGACGCCGGCGCGCTTGGGTACGCGAAGCAGTTCGCGTTGATATAAGGGTTATGGATAGGATCCTGCCTCCAGGTTGCGCTGTAAGGATCGCATCCCGGCACGAGGCTCGGGAAGGCCAGCGGATCACTGCTGTTTTGTCCCAGCGGATCTCCTGCTTGCACGAGCGTGAACGGTACACCGGTGCTTGCCGTGATGATTCCACCCACTTGCCAACCCCCGGCAACCCAAGCCATGGCCGTGTCACCCTTCGGGCCGGGAATAGTGTAGAGGTAGTTTATGGAAAGGTTTTGCCGAATATCGAAATCGCATGGTCCATGGCGATTCAGTCTGGTGAAGAACATGAGCGACGTGAGCGAGTTCTGGAATGGATCGCCGAGTTGCGCTCCTGAGCCGTCGTCAAGGCACTTTCCCCATGTATAAGCCACTTGCGTTTGTAAGCCATGTACATCCCTGGCTGTTACTTGGGCTAGAAGACCGTTGTACTTCGACGTGCCGTCAAAAAAGATCGGCCGGATGAAGCCAGCATTTTGGTCCGCGATTTTCCCGTTTAGCGGCCAAAGTAGACCAACCGGCGACATTGTCGGGATGACCATATTGCTGTCATCCGTCGTGAACGGTTCGTGCAGCGTGTGCGAACCCACGTACCCGATTTGCGCGGTAATCTTGGGAGTGAGCGACCGTTGGATATTCAGGTTCCAGTTGAGCGAGTAACTCCTGCGGGGGGTTGGGTCAAACCAACGCGTTCCTGCATTCGCGGCGCTGAACGGAAGAACAGAAAGCACTCCTTTAGGGAATGATCCTGCCGCGAGGTTCGCGGCACTCACTTGAAGCGAGAAAGGAAGAGTTAGCGAGTCTCCGATAGTGTAAACATACGGTAGCGGTAGCACATCGAAGATCCCGAAACCCCCGCGGATAGCGGTCTTGCCATCCTTGAATGGATCGTAAGAGAAGCCTATCCGTGGATCAAAATTGTGCAGAGTGGGATTCTTCTGCCACATGCTTTTGACCGGCACTGTGCAACCGGGAATTGTGGTCTGGGAGATCGGGAGGGGGCAGGCCTGAGCGCTTAAAGGAGCGAAGAACGAGTTCAAAAGCCCGAACCTATTATGAGCTTCCGAAGGATTCGTGAGCATTTCGTACCGCACTCCGTAATTCAGAGTGAGGTTCGAGCGCACGCGGAAGTCATCTTGGAAATACCCGCCGTACAGAGTGTCCCGGCTTCCCACCTCATTTCTTACGTTTGGAGAGAGAACCAGAACGTTCAGCGGCTGGTTTGTGAGGAAGTTTGCCAGGGAGCTAAAGCTGAAATTCCCGTTTTGCCTGACTTTGGAGAGGACATCGTACTGCAGGCGCTCCGCGGCGAATCCGAACTTGAAGGAATGTTTGCCCTGAGTCTTAAACAGGTCGTCATATTCCTGGAAGGAGTTGTAATGGTGCCCGAAGAAGGAAGGATTTCCTAGCCCCCCCGCGGAAGCAATGCCGCTCACGCTGATCAGGGGAGCATCCAAGCCGGGGAGGATTCCCAAGCTAGTCTGGCCCGCAGCTGGATTGATAGCCGAGCCGGGCGTATTGACCAGCCCCACGACGCGGTTAAAGCCCAATCGAAAAACGTTGGCGAGCGATGGGTTAAAGATGTGGTTCTCTGTCAAGCCGAACATCTGTCGCCGTGTGAATATCTTGCTGTTGAAATTGTCCAAGTTGTCGGGCACGGTCTGCGGAGCATTGTCAAAGAAATAGCTGCCATTGATACTGTCGTTATCGGAAATTTTATGATCAATTTTAGCGGTAACGTAATTTTCATTGATGTTCTTGAGCCCGCCCGTTTTAAATGTTCCAGTGTCCCCACTCTGGCCTGCGTTGGCCTTTGGCCACAAAGCGAGATAAGGCGCGACCTTCGGATCTACAATGACGGGACCCGCAACCAGGTTACCCAAGCGAGCCGCATCAGAAGGAACTACGTCGCTAAAGCTCAAGCTCTGACCTTCGCGGACTGCTTCGAAATCAGCAAAGAAGAACGTCTTGGCCTTAATGATCGGCCCGCCCACGGAACCCCCGAACTGCTTTCGCAGGAACGGCGGGATTTTGGCGGGATCGAAGAAGTTCCTGGCGTCCCAGGCTCGATCGCGGTCAAAAAAGTAGCCTGACCCGTGAATTTGATTGGTGCCCGATTTCGTGATGGCATTGATGACGGCCCCGGAAGTGCGTCCGTATTCCGCGGTGTAATTAGTGGTGACGACGTTAAACTCCTGTACGGCGTCGACACCTAAATTGGCGCCAAGGGTACTGCCAGGCGCGCCGTTTGAATAGTCGTTGATGTTGATCCCGTCGATGCGATAGGTGTTTTCATTCGGCCGGTGACCGCTGTCGGCAAGGGCATCTCCAAAGCCGCGATTGCCGCGGTTTGCGGTGCTGTTGGTCGATGCCTGGGCGCGAATGCTCAAGACGCCCGGCTGAAGGGTGGCTAACTGGGTCCAGTCTCGGCCGTTCAACGGGAGTTCGACGACCGTCTGCTGCTCGACTGTTGCGCCCAGGGTCGAACTTGTGGTGTCGACCGAGGGTGGCGCCTCGCTAACGGTGACGGTTTGCGAAAGCTGCCCAATCTTCAGGCCAAAATTCAGGGCTTGCTCGGCTCCGACAGTCAGCGTGATCCCCTTTTGCACTGTAGTCGAGAAACCTTTGGCCGTCACCGTCACTTCGTAGCTCCCCGGCAAGAGGTTTGGCGCTGAGTAAAGCCCGTCTGTATTCGTGGTCACGTCACGGACATCACCAGTCGATAAGTTTTTGATGGATACTTTCGCACTCGCGACAGCGGCGCCCGATTCATCGGTTACCACTCCCGAGAGATTCGCCCCCGCCAACTGCCCTCGAACCGGGAACGCTGCGACAGCAAGCGCCACTAGCAACGCTGCGAACATCGCGAGGCCCACTATGTTTCGTTTTGAGCTTCTAATCACAAGTTTCATCACCCCTCCTCAAATTCCCCCGTTGAAGATCTAGTCAGTACACTGGAACTTTTCGAGCTCTAGAAAAGCGCTGGTTGAACCCCAGACTACTCGCAACGCCACAAGATCCGCAATCCTCCCCACGTGAGAACCGCATCCTGAATACTGTGCCGTGTCACGTACCATGCTTCTCGTCCGCTTCTTATCGCAATGCTCTATCGCTCACATCGAAAACATTTCTTGATAACATGCTGAGTCGCTCAAAAATAAGGAGTTAGCGTGAGGGGTAACACGAAGAGCTTTGACCTTGCCTTGGCGGAGAACTATACTCGCCCTATCCGAAAGCCCGGGGAAACATGAAGGAAATCGCGACCTCGCATAAACTTGTCCGCTTCGGCATTTTTGAGGTCGATCTTCGCGCCTGCGAGCTACACAAACAGGGCCGCAAAATTCGCTTACAGGAGCAGCCCTGCCAGATTCTCGCCCTCCTTCTCGAACGGCCCGGCGAGATGGTCAGCCGCGAGGAAATCCGCAAGAGACTCTGGCCGGACGATACCTTTGTTGATTTCGACCACAGTCTGAACACCGCGGTCATGAGGCTTCGGGAAACCTTGGGAGACTCTTCGGAAAATCCTCGCTACATCGAAACCCTGCCCCGCCGGGGATATCGCTTCATCGCTCACGTCGACCAAACCGCGTCTTCCCTCCCTGAGGAGAACCCCTCCGTGCCGCTGACAAACTCTCAGGTGTCCCCCACGGAAGCGGTGAAAACACCTGGTTCCGTGCTGTCTTTTCCAGACGGCACTTCGCACCCTATCCCAAGGCTGGCGGCCTCCTATCGTCGAAAAGCTATCTTTATGTTCTGCGTAGTGGGGGCTACCGCGCTGGTTGCCGGCGTTGTCTCCTATCTTGCGCGCAACTTTCCCAGGGCCCGAGTTGCTTCAAACCAGATCAAATCACTCGTCGTTCTCCCCCTTGAGAATCTCTCTGGAGACCGTGAGCAGGAATATTTCGCTGATGGCATGACGGACGAATTGATCGCTCACCTCTCCAAGATTCGCTCTTTGCGCGTCATTTCCCGGACCTCCGCGATGGAATACAAGGGAGCTCGCAAGCCGCTTTCTGAAATCGCCCGCGACTTAAACGTCGACGCCGTCGTGGAAGGCACCGTCGTTCGTTCCGGCAATCGCGTGCGCATCACTGCGGAACTGGTTCAGGTCGCCCCCGACCGCAACCTGTGGGCCGAAACCTATGAGAGCCCGTTGGGAGACATTCTCACTTTACAAAGTCAGGTCGCCACCGCGATCGCCAACGAAATTCGCATAAAGTTGACACCTGAGGAAGAGCAGCGGCTAGCCAGTGTCCATCCCATCTCCACAGAGAGCTATGAGGATTACCTCAAGGGCCGCTACTACTGGAACAAGCGTTCCGAGGAAGGATTGACCAAGGCTATCGATTATTTCGAGCTCGCAACAAAGAAAGATCCCAATTACGCTCTTGCCTATGCCGGTCTGGCGGATTGTTACAGCATCATTGGCTCCGCGATCGTGGGAACCGTGCCTTCCCGCGACGTCGCTCCCAAAGCCAAGGCCGCCGCGCTCAAAGCCCTGGAACTCGATGGCACTCTTGCCGAAGCCCAGACCTCGCTCGCTACCGTGCGCTTCAATTACGATTGGGATTGGGCCGCCGCTGCCACCGGATTCAATCGCGCCATCGAACTCAACCCCAGTTACGCCACCGCGTACCAGCGTTTCTCTTTGTACTTGATGGCCATTGGCCGGACCCAGGAAAGCGTTGCGCAAATGAATCGCGCGCGTGATCTCGAACCTCTTTCCATCAGCACAAATTTCAGTTTGGGTTGGCGCCTGTACATGGCTCGCCAGTATGATCAGGCTATCGAGCAGTTGCGCAATACCATCGAGATGGATCCTAACTTTGCGCTTTCGCATCTCGTGCTCGGCCAGGCCTACGAACAAAAAAAATCATACGACCAGGCGATTGTCGAGTTTCAGAAAGCTGCCTCCATCTCGCATGACAGCGTCCCCGCCATAGCCGCCCTTGGACATGCCTACGCGATTTCGGGGAAAAAGTCGGAGGCGCAGAATGCGCTCGATCAGTTGTTGGACAAATCAAAAAAGCAGTATGTCTCGCCGTTTTACGTCGCCATTGTTTATGCGGGTTTGAATGAGAATGAAAAAGCGTTGGACTGGCTGGAGAAGGCTTACGATGACCGTTCGAATGGCATTGTCTTCCTAAAAGTGGATCCCCAACTCGACGCTTTGCGCTCCAATCCTCGTTTCCGGTCTCTTCTTCAGCGTCTCGCTCTTCCAGACTAATTCCGTTTTCCGTTCGCCGTTACACCAAGCCGGCTTTTGACAACGGCAACTCGCGGATGCGTTTGCCGGTCGCGGCAAAAATCGCGTTGCAGAGTGCCGGCGCAAACGGTGGCACGCCCGGCTCTCCGATTCCCGCGGGTGGAGCTTCGCTGGCTACCAAGTGGACGTGCGTCTCTCGGGGCGCGTCGTTCATCCGTGACATTTGATAATCATTGAAGTTCGATTGGTCGATGACTCCGTTCGTCGCCGTGATTTCCCCATAAAATGCCAGGCTCGTCCCGAAAACCGCCGCGCCCTCGAACTGCTGCCGCGCCATTTCCGGATTCACTACCGTCCCCGCGTCCAGGGCTGTATCCACGCGTTCGATTTTCACTTTTCCCGCGTCATTCACGCGTACTTGCACCACCGTTGCCACGTAAGTTAGAAAGCTGCGGTGTATCGCCAGCCCCATCCCGAATCCGCTCCCTGATTTTTTCTTGCCCCAGCTCGATTTTTCCGCCGCCGTTTGCAGCACGCGCCGGAACCTTGCCGTGTCGATCGGGTACTGCGCGTAGTCGCCGTCGTAATTCGGATAGTCCTTCGGCAACTCGCTCTTGGGAACGATGCGGTCCGGTCCGAGCAGTTGCAGCGCGTACTCGAGGGGATCTTTGCCCGCCGCGTGCGCCAGTTCATCGGCGAAAGAGCCAATCCCGAACCCGTGATACACATTGGCCACCGAACGCAGCCAGCCAATGCGCACGTGCGCGGTCGCCGGGCCATTTTCCGCGCGATGGTTCGGCACCGCGAAAGGCATATCGCTGAACCCCAGCCCCAGCTCATCCGGCCCGGAATAGGTTGCCGTCGCGTCGAACGTCGATCCGATCGGCGGAAACACGCTGCGCTGTAGCCACGCGGCCGGCTTCCCGTCCGCTCCCAGCGCCGCTTTAAAATACATCGCCGCCACCGAATGATACGTATCGAACTTGATGTCGTCCTCGCGGCTCCATACCACCTTGACCGGCTTTCCGGTTTTCTTCGAGAGCACTGCCGCTTCCACCGCAAAATCCGGAAACGATTTCCTCCCAAACCCACCGCCGAGCAGCGTCACGTGCACCGTCACGTCCTCTTTTTTCAACCCCACCGCTTCCGCCACCGCATCCCGCGCGCCCTGTGGATTCTGCGTTGGCGCCCACACCTCTACTTTGCCCGCGCGATAATTGGCCAACGCCGCAGGCGGCTCCATCGACGCGTGCGCCAGCAGCGGCGCGTAATACTCTGCTTCGACAACCTTGCTCCACTTCTTCGCAAACGCCGCGTCCACGTCGCCGATTTCACGCGTCACTTTCCCGGGCTTGCGCGCTGTCGCCTGCAATTCTTTCTTATACCCATCGGAGTTGTAAGCGCTATGCGGGCTCTGCTCCCACTGAATCTGCAATTTCTTGCGTCCCTGCATCGCCGCCCAGGTGTTGTCCGCGAGGACCGCCACTCCGCCGAGCGCCTGCATTGTGACCGGGGGTTTGAACGGAGCGACGGTGACCGTTTGCTTCACGCCCGCCACCGCTAGCGCCGCCTTGTCATCCACCGATTTCACCGCGCTGCCGAACACCGGCGGGTGCGTGACGCTCGCGTACAACATTCCATCCATGTGCGCGTCTTGGCCGTAAACCGGCTTCCCCGTGCACAGGTCCTTCAGGTCGTAACTTTTTACGTCTTTACCGATGTACCGCCATTCGCTCCGTGATTTCAGCTTTAGCTCTTCCTTTTTCGGTATCGGCAATTTTGCCGCCGCCGTTGCCAGCTCACCGTAACCAGTCTTTTTTCCCGACTTTTTGTGCAGCACCGCATGCAATTCCGTGCTGCATTCGTCCGCAGGCACGCCCCACTGCTGCGCTGCCGCACGCACCAGCATCAGCCGTGCTGTCCCGCCTGCTTCGCGCAGTGTATCGAAAAAGCTGCGCACCGAATGAGACCCGTCCGTATCCTGATCCCCGTATTTCTCGTCGCCCGTCGCCTGCACGATTTTCACCCGTGACCAATCCGCGTCCAGTTCGTCGGCCACGATCCGCGGCAATGCCGTCCGGCTCCCGCTCCCCATTTCCGAACGATGCGCGATAATGTAAGTTGTTCCGTCAGTGTCGATCGCCAAATAGACTCCGGCCTGGAACGGTGCCGTTGACATCGGCGCCAGCGAATCGCTCACATTTGCAGCGTCCGTCGCCGCAAATAGATTTTCCGGCATCACGCGCACGCTTAGCACAAACGCTCCCGCGCCCAGCATGCCCTTCAGGAAATCCCGGCGTTGCACGTTTTCAATGCGGATCATGGCGTCCCCCAACCCAATCCTTAATGGATACGAAAATTAGCGTAAATCCGTCCAAGACACTGTCCCATCCTACCGCCATTCCTGTTTCTTGCAAGCACAGCCTGCAAAGAAATCGTTCTCTCTGATTGCGAATCGCCGCAGGGCAGGGCAAGCTGGAAGCAGAGAATAATTGCAAGCCATGTCTCAAGAATTCATGCGCCGCGCCATTGTGCTGGCTATCGAAAATGTCCGCAACGGGAACGGCGGCCCATTTGCCGCCCTGGTGGTTAAAGACGGCCGGGTTATCGCCAAGGGGACCAACCTCGTCACCTCGACAAACGATCCCACCGCGCATGCCGAAATCGTCGCCATCCGCGAAGCGTGCCGCGTTCTGAAAAACTTCCAGCTTACCGGCTGCGATCTCTTCACCACCTGCGAGCCTTGCCCGATGTGCTTGGGTGCGATCTACTGGGCGCGTCCTGCGCGCATTTTTTATGCGTGCACGGCCGCCGACGCGGCCGCGGCGGGATTCGACGACGCGTTTATCTACGACGAATTGAAAGTTCCGCCCGCGGGCCGCCGCATTCCCACGACGCAAATTCTCCGGCAAGAATCGCTCGCGATTTTCGCCGCTTGGCAAAAGCAAGAAAACAAAACCCGCTATTAGATTGATTCTACCTGCCGCAGCCTATCCGTTTTGCCAGGCTCCCAGCGCGCGACGCAAATCCACAAGTTGTCCCAGGTGATAGGAATTGTGATCCGCGAGCACCAGCGCCTCGCGCAGAATGGTCTGCCGCTGGCCATGCGGAATCCTGGCAAACAAATCCGTCTTTGGATTTTCCACCAGCCGGATCATCTCCTCCAGATCGTCCTGAAACGCGGCCACGCTTTTTTCCCACGCTTCGTCGCTCGGAGGAATCGGCGTTTTCGGCCAATAGCCCTCGGGAAATTCCGGCGAGCTATGCTTGGCATTGCGGCTGAACTCCAGAATGTCCCATTGCGCCAGCCGCGAGTGCTCCAGCAATTGCCACGCCGTGTGCGCCAGGCCCTGCGCAAACGTGCCGCGCTTGCCCGCCGGGAAACCTTCGAGCGCGTCCATGAAATGAATATGCGCGCCGCCACCCTTTAAGAGGTAGACGAGATGCTCCCGCAGAGCGCGGTCCTTATCAGGGGCCGCAGCTTGCGTTTTTCGTTTCGGTGTTGTTTTCTTTTTCGCTCTTTTTTTCATCCTGCCTTCTCGGAAACAATAACTTATTGTGGCATTTCGGGAATCAGATGCAGGGTGCTCTTCGTAAACCCTCCATTCCGGAACATTTTCTCATACTCCGCGAAAGTATAGGCGTCACCCGCATCTGTGTTTGCCAGCATGACCAGGCTGAAGCTTGCCGCAGTCGGCGGCGTCACGCGGTCTTCATTAGGCACGAACTCCAGCGTGACTCCCCTGCCGCCGGGCTTCAGCGCCGCATGCGCTCGCCGCATCAGGTTCTCGCACGTCGGCTTGTCGAAGTGATGAAAAATGTTTGTCAGCAGCACGAAGTCGTAGCCTTCTCCCAAATCCGCGTCAAACGCGCTTCCTGCCTGACTCTGGTAACGGCTGGCCACACCCGCGGCTCGCGCGTTTTCTTTCGCCACTTCGAGGACCGCCGGCCAGTCCACCGCAACAATTTGTGCATTCGGGTTCTGCTTCGCGATCGTTATGCCGTACATCCCATGCCCCGCCGCAATGTCCAACACCCTGCATGCCCTGCCCTCTGGCGCGCCAATGAGTTGCGCTATGAATGCCGCCGAGGCCATCGTCAGTGGCGCCATCGATTTCGCAAACGCGACCCAGAATTCGTCCTGCGGCTGGGTGTTGTCGCCCCCCGCTTCGGCCGATCCGCCCTTGCGCACCGCCTCCGTCAACAGATTGAAATTCTTCTGGTGGCGAGGTTGGCACAAGAATCCCGTCATCGACGCCAGGCATGCGGGTGACTTCCGGTCAAGGAATACAGCGGCATCCTGCGTCAGCGCGTATCGTCCTTGTTCTTTCGTCAAGAGACCCAGAATTGTCAGGTAGTCGCAGAGGATTCGCACTCCGCGCTCCGATGCGCTGGTCTTTGCCGCAATCGAAGCCGGCGTATTCGCGCCCGCCCCAATCGCGGTAAAAACATCCAGTTCGATTCCGGCGTTCAGCGCCGCTGTATTTTGATACGCGTTAAAAATGTTAAAGATGCGTTCCGGCGTCGGTCGGCCGCCAGTAGGTGTGGCCATGAGCGAGTGGCTCCTTCCGATGGAAAATCACTATTCCTACTATACACGCGGAGAACGCACGCTTTCCCGCTCAATGCGATTGCCCCGGTGCGGCTCGCGCTGGCATACTTTCTTTCCCCGCGCACGACGCGAGGCGCACCATGAAACGCGAAGTTCACCGCTGGTACTCGCCGCGGCTCGGCATCGAGCTGGGCGTCGTTGTGTACGGCCACTGGGGATCTCCGCTCATCGGCTTCCCCACGAGCGCCGGCGACGAGTGGGAACTCGAAGGCCAGAGCATGATCGGCGCGCTCGCCGATTTCATCGACGGCGGCAAGATCAAGTTTTTCAGCGTGAACACCGTCAACGGCCAGGGCTTTTACAACAAAGGCGCCCACCCGTTTCACCGCAGCTACGTCCAGGCCATGTTCGATTCCTACTTGCGCGAAGAGGTCGTTCCTTTCGTATACGACAATTGCCAGACGCAGGGAATCCCCATCTCCACCATGGGCGCGTCGTTCGGCGCGTATCACGCCGCCAACACTCTCTTCAAACATCCCGACGTGATCAAACGCTGCTTCGGCATGTCCGGCGTCTACGACGTTAAGAATTTCATGGACGGCACGTACGACGACAATTTTTATTTCAATAATCCCGTGGACTATCTCGCGAATCTCAATGACACGTGGCTCCTCGGCCAGCTCGCCACCTGCGACATTCACATCACCACCGGCACCGGCCCATGGGAAAACAGCGGCCCCTCCTACCGACTTTCCGAAGTTCTCGCCAGCAAGGGGATTCACCATCATCTCGACAACTGGGGCCCCCAGGGCGGCCACGACTGGCCTTACTGGAAGCACCAGATGCGCGAATACATCTCTCGCCTGTTCTGACTACCCCCGCTGTCATTCCCTCCGATTTATCTTTAGCGCACAACGGTCCTCTTCGATTTCATGCGTGGTCATTCGCGGTCAAAATGTAAATAAGTCCATTCACAATGACCGAGTAAGGCTACCTGCGCAGCGAGACAGGAGACGCGCCATGGAATACCGGCAAAATCTGAAAGGTTGGCAAGCGGCGGCCGTAGCTCTGGGAATTCTTGGAGTTGTCATTTATCAGTGCGCGCGGCGAATCCAAACCCTCGACGAGTCCGCGCGCTTTGCGATTGGCGTCTCGCTGGTGCGCGAGTACCGGGGCACCGGGCTGAAACAGCAAGTGCAGGACTACCTGAAACAGAAAGCGAGCGGCGGCGCTGCACGCGAGCCGGCGCCCTCTGCGGCGCCCATACCCCAGGTGGAGCTGGCGTTGGTGGGAGCGCATGGATCTAAAGATGTCATGGTTGTGAAGGTGAAAGTGAAGGTGAACGGAGGCCCGCCGCCGGACGGCCGCAGCATACGTTACCTGGACTTGATGCGTTCCACCACCGATGGACGCTGGATGGTCGTGGCGGATAGCGATGCGTATCACTATATGATTAGCCTGCTCTCGCCGGCGCTGCCAAAGCCCACGAGCTGAAGCGAGTTGATTTAGAAGTTTCTTGGTTCCAACCGGCCGCGGTTCCGAGCCTGTAGGCTCGACCACCATTCTGGAGTTCCCCTCCTGCTGACTACTTGAGCTAGAATCCCGATGCCGCAGTCCTGGGCTACGAGCTTCTGGCTTGCGTGTCTGGCGTTCACCCCGGCTGTCTTCTTCGGGGCGTCCGCCGCTTTTTGGCGGAAGGCCGGGCGCTCCTCTCTTTTGTCGAAAGGAAACTTGATGAAAATCGCAGCGTTGATTGCACGCTATCTCCTTGGCCTCATCTTTCTGGTCTTCGGGTTAAATGGTTTCCTCCATTTCATTCCGATGCAACCTCTGCCTCCGGGACCTGCCGGTCAATTTTTGGGCGCGCTCTTCACGTCACATTACGTTCCCGTCGTTTCAGCGTTTCAAGTCGCGGGCGGCCTGCTGCTGCTCGTGAATCGCTACGTGCCGCTCGCAATGGTCCTCCTTGGCCCGGTGATCGTGAACATTTTTCTCTTTCATCTGCTCATGGATACGCGCGGCCTGCCGCTAGCCATCGTGGTGGTGATTCTGTGGGGGATTCTCTTCTTTCGCCACCGGCAGCATTTCGCCGGCATCTTTGTGCAACGCACGTCGTAGAAAAATCCCCGAGGGCGTTCATCTCGGCTATCAGAAAAAATAGAGCTTTGTGATCTCTCCGGCATATTCTTTGCCAGGCGTTGCCGAAAACCAGACCTTTACGTGCCGCCCCTTCCACTGGCCGCAATTCCCCAACAAAGGTTGTGGAACATTGTCCCCCCAGCTGACCGGCACTTTGGCGAAATCCGCCGCACGAAAAGTGACCGGACCGTTCGTAAGATCCACGTTGATGGTGATTTCTGGTTTTCGCGTGCAATCGGCGTCGCTGATCGGGCCATCCACCGCATAGGTATGCCCTTTCATGCGGATGGGGTACTCCTCCATCTGGTTTGAGCTTCCTCGCCTGGACGCTGCACCTGGCGCGGCTCCCTGTGAATCATCGGAGCCCTTCGCGGCTCCGGCCGCGAAGGCTGCTTGTTTCTGTGCGGCCCATTCCTCGCGTTGTTGCAGGTAGCTCTGAAGATTGTTGGCAGTTTCCTTTTCTTCGGGCGATCGCGCGGCAGCAAGCAAGCGGGTCACCATGGTGCGCGCCTCGGCATCCCGGTCGCTGTTGATCAGCAAGTACGTCAGGTTAATTGAGTATCGTTGCGTTCCGGGATCCAGCTGAACCGACCGCCATGCTGCGTTGACAGCGAGTTTTTGTCCGTTGGGTGTTTGCGGATAGGCGTGAGAGAGCGCATCAAATGTTGGCGCGAATTGCGGATTGAGCTGTGCGGCCCTCGACAGACTGTTTCTGGCCTCGCTCGCGGAATCTTCGGAGAGTCCGTCTCTGCTTAGAAGCAGCAGACCGTGAAAATACGCCGGAGCAAAACTTGTCGAGCCAAGTTTCATCGCCGTCACCATCTCTTCGTCGGCTTCCTTTGTTTCCTGGCGCCGGTAGTGGTAATAACCCATAGCTTCATGTCCGGCCGCCAAGTTTGGCTCCTCTTTCAATGCCTCTTCAAGAAGGGGCTGGGCTTGCTCGATCCGGTTGCGATGCGTGTAGGAATCGCCTCGCACAGCCAGGACCTCTCCGGCCGAAACACTGCGTGTGGCATATTTCGTATCCGAAGACTCCTTGCCGACCGGGATCAATCCCACATGGAAACTACTCTGCCCTGCGTACGATGCGATCTTCTTGCCGAATTTGTTCAGATCTCCGAAAGCTTCCTGTGCTGCTGAGATCTGGTCGCCGGATTTGTCGAAGGCTGCGAGAAAATTCTTGAGTAGCTGTGCCTGCCTGGCCTCCGGGTCCATCATCAGATAATGCACCAACGCCCAGGATTCCGTGTAAAAAACGGAAGCGCGGTCCGATTCATTGTAGTAAGGCGAATTCTGGTCGACTTCAAGGAGCGTCTGAATGGGAATAAGCTTATGTTGCGCAAGAATGTAGAGATGACTCGGATCGATGCTCCCGGTCTTGACGTCCTTGTCCCCCAGCGTCGAGTTGCCAAAAAATTCCGACAGCCCCTCGTTTAGCCACACCGGTAAGCGATCGAAATTCAACCGCAAGAGCGCGTGCGTGTATTCATGGTAGAGCGTGTGAAACGGATTTGTGCCTTCCGTGTCCAGCCGCAGAATGACGTAATCTTTGTCCTGATTGGCCTGGTACCATCCCGCAGGATGGACGTGCCCTTTCACTTCCCAATCTTCCGGCAGATACAGTTTCATGGTGTTTTCGTTCTTTGCGGCGATGATGATAATCGGCTGAGGGGGATCCACTTTCAGGGCAGCGAAAGCGGTGTGAAACATCTGGCGTATTTGCTCGAACTGGCCGGCTATCCTTCTCGCGTCTTTTTCCCCGGCGTTGCTCGTCACCGCGAAATGAGGACTGCGCACTTCCACCCAATTGTCCGCCGCGCGCGCCGCAGCGGGCAGAAGAATGAGGGGAAAACTGAGAATAATTTCACATGAAACTAGTAATTTGGGTGACATAGTATTCAGCATGTAAATGAAAGTGGCGGCGATGTCAAGCGCGATCCGAATGCGAATCGCCAGGGCAAGCTTGATCCGACACGCGCCCCTTAGGCTTCTGTCCGTCGTAAACATCTCAACCAACGCTTCGCAGACACAGACTAAAGCCAGTAACCCTGGTCTAGTTAACAAAATACCCCCCACCCCCGTCATTTTTTGGATGTGTGGCAAACAAAGGGTTTTAAACCTTGTGTTTTTGGAAGTGTGGCAAGGAAAGGAGTTACCGGCGCATTTTTTGGATGTGTGGCAAATACAGAAGTTAGTAAGAAAGGGCTCTCCATCGCAGCCAGGGAGCGAAACGGAAAGGAGGGGTGGGTATTCCCCCTGAGGGGAAACAGCATGGCGGGCGGAGCGATCGCGGGGGCGATTGCCCAGCGCGGAGGACGGCCAAACCATAACGAAAAGTAGCATGGATTTTTGTTACTGTCAAGGTATATTTATACTTGATATAATTCGAATGGCGAATTTGGCGGGAAGCGCCAGATTCCACGGCGGATAAAGACCGGAGAGATTAATGACCTGCACAATATTGCATATTTCGCCCGAAACTATCCTGCGAGCAGCAGAGGTGCTTAGCAAGAGGACGCTCGCGCAGCTGCGCCCGAAAGGGGGTGTTCCCTTGGCCGAAACAGTTCTTCCGGGTCTATAATCCATCCAACTCATGCCGCTGACGAATGGCACAAAACTGGGTCCTTATGAGATTGGCGCTCCGCTGGGCGCGGGAGGGATGGGCGAAGTGTATCGCGCCCGCGATACACGGCTGGACCGCACGGTGGCGATCAAGATTCTGACCGCGCAGCTTGCTTCTGATCCCGTTCGCAAGCAACGGTTTGAACGTGAAGCCAAGACTATCTCTAGTTTGAATCATCCACATATTTGCGTGCTCCACGACGTCGGCCATCAGGATGGCGTCGACTATCTGGTGATGGAGTGTGTGGAAGGGGAGACACTGGCGAAGCGACTGGAGAAGGGGCCGCTGCCGCTCGAGCAAGTCTTGAAATATGGTGCTCAGATTGCCGATGCACTGGATAAAGCGCATCGCAGCGGAGTGGTGCATCGGGACTTGAAACCCGGGAACATCATGCTGACGGCGACGGGTGCCAAGCTGCTGGATTTTGGCCTCGCCAAGCCAACCGCATCCCAAACGAGCGCCTCCCTGCTTACGGCGGTGACGCAGGATTCTCCCGTGACCGAGCAGGGCACCATCGTCGGGACGTTTCAATACATGTCACCGGAGCAGGTGGAAGGCAAAGAGCTCGATGGCCGGAGTGATATTTTTTCGCTGGGCGCGGTGCTGTACGAAATGCTGACGGGGCAGCGGGCGTTCGACGGCAAGAGCCAGCTCAGCGTGGCTTCGGCCATCCTGGAAAAGGAACCGGCGCCGATCACCACGGCCAAGCCGATGACGCCTCCCGCGCTGGCGCGCGCGGTGAAGCGCTGCCTGGCAAAGGATCCAGACGACCGCTGGCAGACTGCCCGCGATTTGCTGCTCGAACTGAAATGGATCGCCGAGGGCGGCTCGCAGGTCACGCAGATGCGAACCACAGAAGCGAAAGGCAGCGGCGCGAACTGGCGAGGGGCCCTGCTGTGGGGCGCTGTGTCGGTACTCCTCGCGGCCATCACGGGAATTGCGACCTGGAATCTGAAGCCCACCGCACAACGGCCCGTCACACGCACAGTGATTACGCTGCCACCCGGCCAGCGGCTTGGGGGATTGGACCAACCTGCAGTGGCTCTTTCCCCGGACGGCACACTTCTCACGTACGTTGCGATCCAAGGTGGCAAACAGCAGCTTTTTCTGCGGGCGCTGGACAGCGTGGAGCCCAGGCCGCTTCCAGGCACGGAAGGAGCCACGAACCCTTTCTTTTCACCAAGTGGCGAATGGGTGGGGTTTTTTGCGGACCAGAGGCTGAAAAAGGTCCCCATAAGCGGCGGAACGGCGCTGACCCTCGGGGAGGCACAGATCCCTCGCGGCGCCAGTTGGGGAGACCAGGGGATGATTACGTTCGCAACCTCACCATTCTCGGTTCTCCATCATGTGCCGGACGGCGGAGGAACACCGCAAGCGCTGACCCTTCTCGCGAAAGGCGAGAATAGCCACCGCTGGCCGGAATTCCTGCCTGGCGGAAGGGCAGTACTCTTCAGTTCGGCACTGACTAGCTCGACGTGGATCAGCGCGCAGATTGCTGTTCACTCCGTCGCGACAGGCGAGCGACGAACTTTAATTCAACGAGGGACACAACCCCGCTACGCCCCTTCGGGGCATTTGGTTTATGCGCAGGGGACGACCTTGATGGCCGTGCCGTTCGATGCTCAGAGGCTCGTGGTCGCTGGCGCAACCGTGCCTATGGTCGAGGGAATCCTTCAATCCAGATTCACCGGTGCCGCACAGTACAATTTGTCGCCCACAGGATCGCTGATTTATGTTGCCGCGGGCGCTCAGGCAGACGAAAGCAGAATGGTGTGGGTGAACCGAAATGGGGCAGAGCAACCGGTGGCCGCCCCAGCCCGCGCCTACCGGATACCGAGACTCTCCCCAGACGGCCGGCGGGTAGCCGTGAACATCGACGAGCAGGAGACGCAAGTCTGGCTGTACGATCTGTCCCGGGATACGCTGACCCGCCTAACATTTGAGGGGAAATTGAACGGCGCACCAACTTGGGCGCCCGATGGCAAGCGGCTAGCGTTTCAGTCCGATAGGGAAGGTTCGCTGAACCTTTTCTCACAACGGGCTGACGGAAGTGGAGGGTTGGAGCGGTTGACCACCAGCGGGTACGCTCCTGCGCCCAATTCCTGGTCCTCGGATGGGCAATTCCTGGCCTTTAATGAACTGAACCCCAACACTGGATTTGACCTAGGTGTGCTGCGACTGAGTGACCGCAAAGCAGAGCCGTTTCTCCGAACTCCATTCAATGAATCTGCACCGCGGTTTTCTCCCGACGGACGCTGGCTGGCTTATGCCTCGGATGAATCGGGCCGCTATGAAATTTACGTGCAGCCTTATCCTGGCCCCGGCGGGAAGTGGCAAATCTCGACGGAAGGCGGCACGGAGCCGATGTGGAATCCCAACGGCCGGGAGATGTTCTACCGTAGCGGCCGGAAGATGATGGCCGTGGACATTGCCACTCGGCCGGGTTTCGCGGCGGGCAAGCCCCGGGTGCTGTTTGAGGGAGAGTACGTCCCGACGCCGTTAACGTTTCCCAACTATGACGTGTCGCCCGATGGCCAGCATTTCTTGATGCTCAAGCCCGCCGAGGCAGCCGAAGGAGCGCCATCCCAAATCAACGTCGTGCTGAACTGGTTTGAAGAGCTGAAGCGCCGCGTGCCCACCGGGAAGAACTGAAGTAATTCGTTCGGAAGAAGCGTCCCCAGGACGATGGTTTGCCTTTCTTCGAATAATTCAAAAACTTCAAACTTCTATTTCATCGACGTAACACCATCTCCAATCCTCGCCGGGTTCGATGGATTGAACGATGGGATGCTTCGTGGCGTGAAAATGTTTGGTGGCGTGCTTGTTCTTGGAAGAGTCGCAGCAGCCGACGTGGCCGCAGGAGAGGCACATCCGCAGATGGACCCAAGTGTCTCCGATCTTCAGACAATCTTCACAGCCGCGCGCGCTGGGTTTGACGTCGCGGATTTCCTTCAGGTGTTTGCACTTGCTCATTTTTTCCTCCCAGGGTTCGTACAACGCAGTAGGTTCGTGGGCGCTCGCTGGTTCAGCAAGTAGTTGTCTTCGTCCCTATCCGCGAGTTGGGGTGCCACAAACTAGGTTTATATCATGGCGTGCAAGCATGTTCACCGAAGCAGTCCGGTCGCTGGCTTTCCCTAGATTGCAGGTAACTTCTTAGATGCCAGCTACGTCTCTAGTTATATAATTCCCTTGCTGCGGCATCAAATGGTGCTCGATGAAGCTCACTTCGCTTCTTTTTATCACCCTGTTGGTCGCTGTGGGTGTTTCTACCCAAACTCCTCGCCCCGCGGCGGATTCGCCGCTGGTCAAACAGGAAGAATGCAACATCTCCGGCATGGTCGTTGAGTTCGGCGGAAGCAAACCACTGAAGGGTTCAAGGATCAAGCTTCAAGGAACCGACGACCATGCCCGTTCAGCTTCCTCTGTCGCGGATGCCAGCGGCCATTTCGCTGTGAAAAAGGTGCAGCCGGGCCGCTACCGCCTAACGGTTTCAAAAGCTGGTTATGTCACACAAGAGTACGGTCAGCGAAAGCCCGGCGACCCGGGCGCTGCTCTTACGTTGCGTGCCGGGCAAGATCTCAAAGACCTCCTCTTCCGCCTCATACCTTCTGCTGTGATTTCGGGTCGCGTTCTTGATGAAGAGGGGCAGCCTCTTCAATTGGCCGTCGTCACCGCGACTCGCGAAGTTTACAACGAGGGCAAGCGGGTGTTCTCCGCGGAAGCCACGTTTCAGACCAATGACCTGGGTGAATTCCGGCTCTTCGGGCTGCCTCCCGGAAGGTATTTGGTCAGTGCGGTCTACCGCTCGGAAAAATTCGAACGAGGTGGGTTCCTCTGGCAGGAACCCACCCAGGACTCCGGCGAGCCGGAACTCGGATACGCAAAAATCTACTATCCGGGTACTGTAGATCCGGCTAGGGCTTCCCCGCTCATTGTTAAGGCTGGCGAAGAAATCTCGTCAATCGAATTTCTTCTTCGCCAAGTCCGTGTGTATCGTGTTCGCGGCCACGTTTACAATCTAATTTCGCCGCAACGCCGCAACGCGGCCCAGCTAACCCTTTTTCCAAATGAAAGCGCTCCCGAATGGGATGCAGCGCAGCAGGCTTTCTCGGATCCTGGGGATGGTTCATTCGAGATCCGCAATGTCCTTCCCGGCTCCTACATCCTAATCGCCTATTCGTTTGACGAGGGGAAAACTGTTCGCTCGGCACGCACGGTGGTCGACGTTGGAGAAGGCGACGTTGGCGGAGTTTCGCTCACCATCGCCTCGGGCATGACGATCAACGGTCAAATTTTGTGGGATGGTCCAGCCTGTTCTCAGGAAGGCGACTTTCTGGTCATGCCTATGCCTCTTGACCGAACTGCAGTGTACACTTCCGGTAGCACTAGGGTTGACGCAAAGAATGCTTTTACCTTAAAGGACATGAACGATGGCACCTATCGGGTAAATGTTTGGGGCGTCTCGAAAGACTGTTTCGTAAAGGATGTCCAGTATGGCGGAGCAAGCGCATACGAGCTAGGATTCACTGTCATCCACGGTGCTGCGAGCACACTCGAAATTACCCTTAGCTCGCGCGGGGCTCGACTCCAAGGGAACATTCTGGACGCCGATAACTTGCCGGCCGCTGGTGTGTGGGTGGTGCTGGTTCCCGACCCGAAGCATCGCACTCGCTTTGACCTTTACAAGCGCCAAACTACCGATCAGTACGGTCACTTCGAATTCCGAGGTATTCCGCCTGGCGAGTACAAATTGTTCAGTTGGGATCAGGCCGAAGAAGACGCTTGGCAAGATCCGGAATTCCTAAAGCCGTTTGAGGAGAAAGGTCAGCTTCTTGAGGTAAAGGAAGGCGATCAGAAGACCGTAAATCTCGTGACGATTCGCCCCGATCCTGCAGGTGACAAAGCTGTTTCTCCCTAAATGCCTTCGGGTCTAGCAAAATGTTAGACGTGCGGAGCCGTAACGAAAGTTTGCTATTTAATGTTGGCTATTCTTCCCTGGGTGGGGAACTTCTGAAATTGCAGCGCGTCATGCCCGGGAACAATGCGATCTACGGACCCCGCCAGCTCGATCATGCGTGCCTGATTCTTGATGTTCGCGGCATGATCGGCATCGGAAAAAGTCGCGCTGGCCTTGTGTTCGGCGAGGTTGCGGTACAGATAGCAGTTATCTGAAGCCAGGACGTACGGGGGATTCCCTTCCACGCGAATGTATTGTGATGCATAGGTGTGGCGGGCTCCGGTGTAGGCGCGAATGCCCGGGAAAATCTCGACGTTATCTCCGTCAACCAAATGGATTCGCCCCTCCGTGTTTAGCCTCACCAATTCCTTCGTATCTTCGGGATCGATGCCGCCGTGGTCTCCCCCGGGTTGCCAGGCATCGCCCGTGTAGTAGCGAAATTCCTCTTTCTGAATCCAGACCGTGGCTTTCGGGAAAAGATCGATTCCGCCCATGTGATCCCAATGCGCATGGCTGATAACGATGTCGGTTACTTCTTCGGGTTTCACGCCAGCGAGTTTCACGGCTTCATCCGGCCGTAAGAAGCCCTGCGCGGGGAATTCCTTGAGAAAAGTGTCCCGGTGAAAACCACTGTCGAAGAGGATGTTTTTCCCGCCTCCGCGAACCAGCCAGATGACCATGGCGATGTCCACTTTTTCGTCCGTGGATGCGCCCATTACCAGCTCCCCGACGGGCACGTCCGCGGAATCCGCGTAGCGGATGGCTTGAATGGAGTAATCAGGCATAGAACTCGACGCAAAAAGAGTAGTGAATAAGGCGGCGAGCAGGAATCGGTTCACAGGCCTCTCCTGATTGTGGCTGGCGCGCGGACGGCATTTTACTTCGCATCGTCGCCAGAGGCGAGAGCAATCCTAGCGATTTAAAGTGACGTGGAAGTTCTGGCGGAGGGAGGAGTGAGCGTTAAAAGGGGTTGCGCGAAGAGCGGACGAAGTCGCGCAACACGGTGACGTTGGGGCCGTAAGCGCCGATGCGACCTGCGTCGACCGGCAAGCCCAGCCGCTCGGCAAGATCTAAGTCCACGCCTGCGTCGTCCAGTTCGGACAAGCTAAAGCCCGCCGCCGGCAACACGCGATTCAAGCCCGTGGGATAGACAGGCCTGGGCGGGCGGTGTCGCCGCCAAGGGCGCCGCGACAGTTCGTAGAACTGTTGCCAATCGCGTTTTTGCCAAGTCGTCATAACTTTTGTGCAGCCCCAAATGCTGCCCGATCAGTCCGCTTCTGTTACGGCCTACTCAACCAATTGGATGCTCGGTGTCCCCAAAGGGTTCTCCTGCCCCTCTGCACCCTCCCCGAACCTACCCCGGGACAGCGAAGGCTGAGCTATCCATATATCCCACAATCGGGTGGCCAGGATAGTTTCCTTGCCTAATGTTTCAAACCCGTTACGGGGCGATTTGTTTCTCGCTTGAATTGCGAGTTGGAACGGACATGCCATCCCACGTGCCCGGCGTTGGAGGAGCGCCGGCGGCTGTATACTACGCCCTAAGGATTGTTCTGGCCAGAGAGAAACCATGGCGTCGGCTCACATCGTCGTCCACTATCACGAGCTGTGGCTCAAGCACGGCAACCGCAAATTTTTCCTGCACAAACTGCGCGAGGCCATGCGCCGCGCCCTGGAAGGCATCGCCCTCATTCGCATTACCCAGCCGAGCGACCGTTACGTAATCGAAATTATCGACGCCGCGCAAGTGCAGCAGGCTTTAGAACGGCTTGCGCGAGTCTCGGGCATCGCCAATCTCAGCGTTGCCCACACACTCGATTGGCGGGCTCTCGCCCCCGGCCATCTCTTGCCGACGATTTGCGGAGCGGCCTGGGATGAGATTCGCGGCGAGTCTTTTTCCACGTTTGCGGTGCGCGCCAAACGCAGCGACAAGCATTTCCCCATGAAGACGATGGCCCTCGAATACGAAGTCGGCGGCTATTTGTTCGACGCGCTCGAGGCCGCAGGGCGTCCCGCTCGCGTGGACCTCACTCGTCCCGAACTTACGTGCCGCATCGAAGTTACGCGCGGGCCCCTGCTTCTCTTTGCGCGGCGCATTCCCGGGGCGGGCGGCCTTCCACCCAATACGGCAGGCCGCTTCACCTGCCTGCTGTCTGGCGGATTCGATTCCGCCGTAGCCGCGTACAAAATGATGAAGCGGGGTGCCCATCTGAGCTTCGTGCATTTTTGGGGAGGCGGGGGCGCCGCCGGAGATTCCTCCGTGCACGTCGCGCGAGAGCTTCTGAAGCAGCTCGTCCCCTGGCAATTCACAGCGAAGCTCTATCTGGTGCCATTCGAACCGCTGCAAAGGGAAATCGTGCGCGCCACGCCGGAGCAATACCGCATCTTGCTTTACCGTCGGCTGATGTTGCGCATCGCGGAGCGAATCGCGCCGCGCGAGCGCGCAAAGGGCCTTGTGACGGGCGACAGTCTTGGCCAGGTGGCCTCGCAAACCGCGCACAACCTCCAGGCGGTCGGCTCGATCGCACGCCTTCCCATTCATCGCCCGCTGATTGGCGACGATAAACTCGAAATTCAAGAGATCGCCAGGCGCATCGGCACGTACAGCATCTCGGCCGAGCCGTTTCACGATTGCTGCCCGGTGTTCCAGCCAAAATCGCCCGCGCTGTTTGCAACACCGGCGGAATTGGACGCAGCCGAGGCGCAACTCGATTTAGCGGAACTTGTGGAGCGAGGATTAGAAACGTTAACGCTTGAGCGCTATCGGTATACGGGAGGGAAAGTCGAAGGAGTGCATCCAGTATCTACGGCCATAGCGAAAGGCCGCGCGCGCACAACTACCCCGTAAGAGCTTTTGAGAAGTAATGCCGCGGCGCCTTCTGGATATCAGCGCCGCTACTTGAGAGCCGGAAGGATTACCAGCGGTTGCCACGATCGCCGCGATCCCCGCCGCGTCCGCCGCCACCACCGTGGCCTCCACGACCGCCCCCACCACCGCCGCGTCCGCCACCAAAGCCACCGCCGCGTCCGCCGCCACCGCCGCGCTCAGCCTGCGGCCGCGCTTCGTTCACAACGAGGTTCCGCCCACCGAAGTTCTGCCCGTTGAGAGAATTAATCGCTTTGTCAGCATCCTCGTCGTTTGTTACTTCCACAAAGGCGAAGCCGCGCGATTGACCCGTAAAACGGTCACGGATCAGATTGACGCCCGAGGGAGTCACGCCGATCTGTGAGAACCACTCCTGAAGCTGTTCTTCCGTCGCGGAAAACGGAAGATTACCTATATAGAGCTTCTTCACCTGCCCACTCCTTCTGCCCGGCACCCAATTGCGAGTCGCGGAGCGCGCCAAAGAGACAGGGGCGCTCACGGACGGCCGGTTATTCCATGCTGTCGCGAGCGCGGGACTGACACCTTAGCGGTCAGTTGCATGGTCTCGAAAATTAACCCCTTTTGCAACCGGAAAGAGTTGCAAGAGACGATTTAGTGTTTGAAACTCCGGCCCCGCGATTGACCTAATTCCGCAGCGCGATTGATGATAGCATTCGCCCAATCGGCTCTTTTGAGGCACACATGCGCGGCACGATGATGAATTATCAGTTGACGCTCCCGGCCATGATGGAGCGCGCCGCAAAACTTTTTGCCCGTGTCGAGATTGTCTCCCGGCGTCCCGACCGCTCCACCACGCGCACAAACTACGGACGCGTTCGTCAGCGGGCCCGCCGGCTGGCCTCGGCGCTCACCAAACTCGGCCTTCAGCCCGGTGATCGCGTCGCCTCCATGATGTGGAATCACAGCGGCCACCTCGAAGCCTTCTTCGGCGTGCCTTCCAGCGGCGGAATCCTGCATACCTTGAACCTTCGCCTCCACCCGCACGAGATTGCCGCCATCGCCAGGCACGCCCGCGACAGGTTTCTTCTGATCGACGATGTCCTCCTTCCGACGTACGAGAAATGCCGCGAAAACGTGCCCTTCGAACGGGTGATCGTTGTCCCTTACTGTGGCGAGAAAATTCCCGCTGGTTTCCTGAATTACGAAGACTTCCTCGCATCCGGTAGCGACGATTTCGAGTACCCGACAATGGATGAAAACGACGGCGCGGCCATGTGTTTCACCTCCGGCACCACGGGCATGTCGAAGGGTGTGGTCTATTCCCACCGCGCGATCGTGTTGCATTCCTTCGCCGAGGCCATGACCGATTCGATCGCCATCAGCCACTACGACACCGTCCTTCCCATCGCTCCCATGTTTCACGCCAATGCCTGGGGGATTCCCTACACGTGTGTGATGACGGGCGCGAAACTCATCCTGCCGGGGCCTAATGTCGACCCCGAAAACGTGCTAGATCTCATGACCCAGGAGCATGTCTCCGTTGCTTGTGGCGTGCCTACGGTGTGGCTCAGCGTCCTTTCCGCACTCGAAAAAAATCCTGGCCGCTGGAAATTCCCTTCGCCCGTGCGCATCCTCTGCGGGGGTACCGCGCCACCGGTTCGCCTGATGCGCGCGCTCGATAAGCACAATCTGAACATCGTGCACCTCTGGGGCATGACCGAGACAACTCCGCTCGCAACGCTCGGCAAACTCAAGTCCCACATGCGCCAGTTTTCCGAAGACGGCCAATATGAAGTGCGGAGCAAGCAGGGGTGGCCCTCGCCGTTCGTGGACCTGCGCGTGATGTGCTCCCCGGAAGACGGCCCAGCGGGGAAAATTGTCGAGGCCCCGTGGGACGGAGAAACCGTCGGCGAACTGGAAATCCGGGGTCCGTGGATCGCAGGGAGTTATTTCGAGGCGCCCGAGCAGTCCCATCGTTGGACCGAAGACGGGTGGTTCAAGACCGGCGACATGGCCAACATCGACGACGAAGGCATCGTCAAGATTGTGGACCGGGCCAAAGACCTGGTGAAATCCGGCGGCGAATGGATAAGTTCCGTGGACCTAGAAAACACGCTCATGGGTCATCCCGCCGTAAAAGAGGCGGCCGTGGTCGGCATTCCGCATCCCAAGTGGCAGGAGCGTCCTCTTGCCGCGGTCGTCCTCAACGATGGCGCCAAAGTGACACCCGAAGAGCTGCGTGAATTCCTGGGCAAATCCTTCGCGAAATGGCAGCTTCCGGACGCCTTCGTTTTCCTTGAGGCCATTCCTCGCACGTCCGTCGGCAAATTCAAGAAGACCGCCCTGCGAGAACAGTTCGCCAACTGGAATTGGGAAGCGTGAACGCGCGCCCTCGTCACATCCGATTCACACAAGGTGGGTCACCGGTCAGGTGCGGTAGGAAGCGTTGATCCGCACGTACTCCGCGGTGAAGTCGCAGGTCCAATAACGCGCTGCCGCGGTTCCCGCATGCAGATTCATGACAACGTGGACGTGATCCGTCAGCAGGCGGTTGCTCGCGGCGCGCTCGTTGAAATCGAGCGGCTGGCCGCGCCGCAAAACGGGAATGCCAGCCATGGCGATATCCACGCGCGACGGATCGAACACGACGCCGCTTCGCCCCGCGGCTGCGAAGACGCGCCCCCAGTTAGGGTCACCGCCGGCAAACGCGGTTTTTACCAAAGGTGAAGTGGCGATGGTTTCCGCAATGCGGCGCGCTGCCGCCTCGCTCTTTGCCCCTTGCACATCGATTTCGATCACCCGTTGTGCGCCCTCGCCATCGGCCACGATCTGCAACGCAAGCGACCGGCAAACATCTTCGAGCGCGGTGGTGAACTCGCGGTGCGCTCTGCTCCCTTTTTTTATTACCGGCGCTCCAGCAGTGCCATTCGCAAGGACCAGCAAGGTGTCGTTGGTGGATGTGTCGCCATCCACGCTGATGGCGTTGAAGGTGCGTGAGGTAACATCGTGCAGCGTTTTTTGCAGCAGTGAAGGCGCGATGGCCGCGTCCGTCGCCACAAACGCCAGCGTGGTTGCCATGTTCGGGTGAATCATCCCCGCGCCCTTCGCGCAGCCGACAAGATGAATGCGTTTCCCGCCCATCCGGAAAGTCGCGGCGGCAGTCTTTGGCCGCGTGTCCGTGGTGCAGATGGCGAGAGAAAGCTCCGCAAAGGATCGCGCCGAGTGGCGGCGGTTGCGCGACAGCATCGGCAGCGCGCGCAGAATCTTTTCAACCGCCAGCGGCACCCCGATCACTCCCGTGGAACAGACGAAAACTTCCTCGGCCGGGCAACCGAGCCGCCGCGCTGTTTCGAGAACTGTGCGCTGCGCAGCGGCGTGACCTGCCGCGCCGGTGGCGCAATTGGCGTTGCCAGCGTTCACGATGACCGCGCGCATGCGGCCCTTCGACGCGCGAATATGCCGCTTCGAAATCAGGACGGGCGCGGCAACCACGAGGTTCTGTGTGAAAACGGCGGCAGCGGAGGCGGGAACATCGCTCGAGAACAACGCGAGATCGAGCGCGCCGGTTTTTTTCAGGCCGCAGGCGGTGGCGGCAAAGCGAAAGCCGTGCGGGAGCGCCGCTTCGGAGAGTGCGTGCGTCATTCGTGGCAAATCCGCGGCCTTAACGCAATGCTGACGGAAGGGACCTCCGATCCTCCGCAACGAGCGCGAGAGTGTGCACCTGACTTACGGTTTGCATGCTCATGGTTTGGCTCCTTGTGTGGCGACAGTTTTGTTGAGACGTCTTTCCAAATCGGCGATGGCTGCGCGCACCGCTTCCGGCGCCGTGCCGCCGGGGACAACTTTGCTTGCGATTGCGTTTTCGACCGAAGGACCGTCCAGAAAATCTTTTTCGAATAGCGGAGAAATCTTCTTCACCTCTTCGAGCGAAAGCTCCGTCCACGGCTTGCCCTGACGCTCGGCCTCTCGCAGAACTTTTCCAACCAGGTCGTGGGCCTGGCGGAAGGGAACGCCTTTGAGGACCAGATAATCGGCCGCGTCGGTGGCGAACAAAGCCGGATTGGAGGCCCCCGTGCGCAATCGCTCGACATTAAACTTTATTGCCATGATTGCGCCCATGGCAACGCTCAACATTTCCTCGATTTGGTCATGGGCCGCGAAGAGCGCCTCTTTATCTTCTTGCAGGTCGCGCTGGTAGCTGCTCGGCAGGCCTTTCAACGTCGTCAGCAAGGCTACGAGCGCGCCCGTGATGCGGCCGGTTTTGCCACGGATGAGCTCCCAGGCGTCGGGATTTTTCTTTTGCGGCATCAGGCTGCTGCCCGTCGAAAATTCTTCGGGCAGGAGGGCATAGCCGAATTCTTGCGACGCGAAGAGGACCATGTCTTCGGCGAGCCGCGAAAGGTGGGTAGCGATTCCCGTCAACGCAAAAAGATAATCGAGCGCAAAATCACGATCGCCGACCGCATCGAGACTGTTTGCGGAGATGCGCGAGAAGCCCAGCTCGCGGGCGATGGCCTGGCGATCCACGGGAAAGGAGCAACCCGCAAGCGCTCCTGAGCCCATCGGACATGCGTCCGCATTTGCAGCGGCGTGCTCGAGACGAGTTGCGTCTCGCAAAAAAGCTTCCGCGTGCGCGAGTAAAAAATGAGAAAGAAGAATCGGCTGCGCGTGCTGCATGTGCGTCATGCCGGCCATGGGAACGCCGAGATTCGCCTTAGCTTGAAGAAGCAATACGTTGAGGAAGGCGGCCAAACTTTTCTTCACTTGCCCGGCGGCGTCGATGACAAACAGGCGGAAATCGGTGGCGACAAGTTCGTTGCGGCTGCGCCCAGTGTGGAGCTTCCATCCCAGCGCACCAAGCTCTTCGACCAATGTTTTCTCAACGAAATGGTGGACGTCTTCCGCGCCAGAAGCGTCCAGCCACGCTTTGTCCGTCTTGGAACGCTCGCCGATACGGTCGAGCGCAGCATTTATTTGATTTACTTCAGTGTGTTCGAGAAGACCAACACCCTGAAGTGCTCGCGCCCACGCGCGATCGACCGCCAGTTCATAGCGGAGCAGGCGGCGGTCAAACACAAAGGATCGCTGGAACGCGTCGAACTGTTCATTCGGCGGACGATCAAACCGCCCGCCCCACAGCTTGTCATCTTTGCGTTCAGCCATTGAAATGTCCCGCCTACTACCACGGAAGGGCGTGGCCCGCCGGGGCGGGCGTGCAAATTCAATTTATTTCTTGCCGCCCTCGGCTTTCGATTTCGGACGCACGGTCACCGGTAAAGCAAAAAGATTGATGAACCCCTCGGCGTCCTTGGGATTGTACCGGCCCATGGTGAAGCTCGCGAGATCGGTACGATACAGCGAAAACGGAGAAACGCGCTTGGTCACGCTGAGGGTGCCTTTCCACAGACGCAAACCGACAGCGCCGGTGACGCGCTGCTGCGAAACGTTGAAAAAACCGTCCAGCGCGGCGCGCAGAGGAGAAAACCAAAGCCCGTAGTAGACGAGTTCCGCGTAGCGCAGAGAAAGCGCCTGTTGAAAATGCGCGGTCTCGCGGTCGATGGTCAGCGCCTCGAGTTCGCGATGAGCGGTGATCAGCAGCGTACCGCCGGGCGTTTCGTACGCGCCGCGGGATTTCATCCCCACGAGGCGGTTTTCAACGATGTCAGCGCGACCGACACCATGCTTCGCAGCGATTTCATTCAGTCTATTCAGCAGTTCGACCGGGCCGAGTTTCGCGCCGTTCACGGAAACGGGCGCGCCTGATTCGAATCCGATTTCGATTTCTTCCGCCTTATCGGGTGCTTTTTCCGGCGAAACGATCCACTGCCACATGGCTTCATTGGGCGCGTTGGCGGGATCCTCGAGCTCGCCGCCTTCATGGCTGAGGTGCCAGATATTGCGATCGCGGCTGTAAATATTTTTTTTGCTCTGCTCGACAGGAACATGATGCGCTTCCGCGTAAGCGATGGCATCCTCGCGCGAGTCGATGCTCCATTCACGCCACGGAGCAATAATTTGGAGATTCGGCGCAATCGCTTTGTACGCCAGCTCGAAGCGCACCTGGTCGTTGCCTTTGCCGGTGCACCCATGCGCGAGGCCGTCAGCACCCAGTTTCAGAGCAATCTCCGCCTGGCGTTTTGCGAGCACCGGGCGAGCCATCGAAGTGCCGAGCAAGTAGGTGTGCTCGTAGACTGCACCGGCGCGGAGCGTCGGCCAAATGTAATCGCGAACAAATTCTTCCCGCAAATCCTCGACGTACGCGGCGGATGCTCCCGTGGCCAGCGCTTTTTCCCGCGCGGCTTCCAAATCTTCCTGCTGGCCGACATCGCCGATCATGGCGATCACTTCGCAACCGTAATTTTCCTTGAGCCAGGGAATAATGATGGAGGTGTCGAGCCCTCCCGAATAAGCCAGGACTACTTTTTTCGGCTTGTTTGCTTGTTGATTCACAACGCCCCTTTTCTACGCACGCGTGAGGAAGAAATCCCAAGCAATGCAGTCAAGGAAGTGTCCGAACGCGCCGAACCCCTTGCTTGCCGTTTTCCGCGCCGTGCCCCAGCAATATGTTGGCATGAATGCTCAATGAAAGAGAGTGAGAAGGATTGCCTTCTGCACGTACATGCGATTTTCCGATTGGTCGAGTACGATCGATTGCGGACCATCGAGAATTTCCGGCGTGACTTCCAGCCCGCGGTGCGCCGGAAGACAGTGCATAAACACGGCGTCCGGCGCGGCAAGCGCCATCAATTCGCGGTTCACCTGATACGGCCGGAAAGCGTCATACCGCACTTTTTCTTCGGCTTCAAAACCCATGCTCGTCCACGAATCGGTGTAAACACCTTGCGCGCCCGCCGCTGCTTCTCGAGGGTCGGTGAAGAGTTCAATCTTCGCGCGAGTTTCGCGCGCCACCCGCTTGGCATCGGCCAGCACTTCAGGCGCAGGCGCGTATTGCGAAGGCGTGGCGATTCGCAAATGCACGCCAAGGCGGGCCGCAAGAAAAATCAGGGAGTGACACACATTGTTGCCGTCGCCTACGTAGCCGAGCTTGAAGCCGCGCAGCGCGCCGAATTTCTCTTCCAGCGTGAAAAAATCCGCCAGCGCCTGGCAGGGATGAAACTTGTCGGACAGCGCGTTGATGACCGGGATATCCGCGCTCGCGGCCATATCCTCGAGCACGCGCTGCTCGTAGACGCGAGCCACAATCCCGTGCACCCAACGCTCAAGGTTGCGCGCAACGTCGGCGATCGATTCGCGTTCACCGAGCCGCGCCTGCGTGTGGTCGAGGAAAACGACGGAGCCGCCCATGCTCTGGATGCCGACTTCGAAGGTGACGCGCGTGCGCAGCGAGGGCTTCTCAAAAATCAGTGCCAGAGATTTGCCGTGCAGCGCGGCCGCGTACCGCCCCGGCCGCGCTTTTACTTCCGCGGAGAGCTGCAGGAGCTCGCGCGACTGCAAGGGATTCCATTCCGATCCAGTAAGCAGATCGTTCGAGAGCAAAAGCGGTGTCGCCAGTGTAGCTGCGGTCATGTTCACCTCGCTGAAGCGTGGGCCGCGCGGGAAGAATTTCCGGATGGCCGGGATCCGGCCGCGGAAACGCCGCGCGGAGCGGTTGCAAACACTAGATCGAGGATACGGAGGAATTCGCGCACCTGCGCTCGGGTCACGATGAACGGCGGCAGGAAACGAAGAGTATAGTCGTGCGTGCAATTCATCAGCAATCCGCGATTCATCGCTTCGGTAACAAACGGCGCCCCTTCGACGGAAAGCTCAACCCCGAGCATCAGGCCTTCGCCGCGAGTTTCACGAATGAAAGCGAATTTCTTGGCAAGCCTGGCGAGCCCATAGCGAATTTCCGCTCCACGCGCGCCAATATTTTCGAGGAGTTTTTCGTCCGCGACGGTTTTCAGAAATTCAAGGGCGGTGGCGCAGACCAGCGGCCCGCCTCCGAACGTGGTTCCGTGCATGCCTGTAGAAACATGCGCGGAAACTGCTTCGCTAGCGAGAATCGCGCCGAGAGGAAGTCCGGCGGCGAGCGGCTTGGCCACCACCGCGATGTCCGGCTTCGTGGCGAATTTCTGATAAGCGAAATAACGGCCGGTGCGGCCCAGGCCGCACTGAATTTCGTCGGCGATGAGCAGGGCGCCGCGCTGACTGGCGAGTGCGCGGGCGCGATTCCAGAACGCTTCGCTGACGGCGTAAATTCCGCCCTCACCCTGAATCGTTTCCAGGATAAGGGCGCAGACGGTGTCGTCGAATTTCTCCTCGAGATCCGCGACATCGTTGAAATGCACGAACTCCACGCCCGGAACCAAGGGAGCGAAGGGGAGACGGTACTTCTCCGTTGCGGTGACGCTTAGTGCGCCGAATGTCCGGCCATGGAAGGAATTTCCCATGGCGAGGATGCGGTGCTTTTTTGGAACGTCGCCTGGTGCGTCTTGCGCCGCGCGGCCACAAAGACGCGCGAGCTTCAGCGCGCCATCAATAGCTTCGGTGCCGCTGTTGGCAAAGAACACGCGGTCGAGCCCTGACCACTCCGCGAGCTTGCGGGCGAGCGGTCCCTGGTAGGCATTGTGGAAAAGATTCGAAAGATGAATCGCGCGTCCCGCTTCCCGGCGAATCACGCGGACAATGCGCGGATGCGCGTGGCCGAGTGCATTGACAGCGATTCCGCCGAGAAAATCGAGATACTTCTTACCCGTAGTGTCATAGACGATGCAGCCGCGCCCGTGGGTAAAAACTATAGGCGGCCGCTTATACATCGGTAGCAGAAATTTCTCGGCGTCGCGCAATCGCGAGTCCGTCTTCGAGACGTGCGAATTTGTCGAGCGCCCCTTGCTGCGAACGCGTCGCGAGGAATTTGTAGTCTTCGTCATCATGCCGCTGAAAACGCCGACTTTGCTGCGGAGTCTCTTTCCGAGAAGACTCGCGTGCCGCGATTCAAGTGAGGAGTGTCATCCTCGCCGTTCGTTCCGAGATGAGCCGCTCGCCAGAGAGCTTCCGGCGAGGTGCCGCCGAGAATCTGCACGGCACGGACGCCGCCTTCGAGAGCGCGCTTTGCGGCTTCGAGTTTCAGCACCATGCCGCCCGTCACGGCGCGCGTTTGCACCATCCGCTCCATCTCTTCAAAGGTAAGCTCGGAAAGTACGCGCTCACCGTCCAGCACACCCGGGACATCGGTGAGAAAGATCAACTGGTCGGCGGCAAGATATTCCGCGCACGCTGCCGCCATCTGATCGGCATTAATGTTGTAGAGTTCGTTGTCCGTTCCAAGGCCGAGGCAGGCGGCTACGGGTACCAGTCCTTCGCGCCAGAGCGATTCGATGAATGGAGCGTTCAATCCGGTGAGATAGCCGACGAAGCCGAGTCCGCCGGCGACTTCATTGTAAACGAGAGGTTCGGCGCGGAAGCATTGCGCATCAGCGGCGGAAATACCCACGGCGGGCCGGCCTTCGGCAGAAATTGCAGCGGCCAGCCGCTTGTTGAGCAAGCCGGCAAAAACCATTACCGCAGCGTCTCGCGTTTCGCGGTCGGTGACGCGAAGTCCGGATACGAACTTGCTTTCGAGGCCCAGGCGCGCGAGCGTTGAAGTGAAGTGCTTCCCGCCGCCGTGGACGACGAGCAATTCGTTGCCCTCGCGCGCCAGCGCGGCCACCTGACGCGCCAAACCGCGCAATGCGGGCTCATCTTCCAGTAAGGCTCCGGCGAATTTGATTACAATTTTCATTGCAGTGCGGTTTGCTCCTCTATCCCCAGCATGTGATTGAAATTCTGCACCGCCTGACCAGCGGCGCCTTTTCCAAGATTGTCCAGGCAAGAGACGACCACCAGGCGGCGGCCCGCCTTGTCCAGGGCAAAGCCGAGATCACAGAAATTCGTGTGCGCGACGTGCTGCAATTCCGGCAGCTTCCCCGCAGGCCAGATCCTCACCATCGGACGGCCCGCATAAAATTTCCGGTACAGTGCTTCCACGGAATCGGGAGTTTGCGGAGCCGGCAGCGTCACGTAGATCGTCGAGAGAATTCCGCGAGCGAGCGGAAGAAGATGCGTGGTGAAGACGACTTGGTCTTCGCGCAGGCCGGCGTGCTCGAGGATCTCCGGCGTATGACGATGAGAAAAGAGATTGTAAGCTTTGAAATTTTCGTCCAGCTCGACAAACTGCAAGTCGCGCCGGGGCTCTTTGCCCGCGCCGCTTGCCCCGGACTTGCAATCGCAAACCACACCATTCTCTCCGGTGAGCAAACCTGCCTCCGCCAGCGGACGCAAGGCGAGAATGACACTGGTTGCATAACAGCCGGGGTTGGCAACCAGGCGCGCACCAGCAATCTGTTTTGCATAGAGCTCCGTGAGGCCGTATACCGTCTCACTCAGCGAGTCCGCGGAAGGCGCAGGGAGCTTGTACCAGGAGGTAAACGTCTCCGCGTCGCGGAAACGAAATGCACCGCTCAGATCCACGACACGCATCCCGGCTTCCAAAAGCGCGGGGGCGATTTCCGCGGAGAGTTCATGGGGAGTCGCGAGAAAAGCAGTCGCGGCTTTGCTGGCGGTGATGGCTTCGAGCGAAAGCGCCTGAACGGGAGCATCTCCCCGGCCGCGAAGCTGAGGAAAGATCTGGGACAGGCACTTCGTGCCATTGTCCTCGCGAGTGTAAAAAACGGGAGCTTCGACCGCGGGATGGCGCAAGAGAATCCTGGCCAGCTCAAGACCTGCGTAGCCGGTGACGCCCACGACCGCGATGTGGCCGGAGCGTCTCATTTCACGAACGCTTCGATCTTCTTCTGGAGCGCCTCGCGCGATTTTTTGTTCGGAGTGATGATCAGGACGGTGTCATCGCCGGCGATGGTTCCGGCAATTTCCGGAAACTTCGCGCCGTCCACGGCCGCTGCGAGCGGCTGGGCGCCGCTGGGCGGGGTTTTCAATACCAGCAGATTCTCCGCGGGACGAATGTCCAGCAGGAATTCGCTCAGGGCGCGCGTGAGCGGCGGAAGCGGAGCGGATTCTTCCGGAAGGGCGGCGGCATACTTGTAGCCTTCGGGGGTCTTAACGAGCTTGAGCTCCTGGAGGTCGCGGGAGAGCGTGGCCTGGGTGACGCGGAGCCTCTGTTGGGCGAGCTGCTGGCGCAGCTCTTCCTGATTGGCGATGCGGGCACCGGTGATGAGCCGGAGGATCTGGCCGTGGCGAAATGTTTTTGCGGTCGGCATGGGCCTAGACAAAATATGCATTCGACTGTATTTTTATACAGTAGCCAACATCCGGTGTCAAATGATTTTTAGGAAATTTTTTTGCGGGAGTTGCGCAATTCCCGGACCAAGACGGCTATCATGGTCATGCAGGATTCGCCGCACCCGGCCAAGCCCCTGCTGGATTTTTTACCGTCAGATACTGATACTTATCAACGTGCGCTGATTGTCCCCTATGCCCACACCGTGCCAGATTTCGGGTTGCAAGAACGAGGCGCCGCCGGCCCTAACGGAGCAAAAGCTCTGCGTTCTGCATTTCACGCTATCCCTGGAAGCAAGTTGCGCCGAGATGCGCCGCGAAACGGCGCTGGGGAACGCGCCGCATGAACGGCAAAGGGAAATCATGCGCTTCATCACCGAGCACGGCGAGCGGCTTGCGAGGGTCGCCACCAGCGGCCTGCACCTGACCGATGATCTGAAAGCGCGCATCCTGAGCACGTTTCTGACGTTGATGAACTTGCGCGAAAACCTGGACCGCGCCAACATGCGCAGCTCGTTCGGGCGATCGGGACAGCACCGCTGAGTGGCGCGCCGTTTGCCGGCTAGCAAAGATTTATTCCTGTCCTCGCCTCACCACTTACCTTCGCTCATTCTCATTTGATGGATGCAAGCTAACTATCGCGAGGGCGAGGCTTCACTCCCGCCCAGAAACAAAGTGCTTATGCGCCGATGTACCGGGCGTAAAGCGAGCGGGCCACGGCGGGGTCTTTGCTGCCTTTGAGAATTGCCCGTCCGTCGGCGAAGACGGTTATCTCGTAGGGCGGAACGCGGAAGCGGATAAGGAATTCGTTGTGGCGCACGTCAGAAATCGTGGAGGCGAGGCGGGCGCGCAATGCAGCTAGATCGAGAACCCGGTTGCGTTCATGGATCTGCACGGAGTCGCGGCCGCACATGGTAATGTGCGGCTGTGCTTCCCCCTCGAGATACGTGAATTCACGGCGGGCACAAACACGGCACTCCGGGTTGCGGGCGACATGAAGTGACTGGAAGCGTCCGGTCCATACGTCGCAAGAGATTAGGCGGCCGTGCAGGGCTTCTTCACGCCCGGCGAGAAGCTTCATGGCTTCGGCAGCTTCGAGTGAAGCGATGAGATTGACAATCGGGCCGAGGACGCCGATGGTGTCGCAGGTTTCGTCCAGGCCCTGCATGACCCCGCCGGATTCGAGAAGGCAGGCCAGGCAGGGTGTAACTCCCGGGCGGATCGTCAAAGTGATGCCGTAACTCGCGACGGCGGCGGCGTAAATCCACGGCCGGCCATGCTTCACGGCAAAGTCATTGATGACGAAGCGCGTTTCAAAATTGTCGGTGCCGTCGAGGAGGAGGTCAAACCCCGCTAGCAACTCTTCGGCGGTGTTCGGGGTTAGATCAGAGACAACTCCGTTCACGGAGACGACGGAATTGATGGAGCGCAGCTTGCGTTCGGCGGCGACAGCTTTCGGAAGAGCATCGCGAGCATCGGCCTCGTCGAAGAGGGTTTGGCGCTGAAGATTCGAAGGCTCGACGAAGTCGCGGTCGATGATGCAGAGGCGGCCGACGCCTGCGCGCACCAGGAGATTGGCAGCGGCCGCACCGATGGCGCCGCAGCCTACGATCGCGGCGCTTGTCTGCGACAAGCGAGCCTGGCCTTCTTCGCCGATACCCGCGAAAAGGATTTGGCGCGAGTATTTTTCACGGAGGAAATCGTTCACATGCTATGCGGCCCGGGCAACACTCTGGGTGTCCTTTCCATCATTCATCATAGCGCCAATAGGCGCGAGCCGGGCAACGCCGCTGTGCTAACCTTCAAATGAGCGAATGGACGCATGAAAGCGGGCCGTGCTAATGCAATTGGAAGTATCGTCGTGTCGGTGCTCCTCGCGGGAGCGGCGCAGATGCGCGCACAGGCGACGCAAGAACCCCCGGCCAGCGAGACGCCGGCCGCTAGTGTGCCAAAAGATGATGCCCCAGTCGTGGAGATCCGGATCGTCGCTGAAGACGGTACCGTTCTTTCGAAATCGCCCTTCGGCTTGCCTATAGCAATCGGCAAGCCCCTGGACCGCGCAAGAGTCGGCGAGAGTTTGCATCTGCTTTACCGCAGCGGCGATTACGCGGACCTCCGCGCGGTAGCAGTGCAGGTTCCGACAGGCGTGCGACTTGATTTCATCACGAAAGAAAATCTCTTCTTCAATCGGGTGATAATACGCGGCTTGACCGCGCCGCCTTCCGATGCTTCGGCGGCGGCATCGATGCAACTGGCGCTTGGCCAAGTGTACCGCCGAGGCAGTTTAGACGAAGCGCTGGAGCGGCTTCGGGAAACTCTGCGCGAAGAAGGCCTCTACACCGCACAGGTTTCCGCGGAAACCGCGCCATATCCCGCCACTCATCAGATGGACATCATCGTCCACGTGATGCCCGGACCGCGCGCGAGGGTCGCGGAAATTCAGCTCCGGAACCAGACGGAGTTCAGCGACGCGGAAATTCTCTCCCGGCTAAAAATGAAGACCGGTACCCCGGTGACTTCGGGACGCGTGACAAACGGAACGGGCCGCATTCGAAAGCTCCTGGTGAAAAAAGGACACCTCAGCGCGCGGGCGTCCGTGCGCCGCGGTGAATACGATGCGGCGAAAAACAGCGTGCCATTGCAGCTCGAGGTAACCGAAGGTCCGCTCGTGCAGGTCGCCGTAGTGGGAGCGAAATTTTCCAACCGCGAGCTCAAGAGACTTGTGCCCATCTATCAAGAAGGGGCCGTGGACGCCGATCTCTTGGAAGAAGGCAAACGCAATCTCAGCGAGTGGCTACAGCGCGCGAACTACTTCGATGCGGAAGTCGACTATTCGACGGAGACACGCGAGGTGAAGGGTTCCCCGAACAAAACGCGTGGTACGGAACAAATTATTACATACCGCGTCGAGCGAGGAGACCGCCACAAACTCGTAGGAATTGACATCACCGGCAATCGCTATTTTGATTCGGAGCTCCTGCGGAGCCGGCTCCAGATTTTCGGCGGGGCCTTGGGTTCCCGCGGGCGATTCAGCCGCCGGCTCGCTGATTTCGATGCACAGTCCATGCGCGGCCTGTATCTCGCGAACGGATTCCTCGACGCCAAGGTGGAAGCGCAGATCCTCGATAATTACCAGGGCAAAGAGGGCAACGTGTACATCCGCTTCGTGGTACAGGAGGGCAAGCAGACGCGGGTAGCCTCGCTGACAATTGATGGCAACCATGCTTTCAAGGAGGAGGAACTCCTCGGGGTAATCGGCTCGACTCCCGGCCAGCCGTATTCCGATTTCAACGTCACGAATGACCGTGACAACATCCTGGCGCTTTATTTCAACCAAGGCTTTCCGGAGGCGCACTTTACCGCTACCGCGGCGCAGGTTGTGCAAGAGAAGCCGGAGAAAACGGACACCACGTCCGCCAACGGTTCCCCAAAGGAACAGGCGCTGAAAAAAGAAAAGCAGAGTTCCGGCGCGATCGAACAAACCGCACCTGTCCGGCTCGTCTATCGCATCGAAGAAGGACCGCAGACGCGCGTGCGACGCATCCTGCTGACCGGTTACAACCGCACGCGCCCTGGCGTGATTCGCCGCGAAGTGCGCGTGAAACCCAACGAACCGCTGCGCGAGGGCGAAGTGGTGGAATCCCAGCGGCGACTCTATAACCTCGGGATATTCAACCGCATCACCATCGAGCCGCAGAATCCCGCCGGCAGCGATCCCGACAAAGACCTCGTGGTGCTCGTCGAGGAAGCCAAGCGCTACACGATGGCTTATGGCGGCGGCTTCGAAGTCCAGCGGCTTGCCAGCACGACCAATCCTACGGCCGGGGAAGTGCGGGCGGCGCCGCGCGGAATTTTTGAAATTACGAAGAACAACTTGACCGGACGGGCCGATTCACTTTCGCTGAAATTGCGCGGCAGCACGTTGCAGGGCCGCGCCTTGCTCGGATATTCCGTCCCCGACACGTTTGGAGATCCTCACTTGAGCTTTCAAGCCACAGCGTTCGTCGAGAAATCGCAGGACATCAACACGTTCACGGTTACGCGCTACGAAGGTTCGGTGCAAATGACGGACGAGCGCACGCGGCTCACCTCTCTGCTGTTCCGCTACACCTTTCGCAAGGTCATCGTGACGAATTTGAATATTCCTGCGGACGAAATCCCGCTGTTCAATCAGCCGACGCTGGTGTCGCTTGTCGGCATGACCTGGATTCGCGATGGCCGCGACAATCCCGCCGATCCGGCAAAAGGCAGCTTTAACAGCGCGGACATCAGCCTGGCCGACACGCGCATCGGCTCCAGCGCAAATTTCATGCGCTTTTTCTATCAGAACTCGAGCTACCATCCGATCAAAAGAAGATTCAGCTTCGCGCGCTCCCTGCGTTTCGGCATTTTGCAGCCCTACGGAGACACGGTCTCGTTGACCTTTCCCGCTCCGACTACTCTTCCGCTCCCGACAGTCATCCCCTTGCCGGAACGTTTCTTCGCCGGCGGCGGTACTTCGCTGCGAGGTTTTGCGCTAAACCAGGCGGGCCCCCGCGATACCGAGACGGGATTTCCCGTCGGTGGCCAGGCGCTGCTGATTTTCAATCAGGAATTTCGTTTCCCGATGTATCTGCCGTTCGTTGGCTCGCGACTCGGCGGCGCGTTTTTTTACGACGGCGGCAATACTTTCAGCCGGTTGAGCCGCATATCGTTTCGCGCAACCCTGCCAAGACCGACGTTCGCTTCGAATCCCAATCCGGCTGATCCCGCCGGACCGCCCTTAACTACTTGCTTGACTAATTGCACAAACGAGCTGAACTACTTCGCGCACACGGTCGGCTTCGGCTTGCGCTACGCCACTCCCGTGGGTCCGATTCGCGTGGACCTCGGCTATCAAATTAACCGGCCCTTTTTCGTGGTGCCGTGCGTGAGTGCCACAACCGCAACGGCCACGCCGTCGAATTGCTTTAAAGGCACGCAGCTTCCGCGGCTGCAAATCTTTTTCAACTTGGGGTCCTCGTTCTGATGCGCACTCGCACGATTCGCGTTTTGTTGGCGGCGCTCACGGCTATTTACGCGCTTGCCTTTGCCGCTCCGGCGCGCGCTCAGGAAGTGGTCGACCGGATTGCCGCACGAATCGAGAGCGACGTGATTCTCCTGAGTGAAGTCCGAGAACTTGGCCGCTATCAACTATTTCTCGACGGCAAATCGGAAACAGAGGACAAACTGCTCGACCGCCTGATTGACCAGTGGATCGTGCGATCAGAAGCGGAAGCATCGCATTTTCCGCAGCCTTCGGATGAAGACATCAATCGCGGCGTGGAACGGGTGCAAAAATCTTTCGTCTCCCCTCAGGAATTTGAATCGCGGAAAAAAGAGTGCGGACTGGGCGATGCCGAAGTGCGGCACATGGTCGCCGCACAACTCTACTTGAGCAACTACCTGGATTCGAGGTTTCGTCCTTCGGTGCAGGTAGACGCGAAAGCAATCGAGGATTTTTATCAACATGCACTGGTGCCGAAAGCGAAGGAGCGGGGCCAGGCGCCGCCCTCGCTCGATGAGGCCCGCGATCTCATCGAGGAGGCTTTGGTTCAGAACGGCATTACCGAGCAGGCGGACCGCTGGCTGAAGGAAAGCCGCGGGCGGCTGCACATCGAGAAACTTCTCGCCGCGGGGCAAAAATGACGGGCGAAACACGCCGCCGCAAATGGCGATGGCTGCGCCATGTGGCCTGGGTGCTCGGCGCGAAAATTTTTCTGATCGTTGCGGGCCTGACGATTTTCTTCGGCAGTGGGTTGGGAAATCCCATTCTCCAGCGCTACATCGTTCGGCGCATTGCAACGGCGACCGGGGGGAAAGTCGAGCTAAAGAGCCTTTCCGTGCACTGGCTGTCTATGCGCGCGACTCTCAAAGGCCTGACCATTCACGGCCGAGAGCCCGCCGGGACCGAGCCGCTCTTTACCGCCGAGGAAATTCAAGCGGGACTCCGCGTCGATTCGTTCTGGGGCCGAAAAGTTTCTCTAAAGGACGTCTTGGTCAAAGAACCCCACGTTCATATCCGGGTCGAGAAGAACGGCACGTCAAATCTCCCTACCCCGGCTCGCTTGGCCTCGGGAAGCAAGCCGCTTCGTGAAAGGCTTCTCGATTTGCAGCTTCGCGGCGTGAAACTCGAGAATGGATGGATTCTCTACAACGATGTGAAGTCTCCCCTGGCCGTGGAAGGTGGAGATCTGAGTTTCAGCCTCGACGCGAGCGGTACACACGAGCGCCCGCTTTACCTGGGCACAATCGATTGGCAGGAGGTACACCTTGCCGCTCGGCGTTACCTGCCGGTGACCGCCGGCGTTTCGGCAAAGTTCACGCTTTGGCGGGACGGATTCACGCTCGAACAGGGAGTTATCAGCGCAGGGCGCTCGCGTATCGACGCGCAAGGGGAAATGTCCGGCTTCACGGATCCTCGATGGACGTTCCGTTATCGCGGCTGGCTAAATCTTTTGGACATTCGCGAAACCTTCCGCTCTCCGTTGACGCCCACGGGCCGCGTGGAAGTGCACGGGGAAGGCGGATTTGCTGGCGGCCAATTGAGCGGCACAGGTGAATATTTCGGCCACAACATCGCGCTGAGCTACGAAATTTTTCGCGCCACTGGACTCACCAGCCGCGGCACCTACCGCATGGATAACCGGGGGCTCGAAGTGCCTGACTTCTCCGCGCAGGCTTTCGGCGGAGAAGTGAAAGGAAAAGTCACCCTGCGGTTTGACGGGCTGCAATTTCGCGCTGTCACGCACGTTCAGGACATGCATCTGGCGCCCGTGCTGCCGGACCTGGAACGCCCCGATTTCCCCGTGGACGAACTGCACTGGGACGCGCTGATTTCGGCAGATACCGTTGAAACGTGGGCCGGCGCTTTTTCACACTTTGAAATTACCGGGCAGTCTGACTGGTCCGAGCCTGACGTGCCCGCGCGGGGCCACATCCCCGTCAACGCCTACTGGGAATTTCGTTACCGTTATGATCAACGCGCCCTGAACGTGGAGTCCGCGGAATTCGATACGCCTTCGTCACGCATAACGATTTCGGGAGTGCTTGCGCCGCGGAATTCCGCGCTCGACGTGAAGTTCGACACCGGCGCGCTCGAAGCCTATAACGATTTTATCCACGCGGTTGCGGGCGACCCTCCGGACTCGGTCGAAGGAGCCAGACGTGTCGCCGGCAGTGTGCGGTGGGAAGGCAAAATCACCGGTCCCGGAGGCGCACCGACCTTCACGGGCCACGCCCGCGGGGAGCGTGTGGGTTACGACGGCCTGTCCTTCGACTCCTTGGACGGCGACGTTACCTACTCCCCGGCGGAGTTTACCTTGGCGCGCGGGCACTTGCGCCGCTCTGGAATGGAGACGGATCTCGAAGGTACGCTTGCGCTGACGCGCTGGAGCTTTCTGCCGGTCAATGTGTGGTCGGCTGACGCCAACTTTGAAAAGATCCCTATCGAGAGTGTGCAGCCCCTCGTGGGGTCGTCGTATCCCGCCAGCGGGCTGCTTACGGGTCAATTTCACGGCAGGGGTACCCGCCAGGCGCCAGCAGTCACAGGTCTTTTCGATCTCGCCGATGCGAGGGTTTATGGAGTTTCGTTCAATCGTTTGCGCGGCCAGCTAAGTTTGTTGCCAGGCGAAGTGAGAATCGCCAATGCGGAACTCCGCATCTTCGAGCCCGGCAAGGAGAGCGGCCGCGGCGCGGGCATAGTCACCGGTTCCGCAGGGTACCGCTTCGCTGATCGCACAATTTCCCTGGATCTCGTCGGGGCGGCTTTACCACTCGAGAATTTTGAAAAGCTGCAGTCGCCGCGCATTCCGGTCGGCGGGCAGGTGAGCTTCCGGTTGAAGGCCAATGGGCCGGCAATTGCGCCCATCGCGGAGGGGACCTTCCGGGTGGTCGATCTTCGCGTGGGCCAGGAAGTGATCGGCAGCTTCGACGGAGGGCTGATCTCGGACGGTCAGGTCGCCAAGCTCGACCTTGGCTCGGCAATGAGTACAGGAGTCATTTCGGGTGGATACACGCTCGGACTCGCCGATCCATATCCCATCCACGGCAAAGTTTCGATCACTAATATTGACCTCGATCCCTATTTGCTTACGGTTTTGCACTTGGCCGAACTGACCGGTCACGGCCGGGCGGATGGGGAGATCGCCGTCGACGGGGCACTGAAGCAACCCGAGAGAATTGTTCTCGACGCCAAATTCTCGCGTCTCCTGATGAGCTATGCGGGCGTGCAGCTTGAAAATGTCGGACCCGTGCATTTACGTTCTTCGCGCGATGAGCTGCAGATCGATCCGGCAACGCTTCGTGGCTCCGATACGAATATCCAAGTCGAAGGAGCGGTGCAATTTTCCGGGCGCCGCGCGGTCAACCTGAAATTGAACGGCGCGCTCGATCTTCGGCTCTTGAACGCAAACGTGCCTGCCCTGGACGCCCGCGGAACCGCTCAGATTAACGCCGCGTTCGAAGGCACGCTCGACCGGCCGCGCGTCACCGGGCGTGTGCACATCGAGAATGCTTCGGCGCGCGTGGCAGAATTCCCCACAGGTCTCAGCGCCATTAAGGGTGACCTCATCTTCGACGCCACGCGGCTCTTCTTTGACAACGTCACTGCCGAAGCCGGTGGGGGAACGTTGCGGCTCAGCGGAGGCGTCAGCTATCTGGAACGCCCTCTGCGCTACGACATTACCGCACGGACCGATCGCACTCGTATTCGCTATCCCGAAGGCATGAGCTGGCTAGTTGCAGGGGCCTTGCGGCTTACGGGCACTCTCAACGCAGCCGTTCTTTCTGGGCGCGTGTCCATCGACCGCGTCACTCTTACTCAGGGTCTCGAAGTCGCTGGAATGCTCGTCTCCGCCAAGGAAGGCATCAGCGGCCCTGCGACGAGTTCATCTTTCCTGCGGAATCTGCAATTCGACGTGGAAGCGGTTTCTACGCCGGGTGCGCGTATGGAGTGGCCCGGCGCACAGTTCGAGGCGGAAGCGAATCTGCGCGTCCGGGGTACCTGGGAACATCCCATCATTCTCGGACACATCCACATTCTGTCTGGTGATCTGTCCTTCCATGGCAACCGCTATCGCGTGGCGCGCGGCGATTTGAATTTTGCAAATCCCTTCCGCCTCGATCCGGTCGTAAACGTTGAAGCTTCGACCACCATCCAGCAGTACGAGATCACGCTCAACTTCAACGGGCCCGCCAGCAAACTTACCCTGGCCTACCGCTCGGATCCGCCGCTCCCCGCGAACGATATCGTCACCCTCCTCGCTCTGGGCCAGACCAGCTCGGAATCCGAAGTGCGCAGCGGAGGCACGGGATCTTCGCAGAGTGCAACGAGCGGAGCTTCCGCGATATTGTCGGAAGCGGTTTCCAGCCAGTTGGGGGGGCGGCTGGAAAAATTATTCGGGATTACGCGCTTCCGTGTCGACCCTGGTCTTGCAGGCGTTGGCTCGACGGGCTCGGAACAGAACGCCGCCGCGCGAATCACGGTGGAACAGCAAGTCACGCGGGATTTGACCATCACCTACGTTTCGAACGTGAGCTCCACGCAACAGCAGGTGATTCAGGTGGAGTACAACGTGAACCGCAACGTTTCCGTCGTGGCGCTCCGCGACCAGAACGGAACCTTTGGCATCGACATCAAGATCAAGAAGCGTTTCGAATAGCCGCCCCGAAGTCTGCGCACGGCTGACATCGCCATGATTTCAGTCATTGCCGAACGAGAGATACTAGCGGAGTTCAAGGATTCTTCGGGTCCTCATTGGAATCGCTCACGAATTCGGGGTACTCAGTTTTCAGCTCGTCCATGGTTTCCTGCGCGGCCTTTTGTTCGAGTTCCGCGCCTCGTTCGCGTGATTCCCGCAAAACGAGTGGGAGAGCCTTGAGCGTGCGCTCCCCGAGAGGCGAGCGATAGAAAGCCAGAAGTCCCTTGAGATCATCCGCGGAGATGTGCTTGCCGTAAATGGGGATCGTTAATTCCGTCAGTGCTTGCGGGTTGAACTTTTTCTGAAAGCGCTCAAGGTAGTCGTTCACGAATCGCTTCGAACGCTCGTTTTGCGGGAGCGATTCCGCGAAGCTGGCGCGTACCTGCTCCAGGAAGTCCTTCTGCATTTGCTCGCCAAGCTTGGCCGAGCCAGTGATTTCGAGCAAGGCCCGGATGTCGGCTTCCTTCGCGGGATCGATGGACTGGGCCGCCGCTCCGCTCACATCGGAGGATTGTTTCTTTTCTCTTGCGCTCACTCTGGCTGCAGGTGACTGTGCCACAACGATTACGGCGCACGTGAAGAGCGCGCACCCGGCGTAAAGTCCTCTCATGTCATCTGCTCCTCTTGAGCCGCCTTGGCAATCTTCGCAAGAGCGAGAATTGGCTCCGGCTCCGCTTGCCCTTCATTTCCTTGCACACAGAACGCCATCAGGATCAAGGCTAGCCCCGGTAATGTCCGGGAATCCCCGCTAATCATCAATAGGATGCAAAAAGGTACGAATGGTTTGCTGAAGGTCGGGAGTGTGAAGACTTGTAAAGGTTCGCTTCCGCGTTACAGCTACTGCGGATCCTGCTGTTGTTGCGGAGTCTGCTGCGCTTGGCCCGGTCGTCCTTGACCACCTTGCCCATTCTTGCGCTGGCCGAAGCCCAGGCGCGCTGATTGCCCGATTTCAGGATTCTGCGCGCGCAGCGTCTGCAAGGCTTCTTTCGCGGCGCGGTTGCTGTTGGTGCGGCTGACCGCCTGGATTTCGCGAATGACCTTCGGCATTTCCGCGGCGAATTTCTGCCCGAGCGGTGACCCGTAGAATTGCAACAGGCCCTTGACGTCGTCTTCGGAGAAGTGCTTGTCGTAGATGACGACGAGCTGATTGCTCATCTGATTCTGGTCCAAATTCTTCTGATAGACGGCGAGGAAGGCGTTCACGAACGCTTCGCCCTTGTCGGTATTGGGCACGCTTTGCTGGAGTCTCTCCCGGAATTGGTCGGTGGCATTGTTCACACCATCCTGGACCTGGTCTTTTGCGCCCACTAGTTCGAGAAGGGAACGAATATCAGCATCCTTCACCGGGTCGATGGGTTTCGCGGGAGTTGCGGCGGAACTGTCCTGCGCCGGGGCATCCGAATGCTGGGCAGCCTGCGCGGAATTCTGGGTCGCTCCCTGAATCGCCACTAGGAAGGTGCCTACGTAAATGATAATCAGCGCAAGAATTGCTTTCATGACTTCCCTCGCGGCGGCTTGTTTCCACTCTCTACGCCACATCTGCGATTGTAGAAAACGCCGCATCATACAGGGTGGCCGCCGAAGTACAGTCGTGCCCGGTGCGACACTGTCCCGTCGTTCAGGGACTTCAAAACCGGGTGATGCCTTTCTGGTACGATGCTCGGCCATGACGGAAACCGCAGTCTCGCGCAGTACGCCTGCCAGTGCTCCCGAAGGCCAAGCCGTTCTCGACCGCGAGGCCGGACTCCACCGGAACTTGACCAGGCGGCAGCTCTCCATGATCGCCATTGGGGGAGCGATTGGCACCGGCCTTTTCTTGGGCAGCGCCATTTCTGTGAAGCTGGCAGGACCCGCGGTGATTCTCAGCTACGCTGGCGCCGCGGCTATCGCTCTCTGCGTTATGTGGGCGTTGGGAGAGATGACTGTCGCGCATCCCGTGGCCGGATCGTTTGGCGTACACGCTGAGTTGTACGTGCATCCCTGGGCGGGCTTTGCGATGCGGTATTCCTACTGGCTCGCGCAGGTGATTGCCATCGGCAGTGAGATGATTGCCGCCTCCATCTACTGCCGGCACTGGTTTCCGAGCGTTCCCGCGTGGATGTGGATCGCGGGTTTTTCCGCGGCTCTCGTTTACGTGAACGCACGCAGCGTGGGAAGCTTTGGCGCGTTCGAATACTGGTTTGCGATGCTCAAGGTCATCACTATCGTTCTTTTTCTGATTCTCGGTGCGGCGCTGTTGCTCGGCATCGGGTTTCCGCGCATCGGCGCGGTGAATTACACGGCGCAGGGCAGCTTTCTGCCGAACGGCTGGACTGGAGTGGGCTTGGGAATCGCCATGGCGGTGTTTAGTTACTTGGGTCTTGAAATTGTCGCTGTCACCTCTGGTGAAGCAAAGGATCCCGCGACGGCTTTGCCGCGTGCAATGCGCTGGACGCTCGCGCGCCTGGGCATTTTCTACATCGGCGGTCTGGCCGTGGTTGTGGGTGTCGTGCCGTGGAGGCAAGTGGGTCTGGGAGAAAGCCCGTTCGTTCGCGTGTTCGAAACTGCAGGCATCCTCGCGGCAGCCGGAGTGATGAATTTCGTAGTGCTCACAGCGGCGCTTTCCAGTGTCAACTGCAATCTGTATCTCACGTCGCGGATGCTGTTTTCGTTGGCGCGCGGCGGCTACGCACCTCCACTGCTCGGTAGCTTGAGCAAACGCGGCACTCCGGTCGCGGCGCTTCTTGTCTCCAGTGCAGGAATGGTTGCCGCTCTTGTGTTGGACCATTGGTTTCACGAGACTGCCTACCTCTACATGCTCGGCGCGGCATTTTTTGGCGGGATTTTTGTCTGGCTGATGATCTTCGTGACGCACCTCGCGTTTCGCCGGCGCACTGCGAATTGGCCTCAGCCCCCGATGCGCTTTGCGCCACGCGGCCCGTGGAGTTCGCTCTTTGGCCTAGGCGCACTCACGGCGGTGCTGATTTCCACGTGGTGGGTCCCCGGCCTCCGAATCACCCTCACCGCCGGTGTCCCCTGGCTCGCATTCATTTCCTTGTGTTACTTTGTCAGGAGGGTAGCCAAATCGGACCCGCCCGTGAACGGAGTTTCGGTCAATGGATGAGTTGCTTAAGTGGCGCGGCGAATTTCCCATCCTGGGGCGCACCACGTACATGATCAGCAATTCGCTCGGCGCCATGCCTCGCGGCGTCTACGACAGCCTGCGCGGTTATGCCGATTCCTGGGCCGAGCGCGGCGTGCGCGCGTGGGAAGAGGGCTGGTGGGAGATGGCCGTCGGCGTGGGCGACAAGATCGCCCCCCTCCTGGGAGCCGACCCCGGAGAGATATCCCTGCACCAGAATGTGACCATCACGCAGGCTGTCATTACCTCTTGCTTCGATTTTCGGGGTCCGCGCAACAAAGTCGTCATGGTCTATCTCGAGTTTCCCTCGATTCAATATTTTTACCACGAGCAGCGCCGGCTGGGCGCGCGCGTCGAGGTTGTTCCTTGTCCCGATCCCGTGCGCTTCGACCTCGAAAAATTTCTCTCCGCCATTGACGAGACGACACTTCTCGTCCCCATCTCGCATGTCCTTTTTCGCAGCTCCTTCATCGTGGATGCAAAGGCCATCATCGAGCGCGCCCATCGCGTCGGCGCGCACGTCATCCTCGACACCTTCCAAGCTGCCGGCACCATTCCCATCGACGTTCGACGGCTTCGCGCCGATTTCTGCGTGGGCGGAGTCCTCAAATGGCTCTGCGGCGGCCCCGGCGTCGCTTATCTCTACGTCCGCGAAGACTTGCGCGCGAAGCTGAGTCCAGCGCTCACCGGCTGGATCGCCCACCGCCGCCCGTTCGCCTTTGAACCCGGCGCCATCGACCCCCGCGCCGATTCTTTTCGCTATTTGAACGGCACCCCACACATTCCCGCAATCTACGCCTGCCAGCCGGGACTCGACATCCTGAATCAGGTCGGCATCACGGCGATTCGCGAAAAATCCATGCGCATGACCGCGCGCCTTATGGAAGGCGCGAAGGGTCGCGGCTGGCGCGTGATCACCCCGGAAAATCCGGCCGAGCGCGCGGGAACCGTTTCCGTCGATTGTCCGCACGCCTACGAAGTCTGCCGGGAACTCCTGGCGCGCGAGGTTCTTGTCGATTACCGACCCAAAGCAGGCGTTCGCCTCTCGCCTCATTTTTACAATCGGGAAGAGGAATGCGATTTCGCCCTTGCCCAGATGGAAGAAATTCTCCGCACCCACGCCTGGGAGAAACACACCGCTGCCGCGGTGCCGGCCTAAAAAATGGACCGCTCTCGCTCACTCCCGGGAAAAACGAAGTCCAGCGCTCCCGGCCGCTCTACGAACGATGACCCTGCCGAATTTCTCTCCGCCCGCCTGGCTATGGTCGAAGCGCAGCTTCGCCGTCGTGGAATCACCGACAAACGTGTCCTCGACGCCATGGCCGCTGTTCTGCGACACGAATTTGTTCCGTTCGAACTGCGCCCCCGAGCTTATGAGGACGCACCTCTTCCCATCGGCGAGGGCCAGACAATCTCGCAGCCCTACATTGTTGCTGCGATGACTGCGGCGCTGCGTCTCTCCGGCTCGGAGAAAGTATTGGAAATCGGCACCGGGTGTGGCTACCAGGCGGCCATACTCTCGCTCCTTGCCAAGCAGGTTTTTACCGTCGAATGCCGCGCTTCGCTGGCCACTTCCGCGGCGGATCGTCTCGCGCGACTCGGCTATGCAAACGTCCATGTTCACTGCGGCGATGGCACGCTCGGCTTGCCCGACTTGGCGCCCTTCGATGCGATCCTGGTTGCAGCGGCCGCGCCATCCGTGCCGCCGCCGTTCCAGGCGCAACTCAACGAAGGCGGGCGTTTGATTCTTCCGGTGGGCGATGAAGAACTCCAGGAACTGCAATTCATCGAGCGGCGCGGCGGCGCGTTTCACACTCGCTCGCTCGAAGGCTGCCGCTTTGTCCCGTTGATCGGGTGCCACGGCTGGAAAGATTCGCCTCTGCGATGAGCTCTAGTTTGCCTGAGCTCACGATCATCATCCCCGCTTACAACGAAGAGCTTCGCCTTCCCGCCACTCTCGAACACATTGCAACCTATGTGCGCGCCTCCGGACGTGAAACGGAAATCCTCGTCGTGGATGATGGTTCGAACGATCGCACCGCCGACATCGCGGAAGCCTTCCGGAATAATTTTCCCGCGCTCCGCGTGCTTTCGAACGGCGTGAATCGCGGCAAGGGGTACAGTGTGCGCCACGGCATGCTCGAAGCGCGCGGCCGCCTCGTGCTTTTCACTGACGCCGATCTCTCGGCTCCAATCGAAGAAGCGGACAAGCTCCTCGACGCGCTCGAAGCGCACGACGTCGCCATTGGTTCCCGCGCGCTTGATCGCCGGCTCATCTTCGAACGCCAATCGCGTTTCAGGGAATTCGCAGGAATTATTTTTAACACCGTGGTGCGCCTCTGCTTGCGTCTCCCCTTTGTCGATACCCAGTGCGGCTTCAAAGCGTTCCGCCGCGAGCATTGCCGCATTATCTTCGAGCAGCAGCGCATCGAACGTTTCGGTTTCGACCCGGAATTGCTCTACCTCGCCCGCCACCATGGACTGCGTTCCATCGAAATTCCTGTGCGCTGGGGACATTCGCCGGCCACCAAAGTCAGCATTCTGCGCGACAGCGTGCAGATGTTCCTGGACGTGCTCGTTATCCGCTGGAATTCGCTCGTGGGACGATACCCGCGCGCGGCCTAGCCCAGCCGCCGCACCTTAACTTTACAACATAAAGTACTTGACAACGCCAGGCTGCGCTACCATACTCTCATCATGGCTTTGCGCACGCCCTTACCTTCTCCTCAGCGTCAGCCCATCCCCATTGACGCGCGCGCCGCAGACCATCTCCGCTATATCCGCGAAACCATGGAGCGCGCCGCCGAGTTCACCGCCGTTCCCGGTTGGGGCGGCATGGCCATGGGCATCACCGCGCTCGCGGCCGCTCTCTTTGCTTCCCGTCAGACCTCGCCCCGTGCCTGGCTTTACGTTTGGCTCGTGGAAGCAGTCGTGGCCATTTCCATCGCTGCCCCCGCTGCCGCTACCAAGGCGCACCGCGCGAACTCCCGGCTCTTCTCCGGCCCTGGCCGCAAGTTTCTTCTCAGTTTCGCGCCGCCTATCGCGGTCGGCGGATTATTGACCTTCGTCCTCTATCAAGCCGGCGCGGTTTCGATTTTGCCCGGTCTATGGCTGCTGCTTTACGGCACGGCCGTCGTCACTGGGGGCGCTTTTTCAGTGCGCGTCGTCCCGGTCATGGGACTTTGCCTGATGACGCTTGGCGCGGCCGCGCTGTTTGCGCCTGCGTCCTGGGGCGACGCCTTCATGGCCATCGGGTTTGGAGCCCTTCAGATATTCTTCGGCGCTTGGATTGCCAGGTATTACGGAGGATGAGCGAAAGGCCCGCGAGCGGCGGGCAAGAAAGAGAACGCATGGGAAAATCTTCTACCGCGCAACAAGATCGCTTGCAACGTACTCGGGAACGCGATGCTTCGCTAGGTGCAGTCCGCGGCCAGGCCCCCCAGGCCGTCCCTTCTGATCTAGACCGTCTGATTCACGAGCGCATTCGCCTTGGGATCGTCAGCGCGCTGGCCGTCAATCGCTCTCTGACCTTCAACGAGCTCAAAGCTCTGCTGAAAACTACCGACGGCAATCTTAGCGTTCACGCCCGCAAGCTGGAAGAAGCCGACTATATCCTGTGCGAGAAATCCTTCTCCGGCCGCTTGCCCAAGACCGAGTATCGCCTGACCTCTCCGGGGAGGCGGGCCCTCGAGCGCTACCTCAATCACATGGAGGCGCTGATCCGCGCCACGCGGGAGCGCTGAGCGGGGGAATTTTTTTGGCTCTGTACTTTGTATTGTAGAGTAGTTTGCAGTATTTTCTCCGCGGCGGAGAAAGAACACCACCATGCAATCTATCGCTGTCCAGCAAATCTCCTCGGTACGGCCCGAAGCTCTTCCCGCGCCGCGCCTCCATGTCTCCATCATCTCCGACGGCAACGGCCGTTGGGCCACCTCGCGGGGCCTCCCGCGCTCGGCCGGCCACCGCGCAGGAGCGGAAGCGGCCCGCCGGGTCATTCGCGCCGCCCCGCGGCTCGGCATTCACACGCTCACACTCTTCGCGCTCTCTTCTGCGAACTGGAAACGTCCTGTCACAGAAGTCGCCGGTATTCTTCGCCTGCTCCACGAATATCTCTTGACGGAAACGTCGCACTGCGTCGAAGAAGGCGTCCGCCTCACTGTCATCGGCCGGCGCGACCGCCTCCCTGCTACCCTCCGGCAGGCCATCGTCGATTCCGAAGCTGTCACTTCGCGCGGTACTCGCCTGCATCTCCGGCTCGCTGTCGACTACTCCGCCCGCGAATCGATCTATCAGGCCGCTTGCCGTTTCTACAAGGTCACGGAGTTGTCCCCGGAATCTTTCGCGAATGTCCTCTCCGAAGTCCAGCGGGGCGGCTCGACCGAGGTGGATTTGCTCATCCGCACCGGCGGCGAACAGCGGCTCTCCGATTTTCTCTTGTGGGAATGCGCTTTCGCTGAGTTTGTGTTCCATCCCAAGCGCTGGCCGGATTTTACTGCCGCGGACCTCGAAACCGCGGTCGACGAGTTCAACAGTCGTGAACGCACTCGCGGGGCTTTGCCCGACGCCATCGCAGGGTGAAGAATCCGGTGCCCTACCGCTCAAGCCAAAAATAGGGCCACGGCCAGGCCGGCAACAATGAACTTGACCAGCCATCCTACAGCGTAAGATGCAGTGATGGCTGGGGTCACCTTCATGAAAAGCGAGTGCACCACCAGCAGGGGCAAAGGTCCGATGAGCCAGATAGCCAAAGCCAATTTGAGCGTCGCTGTGGCTGAAAAAAGATGCAGGCGGGCACAGACGAAGACAAAAACGGAGCAAGTGAGAAAGGGAAACAGACTGGCCCAAAGGATGGCTTTTGTCTCTCCCTGTCCTGCCGTGAATCGCCAGATTTCAGGATGTCTGTCGTAGCGTTTGTATAGCCAGTCGCCCATGAAGAGCCAGTCCGTCAACGACGATACGATGCCGGAGGCCAAAACCGCGAGCGCAATGCGATTCCAGTGCATATTGCCTGGGCAGACTGTAGCATGTCCGCAAAAAAGGTTTGCGGGAAATAGTCCAGCTGCATAAAGGCAGCCCCGCAAGAATCGACTAACTGGCTGACCGCACGGATCTTGGGGCCCGGAACAGCCAACCCCGGCTACCAGACATTTTGCCCTCCCCCGGCGTCTATATCCCAGGAGCAAGGCATGGGAACGATGGGACTTACGCTGTCCTGGGAGGCTAGAATCTCTCCCGTGCCGCGTGAATCGGAGCGCCGAGTGGAACCTTCCCTGGACCCGCCCGCCAGTTCTGGCCTCGGGATGGCCGATGCGCACACCGAGGATCTGGCGCTAGCCTCCGCTTGCCAGTCCGGAGATTTGCGCGCCTACGAGCGTCTTTACGCGCTCCACGGTGCACGAATGAAGAATCTCGCGCGCAATCTGCTCGGTCCGAGCGACGCCGAAGACGCGGTCCAGGAAACTTTCTTGAAACTCCAGCGTAGCATAGCCAGCTTTCGCGGCCAATCGAGCTTCGCTACCTGGACCTATCGGATTCTGATCAACACCTGCCACGACGCTCGCCGCAGCCGCACGCGCAAGAAGGAAGTTTCCCGCGAAGACACGGAAGAGTCTCCGCGCCCCGAGCCGCGCTCGCCGGGCGCCCATCCTTCGCTGCGGCTGGCGCTCGAGCGCGCGCTGGCCACGCTTACAAGGCATCAGCGCGACGTTTTCTTGCTCTATGAAGTCGAAGGATTCCGCCACTCGGAGATTGCCGCCATCCTCGCTATCACCGAGACGGCCTCCAAGAACACTCTTTTTCAGGCGAAGAAGAATCTTCGCCTGATGCTCGAACCTCCGCGCAGCGGCGCTGCCGGAGCACGGTGATCGCCCATGAACGTAACCTGTAAAGATCGTGACCGCATTTTCGAGAATGGCACACCCGCGGAGTGGGCGGCCCTCAACTCTCACGCCGCCGGCTGCGCGGATTGTGCCGCCGAACTCCGCGCCTGGAATTCCTTGAGCATGGCCGCCCAGGAGTTGCGCGACTACTCCGAAAGCCCCGCGCTCTGGCCCCGCATCGAACGCGCCCTTGCCCAGCAAGCTGTCCGCAGCAATCAACGTGCCGTGCGCTGGAACTGGCTCTCCTTCTGGCGTAATGTACCTCTGGCTTGGCAGGCTGCGTTGGCTGACGCCTTCGTCCTGGTTCTCATGGGTTCGGCGGGCTGGGTTTACTTGCATCCCCGGGTTCCCGTGCGCCCCGCGGATGCGTCTCTGCTGAAAAGCGCCGCACTTGCCGAGGTGGAGCGCACCGAATCCGCCTACGTCAAGGCCATCGACAAACTGGCGGCGGAAGCCAAACCGCAGATCGAAAATCCCGTAACGCCGCTCCTGGTCAATTACCGCGAGAAGCTTCTGGTACTCGACAGCGCCATCGGCGAACTGCGTGCGCAAGCAGAGCGAAATCCGGACAATGCTCATCTGCGCCACGAATTGCTGGCTATGTATCAGGAAAAACAGAGCACGCTCGAAGAGATTCTGGAGGAAAGACAGTAATGTTCGGATCTTGCCTGAAAGCTGCTGTATATATCGGCGTGTGTCGGCCAAAAAGCCCCGTGTTGGCAACTGCCTTCCTGATCGCCGTGGCGCCCGCCCTCTCGGCTTCGCATACCGCCCAGGAAGAGGCCACCCGCGATTTTCAGAAAACGGTGACTCTTGGTGCCGGCCAGTCGGTTCGCATCGAGCACAAATTCGGCGAGATGAAGATTCATGGCGAATCCGGCCGTGAGGTCAAGATTTCCGCGATCATCCGCGCGCAGGCCAGCGCCCGAGAAGAAGCGGAGTCCTTCGCGCAAAAAATCCAGATCGACGTGCAGCAGACCGGCGAGGGAGTGCGCATCAAGACCATCTATCCCGAAAGAGAAAAGAGTTGGTTTCACTCCAGCAAGCACTCTTCGTGGTCCGTTAATTATGACATTGCAATGCCGTCCGATGCGGCTCTGAACGCGCGGAATAGTTTCGGGGGTATCGACGCCGCGGGAATCCATGGCTACAACGATCTGGAGGATAGCTACGGTTCGCTGTCCGTCCATGACGCCGGCCCTGCGCGGCTCAACAATTCCTTCGGCAGCATCGAACTTGCCGGAGCCGGCGGAAATGTCACCGTGAGCGACAACAATGGGTCTGTCAAAATCTCCGACGTAAAGGGAACGCTCGACGTTCGTAACCGCTTCGGCAGCATCAGTGCTCGGAGCATCCAGGGCTCCGCAACCATCACCGGCGGTAATGGGAGTCTCGAGCTTATCGATTCCGGCGCGGCCACCGTCACGAATTCCTTTGGCAGCGTCAAGGTGGCTAACATCCGCGGGGATCTTTCTGTGCACGACAACAATGGCAACGTCGAAATCTCCACGATTGCCGGAGGTTCGGACATCAACAACAGTTTCGGCAACATCACCTTCAACGACCTAAAAGGCCGCGTGAATCTCACCACCAACAATGGCCGGGTGAAGGGCAGCGCGCCGGGTGGCGGCTCGGTTACCATCCACGATTCTTTCGGCAACATAGAACTCGAAAACATTGAGGGTGCGCTGGATGCCGAAACCTCCAACGGAAAGATCGTTTTGCGCGACGCGCGCGGCAGCGTGTCGCTGAAGACCTCTTTCGGCGCCATCGAGGCCACAAACATTCCGAAGGGTATTCGCGCCGTTAGTGGCAACGGCACCGTCAACTTTGCCGACATTGGCGGAGATGCCTACGCCAAAACCAGCTTCGGCAGCATTCAAGCCGATCGCATCGGCGGCAATCTGACGGCCGAAGATGCAAATGGCTCCGTCACCGCGCGCGGCGTCAAAGGCGATGCGTCCGTCGATACTTCCTTTGCGAGCGTCACACTCGAGTCGATCGGCGGAAAAATTCGCGTGGACAATCAAAACGGCGGTATTTCCGTCGTTGCTTCGCGGCCCTCGAGCGGCTGCCGGGACATCTCGCTCAAGACTTCGTTCTCTTCCATCCGCGTCGCCATCCCCGATCGCGTCGGTTATAACGTCAGCGCACGTACTTCTTTCGGCCGCGTCACCTCGGAATTGCCCATTACCACCACCGGCAACATCGGCGGCGATTCCCTCTCCGGAACTATCGGCGCCGGTGGCTGCGCATTGCAACTCGCCGATTCAAACGGCAACATCGAAATCGTCAAATCCCGCTGAGTGCGGGCCGCTCACCCGCTCTTACGCAGCGCTCGATCCATTGCAAATGCTTTCCGTATCACCCTAAGCGCGGTTTCCGTCAAATGATATTTCTCCAACTCTTCTTCTCGCGCATACGCTACATCCGTGACATCGCTTCCCGCGCGTGCTTTTCCGCTTATTCGTTCGCACAAATAATCCGCGATCACAAAATGATAGCGCGGCTGCTTTTTTTCTTTGGTTTTTTCGCCGCCTTTTTCCGTAAAGATTCGTTCGAACACTTCAATCTGTCCCAGGACGCGCACGGCGATTCCGGTCTCTTCACGCAGCTCGCGCGCCACGCCTTCCGCCAGCGTTTCACCGAGCTCCAGTATCCCGCCGGGAATCGACCACTCCCCCCGAAAGGGTTCGCTCCCCCGCCGAATCAGGAGGGCGCGGCCCTCGTGGATGATTACCCCCCCCACTCCCACCACCGGGCGTTCCGGATATTCACGCGAAGATTTCATGATTTTGCCGAGAATCCTGCCGCGGGTTACGCTGGGGACAGCCAAGTGGCCGGTAAGAGTTGACTTTGACGCACGCGGTATATAATACCCGAACGGTGGCGCACGCGGACCTCGCGACGCCCGACCCGGGAAGACTTTTACGGAGGATGGAGCCGTGATCCGCTGCCCTGAATGTTCCGCCGAAATCGATGTCGATGAAGACGAAGTCGAAGAAGGCGAGATTCTGAGTTGCCCGGAGTGCGAGTCCGAGCTCGAAGTCTTGCAGATCCATCCCGTTCATCTCAACGTCATTTCCGACGAATTGGATGAGGAAGAAGAGGACGAGGAAGACGAAAAAGAAGTCGCCGGGAATGGAGACCTTCCGGAAGAGGACGACGAGGAAGATGAAGAAGACGACGAAGAGTAACGCGTTCGCCTTTCGTTCTAGCATCCCCGTCGTTCACATCATCATCCAATCAAAGCAGAGGCAAAAGAATGCATAGCTTGGCGTGGATTCGGGTCGTGTGCACGGCTCTGCTTATCGCCGCGCCGCTCGGTTTTTTCGCGCAAGATCCGCAGCCCGCGCCGGCCACGCAGGCACCCGCGGTCACTTCCGGCTCCAGCCAGCCACAATCCAATTCCGAATTGGTCAAGAAAAAATCATCTCATGCCAACGATTTCTTGCTTCGCGGAACGGTTTTCAACGACAAAGGTCTTTCTTTTCCCGGAGCGCAACTTCGCATCCGCCGCGCCGGCGAAAAGAAATTCCGCTGGGAGAGCTACACGAATTCCCGGGGAGAATTTGCCGTTCGCGTGCCGCAGGGCGCCGACTATGAGATCGTAGTGAAAAGCAGAAATTTTGCCGAGCAGACACGGCCACTGGACACGAAGACTGGCGCGCGCGAGGAGAGCATGGTGTTCCGGATGCAGCCGGCCGAAGGAAAAAAATGAACGCCAAGAAATGCGTTTTTGCGTTGCTAGTCCTCGCGCTGGCTTTTTGTCGGGCAAGCGCCTTCGCGCAGGAAGCCAAGCGCGAATCCCAGTTGCGCACAGTGCGCGGCGTGGTGCTCGATAAAGCGGAAACGCCGGTGGCTACCGCGGTGGTGTTTTTGAAAAACACCCGCACCAACGCGGTGCGCAGCTACATCGCCGACGAATCGGGAAATTTCCGCTTCAGCGGCCTCGATCCCAACGCCGACTATGAACTTCACGCGGAAAAAGACGGCGCCAAATCGCCAACGCGCACTGTATCGAGCTTTGACAGCCGCAAGGAAATCGTCGTCAACCTGAAAATCGACAAAAAGAAAACTTGATTCCTGCCCTAGCGATTTCGCGACCAAGCGCAGCAGCGACTGAAACCTTCCCTGTGCCGAAAAGTTTTTCGCAATAAAACGCCCTGAGTCAGCCGGCGAACTTTCCGCACGATTCTGCCCTCCCGCCTGTCCAGCCGCTGAAACTGTGAGAGCCTCACTCCACCGCTGGTTCGAGCACTTGCACCCGGGCCGGCGCCACATCGTTCACTGGTGCCAGCACTTGCACTGCCGCCGGAACAATTTCAATATCCACCGGTGTCTGGCCCAAGATTTCGCCGTCGCCGTGAAATTCACACGGCGGATCGGCGACGAGACGCAGGCTACCCGCGCGCGTCCGGCTGACCCGCGCGCTGCGTAATTCCCCGCTGTACAATAGCCGAGGCAACAGCTTCAGCACCTCGAACACATTCAAGTCCCCGACAAAAACCACATCGAGCATGCTATCGTCGACGAGCGCGCCGGGAGCAAGCCGCAGACCGGCGCCATAGGTCGGCGTATTCAGCACTGCTGTCAGAAGTGTTCTGGCCTCGATTGTCGGGGGCGCGCCGCCGGAAAATTCCGCTCGCACGCGCGGAGCAGTGTAGTTGCGCAACGCCCACAACGCGGACAGCACGTACCGCAGCCTCCCCGGGATGCGGCAAAATATTCCACTGGCATAGCGCGCGGCCTCCGCATCCAGTCCGATACCCCCGCCGCCCACGTATAGGCGCTCCGTCCCACTGAAGGCGCGCACGCGGATAAGATCCACGGGGCGCGAGCGCCCGCGAAGAAGTTCCTCCGCGGCGTGAACCGGATTTTTAGGCAGCCCGAGCGCCGCAGCAAAATCGTTGCCCCCGCCCGCTGGCAAAATGCCGAGCAAGACGCCGGCGCCAAACGCGGCATTAGCCAGGGCCTGAAACGTGCCATCCCCGCCCATCGCCAGGAGCAAGGGGCAGTTGCTAGCAATCTTCTCGCGAGCGCGGGATTCGAGCTCGCGCGCACTCGGGGTGAGGATGAATTCCGCCGGTATGGCGCGGGCCTCGAAAACCTTCCGGATGAGCGGGAGCAGGGAGTTGGCTCGGCCACCGCCCGCGACGGGATTGACGAAGACCACCGCAGGGAATTCGCGCGAGACGATGTGGGACAGGTCCACTTGGTTCGCCATCCTGCCGAAGAGTGCGCATGGCTGTCAACCCGCTTGGGTGGCGTAAGAGGAGATGAAGCAAGCAACAATGGCAAGGAGGAAGGGAGAGAGAGAGGCGCTTCGTCTGCGTGTCATCTGTTATACCTGCATTTAAGAAGCGAGGCGCGGTCGTGCGCCTGTTCGTAGACACTTCACCACTTTCTGGCAGCAATGCCTGCAAGGTCGAGGATAACTGGGATAGCAACGCGCGGTTTTTCCGCTTGTCCTTCCCTTCGAAAACGCTCGTAAAATAGTGTTTAGGGAATACTGCGCGGGATTTAAAGAGCGGATAAGTTCGCCAGGGCGAAGCTTTATTCCTGGTCTTAGTGTCGCTTAGTCTTTGCGAATCAGAGAGCTACAGATGATACGTCCGCGATCTCCAAAAGATGCTCTCGTTCTGGCTGCCGTGGGTGCAGCCTATATCGTCGCTGGGAAACTTGGCTTAAAGCTCGCTTTTGTCCATGCCAGCGCGACAGCCGTATGGCCTTGCACGGGGATCGCACTCGCAGCCTTCCTGACTCTCGGCTACCGCGTCTGGCCGGCGATCCTGACAGGGGCGTTCCTCGTCAATTTGACTACTGCGGGTTCCGTGGCGACTTCTATCGGCATCGCCACCGGAAACACACTGGAAGGGGTGGTCGGCTGCTACCTGGTAAGTCGATTCGCGAGTGGCCAGCATGCTTTTGCGAGGGCGCTGGATATTTTAAAATTTGCCTTCCTTGCCGGAATGGTCAGCACGACCGTAAGCGCGACGATTGGGGTCACGTCCCTCGCCTTGGGCGGATTTGCTGATTGGGCGGCTTATGGAACTATCTGGTCCACGTGGTGGCTGGGGGACGCCGTCGGTGCAGTGGTTGTCACGCCCTTCCTGATCCTCTGGAAGCAAAATCCCCGCCTGGATTGGACCCGGAAGCAGGCTATCGAGCTCGTTTTCTTGTTTTCGGGACTCTTTTCCACTGCTTGGATGGTATTCGGCAGCCGTTTTCACTCCGCGGTGAAAGATTATCCCTTGGAATACCTTTGTATTCCGTTTCTGGGCTGGGCTGCGTTTCGGTTTGGCCGCCGAAAGGCGGCGACCGCAATCTGCTTGCTGGCAGCGATTGCCGCCTGGGGCACTCTGCACGGGTTTGGCCCATTTGCCAGGGAGTCTCAAAACACCTCCATGCTACTGCTGCAATCGTTTGTCGGCATCATGGCTGTGTTAAGTCTGGTTTTCGCTTCCGAGATTACGGAACGCAAGCGCGCGGAGGAGTACGTCAGGCAATTGGCTGTCACGGATCCTCTCACAGGAGTTGCCAACTACCGGCGGCTTCTCGACTCCCTGGACTCCGAAATCAAGCGCTACGGGCGGAGCGGGCGTTCTTTTGCTGTCCTGGTGCTTGATCTCGACGGGCTGAAAAAGATAAACGACACCTACGGTCACCTCGTGGGAAGCGAGGCGCTCTGCCGGCTTGCAAACATTCTCCGGATTCATTGCCGCGAAGTGGATACCGCGGGGAGGTATGGAGGAGACGAATTCGTCCTCGTCCTTCCGGAAACGGAAATCGCCGAGGCTCGGCGGGTTGCTGATCGAATTTCCGAACGTTTGAAAACCGATGGCGATGAGCCACCCGTCTCGGTCAGCATTGGCATTGCTGTTTATCCGCAGGACGGAAGAACCATCGATGATCTGTTTTCCGCGGCAGACCGCGTTTTGTATCAAGCGAAGGGCTCTTCCATAAGGAAATTACAGCTGCCGACATGACTCTAGCCTCGCGAACGATTCGCATCTTTTGTTGTAACTCCTTTATTCTCAAACGATTTGAAGCCCGCCCCTACAGACAACAGAGAACAGGATTATGTTCTCGGCATGAACTCTGATGTACCCGGTAGCCTTAGGTACTAGGGCCACGGTACTGGAGTCCCATTTTAGTCCGCGGGCCCAAAAAGTAGCCTTTGTTCCTCGTGACTTACATCTGGAGATGGACCCGGTTCCTTTCTGGCCGCGCTGTCTCAGCCCTTCTGCGGCGCGGGCAGGCAAGTCTGCGCCTCCGCACAAAGCTCCTGTTTTCATTTTTGTTCCTAATGACGGGGCTCACCTGCGCCACTCTTTTTGTTGTCCGCTGGAACGCTCAGGCACAGGTGCAGCACCAAATCGAGCAGGACACCCGAAACGCCACTCTCACATTCCAAGCAGTGCAGCATCAACAGCAAACGGCGCTAAGCCGCAAGGCAGACCTGCTGGCGTGGCTGGCATACATGAGGAACGGAGACGCCACCACCATCAAGGACGCCAGCGAAGACCCGTGGCGGTCCGACGACTGCAACCTGTTTCTGCTTGCCGACAAGAGCGGCAAGATCATCGCTCTGCACTCGACGAGCCCGTCATTTCCTCTTACGGTTGCACAAGAGATGGTTTCCCGCTCCCTCCATCGGGGCGAAACCTCCGGGTGGTGGTTTAGTGACAAGAATTTGTATCAAGTGGCCCTGCAACCCTTTTACGACGGCGGACCTAAGAAGAAGAATCTGCTGGGCATTGTCGTTGTAGGCCGGTTAATAGATGAGCGGGCCGCTGCTGACCTCGGACGGATTGCCTCGGGCGACGTGGTCTTCCGTTATAACGGCAAGGTCGTCGCAAGCACCCTATCTGCTCTCAAGGAAATGGAATTTGGGTTGCAAATTCATGACCGCTTCGCAACAGCGCAGGTGAGCCTGGACGGCAAGAGCTATTACGCGAGTTCTTTGGAGCTCACTGCAGGCCTGCAGCCGGCGGCAGACCTTATCGTACTGAAGTCGTATAACGAGGCCGCAGCCTATCTTCGCCGGCTCAACCATCTTCTTCTCGGAGTCGGATTGGTAGCCATCATTGCTGGAGGAGCGCTGATCTTCCTCGTTTCGGACACCGTCACCCGCCCCCTGGCCGTTCTGATGGAAGGAGTTCACGCAGTCGAGCGCGGGGACTTTGCGCATCCTTTGGAGCCCAGCGGCCATGATGAGTTGTCGGACCTGACGCGGGCGTTTGATGGCATGCGCAACACGCTGCAGACAAATGAAACGCAACGAGAGCAACTCGAAAGCCAGCTCCGCCAGGCGCAGAAGATGGAGGCGCTGGGACGATTGGCTGGCGGCGTCGCTCATGACTTTAACAACTTGCTGACGGTAATCCGAGGACACAGCGAGTTGCTTCTCGACCGGATTCAGCCGGGGGATGCGCTCTCCAACAACGCGCAACAGATTCGGAAAACCGCGGATCGGGCAGCTTCCTTGACACGACAGATGCTTGCGTTCAGCAGGATGCAAGTGCTGCAACCCAAGGTCCTCGACATGAACGAATTGATCGCCGATATGGGGAAGCTCCTGCGCCGGTTGATTCGCGAGGATATTGAGTTCAGTCTCCGGTTGGGTGACTCGCTGGCACGCGTGAAAGCGGACCCGGGACAAATCGAGCAGGTGCTCCTAAACCTGACGGTTAATGCGAGTGATGCGATGCCCCTGGGAGGCAAGCTGACCATCGAGACGCAAAACGTGGTGGTAGACAGGGAACATGCGCGAAGGCGTCCATCGGTGGAGCCCGGCACGTACGTACTGGTGTGTGTTTCCGACACCGGCCAAGGAATGGACGCAGCCACCAAGGCGCGAATATTCGAGCCTTTCTTTACAACGAAGGAGCCCGGTAAAGGAACCGGGCTGGGCCTCGCGACCGTGTACGGTGTTGTGAAGCAGAGCGGCGGCTTCATCTGGGTGGAATCAAAGCCAGGAAACGGATCGAAATTTGAAATCTATTTGCCACGAACCTTCGAGCCAGCGGAGCCCGTTAACGGGGCGATAGAAACCAAAGAGGTCACCAGTCGACGAAAAACCGTACTCGTTGTGGAAGATGAGAGAGAAGTACGAGAACTCGCCTGCGAATTCCTACAGGCCGCTGGATACAGCGTTCTTACGGCCGGGGACGGGTTGGAGGCGCTGGAGACGGTTGAGCGACTGGGCAAGTCCATTCAAGTTGTCCTGACGGACGTAGTCATGCCGAGAATGCGGGGACCGGCGCTTGCGAAGCGCCTTAAGACTCTGCTTCCCCATGCAAAGATCGTCTATATGACCGGCTATCTCGGCCAAAATGGTGAAAGCCACGATTACTTGCGGGACGCCTATTTCCTGCAGAAACCATTCACTAGAGAGAACTTGGTGGGCCAAGTTGGCGAAGCCTTGAAGGAGGACAGACAGGCGAGGCGCCAAGCTCAAACGGTTCTTAACTAGCCATCCGCATTACTTTCTTCGGTCGTAATCGTGATTGATGCCGAAATCGAAACCAGCGAAATCGCCGAAAAATCAAATGTTCAGTAAGGCAACCTATCAGACGTTGGCCAACTTCATCATGAGGTAGAATTTCGCAAATGGGCGAACGATGACAAAACTTGCCGCGCGAGCCGTGATTTTGGCGCTGACATTTTCAATTGCCGTTGTAATAGGTTGGATTTTGACTTATCCATCCGAGAGCGACCCGAAGAACATCAGATATGTCCTCTGGAAAAGTGGCCTCTACGGGATGAACCTTGATACGGCGACGGGCACGATGATTGGCGACGCGGGCCGTGAGAAATTGGTCGTAGGCAAGACACGAGCCCAACTGCGAGAAACGTTTGGTTATCTTTCCACGCCCGCAGACGTGTCGCAATATCTGAGAGACTGTTATCAGAACTCCACCTGGAAGGACCGGGATGTGCTCTTCATCCGAAAGAGCTCATGGATGGTAGTCTTTGACGGCGACAAGGCCACGGAGCTAGTGCTAATCAAGGGATGCTAACTGAACGCAAGCCTCGGAACTGGATCCAAAAGTCCAGCAAAACTATATCCTCCTGAACATGCGGGTGAATGGATTTCATTCGAAACGCGTGTCAGGGCGTTTTGAGAAAAATGTTGCTGATGTTGTGCTCGCGCAGCATGGCGTTGAACGCCACAAGGTCTTTCGCCACCAACTGCTGAAAATCCTGCGCCGCTTTGTCGCCGCGCTGCTTCAAGTCTTCCTGCACGGCTGTCTGCTGCGTGGTGGGCGGAAAATCCGCGTCGCCATCGAGCTGGTTGAACAGGTAGCCGACCTTTTGCAGCAGCATCGGCGACCAGCGGCAGTCGTCCTGTCCGCGGCCAGTGAGCTTGAGCTGCAGCAGGGTTCCCTCGATGTCCGCGAGCTTCTGCCCGAGGTCGTCCGCGGCTTTGCGGACGGGTTTCGAGGCGTCGTCGGAGCCCAGCTCTTTCCCTAGGGCAACGAGCTGCGCGCGCAGCGACTCGATCTGGTTCACGGTGGCCGCCATCGCGTTCGTCTCGTCGTACAAGGCGGTCTGCACGCGCGTCTGCGCCTGAATGTCGCTCTCCGAGCCGGCGGTGTGGGGATCTTTCAGCACGGTGAGCTTCTGCGTGAATTTTTCTTCTCCCATGGTAAGCGTGACGGTGTAGGTTCCCGGCAGGGCCAGCACTGACAGGCGGCCCATGGCCGGAGGCTTGCGCCAGCCTTCCGGTCCAAACGGAACATCGGGAGCGTAGAGCGGCGTGGTTCTCAGGCGAATTTGCGCGCTGCGCTCGGAGCGCAAGTCCCACCACACGCGGTTGATGCCCGCTTTGATTTCGCAAGGCGGCGGTTCGGGATCGGAATATTCCTCGTTCTCAATGGGCTTTTTTGCCTCTGAGGCGCCGGGTTTGGGCGCGCGGCACTCGATCTCGCGCACTTTCTTGCCGCCGACATCCGTGATCGTCAACTTGGCGAAGTCCTTTTCTCCCAGGTTGGATTTGAGATAGAAATTAATGGGCGCGCCGTAGGGTGGATTTTTCCCCGTCGATGGGTCGTACTCGACAGCAGCCGGCTGTGCCACTTCCTTAAAGCGGTACGCATCGCGTGGGGCAAATAGATGCGCCTTGGCCGCGTTGATTTCCGGGGTGAGCTGCTCGAGCGCGGTAATGTCGTCCAAGATCCAAAAGCCGCGCCCGTAAGTGGCTACCGCCAGGTCGTGGAACCTTTCTTGAACGGTGAGCCAGTAGACCGGCGCGTGCGGCAGGCCGGACTGCAGCGGCTGCCAGTTCTTGCCGTCGTCAAAGGAAACGTAGAGCCCGCCCTCCGTGCCGAGATAGAGGAGTCCTTTGCGCACGGGATCTTCGCGCACGCAGTGTGCATAGCTCAGCATGTTGTGCGGAATCCCGCCGGTGATCAGCGTCCAGGATTTGCCGTAGTCCGAGGTTTTGTAAACATACGGATCGCGAAAGTTCACCTGGTGGCCGTCAACAGTCAGGTACGCAGTGCCCGCGTCGTAGCGCGAGGCCTCGATGTTGTCCACCGTGCCCCACTCAGGGAAGTTGGGAAGATTCTTCGTGACGTTGGTCCAGTTTTTTCCGGCGTCGCGCGTCACCTGCACCTGGCCGTCGTTGGTGCCCGCCCAGATCAGGCCCGCCTCTTTCGGCGATTCGGTCAGCGCGAAAATCACGCCGGCATATTCGACGCCGATATTGTCGGGAGTGAGCCCTCCGGAAATTTGCTGGCGGCTTTTGTCGTTGCGCGTCAGGTCGGGACTGATGATCTGCCAGCTATTGCCGGCATCGGTCGTGACGTGAACAAACTGGCTGCCCACGTACACCTTGTTGTGGTCGTGGGGAGAAATGGCAATGGGGAATTCCCAGTTGAAGCGGTACTTCACTTCGGCTGCCGGCGCACCGGCCACATAATCGGGCCAGACCTCAACCTCGCGGTCCTGGTGGGTGCGTTCGTCGAAGCGGGTTACGGTGCCGCCGATGCTGCCCGATCCGGTGCCCGTGGACCAGATGATGTTGTTGTCCACCGGATCGGGAACGGCGAAGCCGCTTTCGCCTCCGGCGACCGGGTGCCACGCGCCGCGGGGGATGCTGTTGCCGAGGAAACCGCCAAACTGCAGGCTATTGCTCGGGCCGCGCCATGAAGGGCCGTCCTGCCGGTTGCCGTACACGAAGTAGGGAATCTGGTCGTCCACAGTGACGTGATAGATTTGCGCAATGGGCAGGTTGACGTGGTTCCAGGAGTTGCCACGATTGACGGAGATATTTACGCCGCCATCGTTGACCACGGCCATGCGATCTCCATTGGTAGGATCGATCCACATCTCGTGATTATCGCCGCCGGGATCGGCGGGCATCTTGGTGAGCGTGCGCCCGCCATCGAGCGTCCGCGAAAATGACGCGGAGAAGAAAAACACTTCGTTCTCGTTGTCGGGAGCAATTTCCGTGCGCGTGTAGTAGTGCGTGCGCCCGCGTAGCTGCCGGTCGGAGTTGACCATCTCCCAATTCTCGCCGCCGTCGTCGGAGCGCCAGAGTTCACCTAGTTGTCCGGAGGCGCCAACTTCCGGGTGCGGGACGCCATCGCCGGTCTCAATCTCCGCGTATACGCGGTTGGAATCTTTCTTGGCCACCCGCACGGCAATTCTGCCCACGGGAGAATGCGGCAGGCCATGACCCTCGATGCGCTTCCAAGTGACGCCGCCGTCTGTGGATTTGAACAAGCCGCTGCCCGGCCCACCGCTGGTGCGGCCCCAGGTGTGAATCTCGATCTGCCACATTCCGGCAAAAAGAATTCGCGGATTGTTGGGATCGATGCCCAGGTCGGAGCAACCCGTGTTTTCGTCGACGAAGAGCACTTTGTCCCAAGTCTTGCCGCCGTCGCTGGTGCGGAAGACGCCGCGCTCCGGCTGCGGCCCATAGGCGTGGCCGAGCGCGCACGCAAGCACGACGTCTGGATTGCGGGGGTCGATCTCCACGCGGCCGATGCGGCCTGCCTTCTCCAAACCCATCAACGACCAGGTCTTGCCCGCGTCCAGGGATTTGTAAATCCCTTGGCCCACGGAGATGTGGCTGCGGATGAACGATTCGCCGGTTCCCGCCCACACGATGTTCGGATCGCTCGCAGCCACCGCCAGCGAACCGATAGACGCCACGGGTTCCGAGTCGAAGATGGGATCCCAGTGGATGCCGCCGTCCGTGCTCTTGAAAATGCCGCCGGACGCGGCGCCCACGTACCAGATGTTGGGCTTGCCCGGCACTCCGGCGACCGAAGTAGCGCGGTTGCCTTCCGGGCCGATGTAGCGATATTTGAACTGGGCGTACACGTCCGGACTGATGGGCGGCTGCTGCGCCTGCAACAAACCAGGAGCAGTGTGCAGGACTGCGATTGCAATCACTACGATGTATTTCGCGCCAAGGAATTTCGCACTCTTCGACATGGTGAACCTCTCCGATAGAATTAAAATTGGGATGCGCGGATGATACAGGCGGTCTGGCAGCAGGTCAACGTCGAGAAAGGTGGCTGGACAGCGACTCGAAACGCGACGGCGCGGGTTCAGGAAAGACCGAGGTGGTCGAGCTGATAGCGGCCCTTATCGATGACTTGATCGTCATCGATCCAGACGTCGCAGTTGCGCGTGAGGACGTCGACGTGGGTACGCGATTTCCAGTCGGCGTGGGTCTGGCTGCCGTAGGGATCGCCGAAGGCGATGTGCACACCGGGAAACTTTTCATCCTGGAGCAGAATGCCGATCATTTCGGAGAGGCCGAGGTTCGTGCCGAAAGCGAGTTCGCCGACGCGGTCGCTGTTTTCGTCGGTGTGGCAATAGTCCCAGAATTCATTTTGTAAATCCTTGCGCGCGCATTCGACGCCGGTCAGGCGAGCGGCCTCGATCTTCAGCAGGAGCGGAGTCGATTGCAGGTCGCCGTACTTGGCGTTGAAATGGTCGCCGGCACTGGCGTCGCAAACAAAAGTTCCGTCGACGGTCGCGGGCGTGGTGAAGACTTCGCCGGCGGGGAGATTCGACCAGTAGCGGGGGCTAATGAGGCCGCTGGTCTTTACCCAGTCGAGCTTGCGGTCAAAATGCGCTTTGAAGGAAGTGCCGGCCTCGGTCTTCACGGTGAGAGTTTCGGCGCGGAGCATGCGTTCGCGAAGTTTGTCGCTGAGGCGGTCGACCTGGCGGTAGTCGGCGCGCATGCCCTGCCGCATGATGGCCGGAGTGACTCCGACCATGTGGGCGTAGCGGATCTGGCGGCGCTCGACCACTTTGACGATGGCCATGCGCATGCCTAGTTCGCCTTGCTGGGGCTGCATGCAGAGGATGCCGGCGTCCGCGGTTTCGAGCGCGCGCAGGATTTCTTCCGGCACCTCGCGCATGGGCCGAGGACCAAAATCCTCGAGCAGAAATTCAGCAAGCATGGCGTGGCATTCTTTTAGGGCGAAGGTGAGGCTCGCGGCGACCGAAGCGCTGGCCTGGTCGGCGAAAAGTGCGACGCGTTCGCCTGCCTGCACGGCGAGACACGTTTCGACGGCGTTGCGCGCGCCGGGGAGCAGGTCGGTTTGTGGGGAGCCAAATTTCACCTGATCAGTTTAATGGATTCGGCGCGGCTTTTCCTCATCAGGCAAAAGCAAGGGCATCGGAAAAGTCAGCACAGGCTAAAGCCTGTGTTACGAAACACGAGGGGTGACGCGGAAGGCGGGAACTTGGCCGCCTCCGCTGGTGACATTGGCGAGCCCGGTGGCGCTCAAGCGCGTGAGGAAACCGCAGAGCTTGCCGCGGAAGAGATAAGGAGCGGAGTCCACCAGCATGTCGCGGAAGTCGACCTTGCCGATTTGCGGGATGTAGGGAAAAATTTCGCGGCGGATGGGAATTCTTTCCTGGGCGATCCACACACCGTTTTCGGCGGTGAGCGCACGCTCGATCGCGGTGTCCCAGGCGGCTTCACCGGTTTCCCAGCCGAGCGTTACGCCGGAGCCGCCGTACTCATCGCTGGGTTTGAGGACCAGGTTATCCCGGTGGCGGCGAAGGAAGGCCAGCAATTCGATTTGCTCACCGAAATGCGCCGTTTGGACGTCCGCGACGACGCGCGTCCACGGGATGTAGCGCTTGATTAGTTCGCGCTCGCTGTGGGAAAAGAGCGCGCCGTTTTGCTCATCGGTGAGGATGGCAAAAAACGTCTTTACGTGGGGAATCTTGCAGCGAAAAGTATTGGCGACACAGACGGCGTTAGCGGTGTAAGCCTTCACCAGCGCGGAACATTCCTGGGGTCTCGCCACGAGGTCGTTGATGAGCACGCGGCGGTAGACCAGATCGATTTTTTTCCCATCGGCAGTGAGCGATCTGCCGTCGAAAAGGAGTTCCTTTGGATCGGCGATGAGAGTAGGTACGCCCCTGGCTTCGAAGCGCTGTTGGAGGATTTCAAATTCGCTCCAGGTCGGCACTCCTTCCCAATCGACTATAGCGATTTGCGGCGGCTTGGAGGTTCCGCCCCAGTCGGCATAACTCGAAAGCAAGGCATCGAGGAGCTTGGAGCTGAGAGCGTAGCCTTGCACCTCGAATTTTTTAATGAATTGCGTCATCACGGGGAGTTCGCGGAATATCTCCGCGAGAGTTTCCGCGTAGCCCAGGCCGGCGGGCGATTCGGCGTTATATTCCGCGAACTTCAGGGAATCAGGAAGGAGGAAAGAATCCAGACGTGAGGAGGTGCTGGCCAGTCCGTAGCCGGCGGGCAGGCGGGCAAGACGTTCCTCCTCAGGCTGCAAATGCAACTGGACAAAGAGATTCTTGTCCTTGAGCGCCGCAGAAACAACGCGTTCGCCGAGTTCGGCGATAGTTTCCGCGACGGAGCGGACACGTTGCTCGTCCGCGGGAGTGAGAAAAAAGGGACGGAGGAATGGGCAGTGGACGCGGTCGCCGAAGATAAGCTTGGCCTTGCGCATGCGCTTGAACAGGACTTCGGGAAGCGCCGGCATGCGCAGGAGCGTAGCCTTCAATAGGTCGTGCCACTCCGCAACAGCATCGGGCGGCCCGATCGAAGGTGTCGGGGCGCTCGTCATGTCGCGCGTTTTCCGGTCGGGCTGGCAGAGAATTGTCCCGCCACGGCGTGCGCGCCAGCGCTCTTGGGTGCTCCAACAAAACCGCCGGGAGCACCGAGCCCGAGCAGCTCCTCCCAGCGCGGCCAGGGCGAGGAGACCCCGCCGTTCAAGGCACGATCGATGACCAGGCGGGCCATCTTGTCGACGGCGTGCTCGAAATAAAATTCCGTGATGCGATCCCGCTCAAAATCAGGAGCGGGATTGAGGAAGTCGATGGCGTACGGCACCCCTTCTTTCACGGCGAACTCGATGGTGTTCATTTCGTAGCCAAGCGCTTGATTGATGGTTTGCGCGTCTTTCACGATGCGCGCGGCAAGCTCTGGGGAGAGGTAATCATGTTCCACGAGATAGCGCCGCTCCTTGGGGTCGTAATGCACGGGCAAAATGTCCGTCTTGCCGAACGTGAAACAACGGACGTACTGCGAGAAATCGATGAACTCCTGGAGGGTCATGCAGTAGGGCGAGGTTTTATCGTAGGCGGCGAGGAGTTCTTCTTTGTTTTGCACTTTATGGACATGCTTCCAACCGCCTCCGGAGAAAGGTTTCAAGATCGCAGGTCGGCCAACGTGATCGAGCAGGCCATCCCAATCGATCGGATAGGTCAAGTTGTGCAGGGATTCAGAGTTGATGTCCACATCACTCGGATAACCTTTTTGCGGAAGGAGGATCGTCTTAGGGATAGCGATGCCGAGTTTCGCGGCCATGGCGTAATTGAAAAATTTGTCGTCGGCGGTCCACCAGAAAGGATTGTTGATGACGTAGGTTCCTTGAAGCACGGCGTGCTTGAGGAAGCCGCGGTAGTAGTCGACCTCGTGCGAGATGCGATCGACTATGACGCGGTACTCGGCTCTCTCGCCCATGCGTGTTCCGCCCAGCTTGACGAATTCCGCGGCGACGCCGTCTTTCTTGCCAAGTTCGTTGACGCGCACGATGAATGCAGGAGGAAAACTGTATTCGCGCCCGCAAAGAAGGCCAACCTTGATCATGTTCCTGCTCCTGTGTGGATGTTCGGAGGCGCCGCCTAATTCACTGCGTGTGCCGAAGAAGTGCGCGGTTCGGTCACGCCACCACGCGTTTCGGCGACCAGATGGCGCACCACGGCTTTCAGGTCGCCGGTCTCCCGGTGGACGCGCAACTGACGCT
>Ga0210410_10000150_pt1 | contig 103569 bp, 94 predicted proteins | sample IncBWC4MmetaG_FD_161058 | JGI IMG/M metagenome (GOLD analysis project Ga0210410, IMG submission 161058) | Forest soil microbial communities from Barre Woods Harvard Forest LTER site, Petersham, Massachusetts, United States - Inc-BW-C-4-M | ecosystem: Environmental > Terrestrial > Soil >...
CTATCCCAGCGGGCGCCGGAGCCGCGGCCCGACGCTCAGACGCCGTGGCGCACCGAAGGTGACCCGACGTGTCACGGCGTCAGACGCCGTGACACTTCTTGAATTTCTTGCCCGACCCGCACCAGCACGGATCGTTGCGCCCGATCTGGTCGACCGCGTCGACGCGCCGCTGCGTGACGTTCGCGCCGCCGTCCTCGCGCGGCGCGGGCGCTTCGGCCACCCCGAGCGCGGAGGCGTCGGCTCCGGCGGTCAGCGCCGAGAAGGCGGTCGCGGTCGAGGAACCGCTGGAGTAGGTGAGCCCGCCGCCGCCGACCCAGCTCGAGCTCGCCTCTGCCGGGTCCGGAACGGTCTGCTCCAGCTCCTCGCCGTCGCCCGTTTCGAGCGCGACTTCGACGTTGAAGATCATGCGCGCGAAGTCGGACCAGATCGTGTTCATGAGGTCCTGGAAGAGCTCGAAGCCCTCGTTCTTGTACGCGATCAGCGGGTCGATCTGGGCGAGCCCGCGCAGGCCGATGCCCTCGCGCAGGTAGTCCATGTCGTAGAGGTGCTCGCGCCAGCGCAGATCTATCGTCTGGAGCAGCAGATAGCGCTCCAGCACGCGCATCAGCTCTTCGCCGAGCTCGCGCTCGCGGTCGTCGTACAGGCGCAGCGCGTCCTCGATCAGGCGCTCGGTCAGCTCGTCGCGATTCGTGTGCGACGGGTCGACGTCTTCGAGCCCGAAGCTGACCGGAAATATCTCGGCGATGCGCGCGAACAGGCCCTCGAGGTCCCAGTCTTCGGCGTAGTCGCCGGCGGTGAACTCCTCGACGACGCGCGTGAGCATGCTCGCGATCTCCTCGCGCGCCTGCTCGGCCATGTCGCGACCCTCCAGCACCTCGTCGCGGTAGGCGTAGATGATCCGCCGCTGCTCGTTCATGACGTCGTCGTAGTCGAGCACGCGCTTGCGGATGAGGAAGTTCTGCTCCTCGACCTTCTTCTGCGCCTTCTCGATCTGCTTCGTCAGCAGGCCCGCCTCGATCGGCTCTTCCCGGCCCTGGTCGTCGGTCGTGCCGAAGCGGTCGAGGATGCGGTAGATGCGCTCGCCGGCGAACAGGCGGACGAGATCGTCCTCGGCGGAGAGGAAGAAGCGCGACTCGCCGGGATCGCCCTGACGGCCGGAGCGACCGCGCAGCTGGTTGTCGATGCGGCGCGACTCGTGGCGCTCGGTGCCGATGATGCAGAGGCCGCCGGCCTCCACCACGGTCGTGCGATCCTGCTCGCAGCGGCGTTCGAGCTCCGGCATCAGCTGCGCCTCGTGCTCATCGTAGTCGGGATCGCCCGGTCTGAGGCCGAGCTTCGCCATCTCGTGCTTGATGAGGTGCTCGGGGCTGCCGCCGAGCTTGATGTCGACGCCGCGACCGGCCATGTTCGTCGCGATCGTGACGGCGCCGGGGCGCCCGGCCTCGGCGACCGTCTCACCCTCGCGCTCGGCGTGCTCGGGCTTCGCGTTGAGGACCGTGTGCTTGATGCCGCGCTGCTCGAGACGCTGGCCGAGCAGCTCGGAGACCTCGACGGAGATCGTGCCGACGAGTACCGGCTGCCGCTTCGCGTTGCGCTCGGCGATCTCTTCCACGACCGCCGACCACTTGCCCTCCTTGGTCTTGTAGACCTGGTCGTTGCGGTCGTCGCGGACCATCGGCCGGTTCGTCGGGACCTGGACCACGCTGAGGTCGTAGATCTTCATGAACTCGGTTGCCTCGGTGAGCGCGGTGCCTGTCATGCCCGACAGGCGGTCGTAGAGGCGGAAGTAGTTCTGGTAGGTGACCGAGGCCATCGTCTGGTTCTCCTCGGTCAGGCGACAGCCCTCCTTCGCCTCGATCGCCTGGTGGAGCCCCTCCGACCAGCGGCGCCCCTCGAGGATGCGACCGGTGAACTCGTCGATGATCTGGACCTCGTCGTCTATCACGGCGTAGTCGACGTCGCGTCTGTAGAGCGACTCGGCCTTCAGCGACTGGATCAGGTGGTTGACCAGGTAGCCGTTCTCCGCGCGGTAGAGGTGGTCTATGCCGAGGAAGCGCTCCGCCTTCTCGACGCCGCGCTCTGTGACGGAGACGGTCTTGTGCTTCTCGTCGAATTCGTAGTCGAAGTCGGCGACGAACTCCTTCTTCGCCCGCGGGTCGAGGCCTCTCGGCATCTCCCCCGGCGTCAGCATCGGCGCGAGCCGCGCGAATCTCGCGTACACGTCGGACGAGTCCTCCGGCGCGCCGGAGATGATGAGCGGAGTGCGCGCCTCGTCGATCAGGATGTTGTCGACCTCGTCGACGATCGCGTAGGTGTGGGCTGCCGAGCGGCGATCCAGGCGGTCCTTCGCGGAGCGCACGTCGCCGAGGTCGCGGCCGCCGTGCTGGACCTTGTCCTCCAGCGTCGGCGCCATGTTGTCGCGCAGGTAGTCGAAGCCGAACTCCGAGTTCGTGCCGTAGGTGATGTCCGCCGCGTAGGCGGCGTGCTTGTCTTCGAGCGGCTGCATCGCCTGGAGGATCCCGACGCTCACGCCGAGCGCGTCGTAGATCGGGCTCATCCATTCGGCGTCGCGGCGGGCGAGGTAGTCGTTGACCGTCACGACGTGGACGCCCTTGCCGGCGAGCGAGTTGAGCACCGCCGGCAGCGTCGCGGTGAGCGTCTTGCCCTCGCCCGTCCGCATCTCGGCGATCGCGCCGTCGTGCAGCACCATCCCGCCGATCAGCTGGACGTCGAAGTGGCGCATGCCCATCGTGCGCCGCCCCGCCTCGCGCACGAGCGCGAAGCAGTCGTAGAGCAGGTCGCCGAGTGGCTCGGCGCCCTCTCCGCGGGCGCGGGCGCGCAACGAGTCGGCGGCCGCGCGCAGCTGCGCGTCGGTCAGCTGCTGGAGCTCCGGCTCCAGCTCGTTGATGCGTGCCACGCGCTGCTCGTAGGACCGGAACTTCTTCCCCTCCCCCAGGCGCAGCGCACGATCGATGAACGACATGCGGCCTAGCGTAGCAGCGGCCGCACGGCCGTATGCAACCCTCCTGTGACCGTCCAGGCCGGGCTCAGGCGGCCGTCGCGCCGCCGCCGCTGAGGCCGTTCGCGGCCTGTTGGGCGGCGCGCGTCGCACGGCGCTTGCGGCGCTGTTCGCGGTGGCGCTTGACCTGGCGCGCGAGCTGGTCCTCGCAGGAGTTGATCGCGTGCATCATGTCGGCGGACGCGGCGCGGGCGCGCAGCGTGACGCCCTTGAGGTGCAGCGTCGCCTCCGCGATCTCGGAGTCGGCGATCGCCGGATTGCGCTCCTCGCTCAGCTCGACCTCCAGCTCCGCGAGCTCGGACACCTGACGGGCGACGGCGCGGAAGCGCCGCTCGACGTGCTCCCTCTGGTCGTCGGTGACGCGCGTGTTCCGTCCCTTGACCGCGATGCGCATGATGCGCCCCCTTTGCTTCGTGTGGGGTGGATCTCCGTGGGTGGATCCTTCCCCCGATCGTAGACGCGCCAACGGCCACTTCCAACCGTGCTCCCCCGCACGTTGCGTCGGTCGATCCACAGGAGTCCGTCGATCAGTCGCCTCAGCGCGGCAGCGTCCGTGCGTAGGCGACCGCGGCGACGCGCTCCGCACCGGCGGCGCGCAGCGCGCCGGCGCACGCATCGAACGTGGCGCCCGTGGTGCAGACGTCGTCGAGCAGCACGGCGTGCGCCGGCACCGGCCCGCACGCGCACAGCAGCTGGCGCTCGGCGGCGGCGCGGCGAGCAGCGCGATCCGCGCCGAGCTGGCGCGTCGGCTGGCCGCGACGACGCAGGCACGCCGCGACCGGCAGACCGCTGCGCGCCCCGAGCGCGGCGGCAATCAGCGCCGCCTGGTCGAAGCCGCGCGCGCGGCGGCGCGCCGGGTGGAGCGGGACCGGAACGAGCGTGGCGCCGCGCAGCAGCTCGCGGGGCGCCGAGGCGACGATCTGCGCCGCCATCAGCCGCGCGACGGGCAGCGCTCCGCGGAACTTCAGCGCCGCGACGAGCGCGCGCGCCGGGCCGTCGTGCGCGAGCGGCGCCCACGCCCGCTCGAATGCGGCGTCGCGCGCCGGGCAGCGGACGCCGCACGGGGCGGGAAGCCCGCACCGCGCGCAGCGCGGGTCGGCGAGCCACGGCATTGCGCGCCGGCAGCCCACGCACAGCTCCGCGGCGGCGTCGCGCAGCGGCGCGCGGCAGGCGAGGCAGGCGGGCGGCGCGAGCGCCGCCGTCAGCTCTGCGCGCAGCCGGTCGAGCATGTCGGCGGGTCGCATGCAGGTCAGCGTCGCGCGCACGCGTGACGCAGCGCAGCACGCGAGTGCGACAATCCGCCGGCATGTCTCCGGACGCATCGTGGACGTTCGACCCGGGCGTCGTCATCGCGCTGACGCTCTACCTCGGCGTCTACCTCGTGCGCTGGAAGCGCGCACGCGTCCCTGGCGAGCCGCATCCGCCGAGCGTGGGCCGGCTCGCCGTCTTCGTGACGGGGATCCTCGTGCTCGTCGCGGCGCTCTGCTCGCCGATCGACAAGCTCGGCGAGCAGCTGCTCGTGATGCACATGGTGCAGCACGTGCTGCTGCTCGACGTCGCGCCGATCCTGCTGATCCTCGGCCTCACGAAGGTGCTGCTGCGTCCCGCCACGCGGCGCATCCGCCAGGTCGAGCAGCGCGTCGGCTTCCTCGCGCTGCCGATCTTCGCCGTGATCCTCTACACGGCCGCGATGTGGATCTGGCACGTGCCGGTGCTCTACGACGCGGCCGCCCGGCACACCGGCATCCACGTGCTCGAGCACCTCAGCTTCACGCTCGCGGGCTTCCTCTACTGGTGGCACCTGCTGTCGCCGGTCAGCACGAGACTGCGGCGCGAGGGCACGACGCCGATCGTCTACATGCTCAGCACGAAGGTGACGGTCGGCTTCCTCGGCATCCTGCTGACCTTCGCGCCGAACGCGATCTTCAGCTACTACACCAGCCAGCCCCACTACTGGGGCTTGCACCCGGACAGCGACCAGGCGCTCGCCGGCGTCGTGATGGCGCTCGAGCAGTCGATCGTGATGGGGATCGCGCTCGTCGTGCTGTTCACGCGCATGCTCGCGCAGTCCGAGCGCGACGAGCAGCGGGCCGAGCGCTACGGGGCCGGAGCGCCGGTGCCCTAGATGGTTGATTCCACGAGATTCGTGGATGCGAGGGGTGCGATGGGCGGATGCTGGACGACGCGCGGCGTCGAAGGCGATGCCGGTGGCATCGGCAAGACGCCGCGTGACGCCCAGCGCCGCCCAACGTGCCCCTCGCGCCGCGAGATCGTGGAATCAACCATCTAGCCGCGCGTCGCGCGCTCGCGCGGACGCAGACGATCGACGATCCCGCGGTGGCCGGCGATCGCGCCGATCAGGATCGCGTCGGGCGCGACCTCGGTGCCCGACAGCACGACCGAGTCCTTCAACGCGGCGCCGTCGCCGATCACCGCGCCGTCGCCGATCGCGAGCGGGCCCTGGAGGCGCACGCCGGCGCCGATCCGCACGTTGCGGCCGATCCACACGGGCGGCTCGATCAGCGTCGCGTCGGTCAGCTCGGTGTCCTCGCAGATGCGCACGCCGTCGGCGACCTCCTGGCCGCGCAGCTCGACCCGCAGCTCACCGCGCAGCGCGTCGAACGTGCCTTCCTTGAGCTCCTGCAGCGAGCCGACGTCGTTCCAGTACTCGTCGATCTCGTGGATGTGGAACGGCACGTCGTGCTCCAACAGTGCCGGAAAGACGTCGTTCGCCCAGTCGACGAACGGCCGCCTCGGGAAGTAGTCGAAGATCTCCGGCTCGAACAGGTACATGCCGCAGTTGCCGAGGTCGGAGAGCGCCTCGGCCGGGTCTGGCTTCTCCTGGAAGCCGGTGATGCGGCCGTCGGCGTCGTGCAGCACGACGCCGAACTCGCGCGTGTTCTCGACCCGCTTGACCGCGAGCGTGCCGATCCCGCCGGCCGCCTTGTGGCGCGCGACGAAGGCGCTCAGGTCGATGTCGGTGAGCGCGTCGCCGGAGATGATCAGGAAGGTGCCGTCGTCGAGGAAGTCGGCGCAGTTGCGCACGCCGCCCGCCGTGCCGAGCAGCTCGGGCTCCTCGCGGTAGCTCAGCCGCTCGCCGAAGTAGTCGCGAATCGTGTCCGGGAAGTAGTGGAGGTTGGCGATCACCTCGTCGTAGCCGTGGCGATCGAGCAGGTCGACGATGTGCGCCATCACGGGCCGGTCGAGCACCGGCACCATCGGCTTCGGCAACTCGAACGTGAGGGGGCGCAGACGCGTGCCGAGGCCGGCGGCGAGGACCATCGCTTTCATCGCGGCGGAGGCTAGCGAAGTGCTGGGCGTGGGCGCCCGGCGGTGCTCAGGTGCCTTGATCCCACGTCGTGAGATACGCGCGCTGGGCGTCGGTGAGCACGTCGATCTGGACGCCGAGGGCGTCGAGCGTCAGGCGCGCGACCTCGCCGTCGATGTCCGCCGGGACGGCGTGGACCTGCGGGGCGAGCGTGCCCGCCGTGCGCACGAGGTGCTCGGCCGCGAGCGCCTGGTTGGCGAACGACATGTCCATCACGGCGGCCGGGTTGCCCTCCGCGGCGGCGAGGTTCACGACGCGGCCCTCGGCCAGCAGGTTGATGCGGCGGCCGTCCGCAAGCAGGTGCTGCTCGACGTGTGGGCGCACCGCGCGGCGCTGGACGGCCAGCTCGCGCAACGAGGTGAGGTCGCACTCGACGTCGAAGTGGCCGGCGTTGCAGAGCACCGCGCCGTCGCGCAGGACCTCGTAGTGCGCGCGACCGACGACGTCGCGCCCTCCGGTGGCGGTGATCAGCACGTCGGCCTTCGCTGCGGCGGCGACGCCGGGCAGCACCTCGTAGCCCTCGAGCTTCGCCTCGAGCGCCCGCACCGGGTCGACCTCGCAGACCACGACCTGCGCGCCAGCCCCTTTCGCGCGCAGCGCGATCCCCTGCCCGCACCAGCCGTAGCCGAAGACGACGACGACGCGCCCGGCGAGCAGCATGTTCGTCGCGCGCAGGATGCCGTCGAGGGCAGACTGGCCGGTGCCGTAGCGATTGTCGAACAGGCGCTTCGTGCGCGCCTCGTTGACGGCGACGATCGGGAAGCCGAGCTGACCGGCAGCCTCCAGCGCTCGCAAGCGCACGACGCCGCTCGTCGTCTCCTCGGTGCCGCCGAGGATCTCGCCGTCGGCGAGCAGCTCGGCGCGGCTGGCATGGATCGTCGTGACGAGATCTGCCCCGTCGTCCATCGTCAGCTGCGGCCGCGTGTCGAGCACCGCTTCGATGTGGCGGTAGTACGTCGCCATGTCCTCGCCGTGGATCGCGTGGACGCCGGCGCCGTGGCGCTCGACGAGCGCGGCTGCGACGTCGTCCTGCGTGTCGAGCGGGTTCGCCGCGCACAGCGCCACCTCGGCACCGCCCGCGATCAGCGTTCGCACGAGGTTCGCCGTCTCGGTCGTCACGTGCAGGCAGACGCCGACGCGCAGCCCGTCGAACGGCCGCTCGCGCGCGAAGCGCTCGCGGATCGAGCGCAGGACGGGCATCTGCGCGTCGGCCCACGCGATCCGCGCGTCGCCGGCCTCGGCCTGGCCGAGGTCGGCGACGTCGTATGCGGGAGTGTCAGTACCGATAGTGATCCGGCTTGTACGGGCCCTCGACCGGGACGCCGATGTAGGCGGCCTGCTCGGGGCTGAGCTTCGTCAGGCGCACGCCGAGCGCGTCGAGGTGCAGCCGCGCGACCTTCTCGTCGAGGTGCTTCGGCAGCACGTAGACGCGTCTCTCGTACTCGCCGTTCTTCGTGAAGAGCTCGATCTGGGCGATCGTCTGGTTCGTGAACGAGTTGGACATCACGAACGACGGGTGACCGGTCGCATTTCCGAGATTCAAGAGGCGCCCCTCGGACAGCATGATGATCGTATGGCCGTCCGGGAACCGCCACTCGTCGACCTGCGGCTTGACCGTCTCGCGCACGATCCCGGGCACCTTCGTGAGGCCCGCGATGTCGATCTCGTTGTCGAAGTGGCCGATGTTGCCGACGATCGCCTGGTGCTTCATCTGCGCCATGTGCGCGGCGGTGATGATGTCCTTGTTGCCCGTCGTGGTGATGAAGATGTCGCCGGTCGCGACGACGTCTTCGAGGGTGGCCACCTGGTAGCCCTGCATCGCCGCCTGCAGCGCGCAGATCGGGTCGATCTCGGTGACGACCACGCGCGCACCCTGGCCGCGCAGCGATTCGGCGCAGCCCTTGCCGACGTCGCCGAAGCCGCAGATGACGGCGACCTTGCCGCCGATCATCACGTCGGTCGCGCGGTTGATGCCGTCGACGAGCGAGTGGCGGCAGCCGTAGAGGTTGTCGAACTTCGACTTCGTGACGGAGTCGTTGACGTTGATCGCCGGGAACAGCAGCGTGCCGGCCTCCGTCATCTCGTAGAGGCGGTGGACGCCGGTCGTCGTCTCCTCCGTGACGCCCTTGATGCCCTGGCCGATCTTCGTCCAGCGCTGCGGGTCCTCGGCCAGCGAGCGCTGCAGCAGCGTGAGGAAGACCTTGAACTCCTCCGACTCGGCCTGCGCGGGATCCGGGACGGCGCCGGCGGCCTCGAACTCGGTGCCCTTGTGGACGAGCATCGTGGCGTCGCCGCCGTCGTCGAGGATCATGTTGGGACCATCGGCACCAGGCCAGTTCAGCGCCTGCTCGGTGCACCACCAGTACTCCTCGAGCGTCTCGCCCTTCCAGGCGAAGACGGGGATGCCCTGCGGGTCCTCCGGCGTGCCGTTCGGCCCGACGGCGACCGCCGCGGCCGCGTGGTCCTGCGTCGAGAAGATGTTGCAGGAGACCCAGCGCACCTCGGCGCCGAGCGCGGTCAGCGTCTCGATCAGGACCGCGGTCTGGATCGTCATGTGCAGGGAGCCCATGATGCGCGCGCCCTTGAGCGGCTGCTGCGCGGCGAACTCCTCGCGGATCGACATCAGGCCGGGCATCTCGTGCTCGGCCAGCTGGATCTCCTTGCGGCCGAAGTCGGCGAGCGACAGGTCGGCGACCTTGAAGTCGTTGGCAGTGCTGCTCGAAACGGCGGTCATCGTGGCGCAGTCTCCATGGCGTGGTCGTTGGTAAGGGTGCCCGTCCGCCCGGCAGCGACGGCGAGCAGCTTCTCGTGCTTCCGCTGCTCCCAGCGCAGCCAGTCGGCGGCGTCGACGTGCTCCGGGCGGCTCGGCTCGGCCTCGAACCACTCCGCGACGGCCTCGCGCAGGTCGGCGTCGCGCCGCATGCGCAGCGCGAAGCCGACGTCCGAGAGGCCGAGCTCGAAGCGTTCGAGCAGCTCGCGCAACGTGCGCAGGCGCTGCAGCTCGGGTGGCCCGTAGAGCCGGTAGCCGGACTGCGAGCGTGCCGGCGCGACGAGCCCGCTGCGCTCGACGTAGCGAAGCATGCGCGGCGACCAGCCGGTCGTCTCGGCCGCCTCGTGAATCGTCAGCGCGTCGTCGCCCGCCATCGGGAGCCAACATTACCAGAGCTGTGTCAAGGTTTTGGCGGGCGGGAGCCGACGCGCCCGCCCGCCGTCGCCTACGGGCGGGCCTGCGTCGAGGCGACCACGCCCGACTCGACGTACGTCGCCTCCCACACGAGCGCGCCGGAGTCGGCGTTGACGGTGCGCTCCATCAGCAGCTGCGCCGTCTGCGGGTCGAACACCAGCTCGCGGCGCAGGCCGGCGTCGACCTGCGCGACGGCGACGCCCGGGCGCCCACGCGTGTCGCGCGCCTCGCCGAGCAGCTCGACGTCCGGCAGGCGCGCCGCCACGCGGTAGAGCGCAGCCCGCAGTGCGGACGGCAGCGCGGGCGCGGCGCGCAGCCAGTCGCCGACGATCGTGAACATCTCGTGCGTGCGGTCGGCCGCCGGCCGGCCGTTGTCAGCCGCCCAGATCGCCCCGGCGCGCTCGATCACGTCGTAGAGCCGGTTCGCGTCGACCGGCAGCGCCAGCATCTGCTCGTAGCTGAGCGACCGCGGGAAGAAGCCGTAGGACAGCGCGCCCTTGGCGCGCGTCGACCGCCACCAGGTCCGCGTCCTGCGCGGGCCGGACCGCCGCCCGCGCGTACGCGCGCAGCCGCCGCTCCTCCGCCCGCCGATGCCGGCGCAGCAGGTTCGCCGCGATGCCGAACAGCCAGGGACGGGCGTCGGCGCGCGTCGCGTCATAGCGCGCGCGGGCGTCGAACGCCTGCAGGAAGGTCTCGGCCGCCAGCTCGTCGGCCGGCGCACGCTCCACGCGGCGGCGCAGCCAGCCGGCGATCAGGTCGTAGTGGCGATCGAACAGCTCGGCGAAGGCACGCGGGTCCTCGCGAGCGGCCACGATCACGTCGGCGTCGGTGCGGTGCAGGGCGCCGCCCTCCTCTGTCGGGGTCGTCGACCCTGCTTGCCCGCACGCCGCCCCGCGGTTCGCGGGGTCAGCCGCCGATCAGTGCGCGCTTGAGCCGCTCGATCGCTTCGACCGGCGTCGGGTCGATGCCGCGCAGGACCGCGAGGTAGAGCGAGACGAGATCGCCCAGCAGCACGAGCGAGACGAGCCGCTCGAGCCGCGTCTCGCCGCGGCTCTCGACGCGGAACGAGCCCGCCGCGTCTGCGCCGATCAGGCCGCGCGTCAGCTCGATCCGCTGCCGCACGCGCGGATGCAGGTCCGAGTCGTCGAGGAAGACGGCGCTGAAGCGCCCGAGCTCCGCCGCCCCCGTCCAGCCGACGATCTCGTTGTGGTCGAGCTCGGGCAGCTCGGAGGAGAACGCCGGGATCTTCGCATTCTCGTTCAGCTGCGTCTTCCAGCGGTAGGCGATCGGCGCGGTCAGACCGGCGCCTGCGACCTGCGGGATCGTGCCGTGGAGCCCGCGCGCGAGCTGCTTCGGGAGCGAGTCCTCGGCACCGTCCGGTCCCCACTCGGCGACGAGATCCTCGGTGTGGGCGGCCGTGACGTCGATCTCCGAGTGCAGCGACTCGGTGGCGCCGCAGGCCGCGGCCACCTCGAGCGCGATCACGAGCATGTACCCGACCGCGACACGCGGCTGGAACGCGCCCGGCAGCGGGATGACCGGCACGTCCTCCTCGCGCGCGGCGGCGGCGAGCTTGCCGCCCGTCGTCGCGACGACGCGGCGGGCGCCGAGCGCGCCGGCGGCCTCGAACGCTGCGAGCGTCTCCTCCGTGTTGCCGGAGTAGCTCGCGCACAGCACGGTCGCATCCGGCGTCGTCCATGCGGGCACGCCGTAGTCGCGCATCACCACGATCGGGCGTGAGGCGCGATCGCCGAGCGCTGCGCGCGCGAGCGCGCCGCCGATCGCCGAGCCGCCCATGCCGGCGACGATCAGGCCGCCGGGCGCATCGTGCTGCTCGAGCTTCGCCGACTCGACGCGCCACAGCGCATCGCGCAGGTGCTCGGGGAGTCCGAGGATGTCGTCGACCTGCTTCGCGACGTCGATCGCCGCAATTGCCTCGCGGGTGAGTGGCTGCTCGGTCAAGTGATCGATTCCTCGAGATTCGTGGATGCGAGAGCCATCACGAGAACCTGATCGCTCCGTCGGGAAGGGACACGTTGGGGGACAGCCGTGCGCCGGCCGCCAGCTGGTTGTCGGCGCCGAGCGTCACGCACTCGCCGAGCACGACGCCCTCGCCGAGGCGGGTGTGTGCGCCGATGCGCGCGCCGGGGCCGACGATGCAATGGGTCAGATGCGCGTGCGGGCCGACGACGGCGCCGTCGAGCACGACGGAGCCGTCGACGTGCGCGCCCTCCGCGACCTCGACGCCGCGGCCGAGCACGCTGCGGCCGCTCACGAGCGCGCCCGCGGCCACGCGCGCGCCGGGCCCGACGAGCGCCGGCCCGACGACGCGCCCCCGCAGCTCCGCGCCGTCGGCGACGGACAGGTGCGCCGCGTCGTAGGCGTCGGTGACCGTCGTCTTGACGGCGCCGTCGAGGATGTCGTACGTCGCCTGGAGGTAGCGCTCGGGCGTGCCGATGTCGAGCCAGTAGCCGGACGCCTCGTAGCCGTAGAGGCCGTCGTCGACGAGCGTCGGGAACAGCTCGCGCTCGATCGAGACGTGCTGCCCGGCAGGGATGCCTGCCAGCACGTCGCGGTGGAGCACGTACGCGCCGGCGTTGACGAGGTTCGTGTCGATCTGGTCCGAGCTCGGCTTCTCGAGGAACTCGGACACGCTCGCGTCGCCGTTGCGACGCACGAGCCCGTAGGCGGAGGGGTCGTCGACCGGGACGAGCGCGAGCGTCGCGCGGGCGCCCGTGCGCTCATGCTGCGCGAGCTGCGCGGTCAGGTCGATGTCGGTCAGCACGTCGCCGTTCAGCATCAGGAAGCGCTCGTCGAGCAGGTCCTCGGCGAACTTGACGGCGCCGCCGGTGCCGAGCGGCTTCGGCTCCTCGACGTAGCGCAGGCGCATCCCGTAGGCGGACCCGTCGCCGAGCACGTTGTGGACGCCGGAGGCCATGAAGCCGCACGAGATGACGACGTCGTCGACGCCGTGGCCGCGCAGCCACTCGAGCATGAAGACGATAAAGGGACGGTCGACGAGCGGCACGACCGGCTTCGGCACGGTCGAGGTCAGCGGCCGCAGCCGCGTCCCCTCCCCACCGGCGAGGATCAGCGCCTGCATCAGCCGCGCCCCACGCCCTCGAACGTGAACCCGGCCGCGCGCACGGCCTGCGGGTCGAGCACGTTGCGGCCGTCGATCACGAGCCGCCCCGGCATGCGCTGCGCGGCGGCGGCCCAGTCGAGCTGCTTGAACTCCGGCCACTCGGTCACCAGCACGACCGCGTCAGCGCCCTCGAGCGCGTCGAGCGCGTCGGAGGCGAAGTCGACGCCCGGCATCAGCCGCCGCGCCTCCTGCTCGGCGACCGGATCGTACGCCCGCACGGTCGCCCCGTCGGCCTGCAGCCGCGCCGCGAGCACGAGCGAGGAGGCCTCGCGCATGTCGTCGGTGTCGGGCTTGAAGGCCAGCCCGAGCAGCGCGACGGTTCTGCCCACGAGCGAGCCCAGGTGCTTCTGGAGCTTCGAGATCACGCGCCGTTTCTGCAGCTCGTTGACCTCGATCACGGCCGTCAGGAGCTGGAAGTGATAGCCCGAGTTGCCGGCGAGCTGCTTGAGCGCGCTCACGTCCTTCGGAAAGCACGAGCCGCCGAAGCCGATCCCCGGACGCAGGAAGTGACGGCCGATGCGCTCGTCGAGCCCCATCCCCTTCGCGACCTCGAGCACGTCGGCACCCGTCTCCTCGCAGACGTTCGCGATCTCGTTGATGAACGAGATCTTCGTCGCGAGGAAGGCGTTCGAGGCGAGCTTGACCATCTCGGCGCTCGCGACGTCGGTGCGCACGAGCGGCGCGCCGAGCGGCGCGTAGAGGTCGACCACCGCGTCGCCGGCCCAGTCGCCGCCGTCGCCGACGACGACGCGGTCGGGCTGGCGGAAGTCTGCCAACGCGGTCCCCTCCTTGAGGAACTCGGGGCAGGAGACGTAGCGGAAGCCGTCCTTGCCGCGCTCCGCGAACGTGCGCTTGATCGCGGCGCCGGTGCCGACCGGGACGGTGGACTTCATCACGAGCGCGTGGCGGTCGGACGGCGGCATCGCGTCGACGACCGCATGGACCGCCGAGAGGTCCGCGTCGCCCGAGTACGTGGGCGGCGTGCCGACGGCGACGAACAGCAGGCGCGCGTGCTCGAGCGCCGGCGCCAGCTCGGTCGAGAAGTGCAGCCGCTCGCGGCTGGCGGCGATCGACTCGGCGAGGCCGGGCTCGTAGATCGGCACCTCGCCGCGCTTGAGGCGCGCGATTTTCTCGGCGTCGATGTCGACGCACCACACCTCGTTGCCGAGCTCGCCGAAGCCGGCCGCCGTGACGAGGCCCACGTAGCCGGTGCCGATCACGGCGATCGGTTCGCGCGGGGGAGTCATCATGCGGCGGCGAAGCCTACTAGCGGCGGGTTCGGGAACGCGTGCGGCCTGGTCCGGCTCAGCGACCGCCGAGCCGCGTGAGCGAGCCGGCGATCGCGAGCATCTGATCGTTCGAGAGTCTCTCCTGCAACGTGTTCTCGACCCAGTAGGCGGCGTGCGGCGTCTTCCAGCCGACGGTGCGCAGGTGCTTGCCGTCGTAGAACAGCAGCAGGCGCTTGCCGCCGATCGTGCGCGAGTCGGCGGATGGGTTGCGCAGGATCGGCGGGTCGGTCCAGGCGGTGCCCTGGATGCCGTAGTAGTTGCCGATCTCGCCCTCGGAGACGACGAGCCGATAGGCCGCCTCCAGCTTGTCGCCGGGCACCTTGATGCGATAGGCGCGCGGATACTCGGACCGGCCGCCGGCGGCGCGCTGCGGCGGCATGTACTGCCCGCGCGAGGTCAACAGCTTCGGGTAGTAGACCGGGAACGGGATCGCCCCGAGCTGGATCGCGTAGCTCTCGCCGATGCTCTTCGCGTTCACGAGCCCGCTGGGAGGAGCCCCGCCCGCCCCCTTCGGTCCGCGCCCGCGGCCGCTTTGCCCGGGGCCGCCGCCCGCCGGCTGCGCCTTCGGCTCCTTCGGCGGCGGCGACAGGAACTCATGGCGCACCTGCGCCAGTTGCGCCGGCGTCGCGGTCACGTACGAGCCGCCGGGCAGATTGAGGTACGTCTCCGGGAAGTGCACCTGATAGACGGAGTGCTTGGCCGAGTAGCCGACGAGATAGACGAGCCGCAGCAGCTCCTCCTTGCTCTGCAGCGAGGCGTCCGTCTGCATGTACTTGCCGATCTGCTTCGTCAGCTTGTGCGGATCGGCGAGGAACTGGCTGGCGCCGTACTGCGACTTGATCTGGCGCAGGAAGTCCTGCTGGCGCGCGGCGCGCACGAAGTCGCTGTCGGTGTGGCGGTAGCGCACGTAGTCGAGCGCTTTGCCGCCGCACAGCATCTGGTAGCCGGGCGAGACGTCGATCTCCGCGTACTGCTCGGCCGCGCCGGCGTTCGAGTGGTAGTACCAGCGGTCGACGTCGGCGTAGACGCAGCCGATCGCGTCGACCGCCTCCCTGAAGCCTCCGAAGTTGATGTTGACGATGTGATTGATCGGGATGTGCAGCAGCCCTCCGATCACTCTCGCCGTCAGCACCTCGCCGCCGTCGCTGTACGTCTCGTTGATCTTCGCCCCGGTGCGGTAGCCCCCGCCGGGGACCTGGAAGTCGACCCTGAGGTCGCGCGGGACCGACAGCACGGTCGTCGCGTTCGCGTCGGGATCGAGCCGCACGAGGATCATCGTGTCCGAGCGCGCGTCTCTGGTGGCCGCGCCGAAGCGGTGGTCGGAGCCGATCAGGAGGATCGTCTGCGGCTGACCCGCCTGTGCGCGCGTGATGACGCTGCCGGCGTCCTTGATCGTCCCGCCCTGCTTGAGGTCGTCGACGAAGCCCTGCACCGTGTTGAGGCCGATCGTCGCCGTCACGCCGGCGCTCAGCACGACGATAACGAGCCCGGCGAGCAGGAAGCGCCACCACAGCCCGCCGCCGCGGCGCGGGAATTCCGGGCTCATGCGAGGCCCCCGTCGATCGCGGTGAGGCCGCTCGCGCCCGCCGCGCGCTCGCGCGCAAGCCACTCCGGCAGCGTGCGCACGAAGCCGGCGAGCGCCTCGCGGTAGCGCCGCAGCGAGGAGACCGAAACCCACTCGTCGGGCCCGTGGTGCCCGCCGCCGACGGGCCCGAACTCGACTGCCGGTATGCCGGCCTCGATGAACGAGATCGCGTCGGAGGCGCCGTCGCGCCCGACGCTCAGCGCCTCGCCCTCGAGCGTGCGCGCGATCGCGTCGCGCAGCGCCCGCACGAACGGGTTCGCGCGTTCGACGTGCGCGGGCGCGCGCATCAGCGTCTTGACGACCGCCACGTCCGGCAGCGCGCGGATCTGCGCGAGGATCGCGCCCGGGTCCTGTCCCGGCAGGTAGCGGACGTCGACGACCATCTCGCAGCGGTCGGGCACCTTGTTGAAGACGTCACCGCCCTCGATCCGGCCGAGGTTGATCGACGGGCGGTCGAACAGCTCGGACGACTCGCGCGCGAACTCCATCGCCTCGATGCGGCGGAAGACGTCGAAGGCCTTCAGCACGGCGCTGTCGCCGAGCCACGGCGTGGATCCGTGCGCAGCGCGCCCGCGCACCTCGATCCGCATCGCGAGCACGCCCTTCGCCTCGATCCCGATGTGCAGGTTCGTCGGCTCGCCGGTGATCGCGAAGTCGGCGCTCATGCCGGCCCGCACGAGCTCGTCGGTCGAGCGTTCGTCGACGTCCTCGGCCTCCTCGTCGGGCACGCACAGGAAGCGCACGCGCACGCGCTCCTGCTCCGCGCAGTCCTTAAGCGCGCACATCATCGCGGCGAGGCCGCCCTTCATGTCGTAGGCGCCGCGGCCGATCAGGCGGTCGCCCTCGACGCGCGGCTCGTACTGCTCCTGGTGGCCCGGGACGACGTCGAGGTGGCCGTGGAGGATCACCGTCGGGGCGGGCGGGGACCCGGTCGCGCCGACGTCGGCGACGAGCACCGGCAGTCCGTTGTGGGCGTGCTCGCGCACCTCGATCTCGCGCGCCTCGAGCCAGCCCTTCACGAACGCCGCCGCTGCCGCGAGCTCCTCGGGGCGCGACGTGTCATAGGAGATGAGCCGCTCCGCGAGCGCGCGTTCGTCGACCACGATCGAGACAGGATACGGAGCCGCTCGGGCGAGCCCGACCCGGGGCGGGCCGGGCGTCGGGGGCGGGGCGGCGGGACCCGCGTCAGTCCCCGCCGGCGATCCGCTGGAACGCCTCCCAGCGGCGCTTGTCGCGCGCCGCCAGGCGCTGCTCCTCCGAGCCCGCCTCCGCTCTCGCGTAGGCGTCCTCGGCGCCCCGCAGCTTCTCCAGCAGCTCCGTCGCGTCGAGCTGCTGCGGGGTGTGCGCCTCCTGGACGAGGATCAGCGCGCGCCCGTCGGCCACCTGCAGGTAGCCCTCGCCCTGCGCGTAGCGGACGATCTCGCCCTCCGAGCGGTAGAGCCGCAGCTCGGTCGGGTCGAGCATCGCGAGGATCGGCGTGTGGTTCGCGAGGATGCCGATCGAGCCCGTCGCGGTGCGCGTCGAGATCATCTCGACCTCGTCGTTGAAGACCTCGCCCTCGGGCGTGAGGACCTCGACCGGGAACTTCGTGCGTGCCACGGCGGCCGGCCCCTCTAGCCCTTCGCCGCCGCGACGACGTCGTCGATCGTGCCCTTCAGCAGGAAGACGCGCTCGGGCAGCTCGTCGTGCTTGCCCTCGATGATCTCCTTGAAGCCGCGGATCGTCTCGGCGATCGGGACGTACGCGCCCGGCGTGCCGGTGAACTGCTCGGCGACGTGGAACGGCTGCGAGAGGAAGCGCTCAATCTTACGTGCACGCTGGACGGTCAGCTTGTCCTCGTCGGAGAGCTCGTCGATGCCGAGGATCGCGATGATGTCCTGCAGCTCCTTGTAGCGCTGGAGGATCTGCTTGACCTGGTTGGCGACCGAGTAGTGCTCCTCGCCAAGCAGGTCCGCCTTGAGGATCGTCGAGGTCGAGTCGAGCGGGTCGACGGCCGGGTAGATGCCCTTCTCGGCGATCGAGCGCGAGAGCGTGGTCGTCGCGTTGAGGTGGGCGAACACCGAGGCCGGCGCCGGGTCGGTGAGGTCGTCGGCCGGCACGTAGATCGCCTGCACCGACGTCACCGAGCCCTTGCGCGTCGAGGTGATGCGCTCCTGGAGCTGGCCCATCTCCGACTCGAGCGTCGGCTGGTAGCCGACCTGCGACGGCATGCGGCCGAGCAACGCCGAGACCTCGGAGCCCGCCTGCACGAAGCGGAAGATGTTGTCGATGAACAGGAGCACGTCCTGGCCCTGGTCGCGGAAGTACTCCGCCATCGTCAGGCCGGACAGCGCGACGCGCATGCGCGCGCCGGGCGGCTCGTTCATCTGGCCGAAGACGAGCATCGTCTTGTCGATGACGCCCGACTCCTTCATCTCCAGCCACAGGTCGTTGCCCTCGCGGGAGCGCTCGCCGACGCCGCAGAAGGCGGACAGGCCGCCGTGCTCCTTGGCGAGGTTGTGGATCAGCTCCTGGATGAGGACGGTCTTGCCGACGCCAGCGCCGCCGAACAGACCGACCTTGCCGCCCTTCGCGTAGGGCGCGAGCAGGTCGACGACCTTGATGCCGGTCTCGAACATCTCGGTCGTCGGCGTGAGGTTCTCGACGGTCGGCGCGGGACGGTGGATCGGCCAGCGCTCCTCGTTGCCGACCGGGCCGCCGAGGTCGATCGCGTCGCCGAGCACGTTGAAGATGCGGCCGAGCGTCGCGCGGCCGACGGGCACCGTGATCGGGCCACCGGTGTCGGCGACCTCCATGCCGCGGGCGAGACCGTCGGTGGAGTCCATCGCGACCGCGCGGACGCGGTCGTCGCCCAGGTGCTGCTGCACCTCGCAGACGAGCACGCCGGCCTCGCCGCGGTCGATCGTGATCGCGTGGTTGATCTCGGGCAGCTCGCCGGGGAAGACGGCCTCGATCACGACGCCCTGGATCTCCTCGATGCGCCCGACGTTCTTCGTTGCTGTAGCTGACATGTGGTTGGGTTCTCCAGAGTTATCGAGTTTCGTCCTGCGGTCGTCGCAAGCGACGTCCTCCGGCCGACGTCACGACAGCGGTCGTCGCAAGCGATGACCTGCGGCCGACGTCACCCGCGCGACGACCTCCGGCCCACGTTACGACGGCGGCCGACGTCACGACAGCGCCTCGGCGCCGCCGACGACCTCCATGATCTCCTGCGTGATCTCTGCCTGGCGGGCGCGGTTCATCTCGAGCGTGAGGTCGTCGATGATGTCGCCGGCGTTGTCGGAGGCGCTGCGCATCGCGGTCATGCGCGCGCCGAGCTCCGATGCGGTCGACTCGAGCAGCGCCCGATAGATCGAGATCTCGACGTAGTCCGGCACGAGCCGCTTGAGGATCTCCTCGGGCTCGGGCTCGTACTCCACGAGGGCGTGGTGCCCGCTCTTCTCCTCGGCCTCCTCGGGCGTCTCCGCCGCGAGGATCGTCGCGCGCTGGAGCGGCAGCAGCGTCTCGCGCCGCACCTCCTGCGAGATCGGCGAGATGTAGCCGTTGTAGAGAATCTCGACGCGGTCGACCTTGCCGTCCACGTAGGCGGCGGTCAGCACGTGCGCGATCTCGCGCGCGTTCGCGTACGACGGGCGCTCGGTGAAGCCGGTGAAGCCCTGCTCCGGCTCGCTGCCGCGGAACGTCAGCGACGAGACGCCGCGGCGACCGGTCGCGTAGTAGACGATCTGCTTGCCCTCGCCCTGGTAGTCGGCGGCGGTGCGCACGCCGGCACGGATGATCTGCGAGTTGAACGCACCCGCGAGGCCGCGGTCGGCGGTCACGAGCAGCAGCGCGACGCGCTCCTCCGTCTCGTGCTCGGCGAGGATCGGCAATGCCGGGACGTTGCCGGTCGCCTCGGCGGCCTGGCGCGTCATCCGCCGGATCGCGCCGGCGTAGGGCCGCAGCGCCGCGATGCGCTGCTCGGCGCGGCGCAGGCGCGCGGCGGCGACCATCTCCATCGCGCGCGTGATCTTCTGGATGTTCTTGACCGACGCGATGCGGTTCTTGACGTCTCGTTGGGCCATGGTGGAGTGGGCGGGTGGGACCGGTGCCTAGACCGCCGCGGGCTCGTGGTCGGCGACCTCAGCGGAGCCGTTCGCGCTTGCGGGCTCGGCGTGCGTCGGGCGCACCGGCGGCGCGTCCTCGTCGGTCAGCGGCTGGCCCTCCTCGTCGAGGTCGAAGCCGAAGTCCTCCGCGTAGCGCTTGACGAGCGCGTCGACGGCGTCCTGCGTCTCCTGCGACCAGTCGCCGCCGGCGATCTTCGAGCGGACGTCGGCGCCCTCGGCGTGCGCGCGGCGCGTGAGGCCGTCGAGGAAGCGCTCGACCTTGTCGGCGTCGATGCGGTCGAGGTAGCCGTTCGTCGCCGCGAAGATCTGGACCACCTGGTCCTCGACCGGCAGCGGCGCGCGCTCGCCCTGGTTGAGCGTCTTGACGAGCCGCTCGCCGCGGGCGAGCGTCGCCTGCGTGTCGGCGTCGAGGTCGGAGCCGAACTGCGCGAACGCCTCCAGCTCGCGGTACTGGGAGAGCTCGAGCTTGATCTTGCCGGCGACCTTCTTCATCGGCGAGATCTGCGCGTTGCCGCCCACGCGCGACACCGAGATGCCGACGTTGATGGCCGGGCGCACGCCCGAGTTGAACAGCTTCGGCTCGAGGAAGATCTGCCCGTCGGTGATCGAGATGACGTTCGTCGGGATGTAGGCGGAGACGTCGCCGCCTTGGGTCTCGATGATGGGCAGCGCCGTCATGGAGCCGCCGCCGAGGTCGTCGTTGAGCTTGACGGAGCGCTCCAGCAGGCGGGAGTGCAGGTAGAAGACGTCGCCGGGGTATGCCTCGCGGCCCGGGGGACGACGCAGGAGCAGAGACATCTGCCGATACGCGTACGCGTGCTTCGTGAGGTCGTCGTACACGCAGAGCGCATGTCTACCGCTGTAGAGGAAGTGCTCCGCCATCGCGGCGCCCGCGTACGGCGCCATGAACTTGATCGGCGCGGCCTCGTCGGCGGAGGCGGCGACGATGATCGTGCTGTCGAGCGCGCCGTTCTCGGCGAGCGTCTCGGCGATCTGCACGACGGTGGCCATGCGCTGGCCGATCGCGACGTAGACGGACACGACGCCCGTGTCCTTGTTGTTGATGATCGTGTCGATCGCGATCGCCGTCTTGCCCGTCTGGCGGTCGCCGATGATCAGCTCGCGCTGGCCGCGGCCGATCGGGATCATCGCGTCGATCGCCTTGATGCCCGTCTGCAGCGGCTCGGTGACCGGCTGGCGCTGTACGACGCCGGGCGCCTTGAACTCAGCCGGGCGCGTCTCGGAGGTGACGACGTCCCCCTTGCCGTCGAGCGGGTTGCCGAGCGGGTCGACGATGCGGCCGAGCAGCGCCTCGCCGACCGGGATGTTCAGCAGGTGGCCGGTGCGCTTGACCGTGTCGCCCTCGACGATCTTCTCCCACTCGCCGAACAGCACGACGCCGACGTTGTCGGACTCGAGGTTCAGCGCGAGGCCGGTGACGTCGTGCGGCAGCTCGAGCATCTCGAACGACATGCAGTTCTCGAGCCCGTGGATGCGGGCGATGCCGTCGGCGACGGACAGCACGGTGCCGACCTCGGTCAGGTCCGCGCCACCGGTGTCGAGGCCCTCGATGCGCGACTTCAGGATTGAGGTGATCTCGTCGGGCTTGATCTGCATGAGAGGTTCGTGGCTCCTTGACGGGACAGGCGCAGCGGCTACGCCTGCGCGACGTGCTTGCGAAGTTGGTCGAGGCGGTGCTTGATCGAGGCGTCGAGGATCGAGTTGCCGACGCGCAGGACGATGCCGCCGAGGATCGACGGGTCGACCGTGCTCGTCAGCTCGACGCGCTGACCGGTCTGCTCCCCGATCCGCTCGCCGATCGACTTCACCGTAGCTTCGTCGAGCTCGACCGCACTGGTCACCTCGACGGGCAGCAGCTTGTTCTCCGCGTCCCACAGCCGCTCGTACTCGTCGCGGATGCGGAAGATGACCGGCATGCGGTGACGCTCGAGCAGCGCCTCGAGGAAGTTGGCGATCGCCGGGTCGGCGCCGTCGAGCGCGCGGTGCAGGCCGTCCTTCTTCTCCTCGGTCGAGAAGTACGGCGAGAAGAAGAAGACGCGCAGATCCGCGTTCTCGTTCAAGGCATCGGCGAACACCCTGAGCTGCTCGCGCACGAGGTCGAGCTTGCCCTGCTCGTCGGCGACCTCGAAGAGGGCGCGCGCGTAGACCTGGGCGATCTCCTCCATCACCTACCCCTGGTTCCGCTCGCCCGAGAGGGCGCTGAAGTCGAGCTCGGCGAGCGCGTCGTCGACGAGCCGGCGCTGGTCGTCCGCCGTGAGCGTCTTGCGCGTGACCTTCTCCGTCGCGAGGACGGTCAGGTCGGCGACCTCGCGGCGGATCTCCTGAATCGCACGGCGCGTCTCGGCCTCGACGTCGCGCTTGGTCTGCTCGAGCAGCTCCTCGCGCTGCGTCTTCGCAGCCGCGAGCGACTCGTCCTTCGCGACCTCGCCGGCGCGCTCGGCTCTCGCGACGATCTCGTCGGCCTGGGCGCGGGCGTCCGTGAGCCGCTGGCGGTACTCCGCCAGCAGCGCGTCGGCCTCCGTGCGCGTCCGCTCCGCGGCGTCGATCGACTCCTCGATCGCGCGTTGGCGGCGGTCGAGCGCGTCGCCGATGGCTGGGAACGCGTACTTGCGCAGGATGAAGAGCGTCACGAAGAAGGCGAGCAGCAACCAGATCATCAGGCCCACGGAGGGCGAGACGAGGAAGTTGCCGCTCTGCTCCGCGGCTGCGATCACGGGGGTCATGGCGCTAAGAGAGGAAGAACGCGATCAGGCCGAAGATGAAGGCGTAGAAGACGATCGCCTCGGTGAGGGCGAAGCCGAGCCACTGGATGCTCGTGATCTCGTCGCGCATCTCCGGCTGACGCGTCACCGACTCGATGACCTTGCCGAAGATGTAGCCGACGCCGATGCCCGGGCCGATCGTGCCGAGGCCGGCGCCGACGCCGAGCGCGATCGCCTTGCCGGCCTTGCGGCCGATCGCCTCGTTCTCGGCGACCGTGGCGGCGAGCGTGTTGATGACGGAGAGGTCCACAGCAGATCTCCTGTGTCGTTAGTGAGACTCGGCGACAGCGCCGCCGAGGTAGATGGCAGTGAGCGTTGCGAAGATGAAGGCCTGGAGCGTCGCGATCAGGCCGACCTCGAGGATGAAGAACAGGACCGCGATCGTGCCGGTGACCAGTCCGAGGAGGACGGAGCCGACGACCGCGAGGTTGAGCAGCACCACCAGGCCGCCGCCCATGAAGAGGATCAGCAGGTGGCCCGCGAGGATGTTCGCGAACAGTCGCACCGACAGCGAGATGAGGCGCATGAAATGCGAGATGACCTCGATCAGGAAGATCGGCCCGGTGGCCGGTCCCTCGACGCCAGCCGGAACCCAGCTCTTGAGGTACTTGACCGGCCCCTTCGCGCGGACGCCCTCGACGTGGTAGCTGACCCATACGACGAGGGTCAGGGCGAGCGGGATCGAGAGGTTCGCCGTCGCCGCGTAGAGCGACAGCGACGGGATGTGCGCGCCGAAGATGTCGACCGTGTGCTCGGTGTTCGTCGGCAGGGGCAGGTAGCCGAGCATGTTCGAGAACCAGATGAAGAGGAACAGCGCGCCGATGAAGGGGAACCACTTCTTCGACATCGCGTCGCTCATGTTGCCGCGCGTGATGTTGTCGCGCATGAGCGAATAGGCGGCCTCGACGGCGGTCTGCACGCGGTTGGGGCGCGCCTGCATCCGTCGCGCGATCCAGACCATCGTGCCGCAGGTGAGTGCCGCGGCGATGAAGATATAGGCGACGGCCTTGTTGATCGAGAGGTCGAGCCCGCCGACCTTGATCTCGATCCACGGGTCGAGCTTGAACTCGTTCTGCGGCTTGAAGTTCTCGTTGACCTGCAGCGCGAGCGCGCCAGCAGGGTTGGCGAGCAGCAGGACGAGCGGCGTGAGCGCCGCGAGCACGCGGGCCGGAGTCCCGGTCAGACGGGCCTTCATGGACGCGGGTTCTCCTTCTCGAACGGGCGCAGGATCATCTGCATGGTGAAGTAGACGGTGAAGAGGGCGATGAAGAGGACGGCGGCCGAGAGGCCGGCCTTGTTGCCGACGGTCACCCCGACGGCGAAGATCGTAAGGGCTACGAGCCAACCGCGTCCGATCATCGATCCGGCCATCAGCCCGACGGTCGTGCGGGCGTCGTGGCTGGCGGCCGCGCGGCGCGTCGTCAGCTCCCCGATCGCGCGCTGCGCGGCGTAGGTGCCGGCACCCGTGATCCAGCCCGCGAGCGGGAGATCGGCGAGCACGAACACCGGCAGCACGAGGACGGCGACGACGAGATCGAGATAGCGCAGGAAGAGCATCGGCTCAGCGGTCCTCAGTGCATGCGAATCGGTCATCGGGCTGCTGCTCGGGCTGATTGGGGGGAAACATGAAAGGCGTTGCCGCCGGATGCAAAAAGCCCGCACCGGGCGGCGCGGGACCACCACGAACCTGAAGATGTCCTCCATGAGTTCGCGGACAGCTGGGAGTCTACAGAATCCCGCACGCTTGTAACAACATTGTGACACCCGGCACGCGCCCTGCGCGCATGCGCTGACCCTTTCGGGCGCCTACTGCCGCTCGCGCCGGGGCGCGAGCGACGGAAACTCGCCGGTTTCGAGCTCCCGCTCCACCTGCTCCACGATCTCGTGCTCGCTCGTGTCGGGGTCCGTGCGGCGCAGCTGCCACGACCGCACGCGCTTGAGCTTGAGGATCTCCAGCACCACCACGAGGTAGACGCTCGCCGCCAGCACGAGCAGCGCGAGCGCCGCCAGGACGAGCGACCAGCCGAGCTTAAAGTGACCGTGGTGGTCGGAGTACGGGATGAAGCGCATCGCGACGGCGAGCCCCGAGAGCAGCAACGTCCACGCGTACAGGTAGAGGACCGTGCGCCGCTGGCTGAAGCCGATCCGCGCCATCCTGTGGTGGAAGTGATGGGCGTCGGCCGACCACGGCGCGCGCCTGTACTTGAGGCGCCGCGCGATCACGAAGCTCGTGTCGAGGAACGGGACCGCGAGGATCGCGAGCGGGCCGACGAGCGCGATCAACGCGTTCGTCTTCAGCGTGCCCTGCACCGCGACGCAGCCGAGCAGGTAGCCGAGCAGCAGCGCGCCGCAGTCCCCCATGAAGACGGACGCCGTATGGAAGGTGCGGATCAGGAAGCCGAGCGCCGCGCCCGCGACGACCGCCGCCAGCACGCCCGCGCTCGTGCGCCCAAGGTCGAACGCGATGATCGAGAAGGCGACTGCGCTGATCGCGCAGACGCCCGCGGCGAGCCCGTCGACGCCGTCGGAGAAGTTCACGACGTTCATCAGGCCGACCATCCCGATCACGGTCAGCGCGCCGCCCCACGCGGTGCCGAAGTTGAACTCGCCGAGGAACGGCAACGTGACGTGCTCGACGCGCACGCCCGCGACGACGGGGATCACGGCGGCGGCCACCTGCCCGACCAGCTTCACCGCCGGCGACAGCTCGAACACGTCGTCGAACGCGCCGAAGCAGGCGATCAGCGCGGCGCCGAGCAGGATGCCCGTCGTCTGCTGGTCGACCGGCAGCCAGATCAGCGCCGCGGCCAGCACCCCGGCGAGGATCGCGAGCCCGCCCAGCAGCGGCGTCCTGCGCGCCGCCAGCCCGCGCTCGCGCGGCTCGTCGACCGCGCCGACGCGCACCGCGAGCCGGGCGACGGACGGCGTCAGCAGCGCCGCCACGGCGAACGCGACGAGGAAGGCGTAGAGAGCGTCAAGCTCGCTCACGAACGCATCCTGACAGGCGCCTCGGCGCGCCTGGGGGCGACCACCAGCTCCGCCGGCGGTGCCCCGGTCGCTCGCCTGCGAGTGCAGGCCACGCTCCCCGCTTCCTCGCCGGGCACGCCGATCCGCCCCTCAGGCCGCGCTCGTGCGCGCTACACGACCGCGGCGCTCAGGTGCGGGTAGAGCGGGTAGCGCTCGGCGACGGCGCGCACGCGCTCGGCGAGATCGTCGCGACGGGCGTCGAAGTCGGGTTGGAGCGCGGCGGCGATCACGCGGCCGATCTCGCTGAAGTCCTCGGCCTGCACGCCGCGCGTCGCGAGCGCCGGCGTGCCGATCCGCAGGCCGCTGGAGACCATCGGCGGGCGCGGATCGAACGGCACGGCGTTGCGGTTGACCGTGATGCCGATCTCGTGCAGACGGTCCTCTCCTTGCTGGCCGTCGAGCTCGGACTCGCGCAGGTCGACGAGGATCAGGTGGACGTCGGTGCCGCCGGTCAGCACGGAGACGCCGTTGCCGGCCTGGAGCACCTCCTCGGCGAGCGCGCTCGCGCCGTCGAGCGTGCGCTGCTGGCGCTCCTTGAAGGCGTCGCTCATCGCGATCTTGAACGCGACCGCCTTGCCGGCGATCACGTGCTCGAGCGGCCCGCCCTGCTGGCCGGGGAAGACCGCCGAGTCGATCCTTCTCCGATGCTCCGCTCTGCACAGGATCAGCCCGCCGCGGCCGCCGCCGATCGTCTTGTGCGTCGTCGACGTCACGACGTCCGCGTGCGGCACCGGCGACGGGTGCAGGCCCGCGGCGACGAGCCCGGCGAAATGCGCCATGTCGACCATCAGCAGCGCACCGACCTCGTCGGCGATCTCGCGGAAGCGCGCGAAGTCGAGCTGGCGCGGGTAGGCGGACCAGCCGGCGAGCAGCAGCTTCGGCTTGCGCTCGCGCGCGATCCGGGCGACCTCGTCCATGTCGATCAGGCTCGTCTCACGCTCCACCTGGTAGGGCGCGATGTCGTACAGGCGACCTGAGACGTTGATTCTCATGCCGTGCGTGAGATGGCCGCCGTGCGCCAGCTCAAGGCCCATGATCGTGTCGCCGGGCTGCAGCAGCGCGTGGTAGACCGCCGTGTTGGCCTGCGCGCCCGAGTGCGGCTGGACGTTCGCATGCTCGGCCCCGAACAGCTCCTTCGCGCGGTCGATTGCGAGCTGCTCCGCGATGTCGACCCACTCGCAGCCGCCGTAGTAGCGCCGGCCCGGATAGCCCTCGGCGTACTTGTTCGTCAGCACGCTGCCCTGGCATTCGAGCACGGCCTGCGGCGCGAAGTTCTCGGAGGCGATCATCTCCAGCGTGCGCTGCTGGCGCTCGAGCTCCTTCGCGAGCACGTCCGCGATCTCGGGGTCGACCTCGGCCAGCGGGCGGGTGAAGAAGTCGGGCGGCAGGTCGGTCATGCGGGCGTCTCCGTCGCAGTGGTCTCGGTCTCGATCGCGGCGATCTGCTCGACGCGGCGGGCGTGGCGCCCACCGTCGAAGCCGGCCGCCAGGAAGGTCGCGACGATCACGTCGGCTTCGTCGGGCGCTAGGCGCGCGCCGGACAGCGTGACGACGTTGGCGTCGTTGTGACGGCGTGCCATCGCCGCTTCGGCGACGTCGTGGGCGTTGACGGCGCGGACGCCCGCCACCTTGTTCGCGACGATCGCGACGCCGTTGCCCGAGCCGCACACGAGCACGCCCCGCTCGGCCTCGCCGTCGGCGACGAGCCGCGCCGCGCGCGCCGCGTAGCGCGGGTAGTCGACCGACGCGGGACCGTCGGTGCCGAGGTCGACGACCTCGTGACCGGCAGCTGCCAGCGCGACGGCGAGATGCGCCTTCAGCTCGTAGCCGGCGTGGTCGGAGGCGAGCGCGATCCTCATGGGCGGCCGACGATACCAAGGGCCCTGGCGACGTCCTCGGTGGGAACGGCCCCCTCGCGCACGATCGCCCACTCCCCCGTGTCGTCGTAGTCGCGCAGGTCGACTACGGTCGACGGCGTGCCAGGCAGCGGACCGGCGTCGAGCGCGAGGTCGGCGCCGTCGCGGATCGCCGCGGGCACCGCGTCGAGCGTGCGTGCGTCCGCTCCTCCCGCCTCGTTGGCGCTCGACTGGAGCACGGCGTGACGGACGCGTACGAGCGCCGTCGCCGTGCCCGTGAGCCGCGGCACGCGAACGCCGAGCGTCCGCACGTCACCGCCAGGACCCGCTGCGAGGGGGAAGCGGCCGTGCGGGTTGGGCAGCAGCAGCGTCACCGCTCCCGGCATGAGCCGCTCGACGACTGCGCGGGTCCCTTCTCCCAGTTCGGGCAGCGCGGCAAGCGCGCGCTCGCCGTCGAACCACATCACGGCGGCGGGCTTGTGCGGCGCGCGGCCCTTCAGCTCGTAGAGCCGCGCGACCGCGCGCGCATCGTCCGGATCGCACGCCAGCCCGTAGACCGTGTCGGCCGGGAAGACCGCCACTCCCCCGGCCTCGATGCAGTCGGCGAACGCGACGGCGTCGGCGGCCGTCAGGGTGGGGCTCATCTCGACCGCCGCCCCACCACCACGCGCTCGATCCCGGCGAGGTCGCGCTGCACCTCCACCGCGACCGCGCCGGCGTCGCGCAGCATCGCGCCGACCGTCGTCGCCATCCCGCAGCCGACCTCGATCGCGACGAGCGGAGCGCGCGCGACGGCGGCCGGAACGAGCCGGCGCACGATCTCGAAGCCGTCGTGGCCGCCGAAGACGGCCATGTCCGGCTCCGCGATCACCTCCGGCTCGAGCGTCTCGAGGTCGCGCTCGGCGACGTAGGGCGGGTTCGACAGCACCGCGTCGAGAGGCCCCTCGACCGCGTCGAGCAGGTCGCCGTGGACGAACGTGACGTCGAGCCGCAGCGCCTGCGCGTTCGCGCGCGCGACGGCGAGCGCGTCCGCGCTCACGTCCGTGCCCAGCACCTCCAGGTCCGGACGCTCGTGCTTGAGCGCGAGCGCGATCGCCCCGCTGCCGGTGCCGACGTCCACCACGCGCGCGCCCGTCGGCAGCTTCAGCCCCGCCTCGACGAGCCCTTCGCTCTCCGGCCGCGGCACGAGCACGCGCTCGTCGACCGTCAGCTCGATGTAGCGGAAGGCGCGCTTGCCGAGCACGTAGGCGACCGGCTCGCGGGCGCGCCGGCGCACGAGCAGCCGGGCGAAGCGCTCGGACTCGGCAGCCGTCAGCTCGCGCTCGGGCGCGAGGTGCAGATGCGTGCGCGTCGCGCCGAGCGCCTCGGCGAGCAGCAGCTCCGCGTCGAGCCGCGGCGTGTCGCAGCCGGCGTCGCGCAGCTCGGCCGTCGCGATCGCGAGCGCCATCCGCACCGCGGGCCCCTCGGCGAACTCCACTCTCTCGGCCTCCACCTGCTCAACCCCCCACCCCTGGCCGCTCTCCCGCGACACCATCAGGCAACCGCCTGGGCCTCCAGCCGGCGGCGCTTCTCGTCGTCCTGCAAGGCTGCCGTCAGCTCGTCCAGCTCACCGGCCAGCACGGCTTCGATGTTGTGGACCGTGAGCTTGATGCGGTGGTCCGTCACGCGGCCCTGCGGGAAGTTGTACGTGCGGATCTTCTCGGCGCGTTCGCCGCTGCCGACCTGCGCGAGCCGCGTGGCGGCCAGCTCGGCCTGCTGCTCGGCGAGCGCGCGCTCGTAGAGGCGGGCGCGCAGCACGCGCATCGCCTTCTCGCGGTTCTGCAGCTGGGACTTCTCGTCCTGCATCGAGACGACGATCCCGCTCGGCTTGTGCGTGATCCGCACCGCCGAGTCCGTCGTGTTGACCGACTGGCCGCCCGGCCCGCTGGAGCGGTACACGTCGATCTGGAGATCGCTCTCGTTGACCTCGACGTCGACGTCCTCGGCCTCCGGCAGCACCGCGACCGTCGCGGTGCTCGTGTGGATGCGGCCCTGGGACTCCGTCTCCGGCACGCGCTGGACGCGGTGCGTGCCGCCCTCGAACTTGAAGACGCTGTAGGCGCCGTCGCCCTTGACGGCGAACGTGTACTGGCCGTCGCCCTCGGACAGCGCCTCCGTCTGGAAGCCGCGCCGCTCGGCGTAGCGGTTGAACATGCGGTAGACGTCGCCGGCGAACAGGCCGGCCTCGTCGCCGCCGGCGCCGGGCCGGATCTCGACGATCACGCTCTTGTCGTCGTTCGGGTCCTGCTCGACCATCGCGAGGCGGATCGCCTCGTCGAGCGCCTCGATCCGCTCGCGCGCCGCCGCCGCCAGCTCGCGCAGCTCGGCGTCGTCGTCGGTCCCGTCCTCCGCGAGCAGCTCGCGCGCGCCGGCCTCGTCGTCGACCGCGCGGCGCCACTCAGCGGCCAGCTTGGCCGGCTCCTCCAGGTCCGCATACGCGCGGCCGGTCTCGGCGTAGCGCTGACGGTCCCCGATCACCTCGGGGTCGGCCATCAGGCGCTCCAGCTCCGCGAAGCGGGCCTCGATCTGGTCGACGAGCTGCTCGATCATGCGAGGCCGAGTCTACGCAGCGGCTCGACCGCGCGGTCGGACCGGCGCATTATCTCGCGCGGCTGTCGACCAGCAGCGCGGCCCTGCCAGCGGGTTCCTGCGCGACGAGCTTGAAGCCCGCGTCTGCGAGCGCCTGTGCGATCTCACCTTCGACATCGAGAGGTCGGATGAACAGCTTGCGACCGCCATCCGCGCGCAGCACCGCAAGCGTCTCGTTGAGCTGCTCGGCCGTCGGCATCGAGAGGAAGCTGCTGTACGGCGAGACGTCGGTGACGCCGAGCGCCGCGCCGATCCGGTGGCCGAGCGGCAGCAGGATGGCTGCCGACTCGCCTCGTCGCACGCGGCGTGCGACGAACTGCTCGCCCAGCGGTTCACCGAGTATCGGCGGAACAGTCTGTTGCAGCCGCTGGAGCTGCCCCCACGGGGTCGGCGTCTGCGCGAGCGAGCACGCCATCACACCGAAGCCGAAGACACAGGCGACGGCAGCCACCGGCGGACGGCGCCATGGCACAGTGCTGAGACTACGCAGCGCAGGGATAAGCAGGAGTGCTGTCGCGAACGCCCATGGGAAGAACATCGCGACGAGGTTTTCCGGGACGGCCCGACCCGCGAAGTACGCGCCGGCACCGAGCCCGAAGGCGGCGCTCCAGGCGAGCATGCCGGTCAGCAGCCGATCCGGCTCGGCGCGGAGGGCGCGGACCGTCGCAGCCCCCAACGCGGCGACGAACGTCAGGTACACGACGAGGTGGAGCCCGATCGTTGGCATTGCAAACAGCCCGAAGCCGGCCTTGGCGAACAACCGCGAGAAGCGCAGCAGCAATCCGAGATCGGGAAGTACGCCCGCGCGCGCAAGCGTGAGCAGGGAAACGAGCGCGAAGGCGGCCGCGAGCCCGCCCGTAGCCTCGAAGGCGAGACGTGCGACGGAGGCACGCGTCGGTCGCCCGCCGCTCCACAGCAGTGCCAGCGCCGTGGCGCCGAGCGCGGGGATACCCGTGTCGGCGTTGTTGAGCACGACGACGCCCGCCAGCAGGAAGAGGGGCCAACATTGGCGAGGGCGCGCCCCGCCGAGGTGGCGCGCGACGAGCCATGCGAGTATCGAGGGCCCGGCGTATCGCATCGGGAAGGTCCCGAAGTAGTTCGCATACGTGTAGCGGTTCTCGAGCGTGCCCCCGAGCATGAAGAAGCTCGTCGCGAGGACAGGGAGGAACAGGAGCAGGCCGCGGACGGAGGTTCCAGCCACCCACCGCAATACCGCGAAGACCGCGAGCATGCCGAGCCCGGTCGCCAGCAGCGCCATTGCGACCCAGACGCCGACCGACGGGCCTATCAGCGACATCCCGGCGGCGAACGCGTACGACCACAGGGAGCCGTATTGCGTCGCGTAGTTCACAAGCGGCGAGAGCCCGTCGAGGACAGCGAACGTTTCGTCGTACGTGAACTGGATGTGGTATTCGACCTCGCGGAACGCTGCTCCAATCGTGCCTTCGGTGTAGACGCCGTGGAGCAGCCAGACGACGATCGCGACGATCGCGACGAGTCCGGCTGCGAGACGTCGTCCACGGGACTCGCGCGCCCATGCCAGGACCTGCGCACGCATCCGGGCGTTGCGAACTGCCAGCACGATTGCGAGCGTGCCTGCACCCGCGACGATCATCGTCCTCGGAGTGAAGAAACGCAGCAGGATTTGAGGCGAACGGTGCGGGTAGAGCGGCCCGAGCGCTTCTTCCTGCGCCAGCCAGCACGCCACCGCGAACGCGACCGCAGCCGCCTGGACTGCGACGATGAGTCCGTCGCTCATCGACGAGGCTCGCGCCGCTCGCCACCGAACCCCGGCGACGGTGAATATGGCGAGCACGAAGGGAACGAATTGTGCGACCAGGAAGCGGCCCAGCTGAACCGGCTCGGGACTCAATGCGTACTGGAATCCGGGCCAGAAGTGGACGTTCTGCGGCGCGAGCAGTGCTTTGCCGAGCGGCGGACCCAGCAGCGTGATCGCCGCCACGGCGACAATGGCGGTCGGGATGGTCGCGAGCCATGCCGCGTCGTCCGCCGGCAGCGGGCGCACGTCGGCGGTGGAGGCTGTCACTCGTGAAGTCCGCGATTCCGCGGGCGCGCGGGCGCGCGCCTGACCGCCCCCCTCTTGCAACCTTCCCCCCTGCGGTGCGCCATATTCGCTGCGCTAGTACACTATTTATTAGTGTATCAGGCGACGACCTCGACGCCGACAAGGTCGGCGGCGGTCTTGTCGCGCAGGTCGGGCTCGGCGGCGAGGACTGCCTCGAGCGCGGCGATCGCCACCGCGAGCTGGGAGCGGTCGGGCTCGCGGGTGGTGAGGTACTGGAGCTGGATGCCGGGCCACATGATCGCGCGGACCCAGCGGCGCTTGCGCTGCTTGCCGCTCAGCTTGATCAGCTCGAACGAGATGCCGGCGATCAGCGGCACGCCGACGATGCGCGTGAGCAGCAGCCAGTACCAGGCGGGCAGCCCGATCGGGGCGAAGACGAAGATCGCGACGACCATCACGAGCAGCAGGAACGTCGTCCCGCAGCGTGGGTGCAGGCGTGAGAAGCGCTCGGCGTTCTGCGGCGTGAGCGGCATGCCGGCCTCGAAGCAGGAGATCGTCTTGTGCTCGGCGCCGTGGTACTCGAACACGCGGCGCAGGTCTCTCAGGCGCGAGAGCGCGAGCAGGTAGCCGAGGAAGATCCCCGTGCGGATCAGGCCCTCGACCAGCCAGAAGAGGAAGGACGAGCCGAGCTGGTCCTTGATGAGGCTCGTGATGCCGACCGGGACCAGGAAGAACAACCCGACGGCGAGCAGGATCGACACGACGATCGTGCCCGCCCACATGCCGCCGGAGATCTCCTGGTCGTCGTCCGGCAGCTGCGCGTTGGCGGAGATGCCGAGCGCTCTGAAGCCGATCTTCAGCGACTCGCCGAGCGCGACGACGCCGCGGATGATCGGCAGCCGCAGCGCGCGGTGGCGTCTGAGCCACGACTCGAGCGGCTCGGTGACGACGTCGATCTCGCCCTCCGCGGCCTCCTCCGGGGCGAGGCCTTCTCTGTGCGTGGCGAGCTGCTCGGCCGAGGGCTTGCGCACGGCGACGGCCCACGTCCGGATGCCGCGCATCATCACGCCCTCGAGGACGGCCTGCCCGCCGACGGGCGCGTCGCGCGCGGCGCGCAGCTCGGCACGCGGCGCGACGGCCTCGGCCGGCTTGTCAGCGACGCTCACGACCGCTTCCCCCGAAGGCGGCGCATGGGATCAGGCTCCGCCGCTAGGCGGCGGAGCCGGCCTTGCGTCTCGCCGCGCGGCGCTGGAAGCGTTCGACGCGACCGCCGGTGTCCACGAGCTTCTGGCGGCCCGTGTAGAAGGGGTGGCAGTTCGAGCAGATCTCGACGTGGATCTCTCTTTCGACCGAGCGCGTGGTGAACTCGTTGCCGCAGGTGCAGCGCACGTGCGCGTCGCGGTAGGTGGGGTGGATTTCAGTCTTCATCGTCGGTCCAGTGTAGCGGCGCGCACGGAGTCGCCTCGCCAGGACGCCGCGGGCAGTCCGCGCTACGGCGCCGGGCAGGTCGCCGCCAGCTCGTTGTTCGCCTCGTGCACCTCGTCGAGCGCGTTCGACGGGTCGGCGACGAAGGCAGCCGGCTGCGCGCCGGCTGCGCAGCCCGGACCGGTGAACACGACGACGGCGCCGGCGCCGGGCTCGAGACGGTCGACCGTGCGCAGGTGCCGGTTCGGCGCGGCGTCGCCCGGCAGCGTCGCCGCGACGACGACGTGCGTCGCCGGCGAACGGCCGACGTTGCTCACGGTGACCGCGTAGCGGACGAGCCCTCTGCCGCGCGACGAACGATCGGTGCGGACCGCCTTCAGCACGAGGTCGGGCCGCAGGTCGGGCTGGCGGCACGTGCCGGTCACGACCGACGTCTCCCGCACGACGGCGCCGGCGGCGCCGAGCCAGCGGAAGCCGACGCGGAAGCGGTAGGACGCCGGCACGGCGAGCCCGTCGACCGCCTGGCGGTACTTGAAGACGTCGCCCGCACGCGTGCCGACGAGTGCGTCGCTCGGCATCGTCCACGTCCCGAGCCCGGGCACGTCGGAGCGCAGCGTCCAGCGGCCACCCGCGATGCGCTCGTAGAGGTCGATCCGCACCGCGAGCCGTCTGCCGTTCGCCAGCGGGCGCATCCACGTGCCGACGACGGCCGTCCGCTTTCCGATCAGCGGCGAGGGGCGGCACGCGGTCAAGCGCGCGCCCGCAGGCGGGTCCGGCGCGGTGGCGCGGTGGGCGACCTGGGAGCCGGGCGCGGCCGCCCCCGTTGCGGCGGCCGGCACGGCGCCGGCGGCCAGTGCGGCGAGGAGCGCGACCACGACCGCCCGTGTGCTCGTGCCGGCATCCGTCGTCATGTTCCGCCTTAACCGACCGGCGAGGGTGAAGTTGCGTGGCGTCGCCGGTGACGGTCCGGTGACGCCGCGCAGCTCGGGGCGGCCGGGCGGCGCCGCACAGCGGGTCCTGCTCAGGTGATCTGGTAGAGCGGTCCGTCGCCGCCCTCGGGCGTCGTGAGGCGCCCGCCCTTGGCGGTGATCGCGCCGCACTGGACGCAGTTCGTGTAGTTGACGATCACGTCGACGTCGCCCGTCTCCGGAGCATCGTCGGGGATCTCGTAGACGCCGGCCGGGCACATCCACTTCCACGTCTCCGCGACCTCGCGCGGCACGTGCTTCTGCACGCGGATGTGGTTCGGCGCGTCGTCGCGCGTCGCGTTGCCGGTGATGAAGACGGACGACAGCTTGTCGAACGTGTATCTGCCGTCCGGTCTCGGGTAGCGCTTGTGCGTGTTGCCGATGAACATCGGCTTCTCGTCGTTGCGGTGCCAGGCGAGGCGGCCTGGCGGCAGCTTGCCTCTCGAGGCGATCGCGAGGTTGACGAGCGGCCCGCCCCTGAGGAAGCCCTTCTGGAACGGCTGGCGCAGGTTGCGGACCTCGTACAGCTCTCTGCCCGTCGGCGAGTCCTCGATCGCGTACTCGTAGGACTCGAACGACGTCTCGCCGTTCTTGAGGCCCCTGTAGATCGCCTCCGCGGCGAGCATGCCGGACGCGATCGCGTGGTGGACGCCCTTGAGCGCGGCCGTGTCGACCATGCCGCCGGCGTCGCCGACGATCAGCGCGCCCGGCATCGACAGCTTCGGCATCGACCAGTAGCCGCCCCCCGGGAGCGCCTTCGCGCCCCAGGCGACGCGCTCGCCGCCCTCCAGGATCCCTCTCACGAGCGGATGCAGCTTGAAGGCCTGGAGCAGGTCGTGCGGAGACGTCGTCGCGTCGGCGTACTCGAGCCCGACGACCAAGCCGATCGAGACGAGGTCGTCGCCCGTTCTCTCGTCCTTCATCGGGTAGATCCAGGTGCCGGCGACCTGCCCGTATCTGCCCGACAGCTTGGCCGGCCACGGCCCGGCGGTGTGGATCAGGCGGTCGAGCGGCTTGGGGACCTTCCAGACCTCCTTGACGCCCAACTCCCACACCTGCGGCTCGCGCCCGTCGCCGAGGTCGAACTCACGGATCGCGGCGCCGGTGAGGCTGCCCCAGCAGCCCTCGGCGAGCACCGTCGCCTTCGCCTTGATGTCGGTGCCGGGCTCGAAGTTGCCGAGCGGCTCGCCGTCCTTGCCGCGGCCCTTGTCGCCCGAGCGCACGCCGACGACGCGACCGTCCTCGACGATCAGCTGCGTCGCCGAGGTCTCGGTGAGGATGTAGGCGCCCGCCTCCTCGGCGACGCGCTGCTGGTAGCGCGCGAGCGAGGACACCGAGATCACCTCGTTGCCGTGGTTCTTGAACGGCGGCGGCGTCGGGATGCGGATCTTGATCTTCGACGTCGGCGTCAGGTACACGGCCTCCTTCTTGACCTCGCCGAAGGCGAAGCCCTCTCTGCGCCAGTCCTCGCGGCTCAGATCGGGGAACAGCTGCTGCAGCGGTCCGGGGCGCATGACCGCCCCGGACAGGTTGTGGCCGCCGCACGTCTTGGCCTTCTCGAGCACCGCCACGGGCACCTCGCCCAGGCGCTCGAGCAGCGCCTCGTCGTCTGCCAGCAGCTGCAGGAGGCGGTTCGCGCACGCGAGGCCGGCAGTCCCGCCGCCGACGATCGCGACGCCGACCTCGATCAGCTCGTCCTCGCCGTCGAGGCCGCGCTTGACGAACTCCTTCGGCGAGTCGACCGGCGGCGGGAAGTCCGCGGGGACGACCTTCCCGTTCCGCTTTCCGGTGCCGGTGCTGGCAGACATGGACTTACGCTCCCTTCTTGGCCTTCACGGCCTCGGTGAGCTTCGGCAGGATCTTGTTGAGGTCGCCGACGATGCCGAGGTCGGAGAACTCGAAGATCGGGGCGTTCGCGTCCTTGTTGATCGCCACGATGTGCTCCGAGGCCTGCATCCCGACCTTGTGCTGGATCGCGCCGGAGATGCCCGCCGCGAGATACAGCTTCGGCGCGACGGTCTTGCCCGTCTGGCCGATCTGCGCCGCGTAGGGGTACCAGCCGGCGTCGACGACCGCGCGCGTCGCGGCGACGGCGCCGCCGAGCGCGCCCGCGAGCTGTTCGCACAGCTCGAAGCCCTCGGCCTTGCCGAGCCCGCGACCGCCGGCCACGAGCACGTCGGCGTCCTCGATGTTCACGTCGGCGCCGCGTTGCTCGCCGCGCTGGACCATCGTCGCCTGGTTCGACCACGGCGACCAGTCGACCTGGACGTCGACCACCTCGGCTGCGCCCGCGCCGGACTCCTTGATCTCGAACGCGTTGATGCGCCCGATGATGATCCCGAGGTCGCCGCGGTACTTGGAAACCGAGATCTGCGAGTCGCCGAGGATCGGGCGCTCGGCGACGAGCTTGCCGCCCTCGACCACGACGCCCGTGACCTCCATCGTGACGCCCGCCTGCTTGCGGGCGGCGAGGCCGGCGCCGATCTCGAAGCCGAGCAGGCCGCCGCCGAACAGCGCGTAGCTGTGGCCGTGCTCGTCGATGACCTTCGCCATCACGTCGACGACCGGCTGCGCGAGGCCCTCGGCGCCGTCGGCCTTGAAGACCCTCTTGGCACCGTAGCTGCCGAGCGTGGCGCACAGCTCGTTCGTGAGGTCGGCCCCGCCGACGACGACCGCGTCGCAGGTGGTGCCGAGCTCGGCGGCGAGCTTCGCGCCCTCGGACACGGCGCCGAGCGAGTTCTTGTTCAGTGCGCCCTCGTAGTGGAGGACGTAGACGAGGATCCCGCCCATCAGATGCTCCTTCGTGAGTCCGCGTGCCCCTGGGGGCGCGCGAGGTCGAGCTGGTCAAGGACGCAGGGCGAAGCCTGTACCAGCGGTACAGGCAAGCCCGAGGACGCAGATCCAGTGAAGGCATCGTGCGTCATCGAGGGGTGCGTGGGCTTGCGAAGGAGCATCAGATCAGCTTCCTTTCGTCGAGCCACGCGACGATCTGCTCGACCGTCTCGTTCGTGTCCTCGTCCTCGATGATCTGGCCGGAGGCCTTGGCCGGAGGCGCCTTGAACTCGCCGCAGTCGACGCGCGAGCCGTCCGTGCCGACGAGCGAGCCGTCGATGCCGACGTCGCCCGCGCCCTTCGTGTCGAGCGGCTTCTTCTTCGCGCCCATGATCGCCTTCAGCGACGGGTAGCGCGGCTCGTTGATCGCGTCGCCGACCGAGATCACGGCCGGCAGCTGGACCTGGACCGTGTCGTAGCCGTACTCGGCCTGGCGCTCGCAGCGCAAGGCGCCGCCGTCGACGTCCATCTTGATGACCTGCGTCAGCGAGGGCATCTTGAGGTGGTCGGCCACGACGGCGCCGATCGTGTAGCACTCGCCGTCGTCCGACTGCTGGCCGAGCAGGACGAGATCGGGCTGCTCGCTCTCGAGCGCCTTCGCGAGCGCGTAGCCGGTCGCGGCGACGTCGGACCCGGCGAGGCCGGGGTCGGTCAGGTGCAGGGAGCGGTCGGCGCCGAGCGAGACGGCCTTGTGGAGCGCGCGCACGGCGGTCTCCGGGCCCATCGTCACGGCGACGATCTCCTCGACGGGGATCGCCCCGCCCTCCTTGATCTGCATCGCCGCCTCGATGGCGTGCGTGTCATACGGGTTGAGGTTCCTCTCCCCGCTGCGGTCCATCCGCCCCGTCGATGGGTCGATCCGCTTCTCGACGGCGGCGTCCGGCACCTCTTTGACCAGGACGCAAATCTTCAACTCGGGTGCCTCCTCAGAAGATGCAAATGCGTGTTCGTGCTGGGTTCGGCCGCGGATGATACCGCGTTGACTGACCAGTCAATCGCACACCCTGCCGCAGCGTCTCGCGAGCGTGGTGGCGCCTGCCGGCGAGCGCTCTCGCACGGGTGGGCGAGGGCCCCTTTACGCGGAGGCACGGACGGCGCCGCGCACGAACGCGACGATGTCCTGCGTCGGCGTGCCGGGCGTGAAGACCTCGGCGACGCCGAGCTGCTTCAGCTCCGGGATGTCGTCGGCCGGGATCGTCCCGCCGACCGTCACGACGACGTCGTCGACGTCCTGCGCATGCAGCAGCTCCACCACGCGCGGCACGAGCGTCATGTGCGCGCCCGACAGGATCGAGAGCCCGACCGCGTCCGCATCCTCCTGGATCACCGTCTCGACGATCTGCTCCGGCGTCTGGTGCAGGCCGGTGTAGATCACCTCCATGCCCGCGTCACGCAACGCGCGGGCGATGATCTTCGCGCCGCGATCGTGCCCATCCAGGCCCGGCTTCGCGACGACGACGCGGATCTTGCGCTCGGTCGTGCTCATCGCCGGCGGATGTTAGGTGAAACTCCTCCTAGATGGCGTCGCGTGCAGCGTCCCCGAGCAGCGCGCGTGCGATCACGAGCCGCTGGATCTCGCTCGTGCCCTCGTAGATCTCGGTCACCTTCGCGTCGCGGTAGTAACGCTCGGCCGGAAGCTCCTTCGTGTAGCCGTAGCCGCCGAGCACCTGGATCGCCTCCCCCGTCTGGCGCCGCGCGACGGCGGACGCGAACAGCTTCGCCTGCGCGCCCTCGACCGTATGCGGACGTCCCGCGTGCTTGAGCCGGGCCGCGCGCCAGGTCAGTGCCCGCGCCGCCTCGACCTCCGTCTGCATGTCGGCGAGCTTCTGCTGGATCTGGCCGAGCCGGCCGATCGGGCCGCCGAACGTGTGGCGCTCTCTCGCGTACGCGGTCGCGACGTCGAGCGCGGCCTGCGCGATCCCGACCGCCTGCGCGGCGATGCCGATGCGGCCGCCGTCGAGCGTGCCGAGTGCGATCCGCATGCCGGCGCCCGGCGCGCCGAGCCGCTCGCCGGGCGTCTGGTCGAAGGTGAGGGCCGCGGTCGAGGAGGAGTTGAGGCCCATCTTGTCCTCCTCGCGCGTGACCGCGAGGCCTGGCGCGGGGCGGCGAACGACGCAGGCGGAGATGGGACCGGGAGAAGGGGTTTCGTCCTCCGGCGTTCGCGAGCGACCGCCTTCGGACGACGTCACACCTCGCAGGCGACCGCCTGCGGCCGACGTCTCCCTGGCGAAGACGAGCAGCGTGTGAGCGTGACTGCCGGTGGTGATGAACTGCTTCGAGCCGGTGATGCGGCCCTCGGCGTCGACCCGCGTGCGCAGGGCGGCGGCGTCCGAGCCGGCCTCGGGCTCGGTGAGGGCGAAGGCGCCCAGCTCGATCCCCTGCGCGAGCGGCGGCACGAGCCGCGCGACCTGATCTGCCGTGCCGTGCGCGAGCAGCGGCAGCGTCGCCGCGGAGGTGTGGACGGCGACCGTCACCGCGACGCCCGCGTCGGCACGCGCCAGCTCCTCGATCGCGAGCACGTACGAGAGGAAGTCGGCGCCCGCCCCGCCGTGCTCGACCGGCACGCACGCGCCCATCAGCCCCAGCTCGCCGAGCTGCGCGAAGACGTCGTGCGGGAAGCGGTGCTCGCGGTCCCACGCGGCCGCGTGCGGCGCGATCTCCTCCTGCGCGAAGCGGCGCGCGAGCGCGCGGATCTCGCGCTGCTCGTCGGTCAGCTCATGCTCGCTCATCGCCGCAGCCAGCGGACGCGCGCGAGCTGGCGGCTCGCGGGCGGCTGGGAGCGCCGCCGCGCGAGCGCGACGCTGCCGACGCCGCCGACGGTCGCGGCGGCGAGCGCGGTGCCGGCGACCGCGAGGCGGCGGCCGAGGCGCTCGAAGCGCAGCACCTCCCAGCCCTCGTCGCGCGCGATCCGCGCGAGCGTCGCGTCGGGGTTGACCGCGACCGGGTTGCCGACCGCGCGCAGCATCGGCAGGTCGGACTCGGAGTCGGAGTAGGCCCACGACGCGGCGAGGTCGAGCCGCTCGCGCGCGGCCAGCTCGCGCATCGCCAGCGCCTTGCCCTCCCGGTAGGTGAACGGCCCGTGCGGGCGGCCGGTGTAGACGCCGTCGCGGACCTCCGAGCGCGCGCCGATGCCGCCGTCGAAGCCGAGCACGTGCGCGAGCAGCTCCGCCAGCTCGTGCGCGGCCGCGGTGCAGATGTAGACGGGCCGGCCCGCGTCCTGGTGCTCGTACGCGACGCGCAGCATCTGCGGGTAGACGCGCGGCAGCACGCCGGCGAGCACGTCCGGGCCGAGGCGCTGCAGATCGCGCACGCGCACGCCCTCGATCGCCTGCGCGATCCGCTCGCGCAGCTCGTCGGTCGCGGCGTCGGTCGAGCCGCGCAGGCGGAACTGCACGTTCGCCCACGCGCCCGCCGCCAGCTGGCGGCGGGTCAGCAGGCCGTTGCGGTAGGAGGCGCGCGCGAACTCGTACGCGGACGAGCCCGCGATCAGCGTGCGATCGAGGTCGAAGAAGGCGGCGGCGCGGTCGCCGTCCGCGTCGGGCGCCCGCCGGACGGGCGCGCGCTCGGCGCCCGTCGCGGCGACGCTGCTCGGAGAGCCCTCGCCGGTCAGGACGCGGGCACCTCGACGATCACGGCATCGCCCTGGCCGCCGCCCGAGCAGATCGCCGCACAGCCGCGGCCGCCGCCGCGCCGCTGCAGCTCGAGCACGAGCGAGCCGAGGATGCGCGCGCCGGAGGCGCCGATCGGGTGGCCGAGCGCGACCGCCCCGCCGTTGACGTTGACCTTGTCCTCGTCGATCCCGAGCATGCGGATCGAGTTGAGCGTGACCGACGCGAACGCCTCGTTGATCTCCCACACGTCGATGTCGTCGGCGCCGAGGCCGGCGATCGCGAGCGCCTTGCGGGCCGCAAGCGCGGGCGTTCTGGCGAGGTAGGGGAAGTCGTCGGCGACCTGCGCCTGCGCGACGATCGTGGCCAGCACGCGCTTGCCGTTGGCCTTCGCCCACGCGTCGGAGGCGAGCACGAGCGCGCCACCGCCGTCGTTCACGCCCGGGGCGTTGCCGGCCGTGTGCGAGCCGTCCTTCATGAAGATCGGCGGCAGCTTCGCGAGCGTCTCGAGCGACGTGTCGCGGCGCGGCGCCTCGTCGACCTCGACGACGGTGTCGCCCTTCTTGCCCTTGACGGTCACAGGGACGATCTCCTCCGGCAGGCGGCCCTCGTCGGTCGCCTTGATCGCCAGCTCGTGCGAGCGGACCGACCAGCGGTCCATGTCGGCGCGCGTCAGCTCCAGCTCCGCGGCCACCTCGGACGCCTCGTGCGCCATGTGCTTGCCGCTGAACGGGTTCGTCAGCCCGTCGTTGATCATCGAGTCGATCGCCTTCGCGTCACCCATGCGGAAGCCGAAGCGGGCGCCCTTGAGCAGGTAGGGGGCGTTCGACATCGACTCCATGCCGCCGCCGACGCCGACCTCGACGTCCCCCGCGCGGATCGCCGTATCGAGGATGCCGGCCGCGCGGATGCCCGACGCGCACACCTTGTTGATCGTCTCCGACGACACCTCGACCGGGATCCCCGCCTTGATCTGCGCCTGGCGCGAGGGGATCTGCCCCTGCCCGGCCTGGATCACCTGGCCCATGATCACGTGCTGGACCTGCTCCGGGGCGACGTCGGCGCGCTCGAGCGCGGCCTTGATCGCGGTGCCGCCGAGCTCGGTCGCGTCGAGCGAGGCGAGACCGCCGCCGAGCTTTCCGATCGGGGTGCGCGCGGCACCGAGGATGACGGTTGTGGGCATCGGATCTCCGTTTCGCGAATGTGGGAGGGGCGCCCGAGGGCACCGTTGCGAATCCTAGTCGTCTGGTTTGCGCAGGCCGCCAGCGGGACGGCGACGGGTAATCTGCCGCGGATGCGTATCGCGGCGACGACCGACGGGCCGTTGGAGACGACCGCTGACACGATCGCGGTCGGCGTGTTCGACGGCGAGGATGTCGTGCACGACGTCGCCGGCGGGACGCTCCAGCGCCTGCTCGACGGCGGTGAGGCGCGTCGCGCGTTCAGGCACTTGGCGCTCACGCACGCCGAGGACCGCCGCTGGATCATCGTCGGGCTCGGTCGGCGTGCGGCGTTCGATGCTGAGCGTGCGCGGATCGTCGCAGCCGCCGTCCACGCGCGCGGCCGCGAGCTGGGGGCGACGGTGTTGTGTTGGGAGGTCCCCCACGATGTCGACGATGCGGTCGTGGCCGGGCTGGTGGAGGGCACGGTGCTGGCTGGGTATCGCTTCGATCGTTATCGCAACCATCCGGAGGATGATGGTGCGTTGGAGGCGTTGTTGGTCAGTGCGCACGATGACGTGAGCGGGCCGGTGGGGGTCGCGATGGTTGTGGCTGAGGCGCAGAACCGTGCGCGTGATTTGCAGAACGCGCCTGGTAACGAGCTGACGCCCCAGGCGCTTGCTCGTCGTGCGCAGGAGCTTGTTGGTGAGGCTGCGGGGATCGTGGTCGAGGTGCTCGGCGAGCAGGAGATTCGTGCGCATGGGATGGGTGCGTTCGCGGCGGTCGCGCAGGGCTCGGCGCAGGAGGCGAAGCTGATCGTGCTCAGATACGAGGGGCCGGGCGCCGACGGTCCGTTGCTCGCGCTCGTTGGCAAGGCGGTCACGTTCGACAGCGGCGGGATCTCGCTCAAGCCCGGGGCGAGAATGTCGGAGATGAAGTTCGACATGTCCGGCGGCGCGGCCGTGCTGGAGGCGGTCGGTGCGATCGCGCGGCTGCGGTTGCCGGTTCGTGTGCTCGGGATCGTCGGCGCGACGGAGAACATGCCAAGCGGGCGTGCGGTCAAGCCGGGCGACATCGTGCGCGCCTGCAACGGCACGACGATCGAGATCGTCAACACCGACGCTGAGGGCCGGCTCGTGCTCGCGGACTGTCTCGCGCACGCGGTCGCGCTCGGCGCTGAGCGGATCGTTGACGTCGCGACGCTGACCGGCGCGATCGTGACCGCGCTCGGTGACAGCCACGCCGGCTTGATGAGCAACGACGACGCGTGGGCGGCCGCGGTCACCGAGGCAGGACGCGTCGCCGGCGAGCCGCTGTGGCGCCTGCCGCTGCACGAGTCCTACGCCGAGCTGATCAAGAGCCGCTACGCCGACGTCATGAACGCCGTCGAGAGCCGCAAAGCCGGCTCGATCACCGCCGCCGAACTGCTCCATCGCTTCGTCGCCGACGTGCCGTGGGCGCACCTCGACATCGCCGGCACCGCCTGGGACAACGCCAAGCCCTACACCGCCAGCGGCGGCTCCGGCTGGGGCGTCCACACACTCATCGCACTCGCGCGACGGCTGAGCAGCTGAGGGCGGGCCAAGCGGCCGCGCCGAGACGGTGCGGCCGCGCCCATGTCGAGGGCGATCGCCTGTCTTGCGGGGATGCGGTCGTGTGTTGGCCTGATAGCGCTCACGGCGATTGCTAGGGTCCGATTGACCGACTGCTGCTTTTGGTTTAAGTGCTCGGTTGCGCGCAAGTTCGGCGTTTCACGGACCGGGAGGTCTGAGTACGACGAAGGTGCGTTGTCGTCCCGTATGGGACTGCTGTGCGGGATGTGGCGCGCAGAGATCTGTCCAAGGCTGGCGCCGCCCGTCCCCCGATGGCGGCGACCATCCCGGCCCCGCAGGTGGCTGGGAGAACGGCGGGCGAGAGGGCGCGGCCCCGAACGTTCCGGTGCGACCTCCCTGGCATCGGAGCTTGGGAAGCACGCATCGGGTACGGACGCCTGGCCGGACTCGCATGGAGGTGGGCGCTTCGCTTGGCGCGTCGGGCTCCTGGTGGAGCGGCGTCGCTCGCTCGCCCTCGCCCGCACCGCGTCGCGGCGCGTCAGCCGTTGGGGTTCGCAGTGGCGGTGCTGCTGCGGTGAGTGAAAGGACGCTCGATGAGGATGCGACGGACTGGAGCTTCGATGAACGATCCCGGTGCGCGGCGTCGTGTCGGGGTGCGTGAGCGGCGCGATCCGGGTGCTGGGTGGCGCTCGCACACGTTCTCGGACGGGGTGTGCTCCATCACGCTCACCACCGCCCTGGACGCCGGTGCGGCGGAGCGGTTGCGTGGCCGGCTGCGCGAGCTGCGCGAGCGCGGCTGCGACCGACTGATCGTGGACGTGACCGCCGCGGTCCAGCCGGGCGCCCGGGCGCCGGGACTGCTGGCCGCGGTCTTTCAGGAGCACACGTCCAGCTGTGAGGTCGTGGTGGTGACGGCGCGCGGGTCGGTGCTGGACGGGCTGCTGCCCGCACGAGTCGCCGTGGCGTGGTCGTTGAGCGACGCGCGCCGGCTGCTCGCGCTCCTTCCCGAGCGGCACAGCGGTCGTGCACGGCCGGCGCCGGCCGGCGCGATCGGCGCTGAGGATCGCCACACGCTTGCGGTTCGTCAAGCGCTGCGGTGGGCGGCACAGACTGCCGGGCGAGGCGACTACGACAACGCGCTGCGCGGACTCGCCACGATCGAACGGGTCGAGGGTGCGTTGCCCGATGACTGGGAGGAACGCCGCCAGGTCTGGCTTGCTGCCAGTCGCGAGCAGGCTGCGCGACGGCCACGACGCCGGCTCGTGTTGCGCCAGCCGGGCCTCGGCTCCCACGGCGGGTAGGAACGCTGGTCATCGCTGTGCGAGGGCGGTGGCCGCTGCAAGCAGGCGGGCGGTTTCGCGTCAGCGCCTGAACCTCGGCGCTGTCACGTGTCGGCCAGCCGCTCGCCTCCGCGCGCGAGGATCTGCGTCGCGGCGCTGGCCGGGTCGAGGCGGCGGGCGCAGACCTCGTCGAGCAGGCCCTGCACGTCCGGGTCCTCGCGGATCGAGGCTTCCAGCTCGCGGCGCATGCGCGACGTGGCGATCGCGACCACCTCGTTCATCAGGTTGCGGCGGCGGCGCTCAAGCAGCGTGCCCTCCTGGGCGATGAACGCGCGGTGCGCCTCGAGCTGCTCGAGCAGCTTCTCGATCCCTCTGCCGAAGGCGGCCTCGGTCTTGAGGATCGGCACGCGCCAGCCCTTCTGCTCCCCCAGCGACAGCACGCCGCGGATCTCGCGCACCATCGTGTCGGTGAGCGGGTGGTCGGCCTTGTTGACGACGATCACGTCGGGGATCTCCATCACGCCGGCCTTCAGCGCCTGGATCGAGTCGCCCGAGCCCGGCATCAGCACGAGCACGATCGTGTCGGCATGGTCCATCACGTCGACCTCCGCCTGGCCCACGCCGACCGTCTCGACGAGCACGACGTCGCGCCCGGCCGCGTCCATCAGCAGCGCCGCCTGCAGCGCCGCCTCGGACAGGCCGCCGAGCGCGCCGCGGTTCGCCATCGAGCGGATGAAGACGCCACTGTCGAGGAAGTGCTCGGAGAGGCGGATGCGGTCGCCGAGCAGCGCGCCCTGCGTGAACGGCGACGACGGGTCGATCGACAGCACGCCTACCGTGCGCTCGCGCGCGCGCTCGGCCTTCGTGAGCGCGCCGAGCAGCGTCGACTTGCCGACGCCGGGCGGGCCGGTGAAGCCGACGACGGCGGCCCTGCCGGTGTGGGGATACACCTCGCGCACGAGCTCCCAGCCCTCCGGACGGTCGTCCTCGACGAGCGTGATCGCGCGTGCCAGCGCGCGCTTGTCGCCTGCGAGCAGGCGCTCGGCGAGGGTCGGGTCGAGCGTCATCGGTCGCGGATGATGGCAGGCGCGGCCGCCGGCAGACTCGCAGCGGAGCGGGACGCGGCCGCCGCGCCGTGCCGCCGACGCAGCGCCCGTCCGGCGGCCCCGCGCATACCATGCGGGGAGATGGAGTCCGCCCTCGCCCCGCCGCACGTCGACCTCCCGCACGAGCTTCGCGCCGCCCCTCCTCCGCTGCACGGCGGGCCGCTGACGCTGCTGCGCTTCATGCGCCGAAACGGCATGCTGAACCGCCGCTACGCGCATCTGCTGCTGCGGCTCGCATGGCTGAAGCTGCGCTTCCGCGGACGCCTCCAGACCGACGGGATCGCGTTCGTCTGCCCAGGCGTGCAGTTCGAGATCGGCAGCGGCGCGCGCGTCGTGCTCGGCCGCTGGTCGTGGCTCGGGCACGGCACGAAGGTGCGCGTGCACGAGGGCGAGGTCGTGATCGGCGCGAAGTCCGTGCTCGGGCAGGAGTGCACGATCTCGGCCTACCAGCACGTCTCGATCGGGCGCGAGTGCATCGTCGCCGACCGTGTGATGCTGATCGACTTCGACCACGGGGTCGTCGAGGTCGAGCGGCCGATACGCCTGCAGGGGATCTACAAGCGCGACGTTCGCGTCGGCCACAACGTGTGGATCGGCTACGGCGCCTGCGTCCTGCGCGGCGTGACGATCGGCGACAACGCGGTCGTCGGGACGAACGCGGTCGTGACGACGGACCTGCCCGAGAACGCCGTCGCCGCGGGCGTGCCCGCGCGCGTGCTGCGCAGCCGGCCCGAGCCGCAGGTGATGAGATGGGCATGACTCCGACCGCCGCGACGACCGCCGACCGCGCCGCCGCCTTGCGCGCCGCGCGGCCGGCGATCTCGCTGCGCGGCGTCGTCAAGCGCTTCGGGCCGATCACCGCCGTCGCGGGGCTCGACCTCGACGTCACGCCCGGCATCTGCTTCGGCCTGCTCGGCCCCAACGGCGCCGGCAAGTCGACGACGATGCGGATGCTGACCGCGCAGGCGATCGCCGACGAGGGCTCGATCGAGGTGCTCGGCTACACGCTGCCGGGCGAGTCGAAGCAGGCGCGCGCGGAGATGGGCGTCGTGCCGCAGCTCGACAACCTCGACGTCGAGCTGACCTGTCGCCAGATCCTCACCGTCTTCGCGCGGCTCTACCGCGTGCCGCCCGCGGACCGCGCGGCAGCCGTCCAGCGCGCGCTGCAGATCGCGAACCTGACCGAGCGCGCGGAGACGCGCGTCGACCTGCTGTCCGGCGGCATGCGCCGCCGCCTGCTGATCGCGCGCGGGCTCGTGCACCGCCCGCGGCTCGTGCTGCTCGACGAGCCGACCGTCGGGCTCGACCCGCAGGTGCGCCAGGAGCTGTGGTCGCTCGTCGGCGCGCTGCGCGCCGAGGGCACGACGGTGCTGATGTCGACGCACTACATCGAGGAGGCCGAGCGGCTCGCCGACACCGTCGCCGTGATGGCGAGCGGGTCGATCGTCGCGCGCGGGCGCCCGCAGGATCTCGTCCGCGAGCACGCGGGCGAGCAGACGCACGAGGTCTACGGCCCGCCGGCGCGGCTCGACGAGCTGCGCGCGCAGGGCGAACGGGCCGGCTGGGCGATGCGGCGCTCGGGACCCGCCCTCGCGATCCTCCATGCCGAGCGCCACGACGCGACCTTGCCGGAGGGCGTGCGACGGGCGGCGACGTTGGAGGACGCCTTCGTCGTGCTGACCGGGGAGGAGATCGAGTGACCGCGCTCGCCGCGCGCCGCCGGAGCCGGCGCCTGCACCGCATCGAGCCGACGGCCGTGGTCGGCGTGATGAGCCGCGACGCGACCGTCTTCACGCGCAACTGGAAGACGACGACGTTCTCCTCGATCGTCGAGCCGACCATCTACTTGCTGGCATTCGGGTTCGGCTTCGGCGCGCTGATCACGTCGATCGGCGGGCTCGACTACAAGCAGTACGTCGGGACCGGCATCGTCGCCACGGCGGTGCTGTTCTCCTCCGCGTTCCCGGGCATGTACGGGACGTTTCTGAAGTACCGCTTCCAGCGCACGTACGACGCGTTCCTGGCGGCGCCCGTCGATGTCGACGAGATCGTGTCGGCGGAGGTGCTGTGGATCGGGCTGCGCGCCGGGGTGTACGGCAACGTGCCGCTGCTCGTCGCGATCGCGTTCGGCCTGCACCCGAAGCCGACCGCCGTGCTCGTGCCGCTGATCTGCTTCATCACCGGCTGCGCGTTCGTCGCGTTCGGGATCACGCTCGCCGCGAGCGCCGAGTCGATCGACAACTTCAGCTACGTCACCAGCGGCGTCCTGACGCCGATGTTCCTGACGGCCGGGACGTTCTTCCCGATCTCGTCGTTCCCGCCCGCGATCGAGTGGATCGCGCGGATCAACCCGCTCTATCACTGCGTCCAGCTCGTGCGCGACGTCGTCGTGCTCGGGATCGAGCCGCTCGCAGACCTCGGGCACCTCGCATTCCTGCTCGCGTTCGGCATCGCACTGTGGCGACTGGCGATCTGGCGCCTGCGCAAGCGGCTGATCGACTGACGCTCACGATGACCGCTGCGCCCCGCTTCTTCGTCGACGTCGGCTCGCCGTATGCCTGGCTCGCCGCCGAGCGGATCGAGCAGGTGCTGCCCCTCGCGCCCGTGTGGGAGCCCGTGCTGCTGGGCGCCATCTTCGCGGCGCGCGGCTCCGGCTCGTGGGCGCAGACGGACAGACGGGCCGCCGGGATGGCCGAGGTCGAGCGGCGCGCCTCGGCGTATGGCCTGCCCCCGGTGCGCTGGCCCGATCCGTGGCCGGGCAACATGCTGCTGGCGATGCGGGCGGCGACGGCTGCGGCGCAGATCGACGCCGCGGCCAGCCGGGCGTTTCTGCTCGCCGCCCTGCGGCTCGGATTCCGTGACGGGCGAGACCTGAGCGCGCCGGACGCCGTCGCCGACGCGGCGCGAGCGGCTGGGCTCGACGCCGAGCGCCTGCTCGCCGCGGCGGGCGAGCAGGCGGTCAAGGCGCGGCTGCGCGAGTGCACGGACGAGGCGGTCGCCCTCGGCGTCTGCGGCGTGCCGACCGTCGTGGTCGGCACGGACGTCTTCTGGGGCGACGACCGCCTCGAGCAGGCGACCGCGGCGCTGCGGCGGGACTGAGCCCCGGCGCGTCCCAGGCGCGCGCCGGGCTCCCCCGCTCAGCCGACGAACGAGTGGAAGTCGCCGAGCGCGTTCGACAGCGTCGGGGCGAACGGCGTGAACGTGCGCGGCTTCGTCGTGTCGAAGCCGGCTCTGGCGGCCGCGCGCTTGTCGATGAACGGCGTCAGCGCGTCGACGGCCTTCGAGATCTGCGTCCAGCGCAGCGTGCGCTCGTAGCCGTTGTTGTTCGGCGGGTCGACGGACTCCGCCTTGCCTTGGACGCCGGTGGTCCGCTCGATCGGTCCGCCGTCCTTGGCGGCGACGTTCGGGGCGACGACGCGAGCCAGCGTGCGGTGGTCGCTCTCGATGCCCATGATGCGCGCGGCGGTGACGCGCAGGTCGGCCGAGCTGAAGCGCCGCACGCCGACGAGATAGGCGGCGATGAACGCGTCCTCCAGCGTGACGAGCACGTTGAGCGTCGTCTGCGCGTCACTGAACATCTTCGGCGGGTAGTAGAACGTCGACACCGGCGCGGGCTTTCTGGTGACGCTCTTCTCCAGCAGGTAGTGCGACATCTCCTCCTGGCGGGCGGCCTTGAAGTAGCCCTTGTCGTCGGCCGCGAGGTTGGCGAAGAACGGTGCCGTGTCGATGATCCCCGTGTAGGTGGCGACGGCGAGCGCCTCGGCGATCTGCGCGGCGCCGAGGATCGCGAGATCGCCCTTGGTGACGCCGCCCCCCTTGCCGCGCGCGGCAGCGATCGACGGCAGCAGCGCCTCGATCGCGCCGCCGCCGGCCACGACGCCGGCGCCGGCCAGCGCGCCCTTGCTCATGAAGGCACGGCGATCCACCATTCCGCCGTTGGAATGCGAAGACATGACACAACTCCCCTGTCGGGCGAATGAATTAACGACCGGCGCGAGCGGGTGCGCTGGTGTCAGGGTTCTATGCGCGCGCCCGGCGCGAGCGGATCACTCAGACGGGAAGTCGGCGCAAGCCACCGTATATCTCGGCCGTCTGGCGGGCGATGTCGGCCCAGTCGAAGCGCAGCACGTGCTCACTCGCCTCGGCGACGAGGCGGTCGCGCAGTGCGTCGTCGGACAGCACGCGCTCCATCATGCCGGCGAGCGACACCGGATCACGGGACTCGAAGCGCAGCCCCACCTGCTCGTTCGGCACGACCTCGCGCAGGCCGCCGGTGTCGGCGACGATGCACGGGCAGCCGGAGGCCATCGCCTCGAGCGCGACGAGCCCGAACGGCTCGTAGATGCTCGGCACGACCGTGAGATCGGCGATGCGGTAGAGCGAATGGAGGACGTCGTCGCCGATCCAGCCGAGGAACGTGCCGTGCTCGGCGAGCCCGAGCGCGTCGGCCTGCTCCCGCAGCTCCGCCTCCGCGGTGCCGGAGCCGGCCACGAGGAAGCGCACGTCGCCGAGCCGCTCGATCACGCCGGGCAGCGCTTCGAGCGCGATCTGGAAGCCCTTCTCGTAGACGAGCCGGCCGACGAGCAGCACGAGCCGCTCGTGCGGCGCGGCGAAGCGCGCCCGCAGCGCGTCGAGGTCCTCGACCGGCTGCAGGTCGAGCGGGTCGATCCCGTTCGGGATCACCGCCACGCGCCCTTCGTCGAGCCCGTAGATGTCGGCGACGTGGTCGCGCATGTAGTGCGAGCAGGTGATGACGGCGTCCGCGTTGGTGGCCATCCACGTCTCGACGCCGTGGATGTGGGACTGGGGGTGCTTGTCGACCCAGCCCTGGTGGCGGCCGTACTCGGTCGCGTGGATCGTCACGACCCACGGGCAGCCGAGCCGCCGCGCGAGCTCGTCGCCGGCTGTCGCGACGAGCCAGTCGTGACCGTGGACGAGGTCGAAGTCGTGGCGCTCCCCCAGCTCCAGCCCGGCGGCGAGCATGTCGGCGTTCATGTGCTCGATCCAGGCGACGAACTCGGTCAGGTCGCGCGGCTTGCGCGGCTCGCGCACGCGGTGCACGTGGACGCCGCACAGCTCCTGCTCGGCCGCCATCCGCTCGTCGCCGCGCGTCAGCACGTGCACCTCGACGTCGTGCTGCACGAGCTGCTCGGACAGCTTGCGCACGTGCCGCGCCAGCCCGCCCTCGATCAGCGGCGGGTACTCCCAGGAGAGGATGAGGATGCGGGTGGAGGCCATGGGGGTCTGGCTCAGCAGCCAAGCGACCGGCCGCGGGGAGTCTAGATGCAGCGGGCATCCGGCCTCGCCAGCAGAATTCCGGCGATGCGATCGACGCTCGTGCTCGCCTTGGCGATGCTGGCCGCCGGCGGCTGCGGCGCCGCGACCCGCTTGGCGCCGCCACCTTCGCACCCCGCTCGCACGGCAACCGGGGGCGCGCGGCGTCGGCCACGCCGCGGCGCGCCGCGGACGACCGCACTGCGCACAATCGTGCCCGCTCTGCGCGGTCGCGGCTTCCGCTTCGTGACGCTGCGAACGCTGCTGGGCGCCAGCTGAGCGCCACGCCCGACGCGGCGCGGGCGCATGGACGGAAGCCGGCGGCCGGGCGGTGCCGCCCGCCGGCTCCGTCGTCGCCTCGCGCCTCAGTGCAGCAGGCGCAGCGTGTTGTCGCCGTCGTCGACGAACGCGATCCCGTCGCGACGGCCCAGGACGGCCAAGCCGAACAGCGTCCCTGCGCCGGCGGGCTCGACCGTGCGCGCGAGCTGGCCGCCGAACGGCCTGACGTCGACGAGGTTGCCGTCGCCCGCGTTCGCCGCGATCAGGTCGCCGCCGGGAGCGGCGGCCAGCCCGAGCGGACCGTTGAGCGCACCGCCGGAGGAGACGGTGATCCCGCCACCGCCGAACGGGTGCGTGCGGGTCAGAGCGTCCGGGATCGCGGCGATCCGGCTCCCGACCGTGTCGGCGACGAACAGCGTCCCGTGACGCCCGAGCGCGACGCCCGTCGGGCCGACGACGAGCGCGGCAGGGTCGGTGCGCTCTGGGAAGCCGGTCGCGATCACGCGCTCGTCGAGCAGCCGCGGCGCGTCGTCGTGGCGCAGCCGCAGGGTCAGCCGCACGACGGTGCCCTGGTCCACGGTTCCCGGGCTCGCCGCGAGGGTGCCGTTCAGCACGTTCGTCACGAACAGGGCCGCGTGGTCGCCGTGCTCGACGGCTGTCATGTCCCACGGCCCGGCGATCGGGCCGCCGGAGAGCGTCGCGACCACGTGGCCGCCGGCGTCGAGCGCGATCAGGCAGCCGGGCTGCGCGGTCGCGGCCGAGCCGTCGCTCGTCGGCAGGCTGCCGACCACGACGAGGCCGCTGTGCAGCACGACGAGCGCGGTCGTGAGCCCGACGCCCGCCCCGCATCCGCTGGGGACCGGGTCGATGCGGGCGAACTGGCTGGCGGTGCCGTCGGGGAGCACCTGGACGATCGTCGTGCCGGTGCCCTGAAGGTTGCTCGCCGCGTTGAAGTTGCTGACGAGCAGCCCGCCGCGCACGAGCGAGCCGACGCTGCGCGGGACCTCGGCGATGCCGTACGGGTTGACGTCGCCGTTGGCCGGCACCGTGGAGGCGAGCGTCGTCTCGGTCGGGAAGCGACTCAGGAACGACGACGCGCCAGCCGGAGCGCTCGCCGCGAGCGTGAGGGCGACCAGCGCAAGGCTCGCGAGGCCGAGCCGCCGGATCTGTCGCAGTGTGGGCATGGAGCACATCGAGAGGTCCACCTCCTGTCGGCGTGGCGTGGGCAACTTCCCCTGAAGCTCTCCACTCCGCGCGCCGCTCAAGCTTCCCGACCGCCCGCGAAGTTGGCGCACCAGCGCTGTGCGCCAACGGTCAGGCGCTCGGCGGCGCGAGGCCGCGCACGGCGGCGTCACCGTCGCCGCCGGCCGTGTCGCGCAGCGCGAGCGCCGCCTCGAGCGCGACGCGGTGGCCGGCGGCGCGCTCGCGCGGGTAGCGCCCGGCGAGCTCGCGGGTGACCTGGAAGGCCCAGTCACTCGACTGCAGCAGCAGCAGCTCGCGGAGCGCGCGCGGGCTCAGCGCTCCGGCTCCGTCTGCGACGAGTGCGCGCAGCTCCGCGTTGCGTGCCTGCCAGGCGAGCTCGGCGACTTGCGGGCCGTCCCAGGTGGAGAGGTCGCGCGGGGTGCCCCAGGTGGTCGTCGGCAGACGGCCGGCGCGGACGTCGGCGGCCGCAGGGCTGCTCGCCGCGGCGCCCGGCGCCGGCGCGAGCGCGTCGGCGAGCGCGACGGGCGCGTGACGCTCCAGCGCCGCGTCCAGCCGAGCGAGCGCGAGCCCCTGCCGCTCGGCCTCCTCGATCACCGCGTCGAGCCATGCGATCCCCTCGTACCACCAGTGGCCGAGCAGCTCGGTGTCGAGCGCGCAGACGGCGAGGGCAGGACGACCGAGCGCGACGGCGCCGGCGTCGAGCCGCTCGATCGTGCGCGCGACGAAGTCGGCCGCGTCGGCGCGCGCCTGCGCGAGCGCGGCGGCATGGTCGTAGGTGCCGCCGTCGTTGCTCCAGACGCGATGGTGGTGGACGGTGAAGCGGTGGTAGTCGCGATACGCGCCGTGCGACGGGTAGCCGCCGTCGCTCCACACCAGCTCGATCGTCGCGCGGTCGATCGGCACGAGCAGCGGGCCGTCGTCGGTCGCGATCGGCGCGAGCTGCGCGGGCGCGCCGTGGCCGAGCACGTCCGTGAGGTCGACGCAGGTCGCGTGGACCCCGGCCTCCTCCAGCAGCGGGTCGAGCCACGGCGCGTGCGCGCACTCCGGCAGCCAGAGGCCGCCCGCCCACGCGCCGAAGCGAGCCCGGTGCGACGCGATGCCGCGCTCGAGCTGGAGCCGCACGCCGGCGTCCGTCGCGAGCAGCGGCAGCACCGCGTGCGTGGCCGAGGAGGTCCAGCTCGCGTGCGCGGCGAACACGCCGAGCAGGTCGCCGCCACGCCCCTCGACCAGCGCGAGCGCGCGCTCGTAGTCGCCGGCGGCGCGCTCCAGCTCGCGCGCGTAGTCCTCGCGGCCCGCCTCGCGGCAGCCGGCGACGTCGAGCGCGTGCGTCTCGCGCCGCACGTCGCGCAGGAAGCGCGTCAGCCGCTCGGGGACGCCCGGCGCCGCGAGCTGGTCGCACAGCACCGGCGTCAGCGACAGCGTCAGCGGAACCGGTCCGCCGTGCCGGTCGCATACGTCGAGCAGCGGCAGGTAACAGGTCGCGATCGCCTCCCACAGCCACTCCTCGCCGAACGGCCAGGTGCCGTAGCCCTCGACGTAGGGCATGTGCGTGTGGAGGACGAGCGCCAGCGCGCCACGGTCGTCGAGGGCGGGTGGTGGAATCCGCTCTCCGCTCACGCGCGGCAGACCGCCAGGAAGTCGAGCGCGCGGTCGAGATCGCCAGGCCTCAGCGCGAAGTCGGAGGCGGCGATCGCCGGCGCGAAGCGGTCGTAGAACGCGCTCGTGAGGCCGAGCCGTCCGTGGACCGCGTCCCAGCCGAGCCTCAGCGCGAGCGCGTGGGCACGCAGCTTGCGCGCATGGAAGACGCCCCACAGCTCGACCTGCTCGAAGTGCTCGGTGCACAGCTGGCGGAACTCCTCGGCGCGGTACTCGCGCACGTGCCACGGGTTCTCCGACTTCTCGGCACCGGGCGGCGCGAGCGTCAGCAAGTTCGGCGTCGAGACGTACGCGATCCCCCCGGGCGCGAGCATCGCCTTGAAATGCTCGAGGATGTCCCCCGGGTTCTGCACGTGCTCGATCGTCTGCAGGAAGACGACCGCGTCGCACGCGTCGGAGAACGTCTCGACGAGGTCGCGCTCGAAGCGCAGGTTCTGGCGCACGTAGCGAAGCCGCGCGTGCTCGTGCGCCTCCGGGTTCGCGTCGACGCCGACGACGGACGCCGCGCCCCGTGCGAGCACGTCGGAGCCGTAGCCCTCGCCACACGCCATGTCGACGACGCGCTTGCCGACCGTGCGCGCGGCGATCCACTCGTAGACCGCGAGGTGGCGGCGGTACCAGTAGTTCTCCTCCGGCACGTCGGGCAGCGTGCGCTCGCCGGTGAGCGCGAGCGGCGGCACGCCCGCCGGCTGGTTCGACTGAACGTATGCGGTGCTCATGAGGGCAGCCGACACAGTAGAGTGCCGCGCCGCATGGAGGCCCCACGCACCGACGACGACATCCGCGACGTCAACACGCGCTACCACGACGTCGCCGCCGACGGCTACGACGCCAAGTGGGGCATCGACTTCGGCGCGCCGGGTCGCGAGCAGGTGCTGATGAAGCTGCGCAAGGTGGTGGGGAAGGACGTGCTCGCGGCCGGCTTCGAGCGCGCGCTGGAGATCGGCTCGGGCACGGGCTACTTCTCGCTGAACCTGCTGCGGGCGGGCGTGATCCGGCACGCGACGTGCACCGACATCTCGCCCGGCATGCTCGCGACGCTGCGCGGCAACGCCGAGCGGCTCGGGGTGGAGGTCGAGACGGTCGCGACGGACGCCGAGCAGCTGCCGTTCGAGGACGAGAGCTTCGACCTCGTGCTCGGCCACGCGATCCTCCACCACATCCCGGACCTGAAGCGCGCCTTCGCCGAGTTCCAACGCGTCCTCAGACCCGGCGGCATGGTCGTGTTCGCGGGCGAGCCGTCGCGCTACGGCGACCGCCTCGCGCAGCTGCCGAAACGCGGCGCGGCCGCGGTCGCGCCGCTGTGGCGCCGCGCGATCGGCGCGCGTGCGGCGGGATCGGTGACGAACGGGAGCGGCAACGGGCACGCCGCGCCGGACCCGCACGCCGCGGACCACGCGCTCGAGCGATTCGTCGACATCCACGCGTTCGCGCCCGGCGACCTCGCCGACGCGGCCCGCGGCGCCGGCTTCGCCGACGTCACCGTGCGCGGCGAGGAGCTTGTCGCGAACTGGTTCGGCTGGACGAATCGCGTACTGGAGGCGACCGCCGTCCCCGAGGACGTCCCGTGGGGCTGGCGCCAGTACGCCTACCGCGGCTACCTCACGCTCCAGCAGCTCGACCAGCGGCTGCTCGAGGGCCGGCTGCCGGCAGCGATCTTCTACAACCTGCTCGTCGCCGGTTCCAAGCCCGCCGCCTGACCCGCGCTCCACGCGAGCGCCGCGCGCGCGGCCTGGAGCGCGCTCGTCACGCCCGGATCGGACAGCAGCCCGGGCGCCGCGACGCTGTCGCCGGCGAGGAAGATCCCGTCGCCCCGGTCGATCGCCGGGCGGTCGCGCCAGCTCGTGCCCGGGAGATCGAGCGCGCCGGAGCGGCCGTCGAGCAGCAGCCGGCGGCGGAACGCGACGCGCTCGCGCCAGTCGCGCAGGCCGCGGTCGAGCAGCGCCTCCAAGCGCCCCTCGCCGTCGTCGGTGCTCTCACCCGGGCGCAGCGGCATCTGCGCCTGCACGAGCGAGTGGCCGGCGGGCGCGAGCGTCGCGTCGGGCTTGCTGTACGTCTCGATCCAACCGGCCTCGTCGAGGTCCCACACGACGAATGGGTCCCCGCCCACCCCGCCGCGGCGCGCGCGCAGGCCGAGGTCGAGCGCGACGGTCCGGCCGCTCGGCCAGGCGATCGCGTCGTCGCCGAGCAGCGTGCGCGCGTCGCCGAGCTCGGTCGCGACGATCGCGGGCCGCTGCGGCAGCTCGCTCACGCGAGCGCGCGTCTCGATCTGCACGCCGCGCGCGCGGGCCGCCTCCTCCAGCTTGGCGATCAGCGCGCCCCAGCCGCCGCGCGCATAGCGCGCCTGCGGCGGCAGGGCGAGGAACGCCTGGCGGAAGCGCGCCCACACGAAGTCGGCGGCCAGCTCGCCGGGATCGTGGTGGAAGGCGAACACGCCGCACGCTCGCGACAGCAGCTCGGCGCCGTCGGCGCCGCAGCGCTCCGCGACCCACGCGCGGAAGGACACGTCGTCGGGCGCCTCCGCCACCCGCCACAGCCGTGCCACCGTGCGCAGCGTCGCCGTGGGCGGGACGCGGCGCAGCCGCCCGCCGGCGCGGAAGCGGACCGGGCCGAGCGGCGGGCGCGCCATCGGCGGCAGCAGGTCGCGCTCGCGCATGAAGCGCCACAGCTCCCCGTTCGCGTACAGCACGTGGGGACCGAAGTTGGCGACGAAGGGGACGTCGGTGCTGCGTCCGCGCCCGCCGAGCGTCTCGTGCGCCTCGAGCAGGCGCACCGGCGCGCCGCCCTCAGCGCACGCGATGCTCGCGACGAGCCCTGTGACGCCGCCTCCGACGACGGTGATCAGGTCGGTCATCTCGGCCCCTCCAGATGGTGGTCCACTTTGCGGCCTGGGGGCACGCCTCCGCGGGCCACGTGGCCGGCTCCGGCACCCCTCGTGCGTGGTCGCTACGGTAGTCCCGATGCGGACCGAACTCCAGGGCCAATCCGTGGCCCCTGAACCGGACCAATCCCGGTGGAGCTGCTGCTGACCGTCGCCCGCCGCGACGACGGCGAGGCGCTGCACGTCCAGCTCGAGCGCCAGCTGCGCGCGGCGATCCGCGAGCGCCGCCTCGCGGCCGGCTCGCGCCTGCCGCCGACGCGCGCGCTCGCGATCGAGCTCGGCGTCTCGCGCGGCGTCGTCGTCGAGGCGTACGCGCAGCTGACGGCCGAGGGCTATCTCGTGGCGCGGCGCGGCGCCCGGACGGCCGTCGCCGCCGCACCGCGCGCCGCTGCCGCGCCGAAGCCGTCGTCGCTGCCGCGCGCCGTCCCCGAGGACTTCCACCCCGGCACGCCGGACCTCGCGAGCTTCCCACGCGCCGCCTGGCTGCGCTCGCTGCGGACCGCGCTGGCCAGCGCACCCGACGAGGCGCTCGGCTATGCCGACCCCGCCGGCACGCGCGAGCTGCGCGGCGCGCTCGCGCGCTACGTCGGCCGCGCGCGCGGCGTCGCCGCGGACGGCGAGCGACTGCTCGTCACGAGCGGCCTCACCCAGGGAGTCGCGCTCGCCTGCCGCGCGCTGCACGCCCGCGGCGCACGGCGGATCGCCGTCGAGGACCCGGGCTTCATGATCCACCGCGCCGTCGTGGCCCACTGCGGGCTGGAGATCGTGCCGGTGCCGGTCGACGAGCGCGGCCTGCGGACCGACGCGCTCGCGACGGTCACGGCCGACGCGCTGCTCGTCACCCCGGCGCATCAGTCGCCGCTCGGCGGCGTGCTGGCGCCCGAGCGGCGCGCGGAGCTGCTCGCCTGGGCTGACGCGCACGATGCGTTCGTGATCGAGGACGACTACGACGCCGAGCACCGCTACGACCGCGAGCCGGTCGGCGCGCTGCAGGGGCTCGCGCCGGAGCGCGTCGTCTACGCCGGCTGCGCGAGCAAGCTGCTCGCCCCCGCGCTGCGGCTCGGCTGGCTCGTCCTGCCGCAGGCGCTCCTCGCCCCGGTCGCAATGGAGAAGGCGCTCGACGACCTCGGCACGTCGGTGCTCGACCAGCTCGCGTTCGCGGACTTCCTCGAGCGCGGCGAGCTCGACCGCCACCTGCGGCGGATGCGGCCGCGCTATCGCGCGCGGCGCGACGCGCTCGTCGCCGCGCTCGCGCGCGAGCTGCCGGACTGGCGCCTCGGCGGCGGCGTCGCCGCGGGACTGCACGTGGTCGCGCTGCTGCCCGAGCAGGTCGACGAGGCTGACTTCCTGGCAGCGGCCGCCGCGCGCGGCATGCGCCTGCACGGGCTCTCCTGGTTCCGCGTGAACCCGACCGCACCCGCCCCGCCGGGCCTGGTGCTCGGATTCGGCAACGCGAGCGAGCCGACGATCGACCGCGCCGTCGGGCAGCTCGCGCGCGTGGCGGCAGCGGTGCCGGGTGCCGCTCCCGGCGGCCCTCAGCCGTAGGCGGTCGCAGCGCCGGCCGCGCGGTAGCGCTCGAGCGCGCGAGGCGAGCAGGCGGTGCGGCAAGGCGCCGCGCCAGGGAGCTCGGCGGACGGTCGCCTGCGGCAGGCGCGCATACACTTGCCGCATGCCGGGCGCACCCGTACGCGAGTTTCCCCTCTTCCCGCTGGGGATCGTCGCCCTGCCGGGGGAGGTCGTGCCGCTGCACATCTTCGAGGACCGCTTCAAGGCGATGATGGACCGCTGCCTCGCCGACGAGCGCGAGTTCGGGATCGTGTGGCTGTCGGACGACGGGTTGCGCGAGGTCGGCTGCGCGTGCGAGATCACCGAGGTGGTCGAGCGCGACGACGACGGCCGGCTCAACCTCCTCACGCGCGGCACGCGCCCGTTCCAGATCCTCGAGCGCGAGGACCGGCTCCCCTACCCGGCTGGGACGGTGGAGTTCCTCGCCGACCGCGAGGAGGCGCTCGACGGCTCGCTCGCCGCGCTCGCGCGCGAGACGTACGCCGAGCTGGTCGAGCGCGCGACGGACAGCCGCCCCGACCCGCTCGAGCTCGCGGACATGAGCGCCTACGCGATGGCCGCGACCGTCGACTTCGGCCTCGACGCGAAGCAGGGCCTGCTCGACATCCGCTCCGAGAACGCCCGCCTCAGACTCGTCACCCGCCTCTTCCGCGCCGCGATGAAGCGCATGGAGTTCGTCTCGCACGCTCAGGCGCGGGCGCGCTCGAACGGCAAGGTGCGGTTCACGTAGGTCGCAGGCGGGCGCGTGCCGCGGAGCACGAACATGACAAGCCGAGCCGCCTGACTAGCGCGCAAGCCCACACACGTCTTGTGCCACCGTGCGGGCGAAGGCGACGACGGCGCCCAGCTCAGGTCTGTGGGCGGCGTCGACGTCGCTGAACGTGACGATGCCGTCCTGCGTGCGGACGCGGAAGCGCAGGAGCGAGCCCCGTGGGGCGGGCAGCGTCAGGTCGGCGTGCGCGTCGACGGCCAGGTCCTCGGCGATTCTGCGCGCGGCGAGCAGCTGCGGCGCGGGCAGCGAGCGCGCGGCGCCGTGGTTGCAGCGCACCGTCCCGCCGTCGTTGACGAGCAGCGTCAGCCTCGCGCCCGGCAGCGAGCCGCTGCGCGTGAGCAGGAAGACGTCCGGATACGCGGCGCCGCAGCCGGCGAGCGCGAGCGCGAGCGCGAGCGCGACGACGCCTGCCAGCACAGGCGCGAGGATGCGACGGAAGCGCATCACGCCACCACCGCGGCCCCACCCCGCCGCGGGTCCCCGCCGCCCGACAGCGCGCCCGTCGCCGGATCGCGCTCGACCGCCTGCACGCCGCCGAAGAACAGGTTCAGCGCGCGGAAGCGCGCGATCGCGTGGCCGTCGGCCTCCAGGGCGTCGACGTCGACGCCCGGCTCGGCGTAGACGACTCCGTCCTCGTAGTGGATGCGCGGCGCGCGCACCGCGTCGCCCGCACGCATGCCGTGGTCCAAGGCGGCGACGATCGTCTGCAGGATCGCCGAGCGGATGCGGTTGGAGCCGGCGCTGCCGACCACGAGCTCGGGCACCCCGTCGCGCAGGACTGCGGTCGGCGCCATCATGCTCGGCAGCCGCCGCCCGGTCGGGAACATGTGGAAGCCGAGCGGGTTGAGGTCGTGCTCGCCGAGCATGTTGTTGAGGTGGATCCCCGTGCCGGGCACGACGATCCCCGCCCCCTCCCCGTTCGAGCACGTCACGCTGCACGCCCCGCCGGCGCCGTCGATCACGCTGACGTGCGTCGTCGAGCCGAGCCGCCCGGCGAGGAAGCGCTCGGCGAAGCCCGGCTCGTCGAGGCCGTCGAGGAAGTCCGCCCCGCGCTCGCGCTGCGTCGCGTCCATCGCGGCGACGAGCGCCTTGAGCGACGGCGGGCCGTCCTCGCGGTCGAGCAGCCCGAGCGCCAAGGCGATCAGCGTCCCGCCGGCCGACGGCGGCGGGTTCGTCAGCACCTCGCGCCCGCGATAGCGCGCCCGCACCGGCGCGCGCACGACCGTCTCGTAGGCGGCAAGGTCCTCCGCGGTCAGCAGGCCGCCCTGCTCGGCCAGCAGCGCCGCCACCTTCGCCGCGACCTCGCCCTCGTAGAAGGGCCATGCGCCCTCCATGCCGAGCCGCTCGATCGCATCCGCGAGCGCCGGCTGGCGGACGCGCTCGCCCTCGCGCAGCACGCGCCCGTCCGGCGCGTAGATGGCCGCCACCTCGGGCGTCAGCGTGACGATCCCGCCGAGGATCTCGACGACGTACGACTGCTGCGCGTTGAGCGGCACGCCCGCGCGCGCGAGCGCGGCGGCGGGCGCGGCCAGCTCGGCGAGCGGGACGCGCCCGAAGCGCTCCGCCGCCGTGCAGATGCCGTGCGGCATCCCGTACGTCCCGACGGAGGCTGCGCCGACGTTGAAGAGCTGCACCGCGTCGCCGAACGAGACGTCGATCGGCACCAGCTCGGCGCGCCGCTCACGGTCGGCGCCGCGGCCCGGCACCTCGACGAAGAAGTCGAGCACGACCGGCTTGCCCATCGTCGCCTGGCCGTCGTCGCCCGACCACGGGCCGCCGGCGGCGTCGGCGTCACCCGGCACGACGAGCATGTAGCCGCCAGCGCCGAGCCCGCTCAGCAGCGGCTCGGCGGCGAACGAGGTGAGCATCGCCGCGAGCGCCGCGTCGACGGCGTTGCCGCCGGCGCGCAGCAGCTCGGCCCCGGCCTCCGCGCTGAGCGGATGCCCGGCCGCGACGACGCCGCGAGCGGAGGTCATCCGCGCGCGCCTCCGTCCGGCATGGCTGCGACCCCGGCCGTGCGCATCGTCACGGCCGGGAGCATCCCATCTGCGGGTGGGTGCGCGCTATCGGCGCGGCATGAACTCGGGCACGTCGAGCTCGCGCCGGCGCCCGGCCGACCGCTCGACCGGCGCCGGCGCGCTCGCACGCGTCACGCGCGGTTCGCCGACCGGCTCGCGCAGCTCCGTGCGGATGCCGGCGGCGCCGAGCTCGTCGCGCGCGGCGCGGCGAGCGCGCTGCTCGCCGTAGCCGGTCGCCACGACCGTGACCCACACCTGGTCGTCGAGCTTCTCGTCGACCATCGCGCCGAAGATGATGTTCGCGTCCGGGTGGGCCGCCTCGGAGACCGCCTTCGCGGCCTCGTTGACCTCCCACAGCGACAGGTTCGTCCCGCCGGTGATCGACAGCAGGATCGAACGCGCGCCCTCCATGCTCGTCTCCAGCAGCGGCGAGGCGACGGCCTGCTCGGCGGCGTCGATCGCGCGCCGCTCGCCGATCCCCATGCCGATGCCGAGCAGCGCGCTGCCGGCGTCGGACATGATCGTGCGCACGTCCGCGAAGTCGAGGTTGATGAGCCCCGGCAGCGTGACGAGGTCGGAGATGCCCTGGACGCCCTGGCGCAGCACGTCGTCGGCGACGCGGAAGGCGTCGACCATCGAGGTGCCTCTGTCGAGCACCGACAGCAGGCGGTCGTTCGGGACGACGATCAGCGTGTCGACCTCGTCGGCGAGCGCCTGCACGCCGTCGTCGGCCTGACCGCGCCGGCGCGAGCCCTCGAAGCCGAACGGCTTCGTGACGATCCCCACGGTCAAGGCGCCGACTTCGCGCGCGATCCTCGCGACGACGGGCGCTGCGCCCGTGCCGGTGCCGCCACCGGCGCCGGCCGTGATGAAGATCATGTCGGAGCCCTTGAGCAGCGACTTGATGCGGTCGTACTCCTCCATCGCCGCGCGACGGCCGAGCGACGGGTCCGAGCCGGAGCCGAGCCCGCGCGTGAGCGCCTCGCCGATCGACACCGTGAGGTGCGCGGAGGACTGCTGCAGCGACTGCTGGTCGGTGTTGACGGCGATGAACTCGACGCCCGCGACCTCGGCCTCGATCATGCGGTTGACCGCGTTGACGCCGGCGCCGCCGACGCCGACGACGCGCAGCACCGGGCCGTGCTGGCCGGGGTGGCGCGCGATCAGCTGGTCCTCGCGCGCATGGACGTAGCGCGGAGCGGCGCGCGGCCGTTCGAGCATGTTCTCGGGGATGTCCGCCGAGAAGGCGGCGCGCAGGCGCTCCTGCGGCGTCGGCGGAGCGATCTCCGGCTCGTCGTCGGACGTGGCCGGCACATCGGATCCGAGCAGCGCCGGATGCGGCGCAGCCGGCGCCTGCGGCGCGGCCGCCTGCTCGGCCGCAGCGGCGGCCTCCGCGGCCGCCTCAGCCGTCACGTCCGCCTGCGGCGCGTCGTCCTCGGTCTTGCGGAAGAGGGCAGCCAGGGGGCCCTCCCTCATGCTGGCACGTCTACTTCCCGCCATTGCCGAGGACCTCCTTCGCGAGCGCCCGATACGAGTGGGCCGCCATGCCGTCAGGGTCGTACTTCAGCACCGACATGCCCTTCACGGGAGCCTCGGCGAAGCGGACGGTCTTCTTGATCCGCGACGCGAACACCCTGTCCCCGAAGTTCTCCTCGAGGATCTCGATCGCCTCCTTGGCGTGCAGCGTCCGCGTGTCGAAGAGCGTGGGCAGGATGCCCTCGATCTCGACGTTGGGGTTGAGGTTCTCGCGGATCATCGAGAGGGTGTTCTGGAGCTGGATGAGGCCCCGCATCGACAGATACTCGCATTGGACGGGGACGATCACCTTGTGCGCCGCCGTCAGGGCGTTGATCGTGAGCAGCCCGAGGCTCGGCGGCGTGTCGATGAAGATGAAGTCGTAGTCGTCCTCGATCGCTCTGAACGCCTTCTGCAGCGAGCGCTCGCGGCCGATCTGCGCGGCCATCGCGATCTCGGCGCCGGCGAGGTCGATCGAGGAGCAGGCGACGTCGATCTCGCGCTTGCGGATCGCCTCGCGGATCGACGTGCGGTGGACGAGCACGTCGTACATCGACGTCTCCACCGTGTCGGGGTCGATCCCCTGCGACATCGTCAGGTTGCCCTGGGGGTCCATGTCGCAGCACAGCACGCGATGGCCCTCTTCCGCAAAGGCCACAGCGAGATTCAGCGTGGTGGTGGTCTTCGCGACGCCGCCCTTCTGATTGGCGAACGCGATCACCTTGGCCGTGGAGCTCACAGCTCTCTCCGATGCGGTCGGGAAACCATACGCGCCTCTATTCGCAGTCATGGCGGGGATTCCTCCTGCGCTCGCACGGTCCAGACCTAGCCTGCGGGCACGATCACGACCGTCCAGCGGCCCGCCGCCCTCACGCTCACGTCGCGCACCGCGCCCGCCGCGAGCCCGACGAGCCCGCCCGCCGCGGTCGAGCGGACCGCGATGGCGCCGTCGGCGCTCGCGATCTCGAAATGGGCACCGGGACGGCCGCTCGCCGTCCAGCGCAGCGTCGCGCGGGTCGTGAGGCGGATCGTGCCGAGGCGCTCGTCTCCGCTGCCGGTGAACGCATACGCCGAGCTCGATGCCGTGGCCGAGCCGCCGCTCGGCGTGCTCGACGTGACGACGGGCCCGCCGCGCCGGACCAGCTTCGTCACCGCCGAGCCGCGGCCGGAGGCGGAACGCAGACGGTGGACTGCGCGCGGCGCGGCCGCTGTGGCCGCGCCGTCGGCAACCGTCCGGGTCGCGGCGGGCGGAGCGGCCGGCTTCGTAGCCACGGCCGTCGCGCCGACACCGCTGGCGGTCGGCCCGGGCGTCGCGCTCGGCGTCGCACGCGACGGCCCGCCGGAAGCGCCGCCGCAGCCCGTCAGGGCCGCCGCAAGCGCCAGCGCGAGCGCGACGCCCGGGAGCGCGTGCGCCACGGCTACTCCATCCGGAGCGTGTACGGCGAGTCGTTCTCGATCGTGAAGTAGACCTTGTGCGTCACGATCGGCGCGGGCGACGAGAAGCTCACGTTGTCGAAGACGCTGATGCCCGGCTGGGAACCCGGGTTGAAGAAGCCCGGCGTGCAGCCGGAGTTGACGGTGCCGAGGTGCAGCTTGTCGGTCGTCTGGACGGTGCAGGTGATGCTGTTGGCCGTCGCGTTCCACTGGATCGTGCCGTGCTCGGTCGCGATCTGCGATCCGCCGTCGGTGGCGACGATCGTGTAGTTGACGAGCCCGCCGGCGGCCCCCAGCGCGGGGATCGGGATCGAGAAGAGGCTCACGAAGCCCGGGGCGCTGAGCGTCATGTCTCTCGTCCCGGTGCTGAAGTTCGTGACGCCCGGGAGGCCCTGCGGACCTTGGGGCCCGGTCTCGCCTCTCGGGCCTGTCGGCCCGGCGACGCCCTGGGATCCCTGCAGGCCCTGCATGCCCTGCAGGCCCTGCGGCCCCTGGGCGTTCCACACGAGCCTGCGCTCCCCGGCGGCGCAGCGCGCGCGGGCGCTCGTGATGTGGACCGCGCCGCCGGCCTTCCTCACGCAGGCGCTGATCTGCTTGGAGGACTGCCTCGCGGTGATCTCACCGGTGACCGCGTACGCCGTGCCGGCGAACGCCAGGAGGGCGACCGCGACGACGACGACGACATGACGGCGCGCGAGTGCGAGGAGCTTCGTCACGAGACCCTCCCAAAGACGATCGGACGTTGTGGACGTAGCGTGGACGCATCACGCACGATGGCGCAGGACTCTACCGAGGAGCGCGCGTCTCGTGCAGCAACGACGTTCTAGGCTCCAGGCTTCGTGCCCGGCCTCTCCGACAAGCGGCTCGTGTTCGTGACCGGCAAGGGGGGCGTCGGCAAATCGACGGTCGCGATCGCGCTCGGGATCGCGGCGGCGCGGCGAGGCCAGCGCGTGGTGGTGGCCGAGCTGAGCGGGCAGGCGCGCGCGGCCGAGACGTTCGGCGTCGCACCCGAGCCGGGCGCCGAGCTGCCGCTCGACGGCGGCCTGCACACGTGCTCGGTCGACATGGAGCTGGCGATGGAGGAGTACCTGCACGAGCGCGCCGGTCGCATCGGGGACCTGCTCGCCGCGTCGCGCGCCTTCCACACGTTCGCGTCGGCCACCCCAGGGATGCGCGAGCTGCTGAGCATCGGGAAGGTGTGGGAGCTGGCGCAGGACAGACGCCGCATCGCCGGCACGCGCCCGTACGACCTCGTGATCGTCGACGCGTCCGCGACCGGCCACGCGCTCGGCGCGCTGCGCGCCCCCGCGACCTTCGCGGAGATCGCGCGCGTCGGCCCGATCGCCCACCAGGGCCGCACGATCGACGCGACGCTGCGCGACCCCGCGCAGACGGCCGTGCTCGCGGTCGCGCTGCCGGAGGAGATGCCGGTCGCCGAGACGCTCGCGCTGGGGGGCAGACTGCGCGAGGCACTGGGACTGCGACTCGCGGCCATCGTCGTCAACGCGTGCCTGCCCGCGCGGATCGGGCCGCGCCAGGCGCAGACGGTCGCGGACGCGCTCGCGCGGCCGCACCACACCGGCTGGGATCCGGTCGTGCGGGCAGCGCTCCAGACCGCCATCTCCGAGCAGGCGCGCGCGAGCGCGCAGCGCGAGCAGGTCGCACGGCTCGCCGACGGGATCGGCGCCGCGCCGCTGGAGCTGCCCTACCTGTTCGCGCCGGCGCTCGATGCGGCGGCGCTCGGCGGCCTCGCCGACCTGCTGGAGGAGCTGCTGTGAGCGGCACCCCGCCAGCCGGCGTCGCGGCGCTGCTCACCGGTACGCGCGTCTGCGTCGTCGCCGGCTCAGGCGGCGTCGGCAAGACGACGACGTCGGCGGCGATCGCGGCCGGGATGGCGGCGCGCGGGCTGAAGGTCGCCGTCGTGACGATCGACCCGGCGCAGCGGCTCGCGACCGCGCTCGGGCTCGACGAGCTGGGCAACGCACCCCACCGCATCGATCCTGAGCGCTTCGCGGACGCCGGCCTCGCGCTCGACGGCGAGCTGTGGGCGATGACGCTCGACCCGAAGCGCACGTTCGACGAGCTGATCGCGAAGCTCGCGCCCGACGACGAGACGCGCGAGCAGATCCTCGCCAACCGCGTCTACCGCGAGCTGTCGGACGCGATCGCCGGCTCGCAGGAGTTCACCGCCGTCGCCAAGCTCCACGAGCTGGCGCAGGAGGGCGACTGGGACCTGCTCGTGCTCGACACGCCGCCGTCGCGCAACGCGCTCGACTTCCTCGAGGCGCCCGACCGCCTGCGCGCCTTCTTCGAGGGCCGCACGCTGCAGACGCTGCTGCGCGGCGGCGGCGCCGGCCTGCGCCTGCTCGGCCGCGGCACCGGGCTCGTGCTCGGGCTGCTGCGGCGCGTCACCGGCGCCGAGCTGCTGAGCGACCTGTCGGACTTCTTCCGCCTGCTCGGCGGGCTGCTCGGCGGCTTCCGCGAGCGCGCCGAGCAGGTCGAGGCGCTGCTGCGCGCGCCCGGCACGACGTTCCTGCTCGTGACCTCGCCCGAGCGCGAGCCGATCGAGGAGGCGATCTGGTTCCGGCAGCGGCTGAGCGCGGCAGGCATGACGCTCGGCGGCGCGCTCGTCAACCGCGTCCACGCCGACGAGCTGAGCGACGGCGACGCCGCCGACCTGCCCGTGCTGCTGGAACGCGAGGCGGGCCTCTCCCCCGCGCTCGCGCGCCACGTCGCCGCCGTCTTCGTCGACGAGCACGCGCTCGCGCGCCGCGACACGGCGAACGTCGCACAGCTCGCCGAGCGGCTCGGCGCCGACGTGCCGCTGCTGCGGATCCCGCTGCTCGACGGCGACGTGCACGACGTCGACGGGCTCGTGCGGCTGCACGCGGAGCTGTTCGCGGATCGCAGCGCGTAGGCGGGCCACGCGTCGAGCGCGTTTGCCCCGCGACCCGTGGGCTGCGATGCTCAGCAGGTGTCGAGTACGCTCGCACCGCCTGCCGCCTCCGCAAGCGCCGCCGAGCGCGCCGCCCGCGGCAAGCAGGCCCGCGGTAGCGCGCCGCGCTCCGCGCACGGCGACTGGAAGCCCGCCGCCGACCGCACAGACCCGATCGCGGTGCTGCAAGAGCAGGCGACGAGCCGCGTGCCGGAGCTCGTGCCGATCCGCTACGGGCGGATGGCGGCCTCGCCGTTCGCGTTCTTCCGCGGCGCGGCGGCCGTGATGGCGGCAGACCTCGCCCCCACCCCGGCGACGGGGATCTGCGTGCAGCTGTGCGGCGACGCGCACCTCGCGAACTTCGGCGGCTTCGCCTCACCGGACCGCGATCTCGTCTTCGACCTCAACGACTTCGACGAGACGCTCCCCGGACCGTGGGAGTGGGACCTCAAGCGCCTCACGGCGAGCCTCGCCGTCGCCGCCCGCGACCGCGGCTTCGACGCGGAGACGAGCCGCAAGATCGTGCGCGGCGCGAGCCGGCGCTACCGCGAGGCGATGCGCGGCTTCGCCGGGATGACGACGCTGCAGATCTGGTACGCGCGCATCGACGAGAGCGAGTTCGAGGCGCAGTACCGCTCGAAGCTGTCCAAGCGCCAGCTCGAGCGCCTCGAGCGCACGGTCGACAAGGCGCGCCGCAAGGACCACCTGCGCGCGTTCGCGAAGCTCGTGCGCGAGGTCGACGGCGAGCCGCGCTTCGTCAACGACCCGCCGCTGCTCGTGCCGGTCGACGAGCTGCTCCCGCAGATGCAGGCGCAGGAGCAGCACACGCGCATGCAGCAGCTGATCGCCGCCTACCGCGCGACGCTCCCGACCGACCGCCGCCATCTCGCCGACCGCTACCGCTACGCCGACCTCGCGCGCAAGGTCGTCGGCGTCGGCAGCGTCGGCACGCGCTCGTGGGTCGTGCTGCTGCTCGGACCCGACGACGACCCGCTGTTCCTCCAGTGCAAGGAGGCGCAGCCGTCGGTGCTCGCGTCGCACGCCGGCGCGAGCCGCTTCCGCAACCAGGGGCGGCGCGTCGTCGAGGGCCAGCGGCTGATGCAGGCGGCGAGCGACATCTTCCTCGGCTGGCTGCACACGACCGGGATCGACGGCAGCCCGCGCGACTTCTACGTGCGCCAGCTGTGGGACTGGAAGGCCTCCGCGAACATCGAGGCGATGGAGCCGAATGCCTTGGCCGCCTACGCACAACTGTGCGCCTGGACGCTCGCACGCGCCCACGCCCGCTCCGGCGACCCGCTCGCGATCGCCGGCTATCTCGGCAGCGGCGACGTGCTCGACCGCGCGCTGACCGACTTCGCGGAGGCATACGCGGACCAGAACGAGCGCGACCACCAAGCGCTGCTCGACGCGATCGCCTCCGGCCGCGTGCAGGCCCAGACCGGCGTCTGAAGGCGCGCCGCGTCGTAGGCTCCGCAGGCGATGGACTTCGCCGCCGAAGGTCTGCTGGACGGGCTCGAGGACGAGGCCGCGCGCGCCGACCGGATCGCGCTGCTCGAGGAGCTGCTCGCCGAGGGGGTCGCGCCGGAGGAGCTGAAGCGTGCGGTCGAGGAGGATCGGCTCGTGCTGCTGCGCGTCGAGCGCGTGCTCGGCGCCGAGGCGTATACCCCGCGCGAGGTCGCCGCGATGGTCGGGATCGACGTCGAGACGGCACTGCGCCACCGCCAGGCGCTCGGCCTGCCGCGGCCGGGGATCGACGAGCGGGCACTGGGCGAGAGCGACGTCGAAGCGCTCACGCGGCTGAAGGCCTTCCAGGACGCCGGCCTGCCCGAGGAAGGGCTGCTCGACGTCACGCGCGTGCTCGGCGAGGGCCTCTCGCGCGTCGCGGCGACGCTGCGGCCGATGGTGCGCGACGCGTTCCTGCGCCCGGCGATCGGCGAGCACGAGCTGAGCACGCGCTACGCCGCGATCAGCGAGCAGCTCGGCCCGCAGCTCGGCGCCACGATGCAGCACATCCTCGACATGCACCTGCGCGACCAGCTGCGCAACGACGCGATCGGCCGCACCGAGCTGGCGAGCGGGCGGATGACCGGGGCGACCGAGGTGACCGTCGCGTTCGCCGACCTCGTCGGCTTCACGAAGCTCGGCGAGCAGGTGCCGGCGGAGGAGCTCGGCGCGATCGCCGGCCGCCTCGGCGAGCTTGCGACGGAGGTGACGCGCCCGCCGGTGCGGCTCGTGAAGACGATCGGCGACGCCGCGATGCTCGTCTCGCCGGAGGCCGGGGCGCTGGTCGACGCGGCGCTCGAGCTGGTCGAGGCGGCGGAGCGCGAGAGCGACGAGTTCCCGCGCCTGCGCGCCGGGCTCGCCACCGGCCCCGCGCTCGGCCGCGCCGGCGACTGGTACGGCAGCCCCGTCAACCTCGCCAGCCGCATCACGAACGTCGCCCGTCCCGGCAGCGTCGTCGTCGCGGACGCCACGCGCGAGGCCGCCGACGGCGCGCCGATCCGCTGGTCGCCGCTGCCCGCGCGGCGCCTCAAGGGCGTCGACGGCGTCGTGCCGCTGTTCCGCGCGCGGCCGGCGGAGAAGGTCAGCGAGTGACGGGCTCGGCCGCGGACTCCGCGAGCAGCTCGTCGGCGAGCGTGCGCAGGTCGGAGTCGAGATGGCCGCAGAGGACGTCGCGCAGGAGCGCGCGCAGGTGGCCGGCCAGCTCGTCGACGAGCATGTCCGCGCCCGACGCCGACTGCGCGAGGCCGGCGACGATCGTGCGCTCGAGCGTGACCGCGCGCGCGACGCGCTCGGCGAGCGCGGCGCGGTCGTGCGGCAGCGCGCAGAGCGCCGCGAGCCGCTGCGCGAGGCGGCCGCTCTCGGCGCCCTCGGGCTCCAGCAGTGCGCGCAGCGCAAGCAGGTGGTCGGTGAGCGCGTCGAACGGCGCGGCGCGCTCGCACGCCAGCTCGTAGCGCCCGAGCGCCCACGCGACCTCGCCCGCACGCGGCGTGCGGCGGGCGACGAGGTTGCAGAAGGCACGCAGCTCGTCCTCCTGCGCGGCGGTGAGCGTCGTGCGCCCGCGGGCTCGGAGCGCGGGCCGGGCGCGACCGGTTCCCAGCGGCGCGACGTGCCAGGAGCCGCCGTCGACCCGCGCCCACGCGAGCGGGCCGAGCGCGAACGGCCCGGCCTCGAACAGGCGCAGGGTGGTCAGCAGGCGGCGGAAGCGCGTGCGCGCGGTCGTCACGGGCGGCCCCGCGATCCGCTCGCCCTCGACGACGAGCACGGCCAGCACGGCACCGTGCTCGACCTCGCCCGGCGTCGACCAGACGGCCTCCGGCGGGACGTCCGGCAGCGCCTCGCCGCGCGCGAGCGAGAGGCCGTCGCCGAGCGCGACCTCGTCGGACTCGAGCGCGAGTCCGAGCAGCGGCGCGATCACGGTCGCGACCTGGCGGCCCTCGTAGAGCGTCGCCTCGAGCTCCGCGTAGGCGGCCGAGAACGCCTCCGGCTGGTAGCCGAACGCGCTCGTCTCGGCGTAGACCGCGGACAGGAAGGAGCGCAGCACCGCGTCGGCCCGCTCGCGCCCGTCCGGCGGGACGCGCGGCTCGCCGCGGCGGCGCAGGTAGGCGTCGATGCCGTCGATCGCGGCGAGCGCCCGCGCGGCCGGCAGGTAGCTCGGGAGGCGGTCGAGCAGCCCCATGCGCGAGCGGATGAAGCCGCTCGTCAGCGGGCGGTAGCAGTAGAGCGGGCTGCGAGATCCGGGCTCCTCGACCACCTCGAACGGGACCTCGGCGCCGTTGGCCGTCTCATGCGCGAGCTGGAGCCCGGCGTCCTCGGTGAACGCCTCGAGCAGGCCGTAGAGCATGCGATTGCGCATCCCGGGCGGTTTCGCTGCGGGCGGCGGCGATCCTGCCCGCGCAGCGCGCGTTGCAGGCCCGCGGTGCCAGCGGCGGCCGTGTGGCCGCCGGCGGCGGGCCCCGCGTCGGATCCGCTCAGGCGACGGCCGTGGCGGCCGCAACCGCCGGCTCCGCCTCGGCGGGCGCGCAGCAGTCGTCGCCGCCGAGCCAGCGGCGGCCGTAGGAGCGCATGTCTTCGATGATCGGCACGAGCGCGCGGCCCTTCTCCGTCAGCGCGTACTCGACGCGCGGCGGCACCTCGGGGTACGTGCGCCGCTCGACGATCGCCTCCTCCTCGAGCGCGCGCAGGCGCAGCGACAGCGTGCGCGGGCTGATGCCCGCAAGCGAGCGCTCCAGCTCGCAGAAGCGCGAGCGGCCTTCGGCGAGGTCGCGGATGATCAGCAACGTCCACTTCCCGCAGACGATCTCCGCGGTGCGGCAGACAGGGCAGGAGTCGTTCGAAGCCATCGCACCCCTTATGGTAGCGCAAGACTTTCCAAACTGAAGTGACAGGCCGCGGGCGCCACGGCAGCTCGCGACTCAGCCGAAGCCAGGCGGTGCGACGGAGGGCATCGACGCGTCGGCGGGCGCATGCGGCGCGGCCGCTGCGGCGGGGACGGCGGGCTGCGACTCCGGAGGCGCGGCGGCGGGCGACTCGCCCGTCGGCTGCGTCGCGTCGGCCGATGCGAGGACGGCGGAGCGCGTCGCGACCGGGCTGCCGCCGCCGACGTCCTCCATCGAGGTCGAGACGCGCCCCTCGGCCGCGACGAGCAGCTTGAAGTCGTGCGGGCTCGTGGCGACGCGCATCGCGTCGGCCATCGAGACGCGCCCGGCCTGCACGTGGTGCAGCAGCGCCTGGTCGAACGTCTGCATCCCGTAGAACTCGCCCTCGGCGATCACCTCGCGCAGGCGGCCGGTCTGCTCCGGGTCGAGGATCATGTCCTTCGCGCGGCCGGTCATCCGCAGGACCTCGCAGACGGCGACGCGCCCGCGGCGGTCCGGCGTCGGCACGAGCCGCTGGGAGATGATCCCCTTGAGCGTGCCGGCGACCATCGCGCGCGCCTGCTGCTGCTGGTGCGGGGGGAAGAAGTCGACGATGCGGTTGACCGTCTCCGGCGCGTCGATCGTGTGCAGCGTCGAGAGCACGAGATGGCCCGTCTCGGCGGCCGACAGAGCGGTGTGGACCGTCTCCTCGTCGCGCATCTCGCCGATCAGGATCACGTCGGGGTCCTGGCGCAGCACGCGCCGCAGCGCGCGCTTGAACGACGCGGTGTCGGAGCCGACCTCGCGCTGGTTGAGGATCGACTGCTTGTCCTGGTGCAGGAACTCGATCGGGTCCTCGATCGTGACGATGTGCTCGGCGCGCGCTCTGTTGATGTGGTCGATGATCGCCGCGAGCGTCGTCGACTTGCCGGAGCCGGTCGTGCCGGTCAGCAGGATGATCCCGCGGCTCTCCTCTGCCAGCTCGGAGACGACCGGTGGCAGGCCCAGCTCGTCGACCGTCTTGATCTTCGTCGGGATCGCACGCATCACCAGCGAGACGGTCCCGCGCTGGCGGAAGGCGTTGACGCGGAAGCGCGCGAGCCCCTCGATCGCGTAGGCGAAGTCGACCTCGTGCTCGCTCGCGAACTCGGCGCGGTGCTCGTCGCCGAGGAGGATCCCGTCGAGCACGCGCTCGGTGTCCTGCGGGCTGAGCGGGGGCTCGCCGGGCAGCGGGCCGAGCGCGCCGTTGACGCGCACGAGCGGCGGGGCGCCGGCCTTCAGGTGCAGGTCGGAGCCGCCGGCCTCGACGAGCTGGTGCAGCGCAGCGTCGATCTCGAACACGCCGTGTGCATCGGCGCGTCTGCGGGCGGGCTTGAGTAGCGTGGCCTCCATGCAGGCACGCCTCTACGGCTTCTCGATCTCCAACGCGGCCAACACGGCGCGGCTGATGCTCGACTTCAAGGGGATCGAGACGAAGTGGGTGGAGGTGCTGCCCGGCCTGCATCCGCTGCTGCTGCGCGGCTTCGGCTTCCGCCGCGGGACGGTGCCGGCGCTGAAGCTCGACGGCCGCAAGATCGAGGGCTCGCTCGAGATCGCCCAGGCGCTCGAGGCGGCCGTTCCGGAGCCGTCGCTCTACCCCGCCGATCCCGAGCGGCGCCGCGCCGTCGAGGACGCCGAGCGCTGGGGCGAGGCGGAGCTGCAGATGGTGCCGCGGCGGATCTTCCGCTGGATCTTCGCGCACGACAACGCCGCGCGCGCCCATGTCGCGAGAGATCTTGGGATGCCGCTGCCGGCCGTGATGGGAGCGCTGAACGCGCCGATCGCGCGCTGGACGGCGTCGCGCGTGGATGCCGACGAGGCGCACGCGCGCGCGAACCTCGCGAGCCTGCGCGACACACTGGACCGCGTCGACCAGCTGATCGCCGACGGCGTGATCGGCGACCCGCACGCGCCGAACGCCGCCGACTTCCAGATCGCCCCCTCGATCCGCTCGCTCGACGCGGTCGGCGAGCTGGCGCCGCTGTTCGCCGACCGTCCCTGCGAGGCGCTCGCACGACGGCTGATGCCGAGCTTCCCCGACGCGCCGCCCGAGCTGCTCGCGCCCGAGCTGCTCACGCTCGCAGGGGTCTGAGAAGCGCCAGCCACGCGCCGGGCGCGGCTGGCGGATGCATCGGCGTCGCTGGCAAGGACGGGGCACCGCCGGCGAAGCCGGTGGTCGGTGTGGCGTACTTCGTACGCGAACCGGCGAGGACGCCGCCGGCGGCGCCGAGGCGCCGCCAGGCGCGTCCGGCTAGGCGACGTCTCGGAGCTTCTGGGCCTCGGCGAGCTGCTGCAGCTTCTTCAGCGACTGGTTCTCGATCTGGCGGATGCGCTCGCGCGTGACGTTGAACGTGCGGCCGACCTCGTCGAGCGTGCGGGGGTGCTCGCCGCCGAGGCCATAGCGCAGCTCCAGCACGCGGCGCTCGCGGTAGGAGAGGTTCTCCAGCGCCTCGCGCAGTGCCTCCTTCGTGAGGATCTCGGCGGCGCGCTCGTAGGGGGACTCGGCGCGCTCGTCGGCGATGAACTGGCCGAACTCCGACTCTTCTTCGTCGCCGACCGGCTTCTCGAGCGAGACCGGCGCCTGCGCGGAGCGCTTGATCGAGTCGACCTCCTCCGGGTCGATCCCCGTGACCTCGGCGATCTCGTCGGCGGTCGGCTCGCGGCCCAGCTCGGTGACGAGCTTGCGCTCGGCGCGGCCGATCTTGTTGAGCTTCTCGACGACGTGGACCGGGATGCGGATCGTGCGCGCCTTGTCGGCGAGCGCGCGGGCGATCGCCTGGCGGATCCACCAGGTGGCGTAGGTGGAGAACTTGAAGCCCTTGCGGTAGTCGAACTTCTCCGCCGCGCGCACGAGCCCGAGCGTCCCCTCCTGGATCAGGTCGAGGAACGGCAGGCCCTGGTTGCGGTAGTTCTTCGCGATCGAGACGACGAGACGGAGGTTCGACTCGACCATCTTCTGCTTCGCGTCGAGGTCGCCGCGCTCGATGCGCTTCGCGAGGTCGACCTCCTCCTGGGCGGTGAGCAGCCGCACCTTGCCGATGTCCTTCAGGAACAGCTGAAGGGAGTCGGTCGTCATGTCCGGCTTGAGATCGAGTGCGGTTCTGGCCTTGCGGCGTGTGCGCTTGTCAGGGGCGCGCTCGACCTGGCTCGAGGCCGCGGTCGCGGGGTCGATCTCCTCGACCAGCTCGATCTCGGATCTCTCGAGGAAGCCGTGCAGCTCCTCGACGTCGGCCTCGTCGAGATCGAGCTCGCTGACTGCGGTCGACACCTCGGCGTAGGTGAGCACGCCGACCTGCTGGCCGCGGTTGAGCAGCCCCTTGATCTCCTCGAGTTCCTGAAGTTCCGCTACTGACATCTGATTCCGTTTCTCGCGTGCGCCGGGTGGGTGGGGTTTCCGCGGGGCGCGTTCATGGTGGAGGCGCGAGCGCGCACGGGCGCGCACCACTGCCATCCAAGCATAGGCAGGAGCCTAGCTACTTCACTTTTTGAAGTCAAAGGCGTCGCACCGGCCGCCTGACGCGGCCACTTCGCGCCGCGTCAGGGGAGGACCTTCGCGCGCGCGTCGTGCTTTGCACTTGTACTACGCAGAACGGACGGCAGGGTTTCAAGTTGCGGCGGCATTTTCCCCGGACGGTGCGATGTTCCGTATACTGCCGCCCGCCTGGCCGAACGGTCGCGCGCCCTGCGGGCGGCCGACGGGGGACCCGATGCGAGCCTCCCAAGCTCGCCGGGGCGAATCGGTCGATCTCGACCGTAGCGCCGCCCGACAAGGCGTCGCGAGCCCGTCAGCTCACCTCGTAGGCCCCGCAGAGAGTGACATGACCGGCCATCGCCCCATCGCCGTGACGTTCGCCGCCCTGCTCGCGCTGGGCGTGTCCGTCGCGTCCGCGTTGGCTGCCGCCAACCCCGGCGGTGCCGCGCCCGGCGTGCTGACGCTGCCCGACGGATCGCAGCTCGTCGTCAGACTCGGCAACCCGCTCGTGCGCGCGAGCGGCAACGGCATCGCGCTCGCGCTGCGCTCGACGGCGATGCTGCGCGGGAGGGCCCGCATCTCCGGCACCGCCGCGCCGGGCGCCGGCGGCATCACGATCGAGCGCCACGACGACGTCGCGGGCTGGGTCGCGATCGCGAGCGCCGCCGTCGCGACCGACGGCAGATTCACGGCGATCTGGCATCCCGACCGCAGCGGCCCGCTGAAGCTGCGCGCGGTGCGCGGATCGACGGCGGCCGGGACCGCGGTCCAGGACCCGGCGCTCGACCCGAGCGCCCCCCAGCTCGACCTGACCGTCTATCAGCCGGGGATCGCGTCGTGGTACGGAGCGACGTCGCGCGGAGCGACCACCGCATGCGGCGTGCCGCTGCGACGCTGGACGCTCGGCGTCGCCCACCGCACGCTCCCCTGCGGCACGCCGGTCGCCTTCTACTACAAGGGCCGCACGGTCGTCGTGCCGGTGATCGACCGCGGGCCGTTCGTGAAGGGCCGCAGCTGGGACCTCACGCGCGCGACGCACGAGGCGCTCGGCGGCGACGACGGGCTGATCCGCGTCGGCGCGCTGCCGCTGCTGCCGCCGGCGGCACCTGCTCGCAGCGCCCGCTGACCGGCGGCCGCGGCGCTCAGCGCACGAGCCGCGGGCCCGGCGCCCCGCCCTCGCCGTCCGGCGAAGGGAGCGCCTCCCCGATCCGCACGCCGGCCGCCGAGGCGGCGAGCATCGCCTCCTCGGCGCGGTCGATCAGCGTCACGGCGTCGCGGCCGTCCTCGCCGTAGACGGCGAAGCCGATCGTGGCGGCGAGCGGCGCGCCGCGCCAGTGCTCGCCGTGCTCGACGCCGGCGCCGATCCGCTCCGCGAGCGCGATCGCGCCGGCACGGCCGACCGCTGGTGCGATCACCCACGCACGGCCCTGGCGGTCGGAGGCGACGAGGTCCTGCCGGCGGATCGCGCGGCGGATCGCCTGCGCGAGGCGGCCGTACGGCACGCCGCGATCCTCCGGCTCGGGGGCCGTCGCGCTCGCCGCAAGCCGCTCGCCGTCGACGAGCTCGACGCGCAGCAGCGCAAGCCCGCCGCCTTCGCGCTGGCAGCGGTCGATGTGGCGCTCGAGCGTGGCGATCCACAGGTCGCCGTCGTCCATGGCCGACGCAAACGCGGCCGAGCCGGGGCGTGCATCGGAGACTGGACGGGCTGGCAGCTCCGTGACCGAGGCGGCAGCGTCGCGCAGGTCGTGCACGGCCGGCGCGGGGGCGTCCTGCGGCGGCGCCGCCGACAACGGCGCGGCGCGGGGTGCAGGTGGCGGCGCGAGATCGGACGCAGGCTCCGGCGCCGGCGCCACGACGGGCGTGGGAGGCGCAGCAGCGGTGGGCGCTTGCGCGGGCGCAGCCGTCGCATCGGCGAGCGCAGTGGCACCGGCCACGAGCGCGACCGCGGCGAGCCGCTCGGCGAGCGGGGCGAGATCGTCGCCGCGGCTGCCGCGAGCGTCGAGCGCGGCGGCCCACAGGCACGCGCGCAGCGCATCGACGGCCGCGAGCGTCGCAGCCGCGTCATGCGCGCCCGCGAGCGCGCCGATGCGCCGGACGAGCGGCGCGAGGTCACCGGCCGGGCGCAAGCGGTCGAGCTCGGCGTCGGCGCCGAGCGCGCGCGCGAAGGCGGCGCAGACGGCGGGGCCCTCCGACGCGAGATCGGCGGCCGGGATCGCGGCGACGGCGGCAAGCGGCGCGCGCTCGAGCAGCGTCAGCAGCCAGCCCTTCGCGATCGCCTGCGCGCGACCGGCCAGCAGCTCGGCGTCGGCCCGCTCCACGGGCACGGGCCGGCTCGGGCGTGGGGTCGCTTGATCCGTCATCCGGCTGTCTATATCAGCGGATCCCGACGCATGCACCCGCCGATGGACAGAATGGACGCGTGGCGACCGCCCTGCTCTCGATCGAGTCGGCCCGCGCGCAGGTGGTGTCCAGCTGCGCGCCGCTGCCGGCCGAGCCCGTCCCCGTTGAGGACACGGCCGGACGCGTGCTCGCCGCAGACGTGACGGCCGCGGCCGACGTGCCGCGCTTCGACAATTCGGCCATGGACGGCTTCGCCGTGCGCAGCGACGCGTCCAGCGGCACGCTGCGGATCGTCGGCGAGTCGCGCGCGGGCGCCCCCGCCGCCATGCCACTCGGCGCGGGCGAGGCGATCCGCATCTCGACCGGCGCCCCGCTGCCCGCCGGCGCCGACGCCGTCGTGCCCGTCGAGCGCACCGACGAGACGAACGGCCACGTGACGCTCACCGCGGCAGTCGCATCGGGGCAGCACGTCCGCCGCGTCGGCGAGGACCTGCGCGCCGGCGCCGTCGTGCTGCGCAGCGGCAGCGTGCTCGGGGCGGGGGCGCTGAGCGTCGCCGTCGGCGCAGGTGCCGGCTCGCTGCGGTGCGCGCGCCGGCCGCGCGTCGCGATCCTCTGCACCGGTGACGAGCTGCGCCCGCCGGGCAGCGCGCTCGGTCCCGGCGAGATCCACAACTCGAACGCGCCGATGCTCGCCGCACTGGCCGCGCAGCAGGGCGCCGAGGTCGCGGGCGCGCAGGCGGTCCGCGACGCGCGCGACGCGACCGAGGCGGCGCTCGCGGCGGCGCTGGATCAGGCGGACGTCGTCGTGGTGTCGGGCGGCGTCTCGGTCGGTCCGCACGATCACGTCAAGCCGGCGCTGGCAGCGCTCGGCGTCGCGGAGCGCTTCTGGCGCCTCGACCTGCAGCCGGGCAAGCCGACGTGGTTCGGGACGCGCGGCCCGCAGCTCGTCTTCGGCCTGCCCGGCAACCCGGTGTCGAGCTTCGTCACGTTCGTCCTGTTCGCGCAGCCGGCCCTGCGCGCGCTCCAGGGAGCGCAGCCGCTGCCGCCGCGCGAGCAGGCCGTGCTGAGCGAGGACGTGCCTCGTCGCGGGCGCGTCCAAGCCGTGCGCGTCCGGCTCGCGGCCGGCGACGGCACGTTGCGGGCGACGCCGAGCGGCGCGCAGGGCTCGCACGCGACCGCGGCGCTCGCGACCGCCGACGCGCTCGCGTTCGTCTCGGCGGGCGACGACAGGATGCGCGCCGGCGAGCACGTCGCGGTCGAGCGCCTCTGAGCGAGCCACGCGCGAGCAGCGCCTATCGCTTTTCTTTCCGGTCTAATGACACTAGAGTCAGGCGATGGCAAGCGCCGCCCCCGAGGTGGCGGTCGCCTCGCTTCGGGGGAGCGCCCCCGCGCACGCGCGCGGGTCGCAGGATGCCGCCACAGCGGCGTGGGTCTGCGCGATCCCGTGCGCGGCGATCGCAGTCGCCGCGATCCTCCTGCTCGGACCCCCGCTCGGGCGCCTGCTCTTCCCCGCCCACTCCCCCTACACGTTCCTGGCAGGCTCCGGACCGCCCGCGCCCGAGCCGACCAAGCAGGCGCGCTACCTGCTCGCGCTCTGCGCCCCGCTGCTCGGCGCGCTCGCGACCGCGTCCGCGCCGCGCTGGCTCGGCCGCGTCGCGGCGCGCGCAACCGTGCTGGCCGTCGTCGCGACCCAGCTCGCACTCGTCGGCGTCGTCGTGGCCTCGATCGTCGCCCAGTATCGACTGCGCTTCGGCGTCGTCTACACGCTGGGGCGTGAACCTACGCTGACGCTGCACTACTTCGTGCCGGCCACGCTCGCGGTCGCGGCGCTGCTTGCCGCCGCGACCGCGGGCGCGCTGCGCTCGGAGCGCGTGCGACAACGCGCCGGCGCCGCGCTGCTGCGGGAATCGCGCAGGCGCCGCCTCGTCGTCGGCGGCCTCGCGCTGGCCGCGACCGCGATCTGGATGCTGCACGCGGTCCACTCGGACGCCGAGATCGGGAACGCGGTCGAAGACGTCCGCTACCACCTCGGCTTCACGCTCGACGAGACGTTCGCGGTGCTCAACGGGCGCACGCCGCTCGTTGACTTCACCGCCCAATACGGATCGCTGTGGCCGTTCGTCATAGCCGTGCCGATGCTGGCAGCTGGCAAGACGGTCCTGACGTTCACGATCGTGCTCTGCACGATCACGGCGATCGCGCTGCTCGCGATCTATGGCGTGCTGCGGCGCGTGACGCGCAGCGCGACCACCGCGCTGCTGCTCTACCTGCCGTTCCTCGCCACGAGCCTCTACCAGATCTCCGGCACGCTCCAGAACCGCTCGACGGTCGGCAGCTACTACGCGAACTTCCCGCTGCGCTACGCGATGCCGTTCTTCGTCGCGTGGCTGACGGCGCGTCGCATCGAGCGCGGGCGCGGCGGAGCGACGGGCGCCTGGCTGCTGTTCACCGCCGCCGGGCTGGCGCTGCTCAACAACGGCGACTTCGGGATCGCGGCGCTCGGCGCCACCGTGGCTGCCCTGCTGTGGAGCGGCGACGGGCTGAGGCGGCCTGCGCTGCTGCGTCTCGCCGGCGCGGTCGCGGCCGGGCTCGCGACGGCGCTCGCGCTCGTCTCGCTGCTGACGCTCGTGCGCGCCGGCGCGCTGCCGCAGCCGGCGCGACTCGTCGACTACGCGCGCACGTATGCGATCGGCGGCTTCGCGCTGATGCCGATCCCCGGCGTGCTCGGCGTGCACCTGCTCATCTATCTGACGTACGTCGCGGCGATCGTCGTCGCGACGGTGCGTGTGTTGCGCGGCGCGCGCAACCGCGTGCTCACCGGCATGCTCGCGTGGGCCGGCGTCTTCGGGCTCGGCGCGGGGACGTACTGGGTCGGGCGCTCGCACCCCGTCGCGCTCAAGTACCAGTTCTCCGCGTGGGCGCTCGCGCTCGCGCTGCTGGCCGTCGTCGCGATCGGCGAGCTGGCCGCGCCGCGCCTTCGCCGCACGGCGATCGGTGCGCTCGTCGCACTGTTCGGCTTCGGCGTCGCCGCCTGCTCGCTCGCCCAGACGCCGACGCCGTGGGGGCAGATCGCGCGGCTGCAGGCGCCCTTCGTCCCGACCGAGGCAACGCCCGAAGCCGATCCGCTCGTGCCGCCCGCCGACGCCGCGACACGCCGCTTCGTCGCGTCGCTCGCGGACGGCCCATCGCGTTTCGTCGTCAGGCGCGGCGCCCCGGTCGCGATCCTGCTGACGACGGGCCACCGCGTCGCCGACGCCTACGGGGTCGTGAACGTCTCCCCCTACACCGGCATAGAGTCGCTCCAGACGGTGCAGCGCGTGGAAGCGGTGCTCGACGCGCTGCGCGACGCGGGCGGCAACACGGTGATCCTGCCGAATCCGCTCGACGCGAGCATCTTCCCGGTGCTCCGGCGCCGCGGCTTCGAGCTGCTGACGCAACAGGGACTGCGCCCCTACGTCAGGGGCAGGACCAGACCCGACGAGCGCCCATGGCCAGGCGGCACAGCCGTCATCAAGTGGGTCGACACGCGCCACCTCCATCCGCGCGCGCTGCGGTAGGCGACTTCGCACCGCGCGGGCGCCGCGACCGCGCGCGGGCCGCAACGGGCACAATCCCGGCGTGCTCCCCCCTTTGCTGGCCGTGCTCGCGGCGCTCGTCGCCGGAGCCGTCGCGCTGCGGCGGCGGCACGTGCGGCTGCCACGACCGGCGCACGCGACGATCGTCGACCGGGACGAGGGCACGACGATGGACGCCGGCGGCGCCGTGCGCTCGGCGCAGGCGGCGGTCCTGACGCTGCCGGAGGCGGCGCTGGAGGAGCTGTGGAGACCCGTGCAACTCGAGCGGCTCGCGCGCACCTACTGGCGCTTCCTCACGCGCGTCACGCTCGGGCTCGTGCGCATCGACTACGCCGACGAGCAGCGCACCGTCGTGCTCGTGCGCCGCCCGCTGCGGCTGCTGCGGTTCAAGGCGCCGGAGTACGCGATGGACGGCGAGCGCGGGATCGTGCGCTGGCGGATCGAGGACGGGCTGCTGGTCGAGCGGCGCGGCCACCATGGCGACGGCTATCTGCAGATCGACCTGCGTCGCCTGCCGGGCGCCCCGGCGACGCCGGGCATCGGCCGGCTGCGCGTGGAGGTCGAGGTCGCGAACTTCTACCCGTCGATCGCTCGCCGCCTCAGCACGCCCGTCTACCGCGCCACGCAGTCGCGCATCCACGTGCTCGTGACGCACGGCTTCCTGCGCTCGCTCGAGCGCCTCGACCTTGCGGAATCGCGCGTCGGGAAGCTCGCGACGCTCGAACCGGAGGACGTGCCGGACCCGCCTCAGCCGTAGCGCCCGCCGGTGACCGCACGCAGCTTCGCGCGGTCGTGGCGAGCGTGGACGCGACGCACCGTGCCCGAGCGCGAGCGCATCACCAGCGATTCGGTCGTCGCCCCGGAGCCGCGATAGCGGACGCCCTGGAGCACGTCGCCGTCGGTGACGCCGGTGGCGGAGAAGAAGACGTCGTCGCCGGCGCACAGGTCGTCGCACGTGAGGACTCTGTCGAGGTCGTAGCCCGCCGCAGTCGCCGCCGCGCGCTCCGCGTCGTCACGCGGCCACAGGCGGCCGAGCAGCTGGCCGCCCATGCACTTGAGCGCGGCGGCGGAGATGACGCCCTCCGGAGTGCCGCCGATACCCCACAGGAGGTCGACCGGCGAGCGTTCGCTGACGGCGAGCAGGGCGGCGGAAACGTCGCCGTCGAGGATCAGGCGAATACGGGCACCGGCCTCGCGCACCTGCTTCATCGCCTCCTCGTGGCGCGGACGGTCGAGCATCACGACCGTCACGTCGCCGATGCCCATCCCCTTGCGCTCGGCGATCAGCTTCAGCGTCTCCGCCAGCGGGCGATCGAGCGACAGCAGGTCGGCGATCTCCACGCCGCCGGCGATCTTCTCCATGTAGACGCAGGGGCCCGGGTCGAACATCGAGCCGCGCTCGGCCAGCGCGATCACCGCGAGTGCGCTCGGCATCCCGAGCGCCGTCAGGCGCGTGCCCTCGAGCGGGTCGACGGCGATGTCGACCTGCGGCGGGGTGCCGTTGCCGATCTGCTCGCCGTTGTAGAGCATCGGCGCCTCGTCCTTCTCGCCCTCGCCGATCACGACGAGCCCGTCCATCGGCACCGAGTCGAGCACGAAGCGCATCGCGTCGACGGCGGCCTGGTCGGCCGCCTCCTTGTCGCCGCGGCCGACGAGGCGAGCGGCGGCGAGCGCGGCCGCCTCGGTGACGCGCACGAGCTCGAGCGCGAGGTTGCGGTCGGGGCGGGCGGGCTGGTCAGCTGATGTCATCGGGAGGGGCGGCGTTCGGGGGCACGGGGGGCCGCCGCGCGGGGACGCTATCACTGCCCGGGCGACCAGCCGCCTGCTCGCCAGCACATACCAGATATCGGTAAAATAACGCGATGCTGAGGGGGAGGCTCGATCGGGCGCCGATCGAACGAGTGCCGGCTGCCGCGGTGGCGCGGCGCGGGCGATCCGACGTCGCATGGCTCGCGGTGATCCCGTGCGCGCTCGTCGTGGTCGCCGCCGTCGTGCTGCTCGCGCCGCCCCTGAGTCGGCTGCTGTACCCGAAGACCACGCTCACGCTCATCCCGAGCGATCTCGAGACGCTCAGACCCAAGCCGGAGGAGGACACGCGCTACCTGATCGCGCTGTGCGTACCGGTGCTGCTGACGCTCGCGACGCTGCTGATCTGGCGCGGATCACATCGGCGCCAGGACGGACGCCTGCGCGGTGCGATCGTCCTCGGCACGCAGGCGCTCACGGTGGGGCTGATCGCCGCCTGCTTCGTCGGTCACCACAGCGTGCGCTGGGAGATCGCATACTTCACCGGCAGGACCCTAGTCGTGGCAGCAGCGATCGCCGCAGTGATCCTGCTCGCGACGGTCTTCCTCCGCTCCCGACCGGAACTGCTCCGGCCCGGCAGCTCTCGCGCGGCTCGGATCGCCGTGGCGGCCGGGGCCTTCGTGGCGGTCGCCGTCTGGATCCTCCCGGGGATCGACACCGAAACGTCGATCACCTGGTCCCTGCTGCACCACGACGTGGCATTTCAACTCGACGAAACATTCGCCGTGATCAACGGCCTCACGCCGCTCGTCGACTTCCACGCGCAATATGCCTCGCTGCTTCCGTACGGCATAGCGCTCTCGCTGCTCGCGTTCGGCAAGACCGTGCTCGTCTACACGATCACCGTATGCGCGCTCAGCGTGCTCGCATTCTGCGCCGCCTACGACGTCCTGCGGCGGACAGCCCGCAGCTCCGTTGCCGCGCTGCTGCTGTTCGTGCCCGTCTTGGCGACCAGCCTCTTCAATCCGGAAGACAGCCCGCTCGCACGCTTCTCCGCTGGGACGTACTTCCCGATGTTCCCCTTTCGCTACGGGGGTGCCTACCTGCTCCTCTGGCTGGTCGCGCGCCGCCTCGACGTCGGCCGGCGTTCGCGCGATTGGCTGCTGTTCGCCGCGTGCGGCCTGGTGATCCTCAACAACTTCGAGTTCGGCGTCCCCGCCTTCGGCGCAACCGTCGCCGCGCTGCTTGCGACGGGCGTCGCGTACCGTCGCGCCGCGCTGCTGCGCCTCGCGCGCGACATCGCCATCGGCCTCTTCGTCGCGCTCGCAACGGTCTCGCTGCTGACGCTCCTGCGCGCCGGCTCGCTTCCGGATGTCGCATCCCTGTGGAGCTTCTCGCGCCTCTACGGTGCAGCCGGCTACAGCAATTGGCCGCTCGCGGGTCTCTTCGGCCTCCCGCTCGTGATCTATCTCACGTACGTCGCGGCGATCGGGACGGCGGTCGTGCGGGCGATCAACCACGCCCCCAACCGGGTCCTCTCCGGCATGCTCATGTGGGTCGGCCTGTTCGGGCTCGGATCGGCGACCTACTACGTCGCGCGATCGGAACCGACGCTGATGCCCCTGATCTTCCCCGTGTGGGCGCTGGCGCTCGCGCTGCTGACGCTGGTCGCGGTCGAGTCGATCGCCGCGGACGGCATCCGGGTCGCCGGCTTGCCGGCGCTCGCCGTGCTGTTCGGGATGGGCCTGGCAGTCTGCTCGATCGGCCAGTTCCCATACCCGTGGACGCAGCTGAGCCGCATCCATGCTCGGCCGCCCCTCGACATACCTCGCGAAGCGGTCGAATGGTCCCCCAAGCCGGCGGGCGAACTGTTCGAGCGCTCGTTCATCACCTCGATAGTCAGCAGAGACGGGCGCCCAGTGATGAGGCGCGGGGCCCCGATCGCCCTCTTCGTCACCACCGGCCACCGCATCGCCGACGCCTACGGCGTCGTCGACGTCGTCCCCTTCACCGGCCCGGAGTCGATGCACACGTTCGCGGAATACGAACGCGCGCTCGACGCGCTGCACCATGCCGGCGGAGACACGGTCCTGCTCCCCTTCGAACTGGTCGAAGCGCTGCACGAGCCGCTTGAGCGCCGCGGCTTTCGCATCCTGACGACCGCCGGAGCGCGGCCGACGCCGATCAGCGGCAACCGTCCTCCGAGCAACACGCTGCTCGTGGCCGGACTCACGAAGTGGATCGACCTGCGGGCGTTCCACATCAGCTCGACGGGCTGATCCGACGGCGTGCCGCCGACCTAGACTGCGCTGGCGATGGAGTTCCAGCGTCTGCACCCCGACCCGGCGACGGTCGACAGCGCCGAGCTGCTCGGCGATCTCGGCCTCGGCGCGCGCGCGCACGACGAGCGGCCGTGGATCGTGACGAACTTCGCGACGACGGTCGACGGGCGTGCGACGATCGACGGGCGCTCCGGGCGGATCGGCGACGACGGCGACATGGAGGTCTTCCGCCGCCTGCGGACGCAAGTCGACGCGCTGCTGATCGGCACGCGCACGCTCGCGATCGAGCGCTACGGACGCGCCGTCAGACGACCCGAGCTGCGCGCGGCACGCGAGGCGATCGGGCTTGCGCCCGAGCCGCTGATCGCGACCATCAGCCGCAGCGGCGAGCTGCCGCTCGAGATCCCGTTGTTCGCCGAGCCGGAGGCCGACGTCGTCGTCTTCACGACGCCGGACGCCCCCGAGCCGAGCTGCGCGGCGGACGTCGAGCTCGTGCGGCTCGACCCGGCCGAGCTGACGCTGACGCGTGCGCTGCGCTGGCTGCGCGCCGAGCACGGCGTGCGCTCACTGCTGTGCGAAGGCGGCCCGACGCTGATGGGCGCGCTGCTGCACGAGCGACTCGTAGACGAGCTGTTCCTGACGCTCGCACCGCAGCTCGCCGCCGGCGGCGGCGGCCCGACGCTCAGCAGCGGCCCGGCGCTCGCCGACCCGGCCGCGCTGGAGCTGGTGTGGGCGCTCGAGCGGGCCGGCTCGCTCTACCTGCGCTACGCCATTCGCCGAGCTTGATCAGCGCGTTTCCGGGGCGTACGACGGGGCATGTAGCCTGCGTGCAGATGAGGATCGCCTGCGGCTTCGACCATGCTGGCGTGCCGCTGCGAGACGCGGTCGTCGCGGCGCTCGCCGACGGCGGTCATGAGTTCGTCGACGCCGGCGCGTACGACGACTATCCGTACGCCGCGGCCGCCGTCGGCCGAGCGCTCGCAGACGGCGCCGCCGAGCGCGCCGTGCTCGTATGCGGGTCGGGCGCCGGCGTCTCGGTCGCCGCCGCGAAGCTGCCCGGCGTCCGCGCCGCCACCGTTCACGACACGTACACCGCGCACCAGGGCGTCGAGCACGATGATCTCAACGTGCTCTGCCTCGGCGCCCGCGTGATCGGCCCCGAGCTCGCCGCCGAGCTCGTGCGCACGTTCGCAGCCGCCAGCTTCAGCGGCGCCGAGCGCCACGTGCGCCGCCTCGGACAGGTCATCGCGCTCGAGCGCGACGGGCTCGATGGACTTCGACTGGATCCCGCATCGCCCGAAACAAGCACAGGAGATCGCCACCCATGAGCACCGTCCCTGCGACGACGCCGATCGGCCACCTGGCCGAGCTCGGCACGAGCGCCTGGCTCGACTCGATCCGCCGCTCGATGCTGACGGGCGGGGACCTCGAGCGGCTCGTCAACGAGGACGGCGTGGTCGGGGTGACGTCGAACCCCTCGATCTTCGAGCAGGCGATCCTCGGCAGCCCCGACTACGACGAGCGGCTCGCCGAGCTGACGCACGACGGTGCCGACGTGGAGGCGATCTACTGGACGCTCGCGATCGAGGACGTGCAGGGCGCCGCCGACGTGCTGCGGCCCGTCTGGGAGCGCACGGAGGGGCTCGACGGCTACGTCTCGCTCGAGGTCGCCCCGGCAGTCGCGCGCGACACCGACGGCACGCTCGCGATGGCGCGCGACCTGTGGGCGCGCGTCGACCGTCCGAACGTGATGATCAAGATCCCCGGCACGCCGGAGGGCGTCCCCGCGATCCGCGCCGCGATCGCCGACGGGATCAACATCAACGTCACGCTGCTGTTCTCGCTCGACGCGTGGGCGTCGATCGCCGAGGCGTGGCTCGCCGGGCTGGAGGAGCGCGCCGCGGCGGGCAAGCCGGTCGACGGCATCGCGTCCGTCGCCTCGTTCTTCGTCTCGCGCGTCGACACGGCCGTCGACAAGCGCCTGAAGGCGCTCGGGCACGAGGAGCTGTGCGGGGCGGCCGCCGTCGCGAACGCTCAGCTCGCCTACGAGCGCTGGCAGGCGCTCGTAGGCGGCGAGCGCTTCGCCGCCATGCGCGCACAGGGCGCGCGCCCGCAGCGCCTCCTCTGGGCCTCGACCGGCACGAAGGACCCCGCGTACTCCGACGTCAAGTACGTCGCCGAGCTCGTCGGGCCGGAGACCGTCAACACGATGCCGCTCGCGACGCTGCTCGCCTACCAGGACCACGGCACCGTGGCCGAGCCGCTGCTCCCGGCGGCCGCCCCGGCGGCGCGCGCGGCGATCGCCGCGGTCGAGGCTGCCGGCGTCTCGCTCGACGAGGTCACCGACGAGCTGCTCGAAGCGGGGATCGTCCAGTTCGCGAACGCGATGGACACGCTGCTCGCCGGCGTCGAGGGGCGCCGCGCCGCCGTCCTCGCGGGCGAGCCGGCGAGCGTCGAGGCGCGCCTGACCGACGAGCAGGCGCGTGCGATCGGCGCGCGCGCCGCTTGGGCGCAGGAGGAGCACGTGCTGCGGCGCGTGTGGTCGAAGGACGACTCCCTGTGGGCCGCCGGCGACGACAAGCCGTCGGAGCGGCTGGGCTGGCTGACGATCGCCGAGCAGTCGCTCGAGCACCTCGACGACGTGCTCGCGTTCGTGCAGGAGGTGCGCGCCGACGGCTTCACCGACTGCGCGCTGCTCGGGATGGGCGGATCGAGCCTCGCGCCGGAGGTGCTCGCGCAGACGTTCCCCACCGCCGACGGCTTCCTGCGCCTGCACGTGCTCGACTCGACGCACCCCGACGCGGTCGCCGGGCTGGAGGCGCGGCTGCCGCTCGACAGAACGCTCTTCCTGGTCTCCTCGAAGTCCGGCGGGACGCTCGAGCCGCGCGCGATGCACGCGCACTTCCACGCGCTCGTGCCAGACGGCCGCCAGTGGGCGGCGGTGACCGATCCGGGCACGCAGCTCGAGGCGCTCGCGCAGGAGCAGGGCTTCCGCCGCGTGTTCCACGGCGCGCCGGACATCGGCGGGCGCTACTCGGCGCTGTCAGCGTTCGGCGTCGTGCCGGCCGCGCTGATCGGCGCCGACGTGCGCGGCCTGCTGGAGCGCGCCGAGGTCGCCGCGCGCGCGGCCGATCCGTCGCTGGCGCCCGGTCACGCGCCGGCGCTGTGGCTCGGCGCCGCGCTCGGAGAGCTGGCGAACGGCGGGCGGGACAAGCTGACGTTCGTCGTCGATCCGCCGCTGGCATCGCTCGGGCTGTGGCTGGAGCAGCTCGTCGCGGAGTCGACCGGCAAGCACGGCAAGGGGATCGTCCCGATCGCCGACGAGCCGCTCGGTGCGCCGGAGGTGTACGGCGGCGACCGCGTCTTCGTCCACCTGCACGCGACGAGCGGTGAGGGCTTCGGGGGTGCCGGAGCCGGCCACGTGGCCGGCGGAGGCGGGACCCCCGACCGGAATCCGGACGTGGCGCGGCAGCTCGACGCGCTCGCCGAGGCCGGCCACCCGGTGATCGCCTTCCCGTTCGCCGAGGCGCTCGACCTCGGCGCGCTGTTCTTCCACTGGGAGCTGGCGGTCGCGGTCGCCGGCGCGGTAATCGGTGTCAATACGTTCGACCAGCCGAACGTGCAGGCGGCGAAGGACCTGACCGTCGCGACGATCGAGGCGTACGTGCGCGACGGGTCGTTCCCGGCAGCCGACGCGGGCGCGGTGAGCGGCGACGAGGCCACGGCGGCGCTGCGCGAGCTGCTCGACGCGCGCGCCGGCGCGCGCGCGTACGTGGCGACGATGGCGTACCTCGCGCCGGATCCCGCGGTCGACGCGGCGCTGACCGCGCTGCGCGTGGCGATCCGCGCGCGGACGCGTGCGGCGACGACCGTCGGCTACGGGCCGCGCTTCCTGCACTCGACCGGGCAGCTGCACAAGGGCGGCCCGCCGGTCGGCGTGTTCGTCCAGCTCGTGGACGTCCCCGGCGGAGCCAGCGTCGAGATCCCCGGCGCCGACTATGACTTCGCGGCGCTCGTGCGCGCGCAGGCGATCGGCGACGGGCAGGCGCTGCGCTCGCGCGAGCTGCCGTTCCTGCGGCTCGAGCTGAACGGCGGGGCGGGTGGGGCGGCATCTGCGATCGCCGCGCTCGCCGCGGCGATCGCGTGAGCACGACGCAGGCATCTGCTCCCACCACCGCGAACCCGTTCGCGCAGGACGTCGACGAGCGGCTGCCGCCGCCGTCGACGCTCGTGCTGTTCGGCGGCACCGGCGACCTCGCCGCCCGCAAGCTGCTGCCGGCCGTCTACGACCTGCTCGCCGACGGCCGCTTGCCGGAGCGCTTCCGCCTGCTCGCGGTGGTGCGCGAGGGGCAGGATGACGCCTCCTTCCGTGCGCACGCGCGCGCGTCGATCGAGGCGCACGCCCGGCGCCCGCTCGACGAGCGGCTGTGGGAGGCGCTCGAGCCGCGCATCGGGGTCGTCGCCGGCACGTACGGCACGCCGGAGCTGTACGAGGCGCTGGCGGAGCGGCTCGACGCCGGCGACCGCGAGGACGGCGAGCCCTCGCAGCGGCTCTTCTACCTCGCCGTCTCCCCCAGCTTCTTCGCCGCGACCGCGCGCGACCTCGCCGCCGCCGGGCTCGGCCGTGGCGCCGACCCGCCGACGCGGCTGCTGATCGAGAAGCCGTTCGGGCACGACCTCGCGAGCGCGCGCGAGCTGAACGCGGCGATCGAGGAGTCGTTCGAGGAGCAGCAGGTCTTCCGCATCGACCACTATCTCGGCAAGGAGACGGTCCAGAACCTGCTGGTGCTGCGCTTCGCGAACGGGATCTTCGAGCCGCTGTGGAACCGCACCGCGATCGACCACGTGCAGATCACCGTCGCCGAGGATCTCGGCATCGGCCACCGCGCTCGCTACTACGACCGCGCCGGGGCGCTGCGCGACGTCATCCAGAATCACGCGCTGCAGCTGCTGTCGCTTGTCGCGATGGAGCCGCCGGCGAGCTTCGACGCGAGCCTCGTGCGCGACGAGAAGGCGAAGGCGCTTCACGCCGTGCGGCCCCTCGACCCGGAAGCAGACGCCGTGCGCGGGCAGTACACGGCCGGCTGGCTCGCCGGCGAGCACGTGCCCGGCTACCGCGAGGAAGAGGGCGTCCCGGACGACTCGCGCACCGACACGTACGCCGCGCTGCGCGTCGAGATCGACAACTGGCGCTGGGCCGGCGTCCCCTTCTACCTGCGCACCGGCAAGCGGCTGCCGCTGCGTATGACCGAGATCGCAATCGCCTTCAAGCCGGCGCCGCACCAGCCGTTCCGCGCACTCGACGGGCCGCCGCCGCCGAACGAGCTCGTGATCTCAGTGCAGCCGAACGAGGGCGCGACGCTGCAGATCGCGGCGAAGATGCCGGGCACCGCGCTGCGCATGCGCCCGGTGCAGATGGACTTCCAGTACGGCACGTCGTTCCTGCGCGAGTCGCCGGAGGCGTACGAGCGGCTGCTGCACGACGCGCTGCTCGGCGACGCGACGCTGTTCACGCGCGCGGACGAGGTCGAGGCCGCGTGGAAGGTCGTCGACCCGGTGCTCGTCGCGTGGGCCGACGACGCGAGCGGCGAGCCCGAGCCGTACGAGGCGGGCAGTGCCGGCCCGGCCGGCGCCGACGCGCTGCTGGCCGCCGACGGCCGCGCCTGGAGGCCGCTGTGAGCACACCGGGCGCGGGGACGAGCGCAGCCGTTGCCCGCGAGCACAGCGAGTGGCACGGCGAGGACGTCAGCGCCGGCGAGGTCGCCGAGCGGCTGCTGGCGCTCAACCGCGAGCACGCGCGCCACGAGCACGGCCATGCAGCGACGCGCACGCTCAACCTGCTCGTCGCGCCCGGCGACGACGTCGCACCTGACACGCTCGCGGCACGGCTCGCGGGCCTCAGCGACCGTCATCCCTCGCGTACGATCGTCGTGCGCGAGGGCGCCGCCGCACGGCTCGACGCGACCGTCGCGATCGACTGCACGATCGGATCGGGCGCGGGCGCCGCAGGCCACTGCCACGACATGGCGCTGCTCGTCGCCGACGCGCAGCGGCTCGCGCACGCCGACTCGCTCGTGCGCCCCCTGCGCGTCGTGGGCCTGCCGACCGTCCTGTGGCTGCCGGGGACGCGCGCGAGCCGCGCGCAGGACCCGCTCGCCGCGCTCGCACACGCGATCGTGCTCGACTCCGCCGCCGCCAGCGGCACGGCGCTGCCGGCCGCGTTCGCGCGCGCTGCCGCGCTCGACGTCCCGCGCGTGCGCGACGTCGCCTGGCTGCGACTCGCGCGCTGGCGCCGCCACGTCGCCGCGCGCTTCGACGACCCCGCCGCGCAGATGCTGCTGACGCACGTCGATCGCGTCGAGCTGCGCTCCTGCGAGACCCAGCAGGCAAGCGCGCTGCTGCTTGCGGGCTGGATCGCCGCGCGCGCCGACTGGACGATCGAGCGCCTCACGCTGGAGCCGGACGGCTGGAGCGGCACCGCGCGCCGCGCCGACGGCGCCGCGGTCGCGATCGTGCTCGGGCCGCCCGCTGAGCCGACCCGCACCGGCATCCACGCTCTGGCGCTGCACGCCGGACCGCATGCGATCGCGCTGCGCGCGCCGGTCGCGGCGCCGAATCCGGCACGCGCATTTGCCGCCGCGCTCGGGATGTTCGACACGTCGACGCCGGGCTACGTGCCCGCACTGGCAACGCTGCTGAACGGGATGGAGGCCGCATGATCGACGTGACCGTGACCGACGACGCGGAGGCGGCGGCGCACACGTGCGCGGAACGGATCGCCGCCGCGCTCGACGCCGCGCGCGCGCAGCGCGGCGTCGCGCACGTCGCACTTGCCGGCGGCCGCACGCCCGCGCGCACCTACGAGCTGCTGCCAGGGCTCGTCGCCGACTGGCGTGACGTGCACCTGTGGTTCGGCGACGAGCGCTGCGTGCCGCTCGACGACCCGGAGAGCAACCACAACCTGCTCGCGCGCACGCTGCTCGCGGGACTCGACGCCGATCCCGACCGTCCGCGCCCGATCGTGCACGCCGTGGCGGCCACGGACGGCGATCCGTCCGTGGCCGCGGCCGGCTACGAGCGGGAGCTGCGCGCGACCATCGCCGCGGATACGGCCGGGGGGCCCGCCTCCGCCGGTCACGTGACCGGCTCCGGCACCCCTCCCCCGGTGCTCGACCTCGCGCTGCTCGGCCTCGGCGAGGACGGCCACACCGCGTCGCTGTTCCCCGACGACCCCGCGCTCGAAGAGCGCGAGCGCCTGTGCATCGCGGTGCGTGGCAGAAAGCCGCCGTTCGAGCGCGTCACGCTCACGCTGCCGCTGCTGCGCGCCACGCGCGCGGTCGTCGTGCTGACAGCCGGCGAAGGCAAGGCGTGGGCCGTCAGCGCGATGCTCGCCGGCCCGAGCCCGCGCGTGCCCGCGAGCCTGCTCGCCGACGGCGCCGCGGTCGAGCTGATCGTCGACCGAGACGCCGCGCCGCAGCAGCGCTGACGTGCCACCCGACGCACCCGACTTCTTACGATCCTGAGAAGTTCAGCCCGAAGGTGGTTTCCCTCGCGGCCGGACGTGACAGACTGAGGGGGATGCCGAGCCAGACGGCAGCGCCGGCGCGCGTGACAGGGGACGTGCTTGACGAGCTCAGGGACACGCGCTCGCGCACCCTCGCGCTCGTCGCGCACCTCGACGATGCCGCGCTCGAGCGCGTGCACTCGCCGCTGATGAGCCCGCTCGTGTGGGACCTCGGCCACATCGCCGCGTTCGAGGACCTGTGGCTCGCGCACCGCGGCGGCGGGCTGCCGCTGCTGCGCCCGGACCTCGCCGAGGTCTACGACGCGTTCGAGACGCCGCGCGCCCAGCGCGGCGACCTCCCCTACCTGCGCCGCGCGGACGCGCTCGCCTATCTCGCGGCCGTCCGCGAACGGACGCTCGAGCTGGCCGCGGGCGAGCGCGCCGCCGATGGCGTGCTGCACGAGCTCGTGCTGCGCCACGAGCAGCAGCACACCGAGACGATGCTGCAGACGATGCAGCTCGCGCACCTCCCGGCGCCGCCCCGCGCCGCCGCGGCCGCGCAGGCGGCTCCAGGCAACGGGGCGGTCGTGGGAGCGACCGGCCTCGAGCTGGTGGAGATCCCCGCCGGCCCCTGCACGATCGGGGCACCCGCCGAGGGCTTCGCGTACGACAACGAGCGCCCGCGCCATGCGCGCGAGCTGCCCGCCTTCCGCATCGGCCGCACGGCCGTCACGAACGGCGCCTTCCAGGCGTTCGTCGAAGGCGGCGGCTACGCGCGGCCCGAGTGGTGGACGCGCGAGGCGTGGGCGTGGAAGGAGCAGTACGACATCGAGCGCCCAGCCGGGTGGACGACCGACGGACGCGAGTGGCGGATGGACCGCCGCGAGCCGCTCGACCCGCACGCACCGGTCGTCCACGTCTCCTGGTTCGAGGCCGACGCCTTCGCCCGCGCGCACCGCGCTCGCCTCCCGACCGAGGCCGAGTGGGAGAAGGCGGCGACCTGGGACCAGGACACGGGGACGGCCCGCCTCCAGCCCTGGGGCGACTCGCCCGACGGCAGCCGGGGCGACGCGATCGCGACGCGCGCGAACGTCGACCAGCGCGCGTTCGGGACCATCGCCGCCGGCGCCCACCCCGACGGCGCCTCGCCCGCCGGCTGCCTCGGCATGGTCGGCGACACCTGGGAGTGGACCACCAGCGGCTTCGACGGCTACCCCGGCTTCGCGGCCTACCCCTACCGCGAGTACTCGCAGGTCTTCTTCGGCGGCGACTACCGCGTGCTGCGCGGCGGCTCGTGGGCGACGCGCAGCCGCGTCGCGACGCCGACGTTCCGCAACTGGGACCACCCGCAGCGCCGGCAGATCTTCGCCGGGCTGCGCATAGCGAAGGACGCGTGAGCCATCCCCATGTCCTCGACCTTCCAGCCGGACATCGTGATCGACGACCACCTCGACGCCGCGCACGAGCGCGGCCTCGCCGAGGACGTGCTCGACGGCCTGACGCGGCCGTTCAAGGAGCTGCCGCCGAAGCACTTCTACGACGCGCGCGGCTGCGAGCTGTTCGACCGCATCACCGAGCTGCCGGAGTACTACCCGACACGGGCGGAGCGCTCGATCCTCCAGGCGCAGGCGCAGGCGATCGTCGCCGCGACGGGCGCCGCCGAGCTCGTCGAGCTCGGCTCCGGAACGGCCGCGAAGACGCGCGTGCTGCTCGACGCGATGGCGGCCGCCGGGCAGCTGCGCCGCTACGTCCCGTTCGACGTCGCGGAGTCGGTCGTGCGCGCGAGCGCCGAGGCGCTCGTCGAGGAGTACCCGGGGCTGCGCGTGCACGGCGTGATCGGCGACTTCGAGCGCCATCTCGACCGCATCCCGCCGCCGACGCTCGGCGAGCCGCGGATCGTCGCGCTGCTGGGCGGCACGATCGGCAACTTCCCCCCCGGCAGCCGTCGCCGCCTGCTGCGCGACATCGCCGCGCTGCTCGGGCCCGACGACCGCCTGCTGCTCGGCACCGACCTCGTCAAGGACCCGGCGGTGCTGGAGGCCGCCTACGACGACAGCGCCGGCGTCACTGCGGAGTTCAACCGCAACGTGCTGCACGTGCTCAACCGCGAGCTGGACGCCGACTTCCCGCTCGACGCCTTCGAGCACGTCGCCTTCTTCGACCGCCGCAACGAGTGGATCGAGATGCGGTTGCGCGCGAGCCGCGCGTCCTCGGTGCGCGTCGGCGCGCTGGACCTCGACGTCGAACTGGCCCTCGGCGAGGAGATCCGCACCGAGATCAGCGCGAAGTTCACGCGCGCCCGGCTCGCCGGCGACTACGCCGCCGCCGGCCTCGAGCTGGCCGGCTGGCACACCGACCCGCAGCAGCGCTTCGCGCTCTCGCTGGCAGCGCCGGCCGCCTGAGCCGTCCGCGTGCTGGGACGGCGACGCGCACCGACTCGGGCTGCGAGCCAGAGCGAGCCCGCCAGCCACGTGAGCGACCGGCTGAGGGCGCCCGGATCGTGGATGCTGGGCGCGAGGCGGTGTCGAGAGCAGGCTGGGCGCCTGTGAACGACGCCGCCTCGCGATCCAGCGCCGCGAGCCGGGTTCCTCAGGCGGTCCGCTCGATGAGCATTGCCATTCCCATTCCGCCGGCGACGCACATCGTCTCCAGCCCGATCGCCTTGTCGAGCGTCTGGAGGTCGTTGAGCAGCGTCGTCATGATGCGGGCGCCGGTCATCCCGAACGGATGGCCGAGCGCGATCGCGCCGCCGAACGGGTTGAGCTGCTCGTCGTCGATGCCCCACTCGCGCTGACACGGCACGACCTGCGCGGCGAACGCCTCGTTCAGCTCTACGACGTCGACGTCCCCCATCGTCATGTCGGCCTGCGCGAGCACGTTGCGCACGGCGGGGATCGGGCCGACGCCCATGTACTCCGGCTCGAGCGCCCCGACGGCGGAGGCGATGATGCGCGCCTTCGGCGTGAGGCCGAGCTGCCTCGCCTTGTCCGCGGACATCACGAGCACGGCGGCGGCGCCGTCGTTGAGCGGGCAGGCGTTGCCCGCCGTGACGGTGCCGTCGGGCTTGAACGCCGGCTTGAGCTGCGACAGCTTCTCGATGTTCGTCCCGGGGCGCGGGCCGTCGTCCTTCGCCACGACCGTCTCCGGCACGACGACCTCGTTGCCCTGGTCGTCGACCACGGCGTGCTCGGGGACCGTCACCGGGACGATCTCCGCGTCGAAGTGGCCGGACGCCTGCGCCTCGACGGCGCGGTTCTGGGAGATGACCGCCCAGCGGTCCTGCTCCTCGCGCGAGACGCCCTCGCGCTCGGCGACGTTCTCGGCCGTCAGGCCCATCGGGATGTAGACGTTGACGAGCGAGCCCGGCGAGCCGTCGAGCTGCGGGTGGAACGGCATCGGCGCTCCGCCGCCGAGGCGCGAGACGGCCTCGACGCCGGCCGCGACGTACGTGTCGCCCTCGCCCGCCTTGATCGCGTGGAAGGCCATGCGGATCGTCTGCAGCGAGGAGGCGCAGAAGCGGTTGACGGTGGTGCCGGGAACCGAGATCGGCAGGCCGGCGAGGATCGAGGCGTTGCGCGCGACGTTGTAGCCCTGCTCGCCCTCTCCGGCGGCGGCGCCCATCATCACGTCCACGATCGAGGCAGGGTCGACCTGCGGGTTGCGCTCCAGCAGCGCCCGCAGGGGAATGGCGGCGAGGTCGTCGGCGCGCACGTCCTTCAGCGAGCCCTTCACGGCACGGCCGATCGGCGTCCGCACCGCGTCGACGATGACGGCATCAGACATGAGGGTGGTTCCTTTCGGTGAGGTGCCCGGCGGTCGCACTCCACGGGCCTGCGTTCTCCCCGGCGGTCGCACTCCACGGGGGCCTGCCGTGGAGGATAGGACGAACGGCGGCGTTCACACGCTGGTTGCACCGCTGCCACATTCTGACTAGCCTTGGTCAGATCATGTGTGCCCAGGTGAACGTCTACGACGCCAAGACCCATCTCTCCCGCCTGCTCGAACGCGTGGAGCAGGGAGAGCAGATCGTGATCGCCCGCAACGGCAAGCCGATCGCCGACCTCGTCGCTCATACGCCGAAGCCCAGCCGCGCGTCGTTCTACGGAGCCTGGAAGGGTCAGGTCGACATGTCGCGCTTCGACGAGGCGGACGAGGAGATCGCCCACGAGTTCGGCATGATCGATTGAAGCTGCTGCTCGACAGCCACGTGCTGGTCTGGTTCGCAGCCGCCGACCCTACGCTCGCGTCAGAGGCGAAGCGCGCGATCCTCGATGACGCGAACGCCGCGATGGTGAGCGTCGCCAGCGTATGGGAGCTTGAGCTGAAGCGCGCGAAGGGGACGCTCCGGGTCCCGCAGGATGCCGGCGCTCGGCTCAATCCCGCCGGATTCGAGCTGCTGGACGTCACGCTCCCGCACGTCGTCCGTGCCGCCGAGCTTCCGCCCCATCACCGCGACCCGTTCGACCGCCTGCTCATCGCGCAGGCGCAGACCGAGCAGCTGACGCTCGTGACCGCCGACGTCGCGCTCGAACGCTACGACGTGCCGATCATGCGCGCGCGAGCCTGAGTCCCGCCGCGCGCTACAGCCCCAGCCCGCGCACGCCGTCCTCGTCCCACCCGAGGTGGTGGGCGAGCTCGTGGCGGACGGTGCGGACGACCTGTGCGCGCAGCAGGTCGAGGTCGTGCCCGAAGTCGCGCACGAGCGTGTCCTGGAAGACGACGATCCGCGCGAAGCCGTCGTGGGCGATCGTCGGGCCGTGGTAGAGGCCGTAGGCGTGGTGCTTGCGCCCCTGGCCTTCGACGACGACCGCGACGTGCTCGAGCGCGCGGTGGAATTCGAGCGGCAGCTCGTCGAGCGCCGAGCGCACGAGCGCCTTGAAGTCCTCCTCGTTCCACGGGTCGATCCCGGGGTCGTCGTCATCGTCGTCGTCGAGCTCGTCATCGCCTTCGCCGGAGATCCCCTCGCGCGCGAGCTGCTCGCTGCGCTCCACGAGCGCCTCGAACTCCCGCTCCGAGCGCGGGTTGCGCCAATCGGCGAGGCGGCCCGTCACGAGCGCGAGCGCGAACGTGATCACGAGCGCGCCCGCGAGTGCGAGCGCGATCCCCTGCAGGAAGCGCAGCGGATAGGTCGTCGCGAGCCCTTCGAGCGCCGTGATCGCGAGGATCCCGAGCGTGAAGGCAGCGAGCGCCGACCAGGCGACCTGGGCGCCGGTCGGGAGTCTGGACCACATGGGTCGAGGGTAGTGGCTTCGGAGCCGTCGCGTGCAGGAGCACGGCGGCCTGATGCAGTGGGTCCTCAGCGCAGCGTGCGTGCGATCACGAGGCGCTGGATCTCGTTCGTGCCCTCGTAGATCTGCGTGATCTTCGCGTCGCGCATCATGCGCTCGACCGGGTACTCGCTCACGTAGCCGTAGCCGCCGAGCACCTGCACCGCCTCGACGGTCACGCGCATCGCGTTGTCGGAGTTGAAGAGCTTCGCCATCGCCGAGTACTTGCCGCGGTCGGCGTCGCCGCGATCTGCCTTCGCGGCCGCCTGGTAGAGCAGCTCGCGGCCGGCCGCGCACTGCGTCTCCATGTCTGCCAGCTTGAACTGGATCGCCTGGAAGGCGTTGATCGGCTGGCCGAACTGCCGCCGCTCGCGCGCGTAGGCGGCGGCGTAGTCGGTCGCGCCCTGGGCGATCCCGAGCGCCTGTGCGCCGATGCCGAGCCGCGACCAGTCGAGCGTCCCGAGCGCGACGTGCATGCCCTTGTCGACCTCGCCGATCAGGTTCGCGCCGGGGATCCGCACGTCGTCGAAGATCGGCTGGCCGGTCGGCGAGCCCTTGATGCCGAGCTTCTTCTCGAGCTTGCCGACGCTGAAGCCGGGCCGGTCTCTCTCGACGACGAACGCGCTGATGCCGCGCGAGTGGCCGGCCTTCGGGTCGGTGACGGCGAAGACGACGTAGAAGTCGGCGATGCCGAGGTTCGTGATCCAGTTCTTCGTGCCGCTGACGATCCAGTCGTCGCCGTCGCGCACCGCACGCACTCTCATGCCGCCGGGGTCGGAGCCGGCGTCCGGCTCGGACAGCGCGAACGCCGGCGACCACTCGCCGGTCGCGCACTTCGGCAGGAAGCGGGCCTTCAGCTCGTCGCTGCCGAAGAGTCTGATCGGGAGCGTGCCGAGATCCTGCACGGCGAGCATCAGGGCGCTCGACGCGCACGCCTTCGCGACCTCCTCGATCGCGATGCAGAGCATCAGCGCGCCCGTGCCCGTGCCCCCGTGTTCCTCCTCGAACGGCAGGCCGAAGAGGTCATGCTCGGCGAACAGCGTGCGGAGATCCCACGGGTACTCCGCCTGCTCGTCGATCTCCGCTGCGCGCGGCGCCACGCGCTCGCGCACCATCTGGCGGATCGTGTCGCGGAACGCGAGCTGGTCGTCGGTCAGGGCATAGGAATCGGCGAGCGCGGACATGCGCCCGATGCTAACGGCGGCCCCGCGCCGCGCACGCCGGTTCGGCCGGAGACGGCCAGCGGAGCTAGAAGCCCGTGGGATGACGCACGACGTAGCCGCTCGACGAGCGCATGTCGGACTGCCAGCGCGACGGGCTCGCGCCGCTCGTGTCGAAGCGCAGGCCGGCGACGGTCATGAAGGCGTGGCCGGCGTTCGCGTAGATCGTGATCCAGCGGCCGTTGCCGCGCGAGCCCCACGACTCGAAGCTCGTCGAGTCGAGCTGCGTGTCGATCAGCGCGCCGCCGTGGAGCGCGTAGCTCACCGAGCCGGAGCAGTCGTAGCCGGAGTCGCTCCACGTGCCGTGCCCGCCGCCGTAGACGTAGGGCTTCGTGGCGATGCGGTTGCCGGCGGCGATCACGTCTTTGATCGCCTGCGGCGCGTCGGACGGCGCGACCGCCGTGCCGTCGGCGCGCAGGCTCGCGTGGCCGACCGGAGCGTCGGCGCGCGCGCCCGTGTTGCCGGCGCTGTCGCCGAGGTTGCGCAGCGCCTGCACGGTCGAGGATCCGATGACCCCATCGGCCGTGAGGCCGTGGGCATGCTGGAAGCGCTTGACGTTCTGCAGCGTCTCGGGGCCGAAGACGCCGGCGATCGGCGTCGCGTAGCCGGCGCGCGTGAGGTAGTCCTGCAGCACGCGCACGTCCTGCCCGCGCATGCCCTTTCTCAGCGTGCGATCGCCCAGGTGCCGCGCGCTCCCGCCGGCGCTCTGCTCCGTCCGCTGCTTCGCGGCGGCGCGCCGCGCGCCGACGGTGCGCAGCGCCTGCGCGGTGCCGGCGCCGACGACGCCGTCGGCCGTCATGTGATGCGCGCGCTGGAAGCGCCGCACGTTGCGCAGCGTCTGCGGGCCGAAGACGCCGGCGATCGGCGTCGCGAAGCCGGCGCGCGTGAGGAAGTCCTGGAGGACACGGACGTCGTGGCCGCGATCGCCCTCGTGGAGCGATCGATCGCCGAGGTGCTGGGAGGCGAGCGCCGTGGACGGCGCAAGCGCCGCTGCGGTCGCGGCGAGGCAGATGACGAGACGCGGGCGCCGGAAAGCCGACGCGAGGCTGGACGACACGGGAGCAAACCCCTTCTCTTTCGGGCGCCTGCGGGGTTAGCTGACGGGCTCGCGCAGAAAGAGCAGCGCTACGTCGCAACGTGCGACGATTCGCCCCTGAGTCCCATGTGACCGGACTCCTTGGTTCCCCCGCTCCCCGGCTTTTGCAGTGCCGGGGACTCGGCTGGGTACAAGCGAAGGCCGGCAGCCTAGCGACTTCGGCGGAGGAATGTCGCGTTCCGCGGCGAATGGCGCGCCGCCGCGCCGCGCGTCGGACGCATTCCGCGGCCCTCTGGACGGGCCGGTAAGGTCGCCACGATGCCCGTTCCCGGCGACGATCTCGCCCGTCTCGACCGCGCGACCGCTGCGCTCGAAGCGCCGTTCGCGGTCGTCGACGTCGGCGCCTTCCGCGCCAACGCCCGCGACATGCTGCGGCGCGCCGCCGGACGGCCGATCCGCCTCGCGAGCAAGTCGATCCGCTGCCGCGCGCTGCTCGAGCGCACGCTCGCGTCCGACGCCGGCTTCCGCGGCACGCTCGCGTACACGCTCCCGGAGGCGCTGTGGCTCGCCGACAACGGCCTGCGGGACCTGGTCGTCGCCTACCCCACGGCGGACCGCGCCGCGCTGCGCGCGCTCGCCGCACGCGAGGACGACGCCGGCATCGCGGTGATGGTCGACGACGTCGCCCAACTCGACCTGATCGAGACCGCGATCACGGGGGCGACGAGCGATCCCGCCCGCCCGCTGCGCGTCTGCATCGACGCGGACGCGAGCTGGCGGCCGCTCGGCGGGCGCGTGCACATCGGCGTCAAGCGCTCGCCGCTGCACGCACCGGAGCAGGTCGCCGTGCTCGCGCGCGAGATCGTCGCGCGGCCGGCGCTGCGGCTCGTCGGGCTGATGGCGTACGAGGCGCAGATCGCCGGGCTCGGCGACCGCCCGCCCGGCAAGCCGCTGCTCGGGCTCGCGCTGCGCGCGGTCCAGCGCGCCTCGGCGCGCGAGCTGGCCACACGGCGTGCCGCGATCGTGGCGGCAGTCGAGGCGATCGCGCCGCTCGACTTCGTGAACGGCGGCGGCACGGGCAGCCTCGAGCTGACGGCCGCGGAGCCGGCGGTGACGGAGATCGCCGCCGGCTCGGGCCTCTACGGGCCGACGCTGTTCGACGCCTACTCGCGCTTCAGACCGCTGCCGGCGGCGCTGTTCGCGCTGCCGGTCGTGCGGCGACCGGGCCGCGGCGTCGTGACGGCGCTCGGCGGCGGCTACCTCGCCTCGGGCGCGGGCGACGCGGCGCGCCTGCCGCGCCCCGTGCTCCCCGCCGGCCTGCGACTCGACGGCCGCGAGGGCGCCGGCGAGGTGCAGACTCCCCTGCTCGGCGCCGCCGCCGACCGCATGCGGATCGGCGACCGCGTGTGGCTGCGCCACGCGAAGGCCGGCGAGCTGTGCGAGCGCTTCGCCGAGCTGCACCTCGTCGAGGGCGACCGCGTCGTCGAGACGGTGCCGACGTATCGCGGCGAGGGGCGATGCTTCCTGTGAGTCAGATCGCCCGCAGAACAGGCGATCCTGACCAGAACTCTAATCCTCGACTCGAACGTTAGTGTTGGCCGGATCAGGCGCTCCGACCGGGCCGAGCACGCGTTCGGCGTGCGCGTTGAGGAAGCGCCCGCTCGGATCGAGCCGTGCGCGCACCTGCTGGAAGGCGTCCCACCGCGGATAGCGCCCGCGCAGCGTCTCGGCGGTCTGGAAGTGCCGCTTGCCCCAGTGCGGGCGGCCGCCGTACTCGTCCATCACCGCCTCGACGGCGCGGAAGTACGGCTCCCACGCCATCCCCTCGAACATGTGGACGGCGACGTAGCCGGTAGGGCGCTCGTGCGCGGGGCTCAGCAGCGCGTCGTCGGGCGCGACGAGCCGCACCTCGATCGGGAACGGGACGTGGAAGCCCCGTTCGGGGATCAGCGCCATCACCCGCCGCACGACCTCCGCCGTGTGCTCGCGGGGCAGCGCGTACTCCATCTCCGTGAAGCGGACGAGCCGCGGCGAGGCGAAGATGCGGTCGCTGCGGTCGACGCGCGTCGAGGAGCCGGCGAGTCGCGTGACGGTGCGGTTGAGCTGCGGGATCCAGCGCGGAAACGCGCGGCCCGCGAGGCAGAACGCGTGGAAGGCGCGGTTCGTCAGCAGAATGTCCTGCGCGTACGCGCGAGCGCGCGAGCGCGGGCGCGGCGGCTCCTCGACGCGGTTGTTCGTGCGCGTCAGCGCGGTGTCGCAGTGCGGGAAGACGAACAGCTCGAAGTGGTCGTTCTCCTCCCCCAGGTCCTCCAGGCGGTCGAGCGTCGCGCCGAGCGGCGCGGGCGCGTCGACGCCGCGCAGGGTGAACGCCGGCACCGCCCGCAGCGTCACGGCGGCGATCACGCCGAGGCTGCCGACGCCGACGCGCGCGGCCAGGTACGTCGTCGGGTCCTCGTCGCGGGCGGAGCACGTGAGCGTCGAGCCGTCGGCGAGCACCAGCTCGATCGCCTCGACCTGCGCCGACAGGTTGCGCAGGCGCGCGCCGGAGCCGTGCGTCGCGGTCGAGATCGCGCCGGCGATCGTCTGCACGTCGATGTCGCCGAGGTTCTCGAACGCGAGCCCGTGCGACGCGAGCGCCGCGCTGAGCGCGTGGATCGTGATGCCGCCCTCGACCCGGACCGATCCGCTCGCGCGGTCGACGTCGCGCACCCGATCCATCCGGGCGAGGCTCAGCAGGCGCCCGTCGGTGCAGGCGACGTCGGTGAACGAGTGGCCGCTGCCGACGACGCGCACGCGCTCCCCCGCAGCCGCCGCCCGCCCGAGCGCCGCCGCGATCTGCTCGACGCTCCCCGGCTGCTCGATCGCGGCCGGCGAGCAGCCCTCGTCACCGGCCCAGTTGCGCCACATGGCGCCAGCCTACGCCCGCCGGCCGGCCGGCGGCGCGGTTGTCGAGCGCCGCCCCGCGGGGCGACCGGCAGGCCGGAATCCGGGCAGTTCGAACGCGACGCGCGCGCCGCCCGCCGGCGACTCGCCCGCGACGATGCGGCCGCCGTGCGCCTCGACGATCGCGCGCGCGATCGCGAGCCCGAGGCCCGCACCGCCCTTGCCGCGGGTGCGCGAGCTGTCGAGGCGGTGGAAGCGGTCGAACACGCGGTCGCGCTGGGCGGGCGGTATCCCCGGCCCGTCGTCCTCGACGGCGATCTCGACCCAGCCGCGCGGATGCAGGTTGACCGTCAGCCGCACCAGCCCGTGCGGCGCGGTGTGCTCGACCGCGTTGCGAGCGAGGT
>Ga0210410_10000151_pt1 | contig 103160 bp, 98 predicted proteins | sample IncBWC4MmetaG_FD_161058 | JGI IMG/M metagenome (GOLD analysis project Ga0210410, IMG submission 161058) | Forest soil microbial communities from Barre Woods Harvard Forest LTER site, Petersham, Massachusetts, United States - Inc-BW-C-4-M | ecosystem: Environmental > Terrestrial > Soil >...
TCCATGCCGATATACTTTTTGCTATCCATTGAGGGCGTTCCTTTCTGTAGGGGATTCGAGCCGAACACTCAAAACCCTACTCCAAAAGGGGCGCCCTTTTATATTGCGTCCGCTTCTCGGAATGTGGCCCGCCAACGCAAAATTCACAATGCTAACATTGCGGCCCCAGAAGGGGCCGCGATAAACTCGGCGAGGAATCTTTCTCTCCGCCTGACTCGAGGAACAATTATGCCCACCCCGCGAATCAACGGCGTCGTTGAAACTTGCCTCTACTCGGACGATCTTCCCCGCACAGTTCGCTTCTACCAGGAGCAACTCGGATTGCGGCTGCTCGAATCCGGTGAGCGGCTCTGCGCGTTTCGTGTGGCCGATAAGCAAGTGCTGCTCATATTCCGGAGCGGCGGGACCATGGACCCGATCCCTACGCCCGGCGGCATGATTCCGCCGCACGGCGCGGCGGGCCAACTGCACTTCGCGTTCGCCGTCTCGAAGGAGGATTTCGCCGCGTGGGAAAAGCATCTTCTCTCCCACGGCATCACGATTGAAAGCAGAGTGAGCTGGCCGAAAGGTGGCCGGAGCATTTATTTCCGCGATCCTGACAATCACTTGGTGGAATTGGCGACGCCGGGAATTTGGGAAGTGTACTGAAGATTTTAGGTAGCACAGGTTTCAGCCTGTGTGCTGTTCAACGCGAGCGAAAATCAAAACCACGCAGGCTGAAGCCTGTGCTACTCAATCCCGCGCTCCGGTCAGACGCGCAGGTGCGTACTCTTCTGCCGTGCCCCGCGGTAGTACAAAATGAGACCCACTGCGAGCGTCCCTATAACCCCGCCAGCTACCTTGACTTCAAAAAGCACTTTGTTGGCTTCCTCTCCCGGCGGTATCAGCGAAAAGACGATACCGGCAACCACTGCCAGCAATCCAAGAATTCCGCAGATAGATACCCCAAGCTTCCTTCCTGGAATAAGAACTGCCGCTTTGTTTTTTTCGCGGTCCTCGCGCCAGGCGAGTTTGATTATGGCCGCATACATGTAAATAAATGGAATAAAGTAAAGCACGATTGCTGCGTCGACAAGCACTTCATAGGCGGTTCTTTCCGTAGCCTTGAATTGACTCAGAACCAAGACAGCCGCCGAAAGTCCCGCCTGAACCAGTATGGATAGATGTGGGGTCTTCCACTTAGGGTGAATCTCTCCGAACCATGCCGGCAAATACCTGTCGATGCCTACGACAAACGGCACGCGTGAGATTCCAGCTACAGTACTGCCAACTCCTCCGGCGTTCCCCACTGTTACGAGCAGCGCAGCAATTACACCCACCACCCCCATCCGCAACACAGTCGATCCCGTCGTGATCGCCTGGAAGACTCCGCTCTTGGGGTCCACGGTGTCTGCTGGAATCATTGCAAGGATGGCCACAGTTCCAGCGATATAGATGACTGCAATAAGCCCTCCAGAGGCGAAGATCGCCTTTGGGAGGATGCGATGCGGGTCTCGGACTTCCTCGCTGAGCGCTGAAACCAGTTCGAGTCCTGTGAACGCAAATGCGATTTGCGACCAAAAGTTCACCGTGTCCCAGTTCCAGTGCGGGAGCATCGCGGCCACTGTGAAATGCGTCACCGAGCCTTGCCGCGACCAGAGCACCAGCGCAACGCCTACGATCATCACCAATGGGACGTATGTGCCCACGCCGCCCGCGTTCTGCAGCCACTTGCCAATGTGCAGCCCGATGATATTTAACCAGACCGCGACCACAAGCAACGCAAACGATCCAACCAGGAGAAATGTACGGCTCTGCGCGAGCCATGCGGTTCCGGCGCCGCCAACGTAGGCCATCATTGCAGCGCTTGCCAAAAGTAGTCCCGGAAAATAAAAGATCGTGTACGTCCAGTACGTCCACCCAGCGACGAAACCATGAAAATCTCCGAACGCCATTTTCGTCCAAACGTACAGGCCGCCCTCCTCAGGGAAACGCGTCGAAAGTTCGACGACCACGAACGCCGTCGGGACAAAAAATAAGATGGCGGCAAGAATCCACAGGCTGATCGAGGATTGCCCGTTACGCGCCGCGGCGGCAATCCAGCGCGGTCCCAGCACTGTGGCGATGCAAAACAGCAGCACATCCCAGAAGCCCATCACGCGGCGAAGCTGTTGCTTCACATCGGAGGGAGCTTGTGTCGTCTGGCTCAAGCTGTCACGTCCAGCGCGGGAATTAATTCGTCCTGCCGACGGAAATTGCGAAGGAAGGGCTCGGGTGCGGCCTCGAAGCCGGCCCAGGGGCCGAAGTAGGCGACGCGGCCCTCGTGGAGAAAAACAACAGTGTCAGCCAGCTTCTTTGCCAGGTGCGTATCATGGGTGACGACTACTGACGTCTTGTGGAACTTTTCTTTGAGCCGCAGAATTAGGTTGCCCGTGTGAGCGGCCATGAGCGGGTCGACCATGGTGGTAGGTTCGTCGTACAGAATTGCTTCGGGGTCTTGCGCCAGCGCGCGCGCGATGGCCACGGCTCGTTTCATACCGGTGCTGAGTTCCGAAGGGACTTTATCGAGCGCGTGGGTGACCTCCAGCATTTCGGCCAGCTCCGCGACGCGCGCGTCTTTCTGCTCTTCCGTCAGGTCCGCGCGTTTTTCGAGCGGGAAGGCAATATTTTCCGCAACGGTAAGTGAATCGAACAATGCTCCTGACTGGAAGACCATGGTCACGCGGCGACGGATCTCCACAAGTTGCTCTTCGGTCCAATCTGTGATGTCTTCGCCCGCGACCAGCACGCGGCCGGAATCGGGGCGCAGAAATCCCAGGATGTGCTTCAACGTGACCGACTTTCCCACGCCGCTGCGCCCCATGATGACGCAGGTCTCCCCTTGGTCCACGTAAAAACTGACGTCGTCGAGGACAACGTGGTCACCGAAAGCCTTAGTGACGTTGACGAACTCGATGTAGTGTTCGCTCACGAATTGCCCTGGCTCGTATTGTTGATGAGCTTGAATGCAGAATCAAACCAATTCCGCTGCCTGTGCACCCAAAGTGCGATAGGTAGATTATTTCACAGTACTCTCAGCACTACCAATCTGCTAAACAGAGTGGAAATCTACTAACTTATTGAAAATAAGGATGTTGGCTGTGTGTGTGTCGAAGTTCGGGGGCAGGGTGTCCCCATATGTTCACTTGACACGAGCCACCCGTCTGCTATATTAGCACTCGACCGAGAGGAGTGCTAACGATCCAGTTTGCTCTCCCCCGTCAAGATTCCCGATTCCGGGTGCGGGCTCTAGTGGGAGCCCGCGCTCAACAAAATCGAACGGAGGCAAGAAACGATGTCAGTTCAAGTGACTCCGCTGCATGATCGCGTGCTGATCAAGCGGATTGAGGAAAAAGAAACAGTCAAGGGCGGAATCATCATCCCCGACACGGCGAAAGAAAAGCCGCAAGAGGGCGAAGTGATTGCCGTTGGCGCAGGCAAAATCGAGAAGGGCGAACGCATTCCCCTCGACGTAAAAGCTGGCGACCGGGTTCTATTCGGCAAATACAGCGGCACCGAAATCAAAGTTGACGACGAAGATTACCTGATTCTTCGCGAAGACGAAATCCTAGCCAAGCTTTCCGGCGCAGCCAAGGCTGCTGGCGGCAAGAGGTAACTTTTCCTTTACCCTGAGCGTTCTGAGCGATGGGCCCACCCCTCGCACAAACCGTTCCGGGCGAAAGGCCGCAATTTTTTAAAATCTAGCTGAAAATTCTGAGGAGGAGAAAGACTCATGGCAAAGCAAATTGTGACTGGTGAGAATTCCCGCCAGTCGATTCTCCGCGGCGTCAACGCTCTAGCCGACGCCGTGAAGATCACGCTGGGACCAAAGGGCCGGAACGCGGTAATCGAAAAGAAGTTCGGCGCGCCGATCATCACCAAGGACGGCGTGACCGTAGCGAAGGAAATCGAGCTGCAGGACCCGCTCGAAAACATGGGCGCACAGATGGTGCGTGAAGTTGCTTCGAAGACCTCCGACGTCGCAGGTGACGGCACCACGACGGCGACCGTGCTGGCTCAGGCCATCTTCCGCGAAGGCGTGAAGACGGTGGCGGCCGGCGCAAGCCCGACCGCGCTCAAGCGCGGCATCGAGCGTGCCGTGGAAGTCGCGGTCGAGGAAATCAAGAAGCTGCACCGCGACGTCAAGGGCGACATGATCGCGCAAGTCGGCACGATCTCCGCCAACAACGACAAACAGATCGGCAGCATCATCGCCGAAGCCATGAAGAAAGTGGGCAAGGACGGCGTCATCACCGTCGAGGAATCGCGGACCATGGAGACCACGCTCGAGGTGGTCGAAGGGATGCAGTTTGACCGCGGCTACCTCTCCCCCTACTTCGTCACCGATCCGGAGCGCATGGAGTGCGTCCTCGAAGACGTGCGCATCTTGATCCACGAAAAGAAAATCAGCTCGATGAAGGACTTGCTTCCCCTTCTCGAACAGATTGCCAAGCTGGGCAAGCCGCTGTTGATCATCGCTGAGGACGTCGAGGGCGAAGCCCTGGCGACCCTGGTGGTGAACAAGCTGCGTGGCACGCTGCAGTGCGCCGCCGTAAAGGCCCCTGGCTTCGGCGACCGCCGCAAGGCCATGCTCGAAGACATCGCCACACTGACCGGCGGAAAAGCCGTCACCGAGGATCTCGGCATCAAGCTCGAGAACGTGAAGATGGAAGACCTCGGCAAAGCCAAGAAAATCACGATTGACAAGGACAACACCACGATCATCGAAGGCGGAGGCAAGTCCAGCGAAATCGAAGGACGCGTCCGGCAGATCCGCGCGCAGGTCGAGGAAACCACCTCGGACTACGACAAGGAAAAGCTGCAGGAGCGCCTTGCGAAACTGGTCGGCGGCGTAGCGGTGATCAAGGTGGGCGCGGCAACCGAAACCGAGCTGAAGGAAAAGAAAGCTCGCGTCGAGGACGCCATGCACGCCACACGCGCGGCAGTCGAGGAAGGCATCGTTCCCGGCGGCGGCGTGGCCCTGATTCGCTGCATCGCAGTGCTCGACAAGCTCAAGCTGAATGACGAAGAGGCCATCGGCGTGAACATCGTCAAGCGCGCGCTCGAGGAACCAATGCGGCAGATTGCCCTGAACGCGGGCGAAGAAGGAGCCGTAATCGTAGGCCGCGTCCGTGAAAGCAAGGACGACAACTTCGGCTTCAACGCGGAGACCGGAGAGTTCGGCGACATGGTCAAGGCGGGCGTAATCGACCCAGCCAAGGTCACGCGCCTCGCGCTCCAGAACGCCGCATCGATTGCCGGCCTGATGCTCACCACCGAAGCTCTGGTGGCCGACATTCGGGAAGACAACAAGCAAGCCGCAGCAGGCGCAGGTGGACACGGCGGTGGTCCAGGCGGCGGCATGGGCGGGATGTACTAAGCCTCGCTCATCCTGCACTCTCCGCTTAGGCGGGTGTGTAAGATCGCTTCAAGGGCGTCCCGACACCGTCGGGGCGCCCTTATTTTTCGGGCATCTCGATGAACGCAGGGAATCCGTCCGGATGATTTTGCAAGCTATCCTTCAATTCGCAAAAATAGTAAAATGGAAGTATGAAGTTCCTCTACAACCCGCGAAAAGCAGCCCAAGCTGCGGCTTACTTGGTGCGTCTCGGCGGCAGCCAAATGGATGTGTACACGCTGATCAAGATTCTATATCTGTCTGACAGGAAAGCCCTGTCGGAACGGGGACGCCCAATTACCGGGGACGCCATGGTTTCCATGCCTTACGGTCCAGTCTTGAGCCGAATCTACGACGACAGTAAGTCACCTGAGGCGATTCAAAGTGAGTTTTGGCGCGAATGTTTTGTGGCCCGGGAAAACAATGTGGTCTGCCTGAGGCAGCCAGACCCGCCCACAGACGAGTTAAGCCAATACGAACGTGACCTGCTGAAAGACACTCTTGAAACTTACGGTCGCTACGATTTTAGCCAGCTTCGGCGGATTGTCGATCGACTACCTGAATACAGAGACCCGCAGGGTTCCTCCCTTCCAATTGACCCGGTTACAATCCTACGGGAAGAGGGTTGGTCGGACGAGGAAATTGAAGAGGCTCGAATGAGCGCCAGAGAAGAGCTCATTCTGGGCACACTGGAGGAGCAGCCCCTCAAAGTCCGCACATGAAACCGGGAGATACTTTTATTCTCCCCGATGCATTCGGAACTCACCTGAACACAGTATTGGCTGTCCTGGAAGACGGTTCCATAGTTCACTGTCACTTTACGACCCGCCTGCGGCGCTCCGACACAACTTGCATTGTAAGACCAGGCGAGCATTCCTTTTTCAAATGGGAGTCGTGCGTGCGATACGATCAAACGCAGATTTGCCGCGCGGGCGCGCAGTTGGAGGCACTCGAAAGACTGATCGAAAAAAGGTTCGAACCGCTCAAAGACGAATTATTGGCGAGGGTAAAGCAAGGCGCTCTCGATTCCCCTCAGACCCCTGACAAAGTAAAACTGGCTCTGAAATAGCGTCTCGCTCTCCAGAACGCCGCTTCGATTGCCGGCCTGATGCTTACCACCGAAGCCTTGGTGGCCGACATCCGGGAAGACAACAAGCAGGCCGCTGCAGGCGCAGGTGGACACGGCGGTGGTCCAGGCGGCGGCATGGGCGGGATTTACTAAACATTTGCAACCGCCACATCGCGGCAATAACTCGAAGAGCCCTCCGCCTCAGCGGAGGGCTCTTTTCTTTGAATGCAAACTACGAAACCCATGCTACCGTGCGCTAATTGTCGCACGGGACGAGCACACCGCCTTTGAAACAAGATTGGGGTGCGGCCTTTGCTTTGTTCTCTTCGAGGTCATACATTAGGCCGCAGGTTGTAACATCGGCGACTATCAAGAGCGAATCCCGTGTGCTTTCTGGCCCAACATAGAGGGCTATGGCGCCGTGGCCCTCGGGCGAGCCCCCAGTGCGTGTATCAGACGCCTTCCCCTCCATTTGGAGAAAGTAGAGCCCAGTTGGCACGACGTCAAATTGGAATGACCCATCCTCGCCAGTGGTGGTCATAGCAACTTCCTCAAATGATATGAACTTGCGCAGGCTTAGAATTTCCTGTTTGGTTGGAGAGATGCGCCCCGGCATCAGCGTGTAACTGATGCGACCACGGACCTGTGTCGTTTGCAGGATTGCCGAGGTTGGCCATCCGAGATCAATTTCCGTTTCCACTGTGGTAGAGATTGGCCATACGAGCTCCACTGTGTCGGGCGCAGGCCTCCCCGTGACAAATACATCCACCGAAGCGAATCCGCTTACGGGATGATCTGGTTGAAGGGTAAAGCGGCCCAATCCGCTAAGGTTGAAACGCGCCTCTCCTTGATCATTTGTTGTGGCCTCCGCGATTAATTCAACGAACTGGCCCACTCTTGTGACCTCCGGCTGTTCCATCTTGAGTTTCGAGAACTCCTCCGTGCGAAATTTCGTAACTCGAAGTTTCAAACCTGCGACAGGGCCATGACCGTTGGAAACACGAACCGAAAACGAATGCGGCACCTCATATTGGTCTGGAATGAATGTGCATCCCAACGAGAAAAAAGACGTTGCGAGGACAGCGATTACTTGTTTGAACCTTGAAGTCACCGGGGACCGTCCGATTTTTTGATTATCCAAGCTCCCTGATAACTAAGGATAATATATTACCATCTAAGAAGCCACACAAGGGAAAATCAGTACCGCACAAACATTCCTGGCTGGACGTTGTCCACATAGGGCAGCTGGCCAGTTTTCGATTTGGAATTTTTGGGAGCCCCGTCCTTCGTTTTATGAAGGGCGGGGTCTTTGGCTTTATCATCCTCACCTGAATAGAGAAACTCAATCCAAGAGCCCGCCCTTGAAAACCTTCAACGACGGAGCGCCAAAGGCCCGATATCGCAAAGCAGGCATGGCCAAGACACGTTTAATAACCAAACCTGATTTTACTAGTGATGGCCCCCTGCACTCCCAGCAGTGGACGAGCCACCCGCATGAGAACTAGCGGGACTCGCGCTACCGCTTCCCGCCCTCCCAGGCGAGGCGCCGCCGCGAACTCCACCTCCAAGTCCACCCACCGAGCGTGACGGACTGCCGTTCGAGCCATGAGGCAGAATCTGTGGCCCACGGGTGGTCGTCGTTGGGCCTCGCGCGCCATGAGATTCCCCGCTGGCAGCTCTGGGAATTGCTGCCACGCCAGCTGCGGTCGCGGTCGGGAGCTGGCCTCCCATTGTGCCGCCCAGCCGAACGTGAATCGGTTCCTTGCCGCCACCAGAGGAATGTCCCACCGACGCGCCCTGGGTGACCTCTTGTCCGATGACCACGCTGGAAGGAGCCGCCGCACCGCCGCGTGCAAAGCCGGAGGCAGGCAGAGCAATTCGCGAAGGTGACTGCCCAGAGGAAATCGTTACGCGGCCCGGCGCAACATCCGGCCGGGCGATTGCCGTGAATGACTCAGTCGCGGCTGGATGCAGCACGTGCGGGTTTCCTGCCCGGATTGGTTCGCCATTTCTTAATGCGCCCGGAGGCAGAGCCGTCACGCAGCCTGCACCTCCGACAGTGCACGAGGTGCGGCCTCCGCGCCCGATCGGCGCCCAGCCTATCCATCCGGTACCGGAATACCAGTTGACCAAAGCGGGGCTCCAGGCGTTAAACGATCCAGGCATCCAAAACCATCCCATGCCGGGATTGAAATTCCAGAATCCGTAATGATAGGGCAACCAGCCCCACGGCTCTGCCGAAATCCACGTGTATCCCCAACCGGGATACGAGCCCCACATTCCGGCTGAATAAGGCGACCAGCCCAAGGGAGCGTAGGGCGCCCAGCCATATCCATACCCGGGGAAATTCCCCCACTCTCCGTAGACATCCAAGTCATCCCAGCCGTAAAGCGGGCCACCGAGGCCAACCGCTTGATCGCGATAAGCCAGAGTTGACTGTCGCTCCCTTGCGTCAGTCCATTTGTCCCAGTCATCCTTCTGGACCTTGTTGGTTACTTGGAAAGGCGTCCCGGAGTCGGAGTCACGGACCAGAGAATTGTTCTTCGCTAACGTCTCTGATTGATTAGAGTCGGTCGCTTGCACGTGGCCGTTAAAAACTTCCACGCGCAAATGATCCTGGTTTAGGTCCGTGCGAAATTCAGTTTTCCCGTGAGGCGCCAGGCTGACCCCAGAGGCGCTCAACACATAGTCATCGTTGCGCTGCGGAATGACATGGAGCGTGGCGTAGCCCTCGTCAAGGGTCAGATGGTTTATATGTCCACCTTGTGGAGTAAGCGCCAGTTGGGTGAAATCAATCGCGGAAAGTTCACCGAGCCGCACTGTGGAACCGTTTTCAAATTGCACTTCGGCAAAACTCTTCTTGTCGGTAGCGACCGAGAACCCTTCCTGGACCGGAACGTTAATTGTCGCAAGAGCCCATTCGGTTGATCCCGGGCTTCGCACGGTGACCGTGCCGTCCACGAAGCTCAGGCGCACCACACGAACATGGGACAACACAACAGACGACGATGGTGGTTGCGTATCGTCTGTGGCTGAGAGAGCGGAAGTAGCGAAAGTTAGCGCGAAAAACAAAAATCCAAGCCCTGCCGAGAAAATGACGCATCGGTGCCGCATATCAACCCCCCGCGGCTTTGGACGAATCCGCTTATCTATATGATGATCTGAAGCCCGGAAAGGTTTTGAATGAAATTCCCGATTTGTGCATCTTCGGGCATCATAACCCCTCTTCTGCCCTCGATACAACGAACTGGCCGCCAGTACAGGCCCAGCGAGATAAGCGGCGTCCTGACGGATTGTGCTGGCCCGTCTGACGAACCCCGTTCGAGGCCGCGAAATCGAATTCGCATACACTGCTCCGGGACTCGGTGGCGCGGCCTTTGAATTGAAATTTTAGGGTGCCCCGTCCTTCGCTTTCTGAGGGGCGGGGGTTTTCTCAGAGTTATTCTCGCCCTCGTCTAGAACCTCAAACCAAGGACCCGCCCTTGAAAACGTCAAGGACAGCGCATCCGTCGCAACACAATCCAACCACGGAGATTATTTTGCCGCTGCAATCGAGTTCACCTGGATCGTCCTGGTCTTGGTGTCCAGCGTGCCTGTGACGTTCACCTTCCGTCCCGCGAATTTTTGTGGCGTCTTTTGGTCGCTGAGTGTGTAGAAGTTCTTGCCGTCGTACAGACCGTACATGGCGCCGTGGGCATCGATGCAGGCCATGGCGCACTCGGCGTCCGTCGGCCCCATTTGCATTCGGGTGTGATTCGCGTTTGGGCAATTGTCGTCCGTAATGATGCCGGTGAACGTTTGCTGGCCCGGAGCCGCGGCCAGCACTGCAACCGCGAGAAGATTGACGATCAGATATCTCATGAGCGGTTTTATTCGCCCGGAGTCATGAGGTGAGCGGTCGATGTGCCCGCGTTCATGAGCCACACTGTGCCCTGCTTATTGTTGTCGGGCAATCCGGTTGACGCCGTCGTGGCGCCCGGCAAGGCGATGGTCATGTGCACGCGAGCGTGCTCCTGGTCGGCGCCCTGCACGTGGTACCACACCGATCCGTACTCAGGCTTCACGCGTGTGCCGTCCTTTTCCGCGGCATCGAACAGCGCCTGGGTCTTGATTTTGTCGCCCGCGCCTGCCGCTTCTAACTTCAGATTCTGAGCGACGCGGTCCAGATTGGCGACACTGGTGCACTCCACCGAAAACGCCTGCTGCGAAGGAAGGCCCGACCGGTCATAGCAGACCAGACGGCTGGTGCCCTTCTTCAGTGTTTCGTACGTGAAGTCAGGCTTCCACTTGATGACTGTCGCAGCGTCGCGCAGATTGGCCGGGGCGGCGAGCAACGCCTTCTCGATGGCGGCGTCCGGCGCCTGCGCCAACGCACCGATCGAAACCATCAATACGCCGAAAACAAGCAGAACAATGCGTTTCATTCGAGACCTCCGATTGGTATGCGCTCAGATTTCGCGCGCTGAGACCGGCAGTATAACATGTCAATAGTGAAGTTTCCGATCGCACTTGCATCCCAACGACGATAGACTTGCCAAGACGGATTAGTAACTCCTGCACTCGTTGGAGTAAACTGCCCACGTAGGAGGTTCCCATGTCCATCCGTCCAGTAAAACGCCTGATCAAATCCAAACCGACGCTCGAGGGCGCGGGAGTGCACTTGCGCCGCGCTTTCGGGTTCGGGAACACATCCGACTTCGACCCGTTTCTTCTTCTTGATGATTTCCGGAATGACGTTCCGGAAGATTATCTGGCGGGATTTCCCTGGCATCCGCACCGCGGCATTGAGACGATCACTTACGTCCTCGCCGGAACCGTCGAGCATGGTGACAGCATGGGCAATCGCGGCGCCATCAAGTCGGGTGACGTCCAGTGGATGACCGCGGGCAGCGGGATTATTCACCAGGAAATGCCGAGGGGCGATTCCGCGGGGCGAATGCACGGATTCCAGTTGTGGGCGAATCTTCCGGCGTCAATGAAGATGACGCCGCCGCGCTATCAGGGAATCGAGGCGGCCGAAATTCCCTTGATCACGGACGATGACGGCACGCAGGTGCGCCTGGTCTGCGGAAAATTCTGGGGAAAGACCGGTCCCGTCGAAGGCATCGCCAGCGACCCCATCTACGTCGATGTGTCCGTGCCGCCGGGACAGCGGAGGACGCTGCCCATTGAAACAACGCGCCACGCGTTTGCTTATGTGTTCGCGGGCTCGGGGAAATTCTGCAATGCGTCGGGACCTCTGGAAGTGCCGACCGAGCCGGTCGGATGGGCGGACACGAATCCTCCCGCGGCGGCCGATAACCGTTCGCTCGTACTTTTCGATCGAGGCGATGAGGTCGTGGTGCAGGCCGGCGACGACGGCATCCGCTTCCTGCTGGTCTCGGGAAAACCGCTGCAAGAGCCCGTGGCCTGGTACGGCCCCATCGTGATGAACACGCAGGAGCAACTCCGCCAGGCATTCGGAGAGCTCGAAAAGGGCACGTTTCTTAAGGCGCAGCAGAAAAGTAAATCAGGCTCCTGAGTCTGTGTGCGAACCCGAGGACCATCGTGGGTCGTGGCCTTGGCCAGCCGTAGCTTCGGCCAGAAAAGGCATCTGCCGCACCTACGGCGCTCAATGATTTGCTTTGCAGTGTACCCAGCCCTTCCGGGCTGGGCTACGATCTTTGGCGCCTCCGGCGCTGAGTTGCGAATTACAAATCGCGGCGTATGAACCACAAGTCACCACTCCTGAGTCGCGAGCTACAACTCGCATACAGAAATCTGTCGAGACAATTCGCTGCGCCGGGGCCCGAGCGACAATGCCCGAGCGCCGGAGGCGCGCCACAACGTTGCCCAGCCCGGAAGGGCTGGGAGCAGTGGCAATCATAAATATGAGCGCCGTAGGTGCGACACCTTGCGGCCCCGAGTTATAGTTCTCATACAAAATCTTCAGCCGGCTCTAATCAGACTGCAGTGTCCGCGCTTAAAAGCCGAAGACTTACTCGAGCCCGCCGTTCGAGCGGATTGTTTGGCCGTTGATCCAGCCGCCGTCGGGTCCGGCGAGAAATGCCACGAGATTGGCGACATCCTCGGGAGTCCCCAGCCGTTCCAGGGGAGCCATTCCGGCGAAGTGTACGATCTGCTCTTTATCCTTTCCGTTGAAGAACTGTATGGTGGGGGTGAGTCCGGGGGCTACTGCGTTCACAGTGATATTTCTCCCGCGGAATTCATTGGCGAGAGTTTTCGTGAGGGCTTCGACTGCCGCCTTTGACGCGTTGTAGACCGCATACATCGGCAACCCGAGAGCCACGGAAGTATTTGACAAATTGACGATGCGTCCTCCCCAGCGAAGCCGATTGGCTGCCTGCTTAAGAGTGTTGAACGGTCCGCGCACGTTGATAGCGAACGTACGCTCGAAGAGTTCGGTTTCCATCTCCACAATCGGCTTCACCGGCATGATCCCGGCATTGTTCACCAACACGTCGATCCCGCCGAACGCATGCTCGGCTTCATCGAATAGACGCGCCACATCGGTGGTTTTCGAGACGTCGGCTTGGATGGCAATGGCTTGATTCCCTTCCCCTCTGATCTCATCTAACGTCTTCTTGGCTTCGCCCGCATTGCAGACGTAGTTGACAACGACTGCGAAACCGTGGTGCGCCAGCCGGACCGCGATGGCGCGTCCGATTCCCCTGGATGATCCTGTGATGATTGCGACTTTCTTCATTCAGCTTTCACTCCTTGATCGCCCTCAGAGGGACATAAATTTGATTTCTAAATCTCTTTGGGCATCCCTTAAGGATTGCACTTGCCGGTATTATTAGTCCAATGCATAATGCACATATTGATTATGCGTGTAACACATTTAAGACAAACCGACCTCAACTTGCTCGTGGTCTTCGCCACCTTGGCTGAAGAACGCACTATCACGGGCGCGGCGTCCAGGCTGTTTCTGAGCCAGCCCGCGATGAGCCGCGCACTCCAGAGGTTGCGATCGATGTTTAAGGATGACCTCTTCATTCGTGGGCCGGCAGGCTATCAGTTGACTCCGAAGGGGCAAGCAGTGCGGCGCGAGCTGGAAGTCATGCTTCCAAGGTTCGACCGCCTTCTCAGCGGAGACCTATTTGACCCCGCCCGCGAAGAAGCGACATTCCGCATCGCGGGCAGGGACCATGCCTTCTCGGTGCTTTGTCCTGTGTTCTGCAGGCAATTTGATCCAGCCGCAAACAAGGTTTCATTTGAATTTGTTGCCGCGCATGACGGCAGCTTCACCGCCATGGAGCGAGGAAGACTCGACCTGGTGCTGTGCACGGATGATGAAGTGATCCCACCACATTTCCAAAGTGCGGTGTTGTACGAAGAAAGAGTTGTCTGTGTCGTCGCGAAGGAGAATCCGCTTCCCCGGCAGTTGACGCTGAAGCGTTACCTCGATTCCTGGCACATCACGGTGAAAATCAAGGGCAGCGAACCGACAATTGTTGAGAAAAGCCTTTCGTCCCTGGGAGTAAAGCGGCTGAGTGGCATCCGCATGCCATACCTCTGGGCCGCGCTTCGCAGTGTTGCAGGCACAAAATTCATGGTGACAGTGCCGGGGCGCCTGTCGAAGGCGATTGAGACCGATCGTACTCTGCGGATCTTGAAGCCCCCTCCGGAGCTGCGCCCCTTCAAGTACCTGATGGTTTGGCACAGCCGCATGAATTCCGACGCGGCGCACAGCTGGTTGCGGCAAATTATCAAAAAAGCCGGCCGAGCCGTATAGAAACGCACACTCAAAAAACGCCATTCTCGGAAACTATGATTGAGGAATTGACTGAGTCCTGTGGATCCGTGCGACAGACCCATCGACGATAGACCCAGGGCCGTCATCTATCGAAGAGCGAGAAACCGCAATCCTACTTTGCGACGGACTTCCAACTATTCGGTGCTGACTCGACCGGCCAGAACATCGGAGCAGGTCGCGTGAACTCGATACCCACCTGAGCCAGCCCGCCGTGAGGAGAGCCGAAACGAGCGACTCGTGCTTCCATTTCGCTCTGGGTTCGAGGATTCTTTAGGAAAAGCGTTTGTCCTAATGCCACTTTTGTGGACAAAAGCATCAGCGCGCCATGAGCACTCACGGAGATTGTGAATGTCTCTTCCTGGAACGCTTCATTTTCCAAGGTTATTCCTCGGACGATGACACCAACGTCCAGGAGCAAACGCTGGCTGCGCCGGCGTTCTGGACCGTCCGCTGTTTCGATGGCATCTTGCCCAGCCATTTCGTCGGCGGCAATCATAGCATCCAATCGAAATAGCGGGTGGGGAATAAAAAACTCGGGAAGCTCTTGTTCGTGCCTCATCAATTCCGAGGGTTTATAGCGATACTCCTTGTGACAGTCATCGCAGCGGACGGCGAAGCTGCCCTTGAGAGCAGGTGGAGCTCCGTAGACATTCGCCTCGGCCAGGGGAATTTTATGCCCATAAAACAGATTCTGGCGAAGATGAAACCAATGGTTCTTGCACACTACCACCCAGCAATAATGCGGATCTTCCCACATGCAAGCCTCCTCTGGGCCATCACATTGACTGGGTGGGAGGATCAATGAAGTGATGATCGTGAAACTATAAGCCCGCGAATCCGAAGTTGAGTCTGTCAGTCAGGGCGGGTCGTCGGCCTCTTTCGCACTAAACAATGTTGGCGGGCAAAGTTTGCTACGAATAGCGCACATTGATAGACGCCTAAATCGCCTTCTGCTGCTCCGACAGTTCGCGGGTAAACAAAGAGACGCCCCAACTGCCTGCGTTATAGCGCCCAACGCCGCCAGCGTCGATAGTCAATAGGTTTGCGCTGGCCAATGTAGCGGGCCATTGAATCCTCGGACGCCGCGATTCAGCCTTGCCAATGGCCCAGGGAATCTGCCATCGTTAGCGTGTCTGGAGGAAAATGACATGGCCAAGAATAGATTCAGGGATGCCGCGGTGAAGATTGGGTCTGCTGTTGGTAGGGCTGATGCCACAGCTCATAAAGCAGCATCCAAAGCAGCTAAAGCTGCACGTGTGGCAAAACTCGAGTTCGTCGAACTGTCAAAGCAGGTCGACGCCCTCACGAAACAATTGAAGAAAAGCACCAAAAAGCTGAAAGATGCATTGAAGTAACGCGTAAGGAAATTACAAGACTATGTAATGAGTCGGACGTTCCATGGCGGCCCGACCGGGGATGGTTAGCTCGAATCTATTTCATCTTAGGGCATCGCGGCAGCCGAAATTGTCCATTTGCTGTTCGGATAAATGGTTTTATATTGGGGATATCGACATCTCTGTCGAGAAGGAGGTGATCCAGTGAGGTACGGTAAGAATTGATTGAGCTGTGAGAGAGGCGTTTGTGATTTTGCCGAGCGCCTCTCTTTTTTGCCCCTGCCTGCCCGATGCACTGATGAATTCTCGCGTCACCGTAAGATAAAAAAAACAGCAAATGGACTACGAACTCGCGAAACAAGCGGCATCCTCAAAATCAAACCTTTGAGCTGCCAAGGTCCTCGTCTCTTGTTTCTCGAATCAAGAGCAAGCCAATGAGCGTCAGGACCGCGGATGTGGAGAGGTAGTAGCCGACATATTGCAGTCCATAAGTCTTGGCCAGCCAGGTGGCGATATAGGGCGCGAGCGAGGCGCCCAGGATTCCGGCGAAGTTGAAGGACAGCGAGCTGCCCGTGTAACGCACCGGCGTCGGAAAGAGTTCGGAAAGCACCGTGCCCAGCGGCCCGTACGTCAGGCCCATCAACGACAGACCCAGCGCCATCGTCACCACAGCGCCCGTGGTGCCGGCAACGAACATCGGCGCCATAACCAATCCGAAGACGAAGATCGATGCGGTGATCCACAGCAACGCGCGCCGCCGCCCGCGCTCCGCCAGAATCGCGGACAGCGGAATGGTCAGCGCGAAGAATGAAATCGTGAACAGCTGCATCAGCAGAAATTTCTCGCGGCCATATCCAAGCGCGCCAGTCCCCCAGGAAAGCGCGAAGACCGTCATCAGGTAGAAGAGAACGAACGTGGCAAGGCACACCAGGATGCCCGCCAGGAGAGTCTTGGTGTGGCTGCGAAAAACCACCAGCATTGGCACTTTCACTTGCTCGCGACGCTGCAGGGCTTCCTGGAACACGGGAGTTTCTGTAATCGTCAGCCGCACGTAGAGGCCCAGGAACACAAGCACGGCGCTCGCCAGAAACGGCAGGCGCCAGCCGAAGGCGAAGAACTGTTTGTCAGTGAGCCACCGGGAGAGCACCAGGAACACGCCGCCGGAGAGGAAGAATCCGATGGGCGCGCCGAGTTGCGGAAACATCCCGTACCAGGCGCGCTTCCCTGGAGGAGCGTTCTCGATCGCCAGAAGCACCGCGCCGCCCCACTCTCCGCCGAGGCCTAGACCCTGTCCAAAGCGGCACAGTGCCAGAAGCAGCGGCGCGGCAAATCCAATCGTGCGGTAGGTTGGCAAGGCGCCAATGGCGACTGTGGACAGCCCCATGGTTGACAATGCGACAACCAATGTCGTCTTGCGGCCGATGCGGTCGCCGAAGTGGCCGAAGAGTGCGGACCCGATCGGCCGCGCAAGAAATGCGATTCCAAAAGTCGCCAGCGAGGCAAGCGTGGCGGAGGCCGGATCGGTCGCTGGAAAGAACAAGCCGGGAAAAACCAGCACCGCCGCGGTCGCGTAAATGTAGAAATCGAAGAATTCAATCGTCGTGCCAATCAGGCTGGCGAACAGCACTTGTCGCGGCGAGTTGATCTGCGGGACGGTCGTGGCGTAGCTGATGCTCATCGCAACTCCGAAGTCCAGTAGCCCACAGGCGGCGAAATATGTCCAGTTGGGATTTCCATTTTGACAACGCCGATCGCCAACTCATACCCCGGAGACGTTATTGAAGGCGCCCCAAAAACATGTCGCCAGCGTACGGGTTGCTTTTGTAGCGGCCGCCCGCTTTTCGGGCGGGCAGCTTTTTGTTTCGCTCATAAACCAAACTGTCCCACCACCTACAATATCTTCGCCTTGTATTCGCCTATTGAAATCTGGTATGCTCCTCCGCGCTGTACTTCATCTCTCAGGAGGACCTATGTCAATCGCTCAAATGCTCTTGCCGGAATTCGATCAAGAAATGAAAAACACACGCAAGCTTCTGGAGTGCGTGCCCGACGGAAGGTTTCACTACAAGCCTCACGAAAAATCGATGACGCTGGGGCGGCTTGCCGCGCACGTGGCGGAAATTCCGAACTACCTGATCTCCACGCTTCGCCATGAAAGGCTCGATTTCACTGGAGAAGAGAAACGCATCGAGCCGGCGAATTGCAAGGAGCTCCTCGAATCCTTCGACAAATTGTCTGCGGAGGCGCGCGAGTTACTCGCCAAAGCCACGGACGAGGATCTCGCGAAGATCTGGACGCTGACGTACAAAGGGCAACAAATATTCGCCATGCCGCGCACAGCGGTGGTGCGAAGCATGGTCATCAGCCACCTCATTCACCATCGAGGCCAGCTCGGCGTCTACCTGCGCATGAACAACGTGGCGTTCCCCGGAATGTACGGTCCATCGGCAGATGAGATGAACCTCTTTCAGGCCAAGAGCGCGTAGAGCATTTTGTAGCACAGCCACTCTTGGCTGTGCATCGCTGGTATGTGCAGCAAAACCGGCACAGGCAAGAGTGCCTGTGCTACGAGAGTGCCCTGAACCCAGATGGCAAGCGCTTACCATGTCAAATAGGTCTTGCGGGCTGGCGGGGCGGGGTGTATACGTCGCTTGCTGGGGTTTCGCGGCGCGAGATTCCAGCTCTCGCGGAGGCGGAATCTGGAAGGATTCCTGCCGTCCTAATCCCCGTTGGAAATCTAACCATGTGAGGAGGTCCCATGCCGCATTTTCTGACCCAAGTTGCTTACAACGAACAAGCCTGGCAATCACTTGTTTCGAATCCACAGAATCGGCTGGATGCCATCCGGCCGGTTATTGAAAAACTCGGCGGGCGGGTCGTCAACGCCTACTTCGCGTTCGGCGACTACGACTTCGTGCTTATCACCGAGTTGCCCGACAACGTCAGCGCTGCGGCGCTCGCGATCGCGGCCTCCGCAGGCGGCGCCTGCAAGTCCGTCAAGACCACACCGCTCATGGAGAACGCCGAAGGCCTCGAGGCCCTTCGAAAAGCGGCTACCTCGGGCTATCGCGCTCCCACTAGCGGCCGAACCGCGTCAGCATAGTCCTCCCAAATTTGCTGCCGAGGCAGCCCAGCTGATGAATGGGGCATCCCAGCACGATCGGGATGCCCTTTTGTTTCAACGCATTTCGGTTTTTGCAGGCTGCCATAAAAGTTCGCTGGGCCGGTAGCGGACCAATTCCATGTTCCCCGGAGTCCCGGAGGGACGACAACAACTTAGCCCACGGCGGAAGCCGTGGGAAACAAAGTTGGTAATGACAAGAAAGCCGCGTCAGGGGCGGCACTTCTGGTTCACGCGCACAAATGGAGCCCACTACCCCTGGGTCGCATGGCTTGCCGGGGCAGGATGCTTTCGGTATAGTCAGAAAGTCGTCCACATTCCGCAAGCTGAGGAGTTCCAAGCAGGATGCCTAGCGATTCCATTCCCTTCGCGACAGTTGAAGAAGCGCTCGAAGAAATCCGCCAGGGCCGGCAAATCGTTCTCGTCGACGACGAAGACCGCGAGAACGAGGGCGACCTCACCATGGCGGCCGAGAAGATTACGCCCGAAGCCGTCAACTTCATGGCCAAAAATGGGCGGGGCCTCATCTGCCTGGCGCTGACCGAGGAGCGCTGCGACGAGCTTGCGCTGCCGTTGATGACTCCGGTCAACACTTCGAACTACGGCACGGCCTTTTGCGAATCGATAGACGCGCGGCGCGGCACGACCACCGGGATCAGCACTTCCGACCGCGCCACGACCATTCTCGCGGCGATCGACGACGCTACGCGGCCCTCCGACCTGGCGCGTCCCGGCCACGTGTTCCCGCTGCGCGCGCGGCATGGCGGCGTGCTCGTGCGGGCGGGCCAAACCGAAGCGTCTGTAGACCTCGCTCGCATGGCGGGGCTTACACCCGCGGGCGTGATCTGCGAAATCATGAACGATGACGGCACAATGGCGCGCGTGCCGCAACTGGCGGAGTTCTGCCGCACGCACGGCTTGAAGCTGCTAACCGTCGCCGAAGTGATTCGTCATCGCATGCGCAACGAGAGATATGTCCGGCGGGTCGCCGAGGCCGCTCTGCCAACGCGCTACGGCAAATTCCGCATGATCGCGTACGCCTCCGAAGTGGACCGCGAGCAGCACATCGCACTCGTGCGGGGTGATGTCGCCGGGACGCCGCCTCTCGTGCGCGTGCATTCGCACTGTCTCACCGGCGATGTGTTCGGATCCACCGATTGCGACTGTCACGAGATCATCGAACACTCGCTCGAAGCGATTGTCGCCGAAGATCGCGGAGTTTTCGTCTATCTACACCACACCGGACGCGGGTTCGCGATTGAATCGGCAGCGCCCGCTCCCGGTGCGCTCCCGCATATTTTGTATCACTCGCGCGGCCAGCTCGATCAGGACGCCGCGCGGCAGCGCCTGCTGCAGCACGAGAGCGGAATCGGCGCACAGATACTGATCGACCTCGGCCTTAAGAGCTTACGCGTGCTCACGAATCACCCGCGGAAAGTCGTGGCGCTCGAAGGCTATGGCCTCACGATCGCCGACCAGGTGCCTGTCCTCATCGGCTCGAAGAAGCGCACTCACCAAGCACTCTAGTGCGCACATCTCACGAGAATTCTGCGGAAGTCCAGTAGCACAGGTTTCAGCCTGTGTGGTTTTGATTTGGGCGGGCGCTGAGAAAAGCACACAGACTGAAGTCTGTGTTACTAAAGGCGCCCTCGCGCGGCGTCTCAATTCTGCGCAGAGAGTTGCTATTCTGGAGGCTACTCCCGTGGGTGAGTGTGAGAAATGAGGGCTGACCGGCCGCGGTGGGCGACCACTCTCCTTCTCACGCTTCGGAGAGATGCAGAGGTCGTTCCACCCAGGTCACATCCCAATAGCGTCCGAATTTTCGGCCGTTCTCGCGAAATACACCCACCGCCTGGAAACCAAACCGCTGATGTAGCGCCGCTGAAGCCGGATTGGGCAGGACGTATCCCGCTACGATGCTGTGAATATCCTCGCCAGCGATAGCATCAAAAAGTGCGGAATAGAGCTGGCCGCCTGTTCCTTTGCCGATTGCGTCCGGCGCGCAATAGACGGTAGTTTCGACCGTGGTGTCATAAGCGGCCTTGGGACGAAACCGTGTTGTGCCGGCGTAGCCTGTCACCTTCGTATCGTCCTCGGCGACCAAAAGGCGATGCCTTCCGGTTAGTCCAAATTGTTCGAACCATGCAACTCGGCGTTCGACGGTGTACGGTTCGATGTCAAATGTGATTGCGGTGTGAATCACGTAGTGATTGTAAATCTCGGTTAGGCGCAGCAAATCGGCCCTGGTTGCCGCGCGAATACGAAGCCCACGCATCCTTGTTTCCTTTCCTTGGCCTTGGTCTCGCTACTTCTTGCCGGGAGGCGGAAGAGAGACCGTGACGTAGGGCCGGAGCGCATCGAGGCGCTTCGTACTGATCCCGCGAATTGCCAGCAAGTCCTCGACTCGGCGGAATCGCCCACTTTTCTGGCGCGCTTCGATGATCCTTTGCGCCGTGACTGGTCCCACGCCGGGCAATTCCTCCAACTCCTTGATAGTGGCGGCATTGAGGTCGATCGGTTTCGCGGGGGGCTTTTTCTGACCCTGCGCCTGGAACACAATCAAGAATGATCCAAGGACAGAAAGGATCATCAAGATACCGAAAATTCCATGGAGTGAGTTAATTCGAGGAGCGCGACGACGACGAATCTCTCTCCTCGCCATATCTTCGCCGAAGAGAGATTCCTCGCTGCCCTCGGAATGACAATTCATAGTGCATCTAGCCGCTTATATTCGATTCCCTTGCGCATCGTACACTTCCAGTTTACCGAACAATGCGGCTTGCGCTTCCAGTTGCGCGCGATCGCCAACGATTACAATCTGCGCGTTGGCGGAGTCGAAGTATTTCTGCGCGGCATCGAGAACATCGGCGGCCGTAAGAGCGAGAATGCGTTCCCGATAGGTTTCGAGGTAATCCTCTGGCAGCCGTTCAAGCGTGGAGGTGGCGAGCTGCCCGGCCAAGCCATCCTGCGTTGCCAGGCCCAGCGAAAAAAGGCCGGTCAGATAGTTGCGCGCGTCGGCGAGTTCGTCTTCACCGACAGCGGTCGAACGCATCCGGTCGATCTCGTAAAAAATCTCGGTCAGCGTGGCAGCCACCACGTCATTTCGCACGGCCGCGGAGACGCTGAAATAGCCGTGCTCGCGGAAAGGATGCGCTCCGCTGCGTGGACTGTACGTGTAGCCCTTCTGCTCGCGAATATTCATCACTAGCCGCGAATTGAACGCGCCACCGTAGATCGAGTTCGCCAGCGTCAGGCGCAGCCAGTCCGGGTGCTTACGCGTGATGGCCCGATTGCCGACAACGATCTGCGCCTGCACGGCGCCGGGTAAATGCACGAGATATACATGCCTGCCGTGCAATTCCGGAAGCGCGGGGTTTGGAGCCTCATCCACTTTCCCCGCAGCCCAGGAGGCGAACACCTTCTCGACCAGTTCAAGCATGCCCGGCGGTGAAAAGTCGCCGACCATCACCAACAACGCATTCCCGGGCCGATAGTACTGCCTGTAGAAATCCGTGAGCTGCTCGAGGCGGTAGCTTTCGACCTGCGCCTCGGTCGGCGAAACGGTGCCATACGGATGCGCGCCAAACAGGACCTTGCGCAACCGCTCGCTGGCGAGAAATCCCGGCGTGGTGCGCTCAATTCTCAAACCTTCAACCAATTGGCGCCGCTCGCGTTCGAATTCGTCGGCGGGAAACGAGGCATGCTGCGTAAGTTCAGAGACCAGGCGCAGGAGGCCCTTCGAAAAATCCACCAGTCCGGCAAAGGAAACCACACTGGTGTCGGCCCCGGCTCCAGAAGAAAGATCGGCGCCCATGCGGCGCAGGTCTTCCTCGATCTCCCGGCTGGTGCGCACCGTGGTGCCAGTGCGCAGCACCGTGGCAGTCATGTCCGCCATGCCGGGCACCGTCGCAGCCGCGACCGCGTTCCCGCTGCGGAAAAAGAGCTGGCCGGTAAATTTCGGGATGGTGTGCGATTCCACCAGCACGACTTCGAGGCCATTCGAAAGCGTCGTGCGGGCGCGCGGCGGCCATATCACCGGCCGCGCCGGAGAAAGCGCGGGAATGGCCGTGTGCGTTTCAGAACGCGGTGCGGAAGCCATCATGCCGCTTCTCTCTTCGCCGGTTGGCGAATCACAATGGAGCGATTGGGGCGCGTCAAAATTTTGTGTGCAACGGACTGTACCGCATCCGGCGTGACTTCCATGAAGCCGCCCAGGATCGAGTTCACCAGGTGCGGGTCGTTGTCGAAGAGCGTGAAACACGCCAGCAGGTGCATCAAGCCGTAGCGCGGGATGGAAGCGCCATGCCCGCCTTCCAGCATGGAAAAGTAGTTTGAGCGGAATTTTACTTTGATGGGCTCCAGCTCTTCCGAAGTAATTCCCTTCTCTTTCATCTCGTCGAGAACCTGGTCATACGCGGCGATCGTCTGGTCAGCGGAATACTCAGGCTTGTGCAGGAGGCGCGTCACCATGAGCGTCGGCCCGTTGTAATCAAACAAATCGCCGACCGGATAATGGATGCCGCCTTCGGCATCCACCGCAATCTGCTGCTCGAGCACCAGACGGCGATACACTCGTCCGGCACGCCCGCCATGCAGAGCCCGGTCCAGCATGGCCGCGGCGCACCACTCCGGCGTAAGGCGGCGCGGCGCCTGGTATCCGATGGCGATGCCGGGCAGCGTGCCGAACTTTTCCTCCACGACGCCACGGCGCTCATCGATTTGCGGGGGCTCGTCGATGTCCGCGGGAGCGGGTTGCGGCCCCGACGGAATGCCGGCAAAGTGGCGCTCCGCGAGTTTGAATCCCTCATCGACGTCCACGTCCCCAAGGACAAGCAGCACGGCGTTGGAGGGGGCATAATACGTCTTGAAAAATTTCTGGACGTCCTCGAGCGTGGCGGCGTCGAGATCGTCAAAATCGCCATAGAAGTTATGCGCGTTGGACCAGTTGCGGTAGGCGATGGGAGGAAGATCGAGCCAAGGAAATCCGCCGTAGGGCTGATTGAGCACGTTGACGCGCACTTCTTCTTTGACAACGTCGCGTTGGTTGCGCAGATTTTCATCGTCCACCTTGAGGGCGCGCATACGGTCGGCCTCCAGCCACAGCACGCGCTCGAGCGCGTTTGAGGGCACCGATTCGTAGTAATTCGTCACGTCGTAGTGCGTCGAGCCGTTGAGCACGCCGCCGGAAGAATTAATCAGCTTGATGTGCACCATCTTGCCGGCGTTGGCCGAGCCTTGAAACATCATGTGTTCGAACAGGTGCGCAAACCCACTGCGGCCTCGCGGCTCGATTCGAAAACCGATGTTGTAATAGACCCCCACGGTGGCCACAGGCGCCGCGCGGTCGGGTGAAACGACGACCCGCAAGCCGTTGGGAAATGACATGCTCTCGATCGGAATGTTCAGTTGTGTCAAGAACTCCCCCAGGGATAAGAATGGAATTGCGAATGAATTCATCCAACTGCAAATTTCTTCCGCACCTTTTTCTCTTCGGGCCCTCTTTGGCGCGGGCCGAACATGGCATCCAGTTTCTGGAGCAGCGCGTTCGGATCATCCGAGAGAAGTGTGGCGGTCAGACGCAACAGCGCTTTGTGGGCCGCCTGATATTCAGGCGGAAAATCCAGGAGAGCGTCGGCGTGGCGTTGTATGGTCGAAAAATCGCCTCGGGTCATCGGCCCCGTCCATGATGCGCGCGATCCGATCCGCTCGAAATTATCCAGCGTCTGGCGGGTCAGTGGCAACAGCGCACGAGCCGCTTGCCTGCGCGTGAACCCCTGCGTCATTAGCAGGCGCGTCGCCATTTCCAGAAGTGCCAAGACGCCTGCGCACGCAAACGATCCAGCCACATGATACGTTGCCTTGTTCGGTCCGGACAAGCGCACAGCAACTCCGCCCAGCTGTCGAATCATTTTTCGGGCGACCTTTAACGCGGCGAGATTGCCCTCGATCCCGAACACGCAACCCGCAAGATCCGGCACACTCTGCCCGCTGAAGGTTTGCATGGGGTGCATTGATCCGGTTGCAGCGCCCGCATCGGCCAGGACCCGCAGAGCCGAGGAGTCCAGCGCGCCGCTGGTGTGGAGCACGACCTTACCGTGCCACTCATTGCCGCCAAGACCCGCCAGTTCGGCGGCTACATCCGCGATGACACTATCCGGCGTGGCCATCAATACAATGTCAGAAGCGAGCACCTGACGCGTTAGCCCGTCCGTCGCGTGTCCGGCGCCGATGGCGCGCACCGCTTCCCGAGCTGTAGGGATCGACCGGGTTACAACAACACCGATGCGCCATCCGAGATCGTGCAAGCAGCGCCCTAGCGCTTTCCCCACGCGCCCCGCGCCCACGATGGATAATGTCTCTGGCATCAACTGTGTTAGCATACAGTGTCTGGCTATCTTCACCGTACAGAAAATTCGACCTCGCGGAATATTCAATTTTGCACATCTTCTGGATCGTGCTGTTCGGCCTGATTGCCTCCCTTTGGCTGATTCAGGGAGTACGAGCCGGCGTGGGCATGGCCCGCCTGCCGTGGCTTTCGGATGCTCCTTCACTTACGCTAGGCATGGCGCCGCTGATTTCGGTCATTTTTGCTGCCCGGGACGAAGCCGAGAAACTCCCCGGCGCCATTGAAACCCTCCTTACTCAGGACTATCCTGAGTTTGAAGTCGTCGCCGTCAACGACCGCTCCCAGGACCAGACTCCCGCGATCCTGCACGAATTCGAAAGCACAAATCCGAATCTGAAAGTGATCGATATTGCGAATTTGCCGCCCGGCTGGCTCGGGAAACCGCACGCGCTAGTCGCCGGGTTCGAACAATCGCGCGGCGAATGGCTGGTGTTCACCGATGCGGACGTGCATTTTGCCCCCGATGTGCTGCAGCGAGCCGTCGCGATGGCCCAAGAGCGCCAATGGGACCATTTGACTCTTCTCACTGCCGTCGAAATGCGAGGATTCTGGGAGATTGCGGCCATAACTTATTTCAGCCTCGGGTTCGTCATCGGCAACGAACCCTGGCTAGCTTCGCACCCGCGGTCCGGCCGCTACGTAGGAGTCGGGGCCTTCCAACTCATCAGGCGGGCGGCCTATGAAAAAAGCGGTGGACACCGCCGGCTGCGTATGGACGTCATCGAAGACATGAAACTCGGCAAGCTGATCAAGATGGCGGGCTTGCGTTCAGGAGTGGCCGTGGCGCAGGACATGGTCCGCGTGCGCTGGCATAGCGGGGTGCGTAACGTCATCCGCGGCGTCACGAAAAATATGTTTGCCGCATGTCACTATAATGCGCCATTCGCGCTCGTCGCAATGTCTCTGCCGCTCATAATGAGCGTTCTTCCATTTTTCGGCCTCGCGTTCGCCACGGGGTGGGCGCGTGTATTTGCGGGGATCGCAGTGGGGACTGCTATCCTCATTCACGCTGCGATGATCTGGTCGACGGATGCTTCTCCGCTGTATGCGCTCACGCATCCGCTCGGGGCCGTGCTGTTTTCCTGGATGCTGGCGCGTTCCGCGATCGCGACGCTCTGGCGCGGCGGCGTGGTCTGGCGTGACACGTTTTATCCGCTCGAAGAGTTGCGCAAGGGGCTTGTCTAGCGGCCCACACCGGCGCTGTGCAGCGATATCAATAGAGCTATGCCTGTTGTAGAATCTGGCTTCAAACACAGGACTATTCCACAAGCGGAGTCCAGCCATAGTCGAACGTCGATTATCCGTGCAACCCGGAGCTCGAGTCGGCCCGTACGAAATTGTGTCTGCCCTCGGAGCCGGTGGCATGGGTGAAGTATATCGAGCGCGGGACACGCGGCTCGAACGCACCGTCGCAATCAAAGTTTTGCCGGCGCATATGTCGAGCGATCCTGACCGGCGCGAGCGTTTTGACCGCGAGGCGCGCGCGATTTCATCCCTAAATCACCCGCACATCTGCACACTCCACGACATTGGGCATCAGGACGGCACAAGCTACTTGGTCATGGAGTTTCTGGAAGGAGAAACGCTCGCCGACCGCTTATCCAAAGGCCCGCCGCCGATCGACCTGGTGCTTCGCTTTGCGATCGAGATAGCGGATGCACTCGACGCGGCGCACGCGGCGGGCATTGTTCACCGGGACCTCAAGCCCGCCAACATCTTCGTCACGAAACGAGGCCAGACCAAAGTTCTCGACTTTGGCCTGGCAAAACTCGCGCAGGACAATCCAGCGGCCGCCCTCACTGTAGAAGGAAATGCCGCGACTCTTGACGACGCTCACCTGACAAGCCCGGGCACAGCCGTTGGAACCGTAGCCTACATGTCTCCAGAGCAGGCACGCGGGGAGAATTTGAACGCGCAGAGCGATCTCTTTTCATTTGGTGTCGTGCTCTACGAGATGGCGACCGGGCGCCCGGCATTCACCGGGCGGACGACGGCAGTTATTTTCAATGAAATTTTGAACAAGACCCCAACTGCGCCCGCGCGGGTCAATCCGGACGTGCCGCCCAAGCTCGACGAGATCATCGACCGGTGTCTCGAGAAAGATCGCGAGTTGCGATATCACAGCGCGGCGGACATTCGTGCGGACCTCAAGCGCTTGCAGCGCGATATCGATTCGGAACGCGCGCGTACATCGAGTCGCGCACCTGCTGACGAAGGAGCCTTGCCAACAGACGCTCCTGCGCGGGCCTGCTTGCCGTCCAGCGCGGGCGGGTCGGCTGGCTCTGTCGCGCCCCCGAGAAGTTCTGATGCCGCGCTTGCGATCGGCATCGTGGGGCGGCACAAGACCGGCATCATTGTCACGGCGGTTGTCCTTGGGCTGCTCGCTGCGGGCGTGATTGTTGGAGGCATATGGGTCACACGGACGGCTGGCGGCCCGATCGACTCGATTGCGGTGCTGCCGTTCGTGAACGGGAGCGGCAGTCCGGATGCAGATTATCTGAGCGACGGCCTGACCGACACCATCACGAACAGCCTGTCGCAGATTCACTCGCTGCGCGTTGTGCCGCGCACGCTCGCGGCCCGCTACAAGAACCAGACCGTCGATCCGCGCCAGGCCGCGCGCGATCTGAATGTGCGGGCCATCGTGACGGGACGCGTCGTACAACGCGGCGACCGGGTCAGCGTTCAGGCGGAGATGATCGATGCTGCCAATGTCGCACAGCTCTGGGGAGACCATTTCGATCGCGACGTGGCGGACATGATGAATGTGCAGTCCGACATATCCAAGGGGATCGCGGAAAATTTGCGGCTGCGGCTGACCAGCGACGATCACCAAAGTATGGTGGCCGGGACGACCCAGAATAGTGCGGCGTATCAGCTCTATCTCAAGGGGCGGTACGAATATGCCAAGCGGAATCGAGACAGCTACAACAGAGCGAACGCGTATTTCGAGCAGGCGATTGCGCAGGACCCGTCGTACGCGATGGCATATGCGGGGTTGGCCGGTGATTATGCGTCACAGGGTCTCTTTGGCTATCTGCCGCCGGGCGAAGCCTATCCCAAGGCCATTGCGTCCGCGAAGAAGGCGATCGCTCTCGACGAGCGGTCTGCTGACGCTCATGCGATGCTTGCGTATTCCATCCTCTACTACGAGTGGAACTGGACGCAAAGCGAGCAGGAGCTACATCGGGCGCTCGCTCTTGACCCGAACAACGCAGTGCCTCACCGAACATATGGTCTATTTCTTGGGAGCCTCCGACGTTTCGACGAAGGGATCGCCGAAGAGAGGCGCGGGGAAACGCTCGATCCACTTACGCCGCCCACGGCGCTAGGCTTTTTATTGACACAAGCGCACCGTTATGACGAAGCTGTTGTGGCACTCAAAAGGGCGCTCGAATTGGAGCCTGACTCCGTGCTGGCACACGTGTTTCTCGCCGACGCGTACCGCCTGAGCGGGAGAGGAGACCTTGCGATAACCGAAAACCGACGCGGGATTGAGCTTGGGTACCCATTCGGCCAACCGCTACTCGCAGCGAGCTATGCCGCCGTAGGAAGGAAGGCTGAAGCCGTGGCACTCCTGAAGGAGTCGATCGAACGATCCAAACGGTCACATGCCGGAGCCGTGTTCATCGCGACCGCTTTTGCGGCGATGGGCGAGAAAGATCAAGCGTTCATATGGTTGGAGGCGTCATACAATGAGCACGACCCGGACCTGACGGAGCTCAATGCCCTTCCTTTCTTCGACACCTTGCGAGGTGACCCCCGATTTCGGGATCTCGTCCGCCGCATCGGCATTCCTATACAGTAAATTACCTCGACGGTACCTAGTAGGACAGAGACGTTTGTCTGTCCGGGTCGTTATCGCCACAACACACGCGGACAGGCGGCCCAGTAGCACAGGCTTCAGCCTGTGCGGCTTTGATTTTCATCAGCCCAGAAAAGCACACAGGCTGAAGCCTGTGCCACCAAAACCCGTCATCACCACAACCGTCTGACGCCATACCCTTCGAAAACGGCTTCGTTGCTGATGATCGGTATGTTTTCCGCCTGGTCCTGGGCAGCCAACATGCGGTCAAACGGGTCCTTGTGCAGACCAGGCAGCAGGCCGGCGCGAATTCCATGCTCCACGGAAATAGGCAACAGTTGGAATCCCTCATTTTCCATTTCGTCCGAGAAATTCGTAATCAGGTCGGAGGCGCCCGGTATTCTTCCCAAACCAAATTTAATCGAAAGTTCCCAAGCAGAAGCAGCGCTGACAACAATGGAATTGCCTGTGTCAGCGATCACTGTTTCAGCCCTTCGGGTCAGTGTTGGGTCATCCAAAATCCACCAGAGCAAAGTGCGGGTATCTAGGAGCGCGCGCACGGCGATTATTCCCAGCGCGCAAGTTCGTCGTCGGGGAGTGGCTCAAAAAATTCGGGGCCCAGAACAAATTTCCCCTTCCAGGAGCCTGGCTTTCGTTTCCCCTTCACCGGACCGACAGGAACAAGGCGCGCCACCGGCTTTGAACCCCGGGCGATGATGATTTCTTCACCGTCTGCTGCTTGTTTGATCAGACGAGAGAGGTTGGTCTTAGCTTGGTGAATCGTCACGGTGCGCATACCATCTCCTTAGCTAAGCTATCTTAGCTTAGCTAATCTGGAGTTTGCATGTTAAATCCTAATTCAGCACTCATGATTGGGTCGGTGGAACCGAGGCGTTGGATTCCGGGCCCACGGGAGGTTCCGCAATCGAGGGTTCAGTCGCGGCGGAAAAGAAGCCGGAAAGGTCGCGCTGTTTTAGGGCGCGGATACGATCGCGGAGCGCGGCTGCGCGCTCGAACTCGAATTTCTTGGCGGCTTCGCGCATCTGGATTTCGAGTTGCGCCAAAACTTCACCCAGCTTTGCTTCGCTCGTGATGTCCGCATCGGCGAATTCCTCGATGGGAACCGTGACGTAGTCGGCTTCCACGATGGCCGCTAGTTTCATATCCACGGACTTGATGATGGACATCGGCGTGATGTGGTTGGCGTCGTTGTAGGAAACTTGTTTGGCGCGGCGGCGGTTGGTTTCTTCGATGGCCTGCGCCATCGAGCCAGTCATGCGATCGGCGTAGAGGATTGCGCGTCCCTCGACGTGTCGCGCGCAGCGGCCAATTGTCTGGATGAGCGCGGTGGCGCTGCGCAGGTAGCCTTCTTTGTCGGCATCGAGGATCGCGACCAACGAAACTTCGGGGAGATCGAGGCCTTCGCGCAGCAGGTTGATTCCGATCAGGACATCGAATTCTCCCCGGCGGAGGTCGCGCAGGATGCGGACACGCTCGAGTGTATCTATTTCCGAATGCATGTAGCGGCAGCGAACGCCCGTCTCCGTAAAATATTCGGCGAGGTCCTCAGACATTCGCTTGGTGAGCGTGGTGACCAGTACGCGTTCATTGCGCTCCGCGCGCACGCGTATCTCTTCGAGGAGGTCGTCCACTTGTCCTTTCACGGGGCGCACCTCGATTTCAGGGTCCACCAGACCCGTTGGGCGAATCACCTGTTCGACCACGACTCCCGCCGAGCGCGTGAGCTCGTATGGCCCCGGCGTCGCGGAGACATAAATCACTTGTCCAGTGCGGTGCTCAAATTCCTCGAAATTCAGTGGACGATTGTCGAGCGCCGAAGGCATGCGGAAACCGTAGTTCACGAGCGTCTGCTTGCGCGAACGGTCGCCGTGATACATCCCGTGGAGTTGCGGGACGGTCTGATGCGATTCATCGATGAAGAGCAGATAATCCTGCGGGAAATAATCGAGCAAAGTGGGCGGCGCTTCGCCGGGCAGTCGGCCCGACATGTGGCGCGAATAGTTTTCGATGCCGTGGCAGTATCCGATCGTGCGCATCATCTCGATATCAAACATGGTGCGCTGCCACACGCGCTGCGCCTCCGCGTATTTGCCCTGCTTTTCAAGCTCCGGCTTCCACCAGTCGAGCTCTTCCAGAATCGTCTTGATGGCGCGCTCTCTCTGCGCGGCGGGCATGACGTAGTGCGACTTCGGATAAATCGTCAATCGCGACAAATCGTTTTGCCCGGAACGCACTTCGCCGGTGAGCGGGTCCATCTGGCGAATGGCGTCAACCTGGCTGCCCCAGAGTTCGATGGCGTAGGCGTTGTCCTCATACGGCGGATAAATTTCCAGGCGATCGCCGCGCACGCGAAACGTTCCACGGCGCAACTCCTCGGTGCGCTCGTACTGGATGTCCACGAGTTTGCGCAGCAGCGACTCGCGCGGCACGTTCTGCCCTTTCTCAATCAACAAGAGCATTCCGAAATAGGCTTCCGGAGAGCCGATGCCGTAAATGCAGGAGACCGAGGCGACGATTACGACGTCGCGGCGCTCGAAGAGCGACCGAGTGGCGCTCATGCGCAGCTTGTCGAGCTCGTCGTTGATCGTGGATTCCTTCTCGATGTAGGTGTCCGACGCCGGCAAGTAGGCTTCCGGCTGGTAGAAATCGTAGTAGCTGACGAAGTATTCGACAGCGTTCTGCGGAAAGAAACTCTTGAATTCACTGTAGAGCTGCGCCGCAAGCGTTTTGTTGTGCGCCAGCACCAAAGTGGGACGATTCGCCCGCTCAATGAGTTTGGCGGCCGTAAATGTTTTCCCGGAGCCGGTGACGCCGAGCAGGACCTGATGCTTCTCCCCCGCTTCGATGCCGCGGGAAAGTTGGTCGATGGCCTCCGGCTGATCGCCGCGAGGGTCGTAGTCGCTCATGAGTTTGAAGTTCATCGGCATAGGCTGACACGGCGTCGTTACCAGGCCGCGCAGAACCATGCATTATAACTCAGACGGCTGAGGACTAGGGTAAGCGACCTATTTGAGGCGGTGGGTTGGTTCCCAGCAAGCCTATTTATCATTCAATGTACCTGCCAAGAGGGATGCTGTCATGAAACCAACCACGCGCATGATAGAATTTACCCCGCTGACGCAACCAGCGAAACCTTGGGCTGACAAGGATCGACTCGCATTTCGATCCCGCCCATGGGAGAAACTGAATGCCACACTTCTTGTTTTGGAATGTTGGGCGCAAGCCAATCGATGAACAGATTGCCGCGGCGACGTTATCTAACCAAGTCGATCTGGTGGTGCTTGCTGAGTGTAAATCGGACCCGAATGACTTACTTCGAACGTTGAATCAATCTGCCAGCGATTACGAGTACGCACCGGGCGTCTGCGAAAGCCTTTTGTTCTTCACGAAATTCGACGCCAAGTTTCTGGGTTTGATGGAGGAAACGACCCGCATATCCATCCGCCGTTTAAAGTTGCCTGCCCGCGAGGAACTGATTGTTGTGGGGGCCCATCTACCAAGTAAAATGCATCTCTCGGGAGAAAGCCAGATTTTTGGTTGCGTCGAATTAGCGAAAATGATTGACGAGCAAGAAAAAAGGGTAGGTCATCGAAGAACGATTCTTCTCGGGGATTTGAATGTCAACCCTTTTGAGGCGGGCGTAGTCGCGTCAAGTGGGTTACACGCGGTCGCTACTCGTGATATTGCGTCGAAGGGTGATAGGATGGTTCAAGGGAAGCGTCACACATTTTTCTACAATCCGATGTGGAAATATTGTGGCGATCGACATGCCGACTCGCCCGGGACATACTATTATGATAATGCGGAGCCCTTGAGTTATTTTTGGAATACCTTCGACCAAGTCCTGATCCGTCCGGATCTATTGAGCGGCTTCGAGACAGATGGCTTGCGTGTGCTAACTCGAGCGGGACAAGTCGACCTCGTGGATAGTCGCGGAAGGCCAGACAAGAAACGGTTGTCGGACCATTTGCCAGTGCTCCTTAATATACGATTTTAGTGGAGGCTAGAATGCCAGAACCTATCGCAGATTTTTGGCCCGACGATATTGGCCGGTCGAGCCTTCGTACTCCGGGTGTCATTCTGAAAGAGGTGGCATCCCAGTTGGGAACAAAGACTCAGCAAGTGGTAAAAGCTGATGTAAGGACATCCAGTGGGAGCGATGGACAATTCTATCAATACTTTGTCCTGGTAGTTCCTGCGATGGACAACTACAAATATCAGCTCTTCTATCTTCTACACCCCATCACTCTGTACCCGCTGTCTCTTTTTTGGAAAGATACTTGGATTCCAGTCGCGAGCGAGGAACAACTGATTGAGAAGGTAAAAGAAATCATAGGGTCTCCCGAAACAAGGAAAATAATCCAAGCCTTGCTCTCCCAGGTCGGTAGCCCGAATACATCTCAAGAGTTGGCCTCAAGGGGTTGAAGTGGCGAACAAATTGTTCTACCTGTAAACGGTATTGGGTAGCTGCGGCATGACCTATTTCTTATAGGTTGCTCTGTTTCCTGGAAGTGCGTTCGGACCCGTCCAATTTCAGATGGATGCCAGCATCGAAAAGATCCCAATTCGCCTGCCCTCGACAGGCTATTTTCCGTGCCCATAGTCCGAAACTAAAGCCACCTGGGAGCGCGAAAGGATCGTGCCTGCGTAGTGCATGGAAGTGTTTTTTGAGGTCGTGAGCGTGACATCCATTTCCTCGGTTCCGGTTTGCGTGACGCTCACGGCCAAGCCCGTCCGCAACGAGATGTAGCTCAGGCTCTCTGCTGAACCATCCCATTTTCCGGCGGATTGGACTCCGCTCTTGCGGTATTCCTCGGGAGTTGGGTCACGAACGGATTTGAGGCGGACCAAGTTCAAGCGGGTGAGGATTACGGCGCAGGTTTCAACTGGCTCCGGATTCGCTGGCGATTCGGTGTTGGACGGAGATGGCGACGCCTCAGGATTGGGAGGGTAGCAAATCTCATCGCGCAGGTATTCGGATTCGGTGCGCCAGACCATTCCTGCTATCGGGAGCGACGTTGCCGGCTGGTCGGAGGTCCACTTCTGACCGACGGTGACGCCGCCTGTGGGAGCTCCCGAGGCTGCGTTGAGTTGCGCGATCCATTCCCGGGCCGACTGCACTGCCTTCTCTCCGTTGACGATTTCCCCGAGGCCGGAAACCGAAATCATCTTTCCATTCGCGTCGAGAGTGAATTCAACCACTTTGCCTTCGAGATTTCGGTACTGCTCTTCGGTGGCGGCGGCTGCCGGGTCGAATGTATCGGTCGTGACGTGGGCCGTGGATTTTTCATACTTGGTGCGGAGACGAATGCTGCCGGGCGCGCTGGCCTCTGTGGGGAGAACTTCCAGAAGGATGGTGGCGTCCCAGTCGATTACGAGTTTGGAGGGGCCTTGCGGGTCGGCGGCCATGCCGGATCGCGAAGTTGCAGTCGTGGTCTCGAATTCCATGTTGTAGCGGAATGTCTGGCCGGGGGAAAATCGCGGGGAAAGAGAAACGCGTGGGGGCGATGTCATGCTGTTATTTTTTTGCGGCGTTCGGAAGGATTCTTCTGGAGCTTTTATCTGAGCGATACAAGTTGACGACAGTGACAACAAAGCCAGAATAGTTATGGTGGAGCGAGCTGCCTTTTTGATTCGGCTTGATGTATGCGTAACTCGGATAGGCACGCGTCGATTGCAAACCATCGACCAGGCTGTCGCAAAACGACCAGCGCGTTGGTAACCGGCCGGATTTGTGTCCGCGGGTTCCATGTGCCACCCCTGCCGGGGTTCTGTTCGTCCTTGACCTTTTTCCCCACCGCTTCCGCGGTGGGCTACATTGTGCCGTCCCTCCGGGACTTCTGGTAACACGAATTTAGACCCCAACCAGGGCATCATAGCTATCGCGCGCGGGCGATTGGTTTGGCTGCAGCTTTCGCGGCGGAAGCTGGAAGGGCGACGCTTGGGGATTCGATCGTTCCGCCCAGGACGAAGCTTGGCTGCGCGGCGCTCGCCAGTGTTGTGGTGGCGTGAAAAATCGACGGATGAATGCGCAGGCTCAGCGTGTGAGAGAAATCTATGCGGCCTTGCGCCTGGAAACGGTCTTGCAAATTATCCAAAACGAAATCGGCTACTTCGATCCCGCCTCCACCGATGTGGAAATCTCCTCGCGCGGAGGCAAACTTGCCCGGCGAAGAATTTGGATCGGCCCCGGAAATCAAGCTGGCGAAATCCAGTCCGTCGAGTGCCACATTGCGCGCGTCGAGCCTGCCATCGCCCTCGATGGAACGAACCAGATTCTCGCGGCCCACGCCGTGAGCGGAGAGCGCGAGCGCGGCCGAAGCTGTTCCGGCGAGACGGTTGTCGAGCGACGGCACCGCGCGACCCAGCCGCGCAAGGTCCACGCGATCGAAGCGTCCTTGAAATTGGTAGGAGGGATCGGCGAGGAGCCGGGCATCCAACGCGCCCGCCGCTTTGCCGCCGAAGAAATCCGCCTGCGCTTTGCGAATTGTGATGGCCCGGCCAGCCAATTCCGCCTGCCCGTCGAACCGCTCGAAGCGCAACGGCGCAAGCACGATTTCCGAGACGCGCAGACGCCCGCGCGCGGCGATTGCCGGGACGGCGGCTCCGCGCTCGAAAGTATTGGGAATTAATTCCGCGGAGCGCGTATACCACGCCACCCGGGCGGGCCGGGAGCGCGGCCCCAGCCACCGGTCGAGCTCCGCGGCGTCCAAGTTGTCCGCAGAGAGATCGAACGTCCACTGCCGATCAGCGTTTTTGCGGACGGCAGTGCCGTGCCACACTGCGCCGAAAGCCTCCGTTGCTATCAATGTCAGCTTTCGCTGCGCCTGCGCGAATTCGATTCGCGCCCTGGGAAAACGCAACGGCTGGTTCAAGTAGACTGAGGTCACGCTCAGATCTCGAGAATCAATTGTGCCAAGCCAGTCCGTGGCCGGCAATCGTGCACTATGAACAGCTCGCATCTTCACGGCGAAGCCGCCCGTTGCGGCCCAATTCGCGTTCAGAGGTTGCGCAAGCGCCTCGGAAAGGGCCAGCCAATTCTCAGCGCGAGGCGTTGCGCCCTCGATCGAGAAATTCCAATTCGCGGGCCGATGGAATATGCCGGAGGCATCCGGAAAAATCGTTCCGCGCATCGTGAAAGAGTTTGCGGGCGGATCGTCCGCCGAAGCTGTTCCGGACGTAGCTTCGGCAATTGGCGCAGTGAATGAGATTTCCGTTGGAGCAACAGTCAATGCCCCGCGAGAAACGCCGGCGTTGATGGCGTCGATTTTCACAGGCGACGGCAGCGATGTTCCGGTGAGTTTTCCGCCGGCGCTGGCAAACGCGCCCTGTTCGAGTTGCAGCGGCCATCCGCCGAGCGTCGCATTGCCGTCAAGTGTCCCTTCGACGTTCAGATTCGCTGGCACTCCGGGCCGAAGCGCTCGATACCAGGCCAGAATATCCGCGAAGCCGACGCTCGATGAATTGAGATGCAACTCCGGACGCAAGCCGTGCGCCCAGTCCAATTCGCCGTCCCCTTGCAGATGCGAATTTGGAGTTTGGACGAGGAACTTGGGGACTAGCGTGCGCGCCTCGCCAAGGCGCCACGTCGCGTCGAAGGACAGATTCACTGCCGGATCCGTGTTCCGTGCCGGGAGCCCCCATCCGTGGAATCCCGTCAAGCGAGCAACACCCGCAATCGACCACCGGGCGGCGGAAGCGCTGCTCGATTCGGAATTGGAAGGGGCGATTCGCGCGCTGACGTCCAGTGAAAGCCCTCCACGGACGCCGAAGTCAGACTCGCGCGAGAACCGCAAGGCATCGGCAAGAGAAACATTGCTCCAAGTAAGATTCAGCTCGGCGGGCTGAAGGCGCGCGGATGTTCCCGCGACATATCCGCGCAGGCGGAGCGTGCCAATTTCCTGCAACTCGACACCGGCGCGCATGGGCTGCGCCTCAAGATCCAGAGCCCATCTTCCGGTAGAGTCCTGGTCAACACGGCCGGAAACGCCGATTAGCGCCAAGGGACTCTTGTCATCGCCTTGCTTGAAATTGATGCGCCCGCCATCCACGACAATGCGGTAGAGGCGGGCGGTCGAAACACTGCGTGGGGCGGCTGGAGGACCTACGAAACCGGAAAGAGATGAACTGGGAGAAGCGGGCGGCAGCCACCGCTCGATATTCCACCTTCCCTGGCTATCGCGAACGAGATTCAGACTCGGCCGCGACAGAGAAAGGGTCCCGAATTCAAAGCGCCCAGAAAGCAACGCGCGCCAGCGAAGCCCAGCTCTCAAAGTGTCCGCGCGAAGGAAATATTCATGGCCGAAGCGAGGGTCTTCCGAAATGGTGATGGAATTCGCCTCAAGCCGCGCGCCATCGAGCAGGTTGAAATCGAATCGGCCTACTTCCACGGGACGCCCGAAGCTTGCTTCGAGATGCGAGGTCAGGTACCTGCGCGCGGCGCTGGTCCGCAGCGCGCGAGAGAGTCCGAAGCTTGCGACAAACAACGCGATGGCGAAGATGAAAATCCTACGCAGCCATTTTCGTTTGCGCATCATGAGGCCAGGAATTGCGGCAAAAGACAGACGCGAAGAAAAGCGACACGTCAGTGAACCTGGTGCAGCATGCGGGACCACCGCGTTCGCGACGGCAGATGCAGGATCGTGTCGAGAAAGTTCAACAGCCAGCCGTTCAGGCTTCGGTCTGCCTCGTCATCGCGTGGACCTTGCACCGACCAGTAAATGACTACAGGCCGCCCCATGATGGCATCGCGGTCCACAAATCCCCAGTAACGACTGTCCCAGCTATGGTCGCGATTGTCGCCCATCGCGAAATACTTGTCCGCAGGAACCGCGATTTCACCGTCATGAACGTGCGAAAGAATTTGATCGGCCCACTCGGGTTGCATGTTGGCCTGCAGGAACTGTTCGGTGCGTGGAGGGAAGTTATCCCCAAACGGGTCATACGGCGCAGATGGATCGCGGGCCACATACGGCTCGTTGAGCCGCTTTCCGTTAACGTAGACTTGCTGATCCACGATTTTGACGTGGTCTCCGGGAGTGCCGATCACGCGCTTGACGTAGTGCGGGTGGTCCTGGTACGGAAACTTGAAAACGATGATATCGCCTCGGCGAATTTCCCGGTATGGCAAGACACGGTCGTACCAGTGCCCACGGCCTCCAAAGATGAATTTATTCACAAGGAGGTGGTCGCCAACCAGAAGCGTCGGCTCCATCGATTGGGAGGGAATCTTGAAAGCCTGGACGACAAATGTGGTGCCGAATAGCGCCAGGACAACCGTGACTAGGAGCGACTCAATGTATTCACGCAGCGTCGCGCGGCGGACCTCTTCCTGATTTCCCGCGGCGCCCTGCGCCTCCGCGACCTGAGCGGTCTCACTCATTGGTTGGTTTCCTTCCGTCTCCTTCGGCGGCTAATTGGTGGAGGGCGGCCACGGCTGCCGCCTGTTCGGCTTCCTTCTTGGACTTGCCTGTGCCGGCGGCGGTGATTTCTCCGGTTATGCGAACTTCAACACGGAAAGTTTTCTGGTGGTCGGGGCCGGCTTCTTCGACGATGCGGTAACTGCACGGCGCCAGGCCGCGCGCTTGGAGCAGTTCCTGGAGAGCGGACTTGTGGTCGGGCCGCCCCAAAGCATCCGCCGTGGCGGTGAGTGCGCCCTCCATGAGCGACTGGCGCACGAATCGCCGGGCAGCGTCCAAGCCGGCATCCAGGTAAATGGCCGCCACGACGGCTTCGTAAGCATCCGCCAGTAGGGCGGGCTTCGATCGTCCGCCTGTTTTCTCTTCGCCGCGGCTGAGTCGCAAGTGCTTCCCCAGGCCAAGCCGCCGCGCCACGGCGCAAAGCGAGGACGCGTTCACCAAATGGGCGCGGCTCTTTGAAAGCTGGCCTTCGCGCCAGTCCGGAAATGTCCGGACTAGCTCCTCGCTCACCAGCAATTCGAGCACGGCGTCGCCCAGAAATTCCAGCTTCTCGTTGTCTCCTGGAGAATCGTCCGCCGTGCGTTCGGGAATGCGCGAGCTGTGGGTCACGGCCTGCAAGAGCCATCGGGGATCACGGAACTCGTGTCCGAGAACCAACTCCAGCTCCGCAAAGTCGCCTACAGCGATTGGCATAGGCTCGCTACCTACCCATCTTCGTCGTGGCATCTTTCTTGGCGGATTCCGCACGAGCTTTGCACTGCGCGACCAAGGGGCCGCTCTCCGCGCACTTCGCGTAGGCAGCCACGGCATCGTTGTAGTAACTGGCTTGCACATCTGCGTTACCGAGCAGGTAGTAATCGACCGGATCGGGAGCCGATGCCAACTGAGTAGCCAGAGTGAGTTCGGTCCGCGCGTCTTCGTACTTCTGGTGCTGGATGTCAATCAGCCCCAGACCGCTGTGCGCCATCGATAGCTTATCATTCTTCGCTTTCTCGAACGTGGCATCGTCAACGGTGTCGGGCTTGGTTAAGTTGGGGATTAGTTCGATGGCGTGGCGGGCATAAACTTCGGCTTTTTGATATTGCTGCTGGGCATCGGGGGTGGTTGATTTGACGCGGCGAGGCATGGCCATGGCAAGCAGCGCGAGAACGTCAACGTTATCCGGATTGAGTTCGATGGCCTTAGTACCCGCGACGAACATCTTGTCTTCGTTACCTACGGCATAATAGGCACTGGTCAGCTGCGAGTAGACGCCCATCAAGTAGTGGCTCTGCGGGAATTTCGTGACGAACTCCTCGCAGAGTGGAATTTGGCTTTCCGGAGTCCCGGTGCGAGCCGCATACAAGGCTTTGTAAGCAGCCTCTTCCGCCTTATTAACCGGCGGCGCTTTTGCCGGACCACTTGGGGCATCCGGGGTCGCCGCGGGCGGTTTTGCTGGCTGGGGAGGTATCTCTTTACCACCGCCGTATTGTGCCCTCGAAACTCCCGCCCCTACGGAAATGGCCACACCAAAAGCTAGCAATGCAGCCGAGGACCTAAGAAACTTTGCCTTCATATATAAATCTCCTTGGTGAAAATGATTCTCGGAGATGAAATCGATGCTCCGAGTGAACTGCTCCCGCCACCAACTCCCGCATCTCCGGCGACGCGCCGCTCTCACTTTACGCAAGGGAGCGGAAAAGAATTCATGTCTTGCCTCCGGAGTTATTTTCGCGCGACGGCGTCTGATAGCCAGTTTCAACACCGTGTTGCGCTGCCAAACGCGCCGATTCGGGCGCTCCCGCAACAGCCAGCGCCGCCTGATACTCGGCGACAGCCAGGTCGCGCTGGCCCTCCACATCGTACATTCTTCCGAGATAAATGTGCGACCAGGAAACATTGGAAGGGTCCGGTCCGGTAACGCCCTCGGGGGGCGAACTCTTGGATGCCGCAATCACTTTCGAAAACAGTTCGCGGGCGCGGTCCGGTTTACCGGAAAGGGCGGAGGCAACTGCCAGGCCGTATGTTGCGCGCAAATCATCGGGATGTGCGGCCAGGACTCGTTCGAACGATTCCGCAGCCGCGGCGCCATTGCGAGCGGAAATTTGGCGCTGTCCTTCGGCTAGAACTTGTTCCATGGGATCGGCAGAAGCCACGGATGGAGTGGCCGGACCGTGGGCGCTTCCCGGCGCCGGCACTGCTTCGCCAGCCGGCGCCGCCTCCGCGAATTTCACGCCGCGCAGCCGCCGCGCCTCGCCGGCAACATCAATGCCTTTGATCAAATCCGGCAGGTAGTAGCTCATCGCAGGTTCCGATTTCTCAAACCCGGAAAGACCGGCGTAAATAGGGCGGACCATGACGTAGCCCGAACTTTCCGCCTGATCGATCTGCGAGGCCAGATCGGCCGGAGCGAGGTGGCGAAGCCGCAACTCCACGGCGCGGACCAGGCATTCATCAAAAAACGCGGAATAGTCGTCATGAAACTCAACCGGGAGTCGCGGTGCATGAGCGGCGTAATCCAAAAGAGGAGAGGCCCTGGACGCCTCTGACCGGTATTGGATGGCCATCGGATCCAGGAGAAAGTGGAGGAACGCATGCCGAATGTCATCAATGGGCGGATCAGTTGTGGGACTGACCACCAGTTCGTAATGGTCCCCGTAATTTCGGAAATTGGTTTTCCGCCCGGCGAGAGGTTCGACGTACAAGGAAAAAGAGCGGGGAGAATTTGACTTTATGATTTCCCGAAGATAACTGGTGGCCGTGAATGCGACATCGGAGAGAGGAGCGCTGTAGTATTCCACGCCGCGCTCATAGTCCGGCTGGTAAAATTGCCAGAGTTGGTCCAGCTGGGCCTCGCTATAAAAGTTGGCAAGAATCTCGTTGAAACCTTCCAGGGCAAGTGCGTCCGGCGGCAAATCCTCGCGGCGCATTTCAAACGCAAATTTCGGAGGAGGACCCGCCGCTAATGCAAAGGAAACAAAACGCGCAAAGGTCGCTCCGGCGTCCGCGAGAGCATGTTCCTGATAGTATTTGCGCAAAGCTTCGACGGCGGGTCCTCTGAGCGCAAGCATCTGTTCACGAAGTTTCACGCGCCCCGGGCTCTGGGTCGTTGTGCTCATGTTGGAATCAAATCCGGCCGCATCGAGCGCACAAAGAGCCGCGAACAACTGCTGCCGCGTCTCTACCGAAACCGCGCGCCGCGCTTCCGTTCGACGCGATGGCGCTGGTTTCATTTCCTGCGGCCGGTTCGCTTGAGCAATTACCGCGGGACCGGGGAGCGCGCACAGAACAATCATCGCGCACAGCATGCACGAATCCCTCCTGGCGAATGGGCGCAAACGATTGTCCTGTCTCAGCATGAACGTATGAATTTACAGGGGCATTTGAGTCCCGTCAAGAAACCCCTTCCCTATTGGAGGGTAGATTTGCTTGGCCGGGTTGTCCCATAACCATTGTAAACGCGAACGGGCGGGAGGGAAGACAGAAATCGCGGACCAGCTACTTGAGGCGGAACTGAATCCTAACGGTTATCTGCGTGGAGGTTGGCTTTCCATTCAGCGTCGCGGGTTCATATTTCCAATTGCGCACGGCATCGGCCGCTGCTTGGCGAAGGAACACAGGTCCGGCAGTGGCTTTTGCTCCCGTAACAATTCCGGAGGCATCGATCTCGACAGCGACAAGGACGTCGCCTTCCACATTCGATTGCTTGGCCAGTTGAGGATACACGGGACGGGTGGACGAAATCAGTTTGGCCTCACTGCTTCTTCCAGCTGAACTTGGCCCGGTAAGCACAACCGGGGGCGGCGGCGGACTATCGGCATGTGAAACAGTTGGTATCAAGTCCCCGCCAGTTTTCCCAATCACCGCACTCGTTGTATTCACTTCGGCAATGTTCGGAACAGATCCGTCCACTAGTCTTCCCGCTCGGCTGCCGGGGGTCGGAGCACTCATTTTCAAGTCGTGAGCCGGTTGCGACCGCGGAGGCGGAGCTGGAGGATCGGGTTGCGTCGCGTCCGCGAGATCGGGTTGCTTTGCATCAGCGTTGTTCGGTTGGCGGCGGGTGGCTGGCGGCGCAGATGGCGCTGGGGCAGCAACAATTTCCTTGGGAGCCGAGGAAACCGGAGTGATGGCTGGAGAAATTGGCCGCGCTTGCTCGACGGCCGGTTTAGCGATCACCGCAGGTGGGGGGACGCTCTTTGGCGCCGGTGATGCAGGCGTAGCCGGTTGAGTGGCGGTAGTAACTTTGACGGCAGAGGGTGTCGCCGAACCGCCCCGAAGTATAAAGATCAATCCCGTTACAAGCCCAATGATTAATACGGCCGCCCCCGCAATGATCGGCAGCGGGTTCGTCCCACGAGATCGAGTCGGTGAGAAGTCCGATGTGGTGTCGGAGATGGAAAACTTGCCTAGAACGTCACCGGAACTGGACGGCTCCTGAGGCGGGGTTGGTGTGCCCACCCCTGTCGATGAAACCGAGGTCAGTACGGCGGCAGGCACGGGTGCGCTCGTTAACGAATGAGGTTTTGCCACTTCAACGGTGTTGTGAGCCGGTTCGTCAGATTTCTTGGAAATGGGGAGGCGCGGGTTTGACGCAGGGACTTTGGCCCGCGCGATGGGTAGGGGTGACATAGGCATCAACCCCGCGATGTCTTCGAACGACGGTCCATGGCCTGGCGAGGCCAGAGTTTCCGGCACGGCTTGCACCGCTCGAACGGGGGCAGGCGGCGTTCCAGGTCGCGGATCGCTGGGAATAATTTGTGGCGATGCGGCAGCTTCCGTCGCGGTTTGGGTTACGCGAGCGGGCGCAGGCGGCGTGACAGCCTCCGGCACGGTTTGCAATACGCGAGTGGGCTCAGGCGCCGTAGGTCGTGCTGGCTCGCTGGGAATTATTTGCGGCTGTGCTACGGTCTGCGGCTGTGTAACAACGGCAGCCGGCGGGTTCTGTTCGGTGGCTTGTGACGCGGGTTTGTGGATACCCCAGTAGTCGGTTGCCGGCTCCAGGAATTCAACCTCGACATACCCTCTGACAGTCGGAAGATTGCGGGCGCTGATCACTCGGCAAACAATATCGCGACCTTCCGGGTTCGTAACGATGACGGCTTGCCCAGGCGGGAAATTGCCCGAAACACGCAAAACCGCGCCGTTGTCGAACACAATGACGGTCCTGGCTTCTTCCCTGGCAGGTTTGGGTGGTCCAGGAGGTGCGTCGCCCTTATCCCCTGGCAAGCTTCGAATCGTAACGGAAACTTCCAAACAAACAGGGTTGGATCGAGTGGTATGTTCGGAGTTGCTTTCAGAACTCCCGGCGGTCGAACCCGGTTTGGTCAAGTTGTCCAAGGGGGAGAATTCCTTGATGGTCAGCGTCACGGCGTTCCAATGAATACGAGAGGCGGTGCTGACTATCGCAACTATATTCAACCGGGAGCGGCTTGGTACCTATAGTACTTAGGTACTACGATGGAAACACTAGCGCCAGCCAGGGAGGTGGAGTATACCCTTCTACGGTAATTTAAGATTTGATAAATACTGCTTGACTATTTACGCAGCCTAACCCTTGACGGAGATGTCGCTGAAGCTCAGAACGACGCGACCGCCTGACGTAAAGCGTCCAAAACTCATCTGCGGGCGAAAACGCGAAAACATGAGCACCAAATCAAGCTGGCGCCGGATGGTAGGGTTATCGGGACCTGCGATGATTTCGTAGGTTACCGCTTGCCCTTGTGCGTTGACGGTGGTTGCCACCAGCAGGGCGTGCGGGCCCGAATGTCCCGATTCCTCCATGCCTGTAACCGGAAAGGGCGCCAAAGCTTCCAGGCGCGCGGGCTGCAAGAGATTGGTTGGCGAATCATTCGCCCCGGCGCGCAGAGGCGCGCCCATGCCAAGTAATTGGCAGACCAGAACAAACACGACCAGGGCCACAGTGAAACCACCCGTTGCAGGCAGGGCCATCGGCTCAAGAATATTCTCGAGGATCAACTGCGCGCGCGTGCGGGCCCGGCGTGCATAATGGAGCCAGGGGTTATCGGAGAGGCGTTGCGCGGCGGCAACACGAATCCGCAAGGCCAAATCCGCAGGGGGCGCTGGCCGCTCCACGCGAGACATCAACGACGACAATGCCAGATAACTCTGCAGTTCGTCACGGCATTCGCCACATAGCTCCAGGTGCCGCCCCAGCATGAGGTGTGTTTCGGACCCAGCATCCAGTTGCAGCCCGCCATCCAGGTACCCGGGCAATAACCTCTTTACTTTGTCGCATTCCATCAGACACCCCCCTCAGCGTCGCCCGGCTCGCCGGGATTCGCCCAGCCGGCTGTGTCACTCTGGCCGACAGACTCTACCTTCAACTTCGAAAACAGCGTTGAGTGCAGCACCGTATGCGAGGTACGCGGTGCCTTGATCTCATGGGCTTGATTGGAGGCACTCTGTGATTCCTGCCGCGCGGGATGATGGGCCAGGTGCGGATTACCAATTAACGGCTTCAGGATATCCCGCAGCAGCCGCCGCCCTCTCAGAATTCGGGACTTCACGGTGCCAACCGAAACATCCAGCACTTCGGCCACCTCTTCATACGCCATCCCCTCGAGATCTCTCAGAATCACGGCGCTGCGGAAAACTTCCGGCACGCCGCGCAGAGCTTGCTGGACCGCTTGTTGCACTTCGTGCGAAGCGGCCTCCTCGAATGGTGTCCTGCTCTCGTCCTCGATCTCCAATAGCGCGTGTCCCGGTACCGGTTCGGCGTCAATGGAAGCCTGCTTTCGATGGTGCCGCCACAACCAGCGGCGGTGATTCAACGCTTCACGAACCGCGATCCGGTAGAGCCACGTCTTCAGGGAGCTGCCACGACGGAACCCGCGAATGCCGCGAAACGCCTTCAGAAACACGTCCTGCGTAATGTCGGCCGCATCGCTGGACTCCGATATCATCCCGGCGACAAGGCTATAAACCGGCCCCGAGTAATGCGTCACCAGCCAGTCGAACGCTGAGTCGGAGCCACCCTGCAACTCGGTAACGAGCTCGGCTTCGTCCCTGGACCAGGGAAGGACACGTGCCAGGTCAGACACGGTTACCGCCTCTCTCGCCTGTCTGCCCCAAGCGCTCCCGCGGAGGACTCGCGGGAAATGCCTCGTGCCGCGCGCGGCAGGCTCTGAAGCCGCTCATTGGATCTCCTGACCCGGAAACCTGATCAACCGTACGGAACCAGTTGGTGAGCTCTTCATTTGGGTTAGACACCATTGGTGGGGATTAGTTCCCCTCCCCTTAGCCATTTTCTACCCTGCAGTACCAATTTGCAATGGTACAGGGGTCGGGGAACGCGATTGTAGATAAAGGGCTTGCGGCTCTTTGCGTGTTCGCAGGCGGGTTTCGGGGTCAGTCGAAAGGCCCGGGCGCCGTTCGCGTGGGAGCGATGAGTGTTTCCGGGGCGACGACTTGCGCCGTGACGGATCAGACTCGCGCAGGGGTAACTCTTGTGGTATATAGTCACTCAAGAGTAATATACAAATCCTGTTCACACGCGGTGCGATCGGAGATACCATTTTGAGCCTGCGCAACCAAGCAAGAGGGTTTGGAAAGAGTGTTCGAAATAGGCGGGGGCCTCATGAGTGAAACTCCAGTGCGGCAAGTTGCTTTGATCGGGTTTGGAGAAGTAGGAGGGATCTTCGGCCGGGACCTTGCCGCGGCCGGCATCCAAGTCTCGGTGTTCGATATCCTTTTCAATTCGGCCCCAACGGGCGCAGCGATGCTTGCCAGGGCGAAGAACGCGAACGTCAGAGCGTACAATACCTTGGAAGAGGCTATCCGGAGCGCGGATTTGGTGATCTCCGCGGTCACGAGTTCAGCGGCGACAGGCGTCGCGAAAGAGGCTGCTGTTGCCCTGCGCGGCGGCCAGATCTACCTGGACATCAATTCTGTCTCGCCGGAAACAAAACGCGAGATCGCTCGAACCCTGGAACCATCGAACGTAATTTTTGTGGAGGCCGCGGTGATGGCGCCCGTGTCTCCGCAACGCCTCAAGGTTCCAATGTTGCTTGGAGGCGACGAAGCGGAATCAGTCGCCGCGCGTCTGCGATCGATCGGGATGAATGTGACGCCCATCAGCAAACGCATTGGCGTGGCGTCGGCGGTCAAGATGTGCCGCAGCGTTATCATCAAGGGAATCGAAGCATTGGCCGTCGAATCCTTGTTTGCGGCGCGCCGGTATGGAGCGGAAAAGGAAGTTCTCGCGTCGCTGGCCGCGACGTATCCGCGAATGGGATGGGACGGCGCGCTTCCTGACTACCTTGTGAGCCGAGTGGCGGAACATGGCCGGCGCCGCGCCGCTGAAATGCGCGAAGCGGCCGAGACGCTCAGGAATATCGGCCTCGAACCGTTCACTGCGCTGGCTACCGCGGAGCGACAGGATTGGCTCGTGCGGGAAATGGCCGAACGGGAAATTAGCTTTCGCGCTGGTGAACCTTTTTCCTGGCAACAACTCGCTGATGCGATTGGAAAGTCTTCCTTCGCTGAAGAAAAACCGCTGGCACGAGGATCGTCTGGTAGCACAGACTTCAGTCTGTGAGCATTTTGAATCCTCGAGTCAACCCACACAGGCTGAAGCCTGTGCTACTCGCCGCGCCAATCGCTTTTGGAGTATTTACAAGAAATTTGGCCCATAAGGAACACTCCCGATGCAATCTGAACCGATCTTCGATCTCGCGCACCTCGGCCATATGGAATTGTTGACGCCGAAGCCGGATGAAAGCCTGCAATTTTTTGTGAACGTGATGGGGATGACGGAGACTGCGCGGCAAGGCGATTCGGTTTATCTGCGCGGGTGGGACGATTACGAGCACCACACCCTCAAATTGACGGCGTCCAAATCGAGCGGCATGGGACATATGGCTTTCCGCGCACGAAGCCAGCAAGCGCTGGAGCGGCGCGTGGCCGCCTTGAAAGGCTCGGGCTATGACATTGGCTGGACCGATGGGGACCTCGGCCATGGCCCAGCTTTTGTGTGTAACGATCCGGATGGGCATCGAGTTGAGCTCTATTTTGAAACTGAGTGGTACGAAGCGCCGCCGGAGCTGCGGCCGGCTTTGAAGAATCAGGCGCAGCGATTCCCTGCTCGCGGGATCAGCGTCCGGCGGCTCGATCATCTCAACTGCCTGGCCGTTGACATCAAGGCCAATCGCATATTTTTCGAGGACTACCTGGGCTGCCGGCTCACCGAACAAATCGTGATGAACGATGGATCGGAAGCGGGCATGTGGCTCACGGTCAGCAACAAGAGCTATGATTTTGCCTACACGCGCGACCATACGGGAACGCGAGGCCGCTTCCACCACGTCACCTATGCCGTTGATAGCCGCGAAGACGTTTTGCGCGCTGCCGATATTTTTCTTGAGAATGGAGTGTTCATTGAGACCGGCCCGCACAAGCACGCCGTCCAGCAGACTTTCTTTTTGTACGTCTACGAACCCGGCGGCAACCGCGTGGAAGTCGCCAACGCGGGCGCGCGCTTGATTCTCGCACCGGACTGGAAGCCGATCGTCTGGACGGAAGAAGAGCGCAGGAAGGGACAGGCCTGGGGACTCAAGACGATTGAATCGTTTCACACGTACGGCACGCCCCCGGTGGATGTGGAGCGGTCTTAAACATTCTGAATCTGAATTTTCCCCGCAGTATTGTCCGGTGCCGTCCGAGATCGCAACTCTGAACTTCCCCTGGAATCACAAGTCGCCATGGAGCAAAATGGAGGAATCGAGAATTGAAATGCCCCAGCTACCAGCCTTCGACCCCGCACGAAAAATTAATCATTCGCCGCACGTTGTGATCTTAGGGGCTGGTGCCAGTAGCGCGGCCTTCCCTCACGGGGACGCGAATGGGAAACGAGTCCCCGTAGTCGCTGAGCTAGCGGGGTGTCTTGAACTTCTGCCGTTGCTTGCATCAGCAGGCTTCCATGCCCATACAGACTTTGAGAGCATCTACGACGAGCTTGCAACTACTGGCCGCGTCCCGTCGCTCCGGGCCGAAATCGAGTCTCGAGTCAAATCGTATTTCCAATCATTGGTGCCACCTGAGGCTCCCACCCTTTACGATTATTTATTGCTCTCCCTCAGACAGGACGACCTAATTGCGACTTTTAACTGGGACCCATTCTTAGCACGTGCGTACATGCGGAACCGCAATGTGCCGAATCTTCCGCGACTCGTGTTCCTTCACGGCAACGTTGAAATAGCAATGTGCGTCAAGGACCGTGTGAAGGGCTTTCGAGGAGACATCTGCCAAAAATGTGGCAAGCCACTGGAGCCCACGAGACTCCTCTATCCCGTCCGAAACAAGGATTATAAATCAGACCCTTTAGTAGCCAACGAGTGGTCAGTCCTCGATCACTTCCTCAAACACGCCTACATGCTCACAATCTTCGGCTATAGCGCCCCGACCACTGACGCTGCAGCCGTTGAACTGATGTCGCGAACTTGGGCTGCCAATCCCATATTTGAACTCGGCCAAGTGAGCATCGTCGACATCAAATCGGAAGAGGAACTGGAAAAAACTTGGCAACCTTTCTTCTGCAGGTCGCACTATGGGATTCACTCGAAGCTATTCACGACATGGATTCTTCGGTACCCTCGCCGAAGCGGTGAAGCTCTTGCAATGGCTACTCTGCAGAACGACCCTTGGCGAAACAATGAGTTCCCCCGATTTGACTCATTGCCCGAATTGCGCGCTTGGATTGCACCTCTCATCGCAGAGGAGCAATCTGGCAAGTTCAGCGGGAAACCCTGTCCCCGAGCGTACCAAACACCGCACCCTTGAAAAGGGCGCAAGGATGCGGCACCCTGAACTCCAAAGCCACTCATAGATTGACCAACCCGCCACTCGTAATTCTTTCCGCAGATAATACTATGCGTCCGTTTTGCAAGTTGGTCCCCTGCGCGCCTCCGGGCGATCCCAAGACATCGGGGGTCAGACATGGGTAGGGTTCAAACGCGTGGTCCGCTCATGAATGAATCCAGAACCATTTGATCAATGCCACCAATCCCCAGAGCGCTGCAATGGCGGCAGCAATGCCAAGGAGGACGGAAAGCGCCGCCTTCAGGATGATTCCCCAGAGTTCAAGGGTGTCCTTCGCTGTGTGGACCATTAGCCGAGTCGCGACCGCATTAGGGCATCGCGGTACTTCTTTGCGTACTCGATTCCCGTAGTGTTCGTTCTGCTTTCCAACTCTAAGATGAATTGATCAGTATCAGCGAGCTCTTCCACAAGTTCTGATAGTGGCAGCCGAGAAAACTGTGCAATGCGGGATGCAATCCATTCTTGGCCAGTGCAGTGGAGATGCGGTAAGCAATGTCTGTACACTAGTGTCCCTCCCGAGCCAATTGTATTCTGTGTCCTCAGAAACAGAAAGAGGGCGGATATCCCATCCTCTCGCGAAGTTGGGATAGGGTAGGGTTCTTTTCTGACTGAGCTATACTAGATTGGAGCGAGGATGAACAATGACGATGAAAAATCCACCGCACCCTGGAGGTTTTGTACTGCGGCAGTGCATTGAGCCTCTGGGCTTGACCATCAAGGACGCGGCTGCCGCGCTGGGCGTCACGCGCACGACGTTGTCCGAACTGGTGAATGGGAAGCGCGGGATTTCTCCCGAAATGGCCGTGCGGCTTTCCAAGGTCTTCGGGGGAAGCGCGGAAAGCTGGCTCACGCAGCAGGCGCACTACGACGTGGCGCAAGTTCGCGCCGACCGGATCAAATTAAAGCGGGTGCAATTCGATTGAGCAATTGCGGAACAGTGTCGCGTCGTTTCGCGCGTGCTGGCGCTTGGGCCGTTTTTGCGGCAGGTTGCGAAAGAGCGCTTTGAGCTGGAAAGTACCTGGCGAAACTTCAAGAACCGCACCCTTGCAAAGAGCGCAAGGATGCGGCACCCGAACTTCAAAACCGTTCAAAAGCTGGCCCACTCGCCAATTCACCCGGAGGTCGGGACTTCAATCCCGACGAAACGCTTCGCTTGATCAGGGGTTTTAACCCCTGAAGCTTCAGGGGCTGAAGCCCCGAGTCAAGCTCGAATTGAATGGCCGAGCTGAAGCTCGGCCCTCCTAACGCCGAAGAATCTCAAATCAGGACAGTAGTAAGGATGCGGCACCCGACCTTCGTATGCACCAAGAGGCTGTCCCACCCGCCTCATGCTGCGCTTCAGTGGAAGAGCTCGGCGCTCGAGAGGTACCCGATGTGGCCGCCGCTCCCGGCATACCCTCCCATAGCTAGCGCTTCTCCGTCGGTCAGCAAGACTGTTGCGTGGTCGGTGCGCCCGGTGTTTAAGCTCGCCGTAACGCTGAACTTTCCGGTCGAGGGATCGTACAGCTCCGCGCTCGCCAGGTGAACACCGCCGCCAGCGACTAGCACCTGTCCGTTATTCAGCAGGGTGGCCGTATGGTTATACCGTGCGGTGTTCAAGCTCCCTGTAGAGGTCCATTTCCCGGTCGAGGAGTTATACAGTTCGGCGCTGGAAATAAAAGGGTAAATGAGATTGCTGTTCTCACCGCCGGCAACCAGGACCTCTCCGTTGGTCAGGAGCGTTGCGGTGAAAAATTGGCGGGTCGTTTTCATGCTCCCCGTAAGAGTGAAAGTGCCGGTCGCCGGGTTGAACAACTCCGCGCTTGCCAGGTAATTCGCATTGGCGGCGCCGCCCGCAATCAGGACCTCGCCAGTCGGCAGCAGAGTCGCCGTGTGCCCAAAGCGCGGTGTATTCAAGGTCCCCGTGAGGCTGAAGGTTCCGGACGACGGATCGTACAGTTCCGCGGCGGGAACGAGGCCAGTGAAATCAGAGCCGCCAGCAATCAACACCTTGCCATTGGCAAGCCGAGTCGCCGTGAACCCCGCGGCAATATAGCCGCAGCGCTGTGCGTGCATGCTTCCAGTTAGAGTGAATTTTCCGGTGGAGGGATCGTACAGCTCGGCGCTTGAAAGGCAGAAGTGTTGAGTGCCGGTTGACATCCAGACATAGATGTCGCCGCCCGCGATCAGAACTTTTCCGTTGTCGAGCAGGGTGGCCGTAAAGTTAGCGCGCCCATTGTTCAAGTTGCCAGTCGAGGTAAAGGTTCCAGCCGAGGGGTTATAGAGTTCCGCAGACGCGAGGCCGTATTGCAACCTATTTCTCCCGCCCACAACAAGAACCTCGCCATTGTTCAGCACCGTTGTGGGGAAAAAAGCGCGTTGGGGACCCATGGTACCCGTGAAGGACCAAGACTGCGCGTGTACTTGTAAACTCATACTGAAAAACAGGGCCACGCAACCCAGCCACCTACTAACTCTTGTTGTAGCTATTCTTTTCATAAACCACCCTTTTGAGGCGCAGCGAAGGATTCGCTTGTCGCCACCTTTCAGAATGTCAAAGACATTGCCGGTGGACAGTGGAGCGCGCCCGCCGGAGGCCCATCGTATTCGAGCCGCAGGAATTGTTTGTCGCGCTACCTCAGCGAATTTGTCATTTTCTTGTAAATAAATTCATTTCACAGGCTCCTCCAAAATGCGTGCAACACCTATTCACAGCGGCGTCGCAAAGGTGCGCGCCGACCGGGCCAAGCTGAAAAGCCGCCTACCCGTTTGAGCGTTCGCGAATTTCTGTCGCGAGGCTCGGCGGGTGTCGGCGTTTGGCCTGTTCAAGCGAGAGATTACGAATGGGCGCTGTGGAGTAGAGGGTTGCCAGCAGAAATTCAAGAACCGCACCCTTGCAAAGAGCGCAAGGATGCGGCACCCGAACTTTAAAATCATTCAGAAATGAGAACTCGAATTTCACTATCGACCGCGCGGTGGCCCTGCCCAGATCTAAAAATCAAAATACAACGTTGTCCTATCCGAAATTCAAAAACCAATCAACTTGGTAGTCGCTGAGAAGTTTTCGATGTAACATTCGCTGGCACATTCCTTGAACGCGTGCGCGCGAAATTTTTATTTGGTACATCCGGGCAAAAAATCATGAAATTGACGCGGGGTGCGAGAATTTTTGCCGTATCCGTTTGCGCCGCCTTCTGCTGCGCCGCTCCACTCGCGTTGGGCGCACAGGATCAAGGAGAATCGGCTCCCCCTTCGCTGTGGTCGCGGCTCAAAGAAGGAAAAGTATCCGCCGAAGTACGTTATCGCTTCGAAGCCTTTGAACGCGACGGAGCGCCATTTACTGCCCCCGCCTACGCTCCCACACTCAGAATCGCAGCGGGCTATGAGACGCCATCGTTTCACGGCTTCTCCGCTTTCGCGCAGGGTGTTGCGGTGGTCGTGACCGGTCCGGCCGACTACAGCATTCCAACCCTCCCCTCACAGAATCGCCCGGACCGGCCAGCTATTTTTGAGCCACGAAGTCTGGAGTTGGGCCAGGGTTATCTGAGGTGGACCCGCGGGCCGCAGAACAAGAAGTTGGCGGTGACCGTGGGCCGCCAGGAAATCATGCTCAACGATGGGCGCTTTATCACCATTTCTCCGCAGCGCCAGTTCCATCAAACCTTCGACGCAGCTAAATTGTACGCGGATCTGCCCCGGAAATTTTCATTTACATATTGGTACTTGAATCGCGTCTATCGCGTGCTTGGTTACCACGCGACCGACGGCAAGCCTGCTATGCACTCGCATCTGCTGAACCTGGCTTGGGCAAGACCGAGCCAGATTAACGTCTCGCTGTACGGCGTTTTGCTCGACTTTCGACAACCCGTTCTTTACGCGCAATCCACCCAGACATTTGGACTGCGGGCGACAGGCCCTTACCAGTTCAGCAACCACTGGAGCGCCTTGTACGCCGCCGAATTCGCCAACCAAAGGAACTTGGGCACCAATCCATATCATGTTAATGAAAACTACTATTTGGGCGAGTTGGGTCCAGCCTGGCGCGGTATCGGAGTACAAGCAGGATTCGCCCTACTGCAAGGCCGCAGCGTCACCGACAAACTGAGCACGCCGCTGTCACACCCCTTTAACGGATGGACAGACTTATTTTTCATTAATCCCAGCTTGGGCAATAGCCATGGCTTAGAAGCCCGCTATTTGACCTCCAAGGGTGCGCCAAGTTTCCTGAACGGCGGCGATTTTACGGTGACTTATTTCGACTACCACTCTGATAGCAATCGCATCCATTACGGCAGTGAGTTGGATATGGCGCTGGCGTATAGAGTCAAGCGAGTGAGCAGTAGATGGGAAATCGGGTGGCGATTCGGGCGCTATTGGGCGGATCACCTCTTCACGAATGCAGTGCGCACCTCGATTTATACGAGTTTCTCCTTGTGATTGGTGCGTTCCACTTTCCCGCGTGTTCATGGACAGCGTGTCTGTGGTCTTCGATAAGAATTGTTACTTACCCATTGCGCCCTTTGAGATACACGCGGGTATTCGCTATTTCGAGAAGTTCTTCTCAATGTGAGACAAAACACTGAGACAACCCTGGGATGGGCCCAGACTCCCCTGTAAATCAATGTACTTGACGGCATGCTTGTTGGGGCATAAGTCCAAGAAATCCAGCAAATTGGCCGCGCCCGTGAGTGACCGTTATCGAATTCGAAAATGCGATTCAGACCGGTTGCTGCATGGGCCGCGGTTTGCAGCATGTGAAAGGAGATTGATCAGCTCAGGCCCGCTCGGTCCCAATCCTAAGTGTTGGTCGATTTGGTGGAGGTGAACACATGACCAAGCTCAACCCTTGTTGGAAGTTCTGCTGTCTCGCGGTCATGCTCTTTTCCATGTCAGTCGGCTACGGGCAGGAGACGCACCACAAAATTCTCAAGAAGGTGCCTGTGACATATCCCCAGGCGCTCAAAGACAAAGGCATTCAGGGGGATGTCCGCCTGAAGGTGTTCATTAAGCAGGATGGCTCGGTCAAAAATACGGAGTTGCTGGGCGGCAACCCGATTCTGGCTGAAAGTGCGCAAAAAGCAGTCGGTCAATGGAAATTCTCTCCTGGCAGTTCCGAAACAACCGAAGAAGTCGTCGTACATTTCGACCCCGCCGCCAAGTAAAAGTCATCGCGAGATTTCATCGCGAGAAAACAACTCCCTTAGTGAGGGCCGTTGCGATTAATTTCTTTTGGATCGCGAGTTTGCTGGGACTCAATAGAAGTGGGCACAAGAACAGTCATTTATAAAATGGGATTCTTTTATACGGGCCTACTGCTCTTGTGCGCCAACCGTTGACACACGCTTGGTCCCTTGTATACCGTGTAGTTGTGTCCTCCAAATCAATCGAGGTCTCTCGCGCCAATGCTCTTGAGGAGTTGGTGATCGAGCGGGCCCGCGATGTCTTGACCTTTACGCTGAACAATGTTGAGCACAGCAACGAAGTGACTGGGCCGATGTTCGAAGCCATGCTCGTTGAGCTTCGGGCGGAATCAGCTCGGCCCAGCGCGCGCGTTTTGCGGCTACGAGCGCGCGGCAAGGTCTTCTGCACGGGGCGCGAACGGGCGGGCCGGGACGCCTTGGCGATCCATAAAGAGGCAGCTCGTCTCATTGATCTCAAGCGTGCATTGAGAATTTCGCCGTTAATCAGCATCGCGGAAGTCCAGGGAGACGCCTTGGGGTTCGGCTTCGGCCTTGCGATCGTCTGTGACTTTGTTTACGTTGCTGAGAGCGCTTCCTTGGGATTTCCGGAGATGCGGTTTGGCCTCGCACCGGCGGCCATCATGGCGTACCTGGGCGAATACGCGCTGCCGCGCTTCGCGTTTCCTCTGGTGCTCTTCGGCGATCCCATTCCCCCACAACACGCCCTGCAAATCGGGCTTATCTCCCAGGTTTGTCCAGCCGGGCGTCTCGCAGCCGATGCCGACGCCCTTGTCGAACGCATTCTTAAGCTCGACCCCAACGCCGCCCGCAACTGCAAGGAATTTTTCCAGACGGCGCAGCAGAATTCCTTTGACCAGAACTGCCGTCTGGCCGTGGAAGCCCTGACGGTCGGCAGCATGGCCATCCTCGCGAAGGAGAAATAAGCTGGGCGTGCCAGTGAACGCGGGCGCGCGGCTGGATCGGCTCCCCATTTCGTCGTTCCATCGTCGGATCATGTGGTTGATTGGCGCCGGAATGTTCTTCGACGGCTTCGATATCTACCTTGCGGGAATCGTTCTCGGAGCAACGGTCAAGAGCGGCTTTTCCACGCTCGGCCAGAACGCACAGTTCGTTTCGGCGACCTTCGTGGGGATGATGCTGGGGTCTTTTGTGACCGGCTTCCTCGGCGACCGGTTCGGACGCCGTTTCACCTATCAATCGAATCTTGCCATCTTCGGTTTTGCGTCCATCGCGGCCGCCTTCGCGCCCTCCATGCAGGTTTTGATCTTGATCCAATTCATCATCGGATTTGGGCTCGGGGCCGAAAATGTGGTCGGGTATTCGACACTGACGGAGTTCGTTCCCCCGCAATCCCGCGGCAAATGGCTGGGCTTCATGACTGTCTTTGTCGTGACCGGCTTGCCGGCAGCCGCGCTGCTTGGAACGCTCATCATTCCGAGATTCGGCTGGCGCGCCATGTTCGTGATTGGCGGGCTGGGTGCTCTCGTCGTGTGGTATTTGCGCAAGGCGCTCCCGGAATCGCCTCGCTGGCTGGAATCCGTCGGCCGCACCGAAGAGGCCGACGCCTTGCTGCAGGCGATCGAACGCGAAGTTTCACTTCAACATTCCCCGCTTCCGACGCCTAAGCTTTTGCCACTCGTAAAGCATTCGCGGAACGTTTCTTCACTCGTGAGCCCCGTCATTCTCCCCCGCATGATTTTGGGATCGGTTTCTCTGATCGTCATCAACAGCTTGCTCTACGGTTTCGTGACTTGGCTGCCGACTTTTTTCGTTCAGCAGGGACTGAGCATCACAACCTCGTTCAAGTTATCGCTGGTCATGGCCCTTGGCGCGCCAATCGGGTCGGCCATCGGCGCCTTCACCGCAGACTCCTGGGGACGAAAACCGACGATTATTGGGGCTGCCCTGCTCACTATCGTGATTGGAAGTTTTTATCCATTTATTAAGCTTCCCGCTCTATTGATGGTTGTGGGGTTTTTACTGATCGTGCCGATCTACGTTCTCGTTGCTCTCCTTTTTGCGATTTACATCCCGGAGCTTTTCCCGACGGAAGTACGGCTGCGGGCGTCGGGGATCTGCAACACGTTCGGACGCGGCGCGATCATTTTTACGTCCTTCATCGTTGTAGCGCTTTTCAGGTCGCATGGGGTTGGCGGCGTGCTCGTGTTCATGATCGGACTTCTCATCGTGGAGATATTGGTCGTCCTCACGTTGGGCGTCGAACCTAAGAAGCGCCGCCTCGAAGAGATCGAATCTGAGACGACTGCATCTCCCTATCCGGCCAAGGTGTGAAACCAATGACGACCCTGCCAATGACCTACGAAGCGCAGCTCTTTATCAACGGCGAGCTCACCGATGCCGCGAGTGGCAAGACATTGGAGATCATCAACCCCGCGACCGGCGGAGTGATCGGGAGGCTGGCCGATGCCGGTGCAAACGACGTGGACCGCGCCGTGATGGCCGCCCAGCGTGCGTTCGAGGAGGGTAGGTGGAGCGGGGCGTCGATCCAGGAACGCGCCCGCGTGCTCAACCGCTTCGCGGACTTATTCGAGGCCGATCTGGAAGCCTTCTACAAGCTCGAGACGCTCAACAATGGGCGCCCGATCATGGAGACGCGGGCGCAGATCTCGCGCCTTCCACAATTCTACCGATACTTCGCGGCGCTCGCGCTTACACGCCGCAGCGACGTGATTCCGGTCGAAGGATCTTACCTGTGCTACACGCAGCGGGTGCCGCTTGGCGTCGTGGGGTTGATGACGTCGTTCAATCACCCGTTGATGATCCTATCGAAGAGTCTTGCCCCGGCGCTCGCAACCGGGAACAGCGTGGTCATCAAGCCATCCGAGCAGACGCCGCTCACGACCGTTCGGCTCGTCGAGCTTCTGGATCGCGCCGGGATACCTAAGAGCGTGGTCAATCTCGTGAACGGTGTGGGCGCGGTGGCGGGTGCGGCGCTCGCATCGCACCCGAAAATCCGGAAAGTCGTTTTCACCGGCAGCACCGATGTTGGCCGCTCCATCGGGGAGGCGGCTGCACGCAATTTCGCGGCGGCTACGCTCGAGCTTGGCGGGAAGGGCGCCGTCATTATCTTCGACGACATGGAAATGGAACGCGCGGTCAATGGTGCTGCGTTCGCGGCATTCATCGCCGCGGGACAAACCTGCGTGTGCGGATCGCGCATCCTTGTTCAGCGCTCGATCTACGCCGCGTTCCTGGAGAGATTCGGAGCGAAAGCAGCATCGATCCGGGTGGGCGACCCTGCCGATCCGCGAACGCAGCTCGGGCCGGTGATCTCCGAGAAGTCGCGTCGTCGGATCCTGGCGATGCTCGACCGCGCTACGACGACTGGCGCGAAGATACTGACTGGAGGTAGGGTGCCCCCGAATGCTCCGTCATCGGGATATTTCATCGAGCCAACCGTGCTATGCGACGTTGACTGCCGCTCCGAGATCGCTCAGGAAGAAGTGTTCGGGCCGGTGACCGTCGTCATGCCCTTCGAGGATGAAGCCGACGCGATACGCATCGCCAACGATACGAGATTCGGCCTTGCTGCCTCGCTTTGGACTGACGGTGTCGCGCGGGCTCACCGGGTGGCGAGCCAGTTGGTGTTCGGCATGGTTTGGGTGAACGACCATCACAGGCTCGACCCGGCATCGCCGTGGGGCGGCTTCAAAGACAGCGGCATTGGCCGCGAGACAGGCATCGAGTCGTTCGATCACTTTACCGAAGTGCGCACCGTGACTGTGAACACGACTGGGGAGACCGTGGATTGGTACGGTGACGAAGAAGCGCCGAGGCGGCTCAACTAAGCCAGTTTTGTGAAGTCTAAGGTGGGGGTCATTTATGATCCACATGCGAAACAAATTGCCCCCTTTTAGTTTCCGCGTGGCGCTTGCCGTTCTAACCATCATTTCCTTCGGCTTAATGGGATTGTCTCCGAGTTATGTTCCAGACCAAAGTTGGTTCGCCGGTGGCTTCAGGGGAGTCGCGGGTCGAGGAACGTACGGTTTCGGAGTTCCTGAAGCCAGATCAGTCGAGTCCGAAACGGAACCAAGGGGCTCTGTTCATGGTTCCCTTTTAGATGAGAGCGATGTCCCCGTAAGGGGGATTGAAGTAGAACTTATTCCCGCGGACAAAACGAAAGACCTGCAGTGGGCGGGGACACACCATGAGTGGGCCGACAAACATGGAGAATACACTTTCGGCAACGTGGAGGAGGGAGAGTATTTCTTGGCAGTCCACAAAGACGACGCGCCAGACGAAGCCCATCCGTTCGCTACCGCGTACTATCCAGGCACAGCAGATGATGGCAAGGCTGAGCACATATTCGTCGCAGGTTCGGCGCGCACTGAACTCCATCCGCTGCGCTTGCGCAGAGTCGAAACCGTGACAATTGACGTCCATGTTATTTGGGACGATGGGACTCCAGTCGAACGGAGCAATTTGCTATTCCACAATTTGAACTATCCCGACCAAGCAGTGATCGGTGACGCAGCTCCAGGGATAGTTGCTGGAAGGGGACAATTCACAATACCCAAAGGCTTTGAATATTACGCCCGCGCAGTGGTGAATTGCGACTCTGGCGCTCAAATCGAGTCGCGAGAGTCCAGACCGGTTCAACAATTCAAAATCGGATACGGATCCTTCCCACAAGAATTGACTTTCGTCATTCCCGGATCACCTTGTAAGCTGTGGACGCCGCCTTCGAGGTAGTTGCCGGGTGGTCCACCCTTTCGCGAATTTGCGAAAGGGTGGCGTTAGCCGCACTTCGCTATAGTTTTCCCGTCACAGTCGATTTGAGGTTGACGCCAAACGATAGTCCGACATATGGTTTGCGCAGAAACTGTTTTGTCAATTCTCCGGGGTGGCGTATTTCAAAGCGCAACATTTCGATGGGATGAAATCTGGATTTGAGGGAGGTTCACATGCGTTGGATGCGTGGATTGGCGCTGTTTGTTGCGGGAATTCTTCTCGGGACTTTCGCGACGCAACGCAGTGCTGCGCCGCAAGAAAAGGTGACCGGCCTCAGGCTGAATCACTTCGGAATTTATACCAAGGACCTCGACGAGTCCATGAACTTCTACACGAAGACGATGGGCTTTCGCGAAGCGTTCTCGGTTAAGGACAAGGAAGGCAAGCCAACGATCGAGTATCTTCAGATCAATCGCGACACGTTCCTGGAACTGGCGCCGGCCGGCGCGGATCGCCCGGTAGGATTTTCGCACGTTGGCATTTGGGCGGACGACCTGAAAACGACTGTCGCCGCACTACAGAAGAAAGGGGTGAAGGTTGAGGACATTCGCACCGGCTTCACCAAGGCGCCCTTAACGAATGTGGTTGATCCCAACGGCGTGAGGCTGGAGCTGCTTGAATATCCTCCTGAATCGCTCCAGAGGAAAGCAATTGATGGCTGGAGGTAAATTGTGGGCATCGGGTCAGGCGGAAACGACCGACAGTGCGCCATGCTCTTTATTTCCGGCGGGCTCCAAGTAGAGCCCGCACCCTGCGCGTGGGCCGGACGGTGATTTCAACGTCTTGCCGCAGAGCCGTGAGGAACTCAATGAGGCGTCCGACGGAGAAGTTACCAGCGCGATTCCGCATCAGCAAAGAGACCTGCGGCTGCTGCACGCCGAGGATTTTGGCGATCTCGACCTGCGTCATGCCGCTGTCCTTGAGGATCGTGAAGATTTGCAGGGTGAGCTGCACCTTGAGCAGCTCTTGCTCCGGATTAGAAAGGCCAACGTCTTCAAAGACGTTTCCACTGCCTTCGGTTACGCGGGCAACGCGTTTGCGTGTTTTTCTTGCTTTGGTTTTCACCTTACACCTGTCTTCGACCATAGCTTCGCCTGGTTTCCACCAGCCGACGCTTCGCGCGCAACGTGGCGCGCGCGGATTTAACTTCAAAGCGCACGCCTTCCGAGCGTTGTAAATAGGCAACGATCTCAAACAGATTGCGAGCCTGAGGGTTGCCACTGGGGCCAAGCATTCGCATCAGGCTCTTTGCTGAGCGATGGGTGGCGTCGCTCAGTTTCGTGAAGCCAACAGTGGCGTTGATAAAATCGCGCAGTATGATCTTGCCGGTTTCCACGTCACCCGAGAGAAAAGTTTCGATGCCCTCTCGGAGAAGCGCCTTGCGGAAACCAGGATCCCTTTTTACGCGCGCCCGGATAGTTTCCTTGAAATCTCGTGTCAATGCCATTTGGTCACTCCTCTACCCCTTTTCGTTGCTTGTAATCTTGCCACCGGGCAAGTGCGGTTTTAATGTCTTCCTGCTGACGTTTTTTCGTTCCGCCGCCAACAAGGATTACAAGCCGCTCGCCATCTTTGCCGAAGCAAATCCGGTAACCTGGACCAAAATCAATCCGATACTCATACACGCCGGCCCCAACGCCTTTGGCATTGGAAAAATTGCCCTGCTGTAGGCGTGTTAGTGCTGCCACAACTTTGGTCGCCGCTTCTCTGTTCAGCCGATCAAACCAAGCGGCATACGGACTGCTTCCGCCCTGGTCAAGGTATTCGCGTACTTCGACCATAGCAAATGGTAACACATACGATACCATTGTCAAGAGGTGCCCAGGGGCGGGCGGCCAATTCTTTCGCGAACTCGCGGATGTGGGGTCCGTTCAGCGTCGTAATTTTCGGAAAAACTGGCGCAGGTCTTTCACCAAAAGTTCGGGCTGTTCCCAGCAGGCGAAATGTCCTCCTCGCGGCATTTTCGTGTATTGCATTAGATTGAAGTTCCGCGCGAGGACGCTTTGGGGAGGATCCAAGGTCGGCAACTCATGGGGGAAAGAAGCGAAGCCTGTCGGTACGGTTACCTTCGCGGTGAGATTGGAACTCTCGTCTGCCCTGCCCCGGTAATACCATGCGGAGGTGCCTATGGTATCCGAGACGAGGTAAAGCATCACATTTGTGAGTACCTGGTCTTTCGTGAAGACCGGCTCGAGTTCGTTGGGCGAATCGCTCCAGCCCTTTAGTTTTTCCGCGATCCAAGCCGCCACGCCAAGCGGGTTGTCTGTGAGAGCGAAGGCAACGGTCTGGGGTTTATGTGTTTGCTCGTTGTAATAGTCCCTTTCAACTGCAACGAAAGCGTTCACCGTGCGCACCCAGGCGCGCTCCTGCTCGGTCTGCTCCGCTTCAGGGGGCGGAGAGACTCCCACGCCACTGAAGTGGACGCCCAGGAGTGAGTCCGGAAATTGGTGGGCCAGCTGATTCGTGACGCCACTCCCCACGTCTCCTCCCTGCGACCCGTATTTGGCGTACCCAAGCACTTCGGTCATGAGCCGATTCCAGAGCGTGGCAGTGGTTGGCAGGCCGATGGGTTTGCCCCTGGGCTTCGACGAAAAGCCAAATCCTGGCACCGAGGGGATGACCACGTCGAAGGCGTCATCGGGCGAGCCACCAAAACGTGCGGGATCTGTCAGTGGTCCGATCGCCTCAAGGAACTCGAAGACTGAGCCGGGCCATCCGTGTGTAAGGATCAGGGGAACGGGCTTTGGCCCGCGTCCCTTCACATGATAGAAATGAATGTCATACTCGCCGACTCGGGCGAGGAATTGCGGATAACGGTTCAAGTTCATTTCCGCTTTTCGCCAGTCAAACTGCATGGTCCAGTACTGGGCCAGCGCCTTCATGTAATCCCAGTTGGCGCCGTAGCGCCAGTCATTGGCCTCAAGGCGGTCCGGGAAGTGTGCGTCACGCACGCGGTTGAGGATTCTATCGATGGAGGCCTGCGGAATATCGACACGGAATGGTCGCGGCGCGGCAGCGGAAATCTGGGCATCAGCGCGGCTTTCCGCCAGCAGGGGTACGCTGCCCGCCGCCAGAAACGTTTCCAGCAACGCACGTCGCGACATGTATCGAAAGGAATGGAATTCCATGTTCAGCTCCTCGCGATTCCAGGGTGACTGGTGAATTTGCACGACCGAAAATTGGTCGTCTTCCTGTTCTGAAATCAGAGACTAGAATTTGTTTTACAGATCCCCGCAGGCATAGTTGGTTCGGGCTTCAGTGGCCAAAGCCCAGTCTTTGCCGGCGTTTTGACGTCGCGGCTGATGTCGAAGATCCCGCCCTGCCGGGGCCGCAACCAACAAAACCTATTCATGAGTTGGCGTGGCTGTGTTGAAATCCCTCCTCCCGCCCGCGGTGGTTGTTGTAGCCCGCGTCTTCAGACGCGGGGATTTTCTTCGCAAATGGCAATCAACCCCTCGCCTCTAAAGAGGCGAGCTACAATTTCGGCGCCGTCAGGCAAGCGAAAAACAACGCATCGCATAGGACTTCAACAAAGCCAGTTGGCATCTAATTAAAATCGGGCGCGCTGGCCGGGGAAGGTCGAGAATACTCGGTCGCTGACCGGCACAGAGCAGGACTCTATTGGTCCTTGCCGCCCATCTGCACATCAAAGCCGTCTGGATCCTTGATGTGGAAACTGCCAGGGGTGTCACGCACTTCCAACCCCCGGCGCTTCAACTCTGCTCCGACTGCGTCCCTAACTTTCTTATCCGTGTCCCAGTTGGCGATCGTGTACGCGATGTGATCGACGCGTGTTGCGTCGGAAGGGCGGCCACTCGCGTTGCGGGCGATGATGAGCGAATCGCCAACGGAGAGCCGACACTGTTTCCCGTCGTCCTTCGAAACCTTCATCCCGAATAGATCCGCGTAGAAATCGCGTGTCTTCGCGTAATTGGCCACCTGATAAGAGATGTGGTTGATGTAAACGGCTTGGGCTACTTTGGTATCGGCCGCAGCTGCGGGCACTGCGCTCGCGGCCGCCGTCGCGGCCGTTGCCGCCAGAGCCAAGCTTTGAATGAGTTGCCGCCGAGTCATCTTTCCCTGTTCGAAGTCCTGAAGCAGTCTCGCCATGATGTGTTCCATCGCATGTCCTCCTTGAAGTTCGAATTTTAATTAACACAACCGGATAAACACCAATTGGGCGATAGGTTGAACAGAATCTAGCATAGAAGGAGGCGGGCCGAATGGTGATTTTCGGGGCTCAACGCACACCCCTGAGGAACTCCATGAGCCGACGGCGCAGCACGAAAGCTTGGGTTGCCCAGCGTAAATGGGAATTGTGCCCATTCCGTTAATTATCACCTCACGGCTGACGGATGCCCCGGCGCTTGACCCATTCATTAAGCCCTTCCAACATAGTGGAAAGCCTATAGCCGGGTGGCTATAAAGGTGGGGTTGCGGTGGAAGAAAATTTTAATAATTCGGTCCTCAAAACCGTTTGCGGACGCCTGTCAACGGCGCCTGGTTTGCGCCGGAGTTCATCCCATTCTTTCCGCTACGGAATATCACTCCTCGTCTTTTTGATGACCTTCCTTGGCGTTCATCTGCTCCAAGCCCAGGAACAAGCCGATGCTCCCAAGCCCGTGCCGGTCATCATCGGGGGCGCGGGGTTCATCACCACGTTTGATGGAGGAGAGCCGCATCTGGGGCCACTAATCGCTCCGGTAGTTCTCGTTCCCATGGGAAACCGGTGGCTGATTGAATCACGCACCACCTTTGAATCCGACCTGACCCAACGGCCGGGGAGCAGTGCGTTTCACGGCAAGGTCCTTAAGAACGTGGACTATCTCCAGCTGGATTTCATTGCCAACCCTTACATGACCGTGACGGTTGGAAGGTTTCTTACCCCATTCGGAATATTCAACGAGCGGCTCTACCCCATCTGGATCCGAAATCTTCAGACCGATCCTTTGATCCTGCCGATTGCCACCGGGCCTTCTGGCGCCAGCACCGGAGCGATGGCGCGCGGCGGCTTCCAGGCAACCTCCGGATTCAATATCAATTATGCGGCTTATTTCTCGACATTGAGCACGATTAGGTCGGGAAGCGCAACTCCACTTGACTCAGACCGCTCCGCAGGCGGACGACTAGGGATCTTCATCCCGAACTCACGGCTGGAATTGGGTGGTTCATTTCAGCATCTGCTGCAGAACGAGCGTTCGAACTCCTTCGGTTTTCACGGCGGCTGGCAGCCGTCCTCGCTGCCGTTGGAACTTCGCGGGGAATATGAACGTTCCGCCAGGGGAAGCGGATACTGGATCGAACCCGCATACCGACTCAGCCAAGTCCCGTTCTGGCAGTACGCTATGCGGCGAACGCAGCTGGTCGCGCGTCTGCAACAGTACTGGGTAGGGGACCTCCCGAGCGATTCGTTGCCGTCAGTGAATACCCGGCAGTTTGAATTTGGCGTGAATTACTACTTTCGGGACGGTCTGCGAGGCGTGAGCAGCTATGGCCGGCAGTTCAGTGAAATGGGAAATAAGAATGTTTGGACGATTGGGCTGACCTACCGATTTGCATTTCCACTGGGTCACGGAGACGTAAATTGAAATTCAAACGGAATATTCTCGTTTGCATGTCGGTAATGATACTTGGAGGAGTCTTGTGTGCCGCAGCACAGGAACAAAGGAAGGCGGCGGCCACGAATGTTTCCACTGCTGGCACGGACTCCATTGCCGCTTCGACACCTGGATCTACGCTGCCTGTGCATGGCGGAGCAGCTTCGCGTTTCGAAGGTGAAAAACGATTTCGTGCCAACTGCGGCCGGTGTCATATGGCTCCGCACAAGTTTCCACCGCGCATGATGGCCACGATCGTGCGTCACATGAGAGTTCGGGCCACGATCACCGACGAAGATATGCAATTCATCTTGCGGTACATGACCGAGTAAGTATAGGAGGATCGATCGAGAGACTTCAGCCCATGCCTGCCTTCCTTCGAGCCCGCGTGTTTGCCGCTTCCCTGCTGTGGCTGCTTCCCCCGCCCGCGAAAGCGCAGCAGGCTCCTCGCTTGATTGAAGTGCTCGCGGACCACGACAGCCGTTACAAGATTCAGGGCCAGAACAAACCCAGCATCACGGTCACGGCAGGCGAAACAATCCGTCTTCGGATTACCGCGATTCGCGCCAAAGAGCGCAACAGGGACGGCTCGATACACGGATTTTCTCTGCTCCGCCCGAAGGACCACAAGCCCGTTCCTGGATGGGAATTGCTGCTCAAGCCGGGCACCCAGGAATTCGCGCTCACGGCTCCGGAGGAACCGGGGGAATATCAAGTCGTTTGCACGGTCATCTGCAGCGAAGGCCACGAGCAGATGAACATGAAATTTGTTGTCGAGCCGGGGATGAAGACGTCATCGGAATCTGAAGTCAGGAAATGAGGTGAAAAGATGCGCTTTTGGAAGCAATCCACGTTGTGTCTTATCGCTTTGAATTTACTTTGTGGCGCCGGCCTTTCGGTCTTTAGCGGGGACGACAAAGTTTTCACCGGCGAAATAGGCGACAGCCAGTGCGCCATGAATGTTCATTCTCTTGACAAGTCGCACCAGGAGATGCTCAAGGTGAAATCGGTCGGAAAAACAGCCGAGGACTGCACTCTTTATTGCATCAGGAATCGTGGCGGGCGTTATGTGCTCCAAAGCAAGAGCAAAGTTTACCATCTAGATAAACAGGAATTGGTGGAAGGGCTTGCCGGACGCAAAGTGAAAGTCACTGGCACCCTGGATTCCAAAACAGAGACAATCCAAGTTCGCAGCATCGATCCCCTTCCGTAACCGAAAAAGAAAATGAAGTGGATGATGGGTGGCCTACCCTTTTGCGAAGCTGCGATGGGGTGGGCTGCGCATCCGCGGGTCACGTTTCGCGTTTGACCGCATGGTACGAGGGTGCTACAGTTTTTTAGCATTTCCGCATCCGGTGGGGCCGTGGCGCAGTTGGGAGCGCGCCTCGATGGCATCGAGGAGGTCGGGGGTTCGAATCCCCCCGGCTCCACCAAGCTGAAAGGTTGTTACACGCGTTCCGGTGAAACCTGGAAGGTTTTGGCTTCGAATCCCATCGGCTCCGCCAAACTCTCCTTATGCCCTTTTACGTCTACATCCTGCAAAGCGAATCGACAGGCCGGTACTATGTTGGGCAGACCGAGCATCTAGAAGAGCGCGTTCGATACCATCAGTCGAACTACTCCAAGGCGATCAAGAATCGAGGCCCTTGGAAGTTACGACACTTCGAGGAGTTTCCGACAAGGGGAGATGCAATGAAACGGGAGAATTTCATCAAACGGCAGAAGGACCGCCGCTTTATTGAAAAAGTGCTACGCGCGTCCCGGTGATACCGGGAAGGTCGGGGGTTCGAATCCCCCCGGCTCCACCAATCGAAAACCGTAAAGACATTTCACCACAGAGGGCACAGAGAAAAGCGAAGCGGAGAAGAAAGTTCTCCGGTTAATGGAGCTCTGCTCGGGCTTCTGTCCTTGCTTCCTTGCTTCCTTGCTTCCTTCCTGCCTTTTTCTCGAAGATCTCTGTTATCTCCTTTTCGCAAAGTTCGTTTAGAATGGCTGCCCTATGGCTAAACTCACTTTTCTCGGCGCGGCTGGAACCGTCACAGGCTCCAAGTATCTGGTCGAAGCTGACGGCAAACGGCTGCTGGTGGACTGTGGTCTGTTCCAAGGCTTGAAGGAACTTCGTCTTCGGAATTGGGCGCCACTTCCTCAGAAGCCCGCGACGTTCGACTGGTGTGTGCTGACGCACGCGCATCTGGACCACACAGGCTATCTGCCCCGGTTGGTCCGCGACGGTTTTCGCGGCCCGATTTTCGCGGACTTGGCGACCATCGAGTTGTGCAACCTGTTGCTGCCGGATTCAGCGCACATCATGGAAGAGGATGCGCAAAACGCGATGCGTGGCGGATACACCAAACACAATCCCGCGCTGCCGCTCTATACCCCGGCGGATGTCGAACCTGTGCTGAATGCGTTTCGCGAAATTCCCCGCTCCGACTCATTCACTATTTCGCCGCAATTCACTGTGCGTCCGCACGATGCCGGGCACATTCTCGGCTCCTCCAGCCTCGAGCTGACGATCACGGAAAACGGGAAGAAAACTGTCGTGCTGTTTTCCGGCGATGTCGGAAGATACGACCAGCCGATCTTGAAAAACCCCGATGCGCCGCCGCGCTGCGATGTGTTGCTGTGCGAATCCACGTACGGAGATCGTGAACACCCGGCCGATTCGCCGGAGGATGCGCTCGCCGACGTCGTCAATCGCGTCGCCAAACGCGGCGGCGTGATCGTGATGCCGGCCTTCGCCGTGGGCCGCACGCAAACGATCATGTACATCATCCGCGAACTGGAAAACGCGAACCGGATTCCTCGCCTACCCGTGTTCGTCGATAGCCCCATGGCCATCAGCGTCACCGACCTTTATATGCGTCATCACGAGGACCACGATCTTGCTTTCGTCACGGAATCAAAAAATGGAAATCCGCTGGACGCGCACACCGTACACTATATGCGCACCGTGGAAGACTCGAAGAAGATCAACGACGTAAAGACGCCTGCCATCATTATTTCCGCAAGCGGGATGGCTACCGGCGGACGCGTGCTGCATCACATCGCGCAGCGCGCGCCGGATCCACGAAACGCGATTTTACTCGCCGGCTTCCAGGCCGAAGGCACGCGCGGCCGGGCTCTCGAGGAAGGCGCGAAGACGCTGCGAATGTATGGCGAGGATGTGCCCGTTGCGGCGGAAGTAATCAATCTACGGCAATTCTCCGCGCACGCGGGCAAAAGCGAATTGATGCGCTGGCTCACGGGTCTTCCGGCGCCGCCTCGGCAAACCTACCTCGTGCATGGCGAGCCCGCCGCCTCGGCCGCGCTCAAGTTCACCATCGAATCGAATTTTCGATGGCGTGTGTCACTGCCTGCGTACTTGCAAACCGTCGATCTGGACAGTTAGCGTCACACCATGGCGTTCCGCGCCTCCCGGCGCGAGTAGTGTTAGAATTAATACGCCCTCCCCGCACTGGAGGCTTCATGCACCTTCGCGATGCAACGGGCGTTCTCCTGATACTGATTGGCGGTGCGCTGCCTGGTCTGGGACAAGGCCGTCCTGGTCCAGTCAAGGTCACATACGGCATTGCCGGAACGGTCCGCGATGACTCCGACCAACACACGATGGAGAGTGTTCGCGTGGACCTAAAGCAGGCGACCGGAACCCCGATAAACTCCACCTTTACGCGCGGCAGTGGCGAATTTGAGTTCTCCGGGATTCCCGTCGGGGACTACACCATCGAAATTGTTGCCCCAGACTATGAACCATTTCGGGAGACGGTCGCGATCTACAACTCTGACCGCCGGGGTCTGGCCGTTTTTCTACGCAGGCCGATGGCCGTGGTGAGCTCACGATCAAGCGGAACTATTTCGGCCCACGAATTGAGTGTTCCCCGAAAGGCGCATGATGAATATGAGAAGGGCCTGAACCTGATCTATTCAAAATCAGATTACAAGGGGGCGATCGTCCAGTTTCAGCGCGCCATCAAGGATTTCCCCAATTTTTACGAGGCTTATGCGCAGGAAGGAAGCGCGTACACCTTTCTGGGAGAGATGGGTCCAGCGGAGGAGGCGATGCGTAAATCCATCGCTCTAAGCTCGAACCAGTATTCGGAGGCTTTATTTCTGATAGCCGGATTGCTCAACAACACTAAACGGTTTCCCGAAGCCGAAGCACTTTCCCGCCAGGGTGTGGCGCTCGACGCATCCTCATGGCATGGCCACTTCGAGCTGGCACGGGCGCTTTCGGCGCTCAAGCGGCCGGAAGAGGCCGAAAAGAGCGCAACGCAGGCTCGGGACCTGAAGCCGGATAATCCGGCGGCATACCTAGTCCTCGCAAACATCCATATCCAGTTGCGCGACCTTCCCGCACTGGTGAAAGATCTCGATGGCTACTTGAAACTTTCGCCGGCTGGCCCCGAAGCGGATCAAGCTCGCAAGACCCGAGAGGAAGTGCAGGCGACGATGCAGAGTGAGAAAGATCAGGCTCGCGGCAATGAGCAAGAACAGTCTCGTCCTAAAACACAAGATCATGCCAGGTCCAACGCCCCCGGTGAAGCTCGATCTGGTGCACAAGACAAATCCAAGTCCGACGACAGTGAGCAGTCTCGATCCAATGACGAAAACCCGCCATTGCTTCCGCCTCTGCCGCCTCCCCAGCCGGAACCTTAGATTTCAAGGAAAGAAATCCCGCCACTGATGCTTTTTGCGGCGTGAAGTCAGATTTAATTACGCAGGTCGCAACTATACCGCTGCGATCATGCGGAGGTTGTAGCCCTGGCTTTAGAAACGCAAATCCCAACGAAAGGATCAGGTGGTAGAACCACCGTGCATTCATACCGCTCGAGGCGCGGCTGATGATGCGGCGACGCTCACCGCAGGACGATCACTTGAGAATTTTGCCCCTGGCTATAAAATTTTTCAGATTGAGAGTGAAACTTTCTTCGAATGTTGAAACTTTAGTGAGGACCAGCACGTCATTTGACTAAGACCACTCGAGGGGTAGGAAGCGACAACCACAAGGCAACCGACTGTCGGCTTCCTACCCCATAATTCCTGAGTGGCACGCATTGAGCGTCCCGAGAAAAATTTTTATCCTGCCACGCTAACGTGAACCTGCGGAACACGCGCCGGCATGGCTGGAATTTCCGTCAGATGCAATCCCAGCACAAACATCGGTAGAGGCGCGACGCGTCCCCAGCGGAGCAGTTCCCAGCCCGCACGAATGAAATTAATCTCCGGCACCAGCATAAGATCCAAAACAGCGCGAGTCTCCCCCCGGTAGAATTGCTGCGGCAATTTAAGAATGGGGTGCGTGCCCCAGTTTTCACCGTCGGCGGAGCCCCAGATCGACACATCCACCGACTCCTGCTCGATCTGGTCGGTAATTTTCATGACGCAGAAAAATGTGCGAGTCTGAATCGCGCGAATGTCCACCGCCGGCCCATGACCATTCTCCTTTAGAAGTGTGTCCTGCGGAATCAAATCGAACTCAAAGGCCATGCGGTTTTCTCCCAGGCTTTCGCGCCGAATTCTAACACAGGGTTTATAAGACAGCTATCAATGCTGAGGCGAGAACGCTTTACTGGGTCGGAGCTTTGACAGTTTCTCCGCGCAAGCGGCCAGTGTTGACTCCTTCTTGCAGAACGTGAAGCGCACCTGGCTCGCTCCCTGCGAGGGATCGTCGTAGAAGCTCGATCCCGGCACGACGGCGATGCCGATTTTTTCCACCAGGTAACGCGAAAAGGAAAGATCGTCAGCGAACCCGAAATCTGAAATATCCGTCATGATGTAATACGCTCCCGCAGGCTTGAAGCAGCGGAAACCGGCCTCGTTCAAGATGCCGAGCATCCTGTCGCGCTTCACGAGATAGCTCTCAGCGAGTTTCTGATAGTAGCTTGGCGGCAGTTCGAGCGCGATCGCACCGGCCTGCTGAAGCGGCGCTGCGGCGCCGACGGTCAGGAAGTCGTGCACCTTGCGTATGGAAGCGGAGGCCTCCGGCGGAGCGATGGCCCATCCAACGCGCCATCCGGTCACGCTATAGGTCTTCGACATGCCGTTGATGGTGATCGCGCGGTCGCGCATGCCGTCGAGCGATGCCATGGAAATGTGCTGCGCGCCGTCGTAAATAATGTGCTCGTAGATTTCATCGGTGACCGCGAACGCATTCCAGCGGACGCAAAGGTCGCGGATGAATTCCAATTCCTCGCGCGAGAACACCTTGCCGGTGGGATTGTTCGGTGTATTTACTATGATCGCCTTGGTATGGGAGCCGAAGGCGCGCGCCAATTCCTCACGGTCAAAGCTCCAGTCCGGCGGGCGAAGCTGCACGAAACGCGGCGTGGCGCCGGAGAGAATCGCATCAGGACCATAGTTCTCATAGTGCGGCTCGAAAATGACGACCTCGTCGCCGGGATTGATAATCCCCATCATGGACGCCATCATGGCTTCGGTCGAACCGCAGCAAACGGTAATCTCCTGTTCGGGATCCACGCGCACGCCCTGCGTGCGCTCGAATTTCCTGGCGATGGCGTCGCGCAGTTCTTTCGCTCCCCAGGTGATGGCATATTGATTGATGTCGTCGGAGATGGCCTGCCGCGCGGCTTCCTTCACCTCGTTCGAGGCCGGGAAATCGGGGAATCCCTGGGCCATATTCACGGCGTCATGCTGCAGCGCAAGCCGCGTCATCTCGCGAATTACGGATTCGGTGAAGCTTTCCGTCTTCGTGGAGAGCATCCGGCGCGCCGCGATTGCAACTTGGCCCGCCCTGTTCGCAGAGGCCTCTTCCGCGCTCATCGGCTAACCCCCGCGGCTCTCAGGCGTGTCGTCGCCGCGTGGACGGGGCGGTTCCCTTCCGGCCCGGTTAGGTGCGTCTGGTCGGCGTTTACTCGGTCGTACACCTGGCGATAGACCTCCGCGTTGCGAATCACGATTTGGACGTATTCCCTGGTCTCGGTGAATGGGATCGATTCCACGAATTCCGCCGTCTCGAGGTAGTTCTGACCTGTCGTCCATTGCACCACGCGGTCCTCCCCGGCATTGTACGCCGCGAGAACCGCTTCGTGCGTCCCGAAGACCTGGATCAGATCGGCCAGATAGCGAGCGCCGAGCTTCAGATTGTAACCCGGATCGGTCAGGCTCGCGCGCGCATATCTTACCCTGAGCTGACGCGCGAGTTTGGACGCCGTGCTCGGCATCACTTGCATCAAGCCCATGGCGCCTTGGTGGGAGACCGCGTTCGACTCGAACGCCGACTCCTGACGAATCAAGCCCGCCATAAACATGGGATCGACATGGTTGCCCGCCGCGGCGCTTCGCAGACTCGATTCGTAGGGCAACGGAAACGCGGTCCGCCAGGCCTCGTTCGGAATCTCCGGCACGCGGCGCGCTTCGAGTTGCGGAAACACCTGCCGCATGGTGGTAATTCCAACCGAGTAATGTCCCGCCGCGATCGAGGCTCCGGCGGCATCGATCAACAATCGCGGCGCCCGGGTCGCGGCATAGGCGGCGCGATATTCCAGTTCGGCAGACGAGTCGAAAGCTATGTCACTGAGGGCATGGGCACGGGCCTCACGTTCCTGCGCCCTTGCCGTGAGAGGCTGGTCCACTGGCGGCAATGGGGGAGCGGGCGGAATCATCGACAGAATTACGGCCGGATCCACAGGCGCGTCGCCGATTCCCTGCGGTTCGGGGAGCAAGCGGGCGGCGGCCTTCTCGCCAAAATAGGTCAGCGGAAATCGGGTCGCAGCGGCATGATAGAAACTGCGGGCATGATCCGCGTTTCCGGAGCGCTCATACGCCCGGCCGAGCCAGTACAGCGCATCCTGAATGTAGCTCGATGTCGGGAAGCGGCGCACGTAGGCCTCCAACATGTCCGCTGCTTCGGGTTTGCGCTCCAGATAGGCGGTCCAGGCCACGCGCCAGGAGGCCGATGGGGAGTTCTTGCCGTCAGGAAATAATTCGAGGGTCCGGCGGTAGAATTCCGAGGCTCGATCCCGGTCTAAGTTCACCCAATAGTAATTACCAGTCGAGTATAATCCATCCTCGACCCAGGGGCTCTGCGGATGACGCTTTTCCAGTTGATCGACTTCGCCGAGCATCTGCGCTTCGAGGTTCTGCGAGCGGTAAGCCTGCGAAATCGCGTAGATGCGCTCAGCGTCCAGCTCCGGATCTGTCAGCGGGACCGCGAATAGCGGTTCATAGCTGCCGCCCGATTGCACATCGGATTGGGCGACCCGCAACTCCGCGCGTTCATGATCGGCGCCGGAAAGCTTTGGAAGCAGGTCCGTGTATTCAGAGCGCGCATCGTGCCAGCGCTTGGCCAGGTAAAACGCTTCCGCGCGCGCCATCTGCGTCTGCAGGGGAGTGCCTGGGAACTGCTCGCCTAACGCGGCCTGCAGCGAACCAATCCGTTGTCCCGCAGCCTTTGCTTCATCGTTGAGGGGAAAGCGGAAGTAGAGGTCGAGATAATCCGCGGCTGCGGTCAGGGGCTTTTCTCCTTTCGCCGCCGCCAATTTCTCACGCGCCTGCGCACGCAACAGCAGCAGCGTGGGCTTCGTAATCGTATTCGGGTAGCCGTCGAGCGCCGCCAGGGCAATCTCGCTTTTGCCCATCGCCAGCGCCGTCTGCGCCAGGGACGTGACCAGCTGTTCGGTCATCACGCTTTCTGGAAAATCGCGCCGAAGACTTTGCAGTTGCTCGAGACCTTCTTCTCTTTGTCCCAGAGCCAGAGACGCCTGCGCTTGCCAATATTGCACGTATTCACGCAAATTCTGGTCGCCCACCGCTTTGCGCAACCAGCCGAGTGCAAGTTCCGGCTTATCCCTCGTGAGATCGTAATATCCCAGCGCCAGCGCGGCGTCCGCACCGAGCTCATCCTTCGCGTTTTTCGCCGCATAGGCGGACAACATAGCGTAGGAAGTCGCATTGGGGTGGTCGCGCAATGCGCGCGCGAGTTGGGCGAGTTGTTTTTCACCGGCGATCACTGCCGGGGGGGCCGCCGCGTTTTTTTTTGCCGGCGTCGCGGTTTCCTTATTTTTCGCGGCAGCGGATGTTTTCGCCGAGCGTTTCTTCGCACGTTGCGCTGGCGTTTGCGCATGCATGGAAAATGCCGCGCCGATCACGAGCGACAACAATGGGATGGAAATGGCGCGGTTATGGAAATGAGCGGCGTCCCTTGCGGCTTCCCTCACCCTATTGACGCAAGACCGGGGAGGGATAGGGATATGCCCCAAGCGCGGCTGGATTGCCGCCGGCCAAAATCTCAACCATCCAATCATAGAAATAATCCACTGGATGAGATTGTATAGCCTGGAACCGGCGATCGTATTCTTTATGGGCCTTCTCAATGTCGTCACGCAATCTTGTGCACAAATCCTTGTTCTCACGCCCAGCGCGCACGTCTTCCGGGCGCAACAACTTTATATCTTGCATCGAAACCTTGGCTACGCGATAGGCGCGCCTATGCAATTCTTGCTCATCGGCGGGCAGAGAAGCCAGACTAAACGAAGGCTCAGGTTCGGGCAGCGCGAGTTCGAGCGGCGGTTCGACCGCAATGACGGGCTGCGTCTCGGGTATCGGTTGGTGCACAAAAACTGGCACCGGCTCACCGCGCGGCAGTTCCACGGAAGGTGATAGTTCAAACTGCGAGAGATCCAGCGACGGCGGGGCCCACTGGCCCCCTCCCGTCGGTTTTTGCAATCTGGGCTCGGGCGAATCAATTGCAGGACGTGGCTCAGCCGGCGCACTTGGGAGGCGCGAGATTTCCTCTTCAAATGGAGAGCGCATTGAAGGTTGTAGCGCGGCGGTTACAAATCGCGATAGGACTTCGAGTGCGGCGGAGAGAGACGCCGCGGATGTCTGCGCGCGAATCATGGATGGCAGCGCGTTGGTGGCACGGTTGCTCGCGCACGCGGAGACCAAGTCGCTGATCGCTTGGTGCAGCTCGTCGGACGTGCGTTGAATTCTTCCCAGGTTGTCACGCAGCGTTCGCGATACTGCCTGCTCGACTGCGTTCGGATCTGCCGCCATTCCCCTATTTCCTCCGCTGGGTTGACCCCAAACATGATTATCGGAACGTGTGGGAAGTATTGTCAACTCCGCATCGGGCGCGCGTTTCGGCCCGCGCACGTAGGGGGGCCGACCAAAGTCAACAATTACCAGTTCAAAGTTGAGAGCAAGGAAGTTAACAGTCGATAGTTGAAAGTTGAAAGTTGAAAGTAAAAGACGTCCGACACTTTGGTTTCCTTTCAACTTTCACCTGTTAACTCTCAACTTTCGACTACCGCCCGGCACATGGGGTGTTAAAATAGGGGCAGGGGGCGACACGGTTTCGACGGAAGCTGTCGCGACTCGAAGGCATGCCGGGCGCCACCTGCCCGCAATCGGGTGGAAAACTAGAACTGCCAACCAACAGTTGGCTTTGGCTGCCTAGCTTAAACTAGCGTAGCTACGTCTCCCCGGGCTTCGCCTACGGGCCCGGCAAGAGGCGTCACACAGTAGGCTGGCCGTCAAGTTTCGGTCCGGAATGCGACGGCGAGAACTAATCGGGCTAGCCGGTCTCGTTTCTTGCTCATTCTGAGCGAGGCTGGCGAAACAAACGGAATTGAGCTAAGCATGTAGGCTTCGGGCCGTAGCGCTTTTCGGACGGGGGTTCAACTCCCCCCGCCTCCACCACCGTAAGTGTTTCGTTCGCATTTAGTTAACAAATCTATTTTCGAGTAGTAGTTCACCTTCCTATATGAAGTGCCGATCGGGGATCATACGCTTATTCAGGATGCGAGAAATCAATATGCCTTCACGCTCTTGGCGATAAAATATAATGTGCTTGCGGTGTTCCAGGCGGCGCAAGCCAGGGCGAATGTCATTACACGGTCGGCCTAATGCAGGATTGTCCGCCAACGTCTGGCAACGCAACTCAAGCTCGCCGATATAGCAGGCAGCCTGGGCTTTACCCCACGTCTGGAGGGTGCATTCGCCGACGCTGAGCAGGTCGGCTTCAGCACGGCGCGAAAAACGGAATGGCGCCACGGCTAGCGCGACGGCCGGGGAAGCTTGAGGGTTTTCCTGACACGCCGGAAGACGTTGCCTTTGGCAATACCGCTTGAATCGCCTTCGTCAATGGCCGCGCGTAGCGCGGAAAGCTTGGCTTCATACTGCTGTTCCTCGCGCTCCAAAGTTCGCAATCCCGCACGCACAACCTCACTGGCGTTTTCGTAGCGCCCGGTTCTAACCTTTTTGGCCACGAACCGGTCAAGTTCGTCGGTCAAATTGACGTTGCGTGTTGGCATGGCGGAGGCTCTCTCCATGAACATTGAAATCGATCCCATCATAGCATTGTTGGCAAAGTTTGCCAACAAACATAAGGGGGATCAAACCAAGATCAGAACACGCGCTACAAATCGCGGCGGCCTTCCATGGCTTTCATCATGGTGACTTCATCAGCGTACTCAAGATCGGAGCCGACCGGGATGCCGACGCCGATGCGCGTGACACGGACGCCGAGAGGCTTGATGAGTTTCGAGAGGTACATGGCAGTGGCTTCGCCTTCCGCGTTGGGGTTGGTAGCGATGATAATTTCTTCGACCGTGCCGCCTTTGAGGCGTTCGATGAGGCTCTTCAGATGTAGTTGATCGGGGCCGATGCCTCGCAAGGGCGCGAGCGCCCCGCCGAGAACGTGATACAGGCCGCCGTACTGCCGCGTTTTTTCGATGGCCATGATGTTGTGCGGCTCCTCGACGACGCAGATCGTCTTGCGATTGCGGTTCGCCCCCGTGCAATAGAGGCACGGATCGGCGTCCGTGATGTTGTTGCACACCGAGCAAAATCGCATGTTTAATTTGGCATCGCGAATGGCGTCGGCGAGGGCCAGCGCATCCTCCGGCGCGATGCGGAGAATATGAAACGCCAGGCGCTGCGCGGTCTTGGCCCCGATGCCGGGCAGATGTTTGAGCTGGTCGATCAGGCGCTCGACAGGTTCGGCGAAATCAGCCATGTAAGATTTTCCGTGATGGAGTGTGGCGGGTCGGAGAAATCAATTTCACTCAGAGTGTCCGCTGAGTCAGATTAAAACAAGCGTGCTCAAAACAGGCCGGGAATCTTAAGTCCAGCGATGCCCGGAATCCCGCCCGTGAGGCTTTTCATCTGGCTCGTGAGCTCTTCATCCACACGGTGCGCGGCATCGTTGACCGCGGCGCGCACCAGGTCTTGCAGTAATTCCTGATCTTTTCCGGCAAAAATTTCCGGGTCGATGCGAATCTCGGTGAGCTGCTTCTGCCCGTTCATCTTGACGCTGACCATGCCTCCGCCAGCCGAAGCTTCGACGTGTACTGATTCGACCTGCTTCTGCAGGTTCTCTTGCATCTGGCGAAACTGCATGAGAATTTGTTGCAGCGCTTTTACTTCCATGATCTAGTCCTCGCTCCGCTGTTTGACGTCGGAAATCTGGCCGCCGAACCGTTCGAGCATGGCGCGCACGATCGGATCTTGCTCGAACTTGGCGCGCAATTCGCGCGTGCCTGCGGACGGTTGCGTTGCAGCCCCCAATCCCGGCACAGCTTCCAGTTTAACACAGACGCGAACCGTCTGGCCGAGTATGCGGCTCGTGATGTTGCGCAAACGTTCCATGGGATCGCGCGACTGCAACATCTCGGCAAGCGCGCGGCTTTCCGTGGGAAAGACCAGTCGCACTTCATTGCCGCTCATCTCCCACCGCGACGCGTGTTCGATCAATTCACCCAGAAACTTTTCCTGGCCGAGGATTGCGGCCTTGATGGCATCGACTTGTGCGGCTTCGATGCCGGCTCCCGCTTCGGCGGTCCTCGCGATCATGCTGGGTGGAGCGCCGGGAACCGGGCCGGCGCTCGTGCGCCCGGAAACGATATTCGCTGCCCCGCTCGCAACTGGCTTCGCTGCGAGAGGGGCAACAATTTCGGGCCGCGGCGTAGCAGCATTCTGCATTCTTGCGTTCGAAGAAGTCTGCGCAATCATCTCCCCCGAACTGGGCGATGCGGTGGCCGCAAACGCAGCTTGCGTATTGCCGCGTGCGTGCATTTGCGAGGCAGCACTCGTTGGACGCTCAGTGCCGCCACCTTCGAGATCCGCAAGAATTTCCTCGAGCGGAGCCAGGCGCGCCGCGTTCACCATGCGCAGCAGGCCCATTTCCAGGTGCAGGCGCGCATCGGGCTTGCGGCGCAGATCCTCATCCGTGTGCAGGAGAATCTGGAAAAATCGCGTGAGGTCTTCTTCGCTGAATGATTCCGCTGTCTGCTTCAAACGAGGACGGTGATCGGCGGGCGCCGCAATGAGGGCGGAATCGGCGCCGCAAACGCGGGCGACCAGAAGATTTCGGAAATGGCCAATAGCTTCCCGGCAGAAATGCTGGAGGTTCTGTCCTTCGGCGAGCAGCCGGTGCACGAGGGTCAGGACCCGCTCCGCCGATTGCGCTTCGATGGCGCCGGTCAGCTCATCGAGAATCTCTTCGGGGACGACGCCAAGCAGCTCTCGAACTTGCGTGTCGGTGATGTTCGTGCCGCAATAGGCGCGCGCCTGTTCGAGCAGCGATAGGGCGTCGCGCAGACTGCCTTCGGCGGCGCGAGCCATCACGGCAAGCGCGGCAGGCTCCGCGGTCAGGTTCTCTTTCACGCAGATTTGTTCGAGCGCGTCCACGATTTCGGCGAACGAAAGCGCGCGGAAATGAAAATGTTGCGACCGCGAGCGAATCGTATCGGCAAGCTTTTCCGGCTCCGTCGTCGCCATGACGAAAATTACTTTGTCGGGAGGCTCCTCGAGCGTTTTAAGCAGCGCATTCGAGGCTTCATCGGTAAGCATGTGCGCTTCATCGAGGATGACAACTTTGAAGCGTCCGCCGGCGGGCGCGTAGCGAACCATTTCGCGCAATTCGCGGATCTGGTCGATGCCGCGATTCGACGCCGCATCGATTTCGATGACGTCGAGCGAATTCCCCAGGCCGATCTCGCGGCACGAGTCGCACTCGTTGCAAGGCTCCGCGGCGGGGCCCTTCGCGCAGTTGAGCGCTTTGGCGAGAATGCGCGCCGTGGTCGTCTTGCCCACGCCGCGCGCGCCAGAAAAAATGTACGCGTGAGCCACGCGTCCAGATTGGATGGCATTGGAAAGCGTGCGAGTGACGTGCTGCTGCCCGACGACGTCGGCGAACGTTTGCGGCCGCCATTTTCGCGCAATGACTTGGTAGCTCATGTCCTCGGAACCTGGTTTCTTCCTGCCGTTTCTTCTCTGTGTTCTCTGTGCCCTCTGTGTTGAAATCCGAAAAGCTCAACACAGAGTACGCAGAGGCTCACGGAGAACCACAGAGAAAACCTCCGCGCGCAGATGAGAGGAACTTCGGGTACTCCGCGGCGCACGAAGCGATCCCGGTACCGTTGCTCCCTTCCGGGCCTGGCGGGGTTCGCGGGACTTCGTCGCACAGAGCCCGAAGTTCCACGCAGCGGCAGTCGCGCATGCAGATTACGGCTGCGAAGGCAGTCTAGCACAGCACCCTGCATGAAAAAAGAAAACCACGGCGCATTTGAAAGTGTTGGCCTCAAGAAACAAAGTCAGCCGCGCCACATTTTGTGCGCGCCGGCTTCAAAGCGCCGGATACGCAATTTGGATGAACGTGTCGCTGTTGAACAAGCCTTTGCCCCAGAGCGAATCCAGATCGTCGAGAGGCTTTGCGGCAATGGCTTCCTTCACAGTTTTTCCGGAGGACTTCAGTTTCTGGAGCCGTTCGCGCACGGTCACGAGCATGGAGCGATATTTCATGAGGTCAGCTTTGTCTCCGAGCGGACCGTGCCCGGGAACGATTTTGGTATTGTTGTCAGCCACTGTCAGAAGCTTCGTCGCTGCCGCGATCATCCCGCTGACACTGCCGCCGGTTCCGTCGTCGATGTAGGGGTACATTCCGTTGAAGAAGACGTCGCCGGTCTGCAAGACGTTGGCCTTCTCAAAATGAATATAGATGTCGGAATCCGTGTGCGCCGGCGGAATATGCACGAGTGCCACCGTTTCGCCATTCGTCATTATCTTATGGCTCTGCGGGAAAGTTTGCTGTGGCAGGGCTGCCGCCGGTGAAGGCGGGAACGTCAGGTTCAGCACGGCGAGCGTGTGCATTTCGGACATCCGTTTCTTCGTGTTCTCATGCGCGAACAAAGTTGCGCCCGCGGCGCGCAGCGCTGCGTTGTTGTCGGAGTGATCGAAGTGCCAGTGCGTGTCAATCGCGGTCTTGATGGGCGCTTTCCCGATCGTGTCCAGCGCTTCTTTGAGGTGTGGCCACGCGGGCTTGACGAACGTGTCGCCCAGCAGCTTTCCGTCCTTGCCATTCAACACGACCACGTTTCCGCCCGGGCCGGAAAGAAGAGTGACGCTGTCCGTGAGCTTTTGCGTCTGGATCGGCATGCCCCCAAATTGCGCGCGCATGGCGGCGACTGGATCGGCGGCCGTTTTTTTCTGCGGAAAGCCCGGAGTTGCCGCGTGGACAAGTGTGGCAGGGAAGAACTGACCCACCAGCGCCCCGCCAGTCAGCGCAGCCGCGGTTCGGAGCATTTCGCGCCGCGTGATGAATTTCGTTGTGGGGTTGATTTCCATGCCGAGTGCCCTCCAAAGTGGGATTTCAGTTCGTGGTCTCGCGGACTGCGGGGCAGTCTAGCACAGCGCCGCGTACGAAAAAAGAAAACCGGGTTGCCAGTCAGGGAGAAATGTTTTGGTGAAGTCTGCGCGCAACTTCGAACCACCCTTCGTTAGAACGGCCTTACATGGCTTCGGCGCGAGTGGCCATTGTTTCTTGGACGATGCGGCCGTCGACGAGATGGACGGTGCGATCGGCGATTCCCGCGTAGCGTGGATCGTGGGTAACCATACAGATGGTCGCGCCCTCCCCATGCAATTCCTTCAATAATTCCATCACTGCTTCGCTGTTCTTCGAATCGAGATTTCCGGTGGGTTCATCCGCGAGGAGGATCGATGGTTGGCCCCCGAGTGCCCGCGCCACGGCCACGCGCTGTTGTTGGCCCCCGGAAAGTTGCGCGGGATAGTGCTTCATTCGATGCGCCATGCCCACTCGATCGAGCACGTCTTGAACACGCCTTCGCCGGTCGCTCAAACCCATATTGCGGTACGTGAGCGGTAGCTCGACATTTTCATAAACGGTGAGGTCGCCGATCAAATTGAATGCCTGAAAGACAAAGCCAATTTCCCGATTCCGAATGCGGCTGCGTTCGGAAATCGAAAGACTAGCAACCGGCTTGCCATTGATCGCGTAGCCGCCTTCGGTCGGTGAATCCAGAAGGCCGACGATGGAAAGCAGTGTCGACTTGCCACAGCCGGAAGGTCCCGCAATCGAGACAAATTCTCCGTGGCGGATTTCGAGATGGACCCGCGAAAGAGCGTGCGTTTCTACTTCGTCGGCGTGAAAGACTTTCGATACGCCTTCGAGGAGAACAACCGGGTCGGAATGTGCGTTCATCTTTTCTGTCCCTTCTCAGAATTGGATCATCGCAATCGAACTCGATCAAGATTGTCCCAAGCCGACATATCCGAAAGGATGACCTGATCACCCGCCGCCAGGCCCTGCAGGATTTCTACTCTGTTCACGGAAGTGCGGCCCAGTTTCACTTGCACGCGCAGTGCTTCGCTGCCATCGTCCATCAACTTAAACAGCCCGACTGTGCTATTAGTTTCTCCATGCACGGGCCGCCCGGTGGAGAGGACATTGGCCAGCCGCTCGATTTCGATCGTGCCTTCAACGCTCAAATCCGGCCGCGAGCCAGGCGGCAGCGTCCCATCAAGCGCCGCGTCCACGGTCACCGTTCCGTTCTGCACCGAAGGATCAATACGCGTCACATGGCCACGGACCGTGCCATTGTGCGTGTCGATTAGGGCCTTCTGGCCGATGGCGATATCGTTTGCCTGCGTCTCCGCGATTTTGAGCTGTGCCTTGAGACGTGCCGGCTGCGCGACGCGCGCAAGAATCGTTCCCGGCGCAACTTGCTGTCCAACTTCTACCGCGAGTTCCTGCAATACACCGTCGATTCCAGAGCGTACGTGCAGTTGATCGAGTTGGTGCTGCTTGAGCTCATAGAGCGCTCGTTGTCCATCGACCTTGGCCTGTTGGACGGCGAGTTGCGCCTCGATCGACTGCGCGAATGTATCCACCTGCTTTTCTGCGATTTCGTTTTGCTTCGCCAATTCTTCCGCCTTCACTCGCGATGTTTTCCAGATAATTTCGGAAGTGAGGCCCTGTTTGTAAAGCTGCTCGTTTGCATCCTGCTGCAATTGGGTCTGGTGAAATTCGGAGCGCACGCCGGCGGCCTTCGATCGTTGCTCCATGAGCTGATTGTCGAGCTGCGCTTTCAGATTGTTGTACTCTGCTTCGGCGCCCTTGAGCTGGAATCCCGCATCCAAGACTGATTGTTGGAGTTCCGAATTGCTAAGTTCCAGGATCACCGTTTTCGCGTTCACCGGTGTACCTGGAAGCAGCAGGCTCTGCTCAACCCGCCCGTCCGTGGCCGCTGGAATAACGCGAATGGTTTCCGGGACGAGCGTCCCAATCCCCCGAACTTCACGAAGCATCGGGCCGCGCGTTACCGTATCCGTCCAGACCGTAGTCTTGTCGACGGTAGGCGCGGCTGCCTTGAGTCTCGAAAGCCCCACTGTTACGACCGCAGCGGTGATCAAGCCCGCCACTCCATAAATTATTCGGAGCAGCCGCCGTCTGCGTTTGAGTTCTGGTCTGGCGATGTCCATGAGCAATCGCTCCTCGGTAATGCGCGGCGCGACTTCAGAAGCGTCATTCATGACGCAGCGCCACCATCGGATCCACGCGCATCGCGCGCCGCGCGGGGATGTAGCAGGCCACGACCGCCACAGCCATCAACAGAACCGCCACGCCCGCAAACGTGAGCGGATCAGCTGGACTTACCCCGTAAAGCAGGGCGCCCATCAGTCGTGTCAACCCGAGTGCAGCCATGACGCCAATAAACACACCAACGAATGCGAGCTTCCCACCTTCTCGCAACACGAGACCCAGAACCTCCCCACGCTCGGCCCCAAGCGCCATGCGAATGCCGATTTCGCTCGTATGACGCTCGACCGAATATGCGGTAACGCCATAAAGGCCCACAGCTGCCAGGACAAGGGCGACCAATCCGAATAATGAAGTTAGCGTTGCAATCATCGTCTGCTGTGAGAAAGCGTTGTCAACCTGTTGTGCGAAGCTCCTGAAGTCAATGACCGCGAGGTCGGGATTCACCTTGGCGATGGCGTCGCGCACCTTCATTTCAAGACCCGGAACTTTGCCGAGCGTGCTCAGCTCGACAGCGTTCAAGATGTGCGATGCGTCTTCGAAGTGGCTGAAACGCGCATCATCAACAGAAGGAACGCTCTGCGCAGCGGGCAGAAAGAACATCGGCGCAAAGTTCTTGGTTGGCTCGCCATATTTCGTGTCTTCGGTTACGCCAACGATTTCAAAATTCCCGACCTTCTTCCAGACCATGTAGAATCCAAAATGCTTTCCAATCGGATTCTCGCCCTTGAAAAACGTTTTTGCGAATTTCTCGTTCACTACAGCAACCGGCTCCGATGTAGGCGTATCCTGTTCGCTGAAGGACCGCCCTTGAAGGATTTTGGTGCCAAGAGTTTCGAAATATCCGGCGCTGACACGGAGCCACGAGACTTCGTTGTTATGAACAGGAGGGGGCGGTGTTTGGCCGTCAATGTAAACGAACTCACTCCAGTTATCGCCCTCCATTGGTGTGTAAAGGGAGAAGCTGACTCGGCTAACGCCTGGAATTGCTGACAACAAATCCTGAAGCTCGCGATACACAGCCAGCATCTGCGCAGGCTTATACCTGGCCATTTGCGGATCGATATGCAGGATGTAGCGGTTGGGTGTGTCGAATCCAAAATTTTGGCCACGCATGTTGCGAAGGCTTTGCGTCAGCAGCAATGCCGAGGCAAGCAGCACGACTGAAAGCCCAGCCTGTGCGACGATGAGCGATTTCTGCGCCCAGCCACTGCGTCCCGATGAGCGGCCCACGCCCTTAAGCGCATCAATGGGAGCCGTCTTGGCCGTGATCCAAGCTGGAGCGACGCCAAAGAGAATTCCCGTGAGGATAGATACACCAAAAGCGAATGCGAGCACGGGAAGCGAGGGCGAAGCGTGAATCGCCAGAGATGTGTTTTGAAAGGCGAGGCGTAAAATGAGACGCGTTCCGGCAAACGCAACGGCGATGCCTGCCAAGCCTCCGACCAGCGCCAACATCACACTCTCGATAAGCGCCTGACGAATCTGGCGGGAGAGAGGCGCGCCGAGTGCGGCTTGGATTGCGGTTTGAGCTTTGCGCCCAGTCGCACGGACAAGCATGAGGTTCGCCACATTGGCGCAGGCGATGGCCAGGACAAGCGCGGAAATCCACATTAGCAGTTGCAAGCTGGAGCTATATTGGTCGCGGAGCATTCGAATCCCGGCGCCACCAGGCGAGAGACGGAGAGTTTGTTTAGGAACCGAAGCGCGATCGGCAGTTTGAAGTTGGGCGATGGGGCTTAGCAGCCATTGCTGCAGCTCCACTTGCATGCGTGTGCCGATTTGCTTAGGGTCCCCGCCAGGGCAGAGACGGCCGATTAGGTCCAACCAATTTTGCTGCGCGGTGTTGACGAGAGGGTAAATCGGATTGATGAGTGGCTGGTCTTCGATCGGGATCCAAAATGCCGCCAGATTGGTGAGGCGATCTCCAAAGAAGGAGCGCGGCGCGATGCCAATAACGGTGAACGGCTGGTTGTTGATCGTGAAAGCTCCGCCGATCACGGAGGGGTCAGCACCAAATGTTTCCTGCCAAGCGCGGTAACTGATTACAGCAACCGGGGGTTCGTCTTTGCGATCATCCTCCGGCGCGAGGGCGCGTCCCGCATAGGGACGGATTCCAAATGTAGCGAAATAATTTCCGGACACGAACTCAATCCTCATTGATTGAGCGGGTTGACTGCTGTTGGCCCGGCGGACGCCAACCATCTCGGTTCCGGCCTGAAAAGCGGCCAGTTCGACGAAACCGGGCGTATGGTCGCGGAAATACTTGTATTGTTCGTACGAGAATATCGACCAATTGCCCTGAATTTCGCCATTGTTACAGCATTGCTCGACATCGCCAACCCGATACAACTCGCCCGGCTTGGCGACCGGAAGCGAATTCAACAAGACCGCATGGATAAGTGTGAAAATCGCTGTTGTCGCTCCGATCCCGAGCGCTAGGGTCAGCACAGCCACGGCTGTAAATCCTGGACTCTTTCGCGGCATCCGAAACCCGAAGCGCACATCCTGAATCACTGCTTCCAGTGCAGGGAACCCGCGGCGATCTCGAAAGTGCTCCTTGACCTGCTCCAACCCGCCGAGCGCGATGGACGCTTGACGGCGAGCCTCCTCAGCGGTGAGGCCGGCACGAACGCCGTCTGCGATGTGCATTTGAAGATGGCTCTCCAGCTCTTCGGCCAACTCGCGGTCCTGCTGCTCCTTGCGGAATAGCGCAGCGAAGCGTAGACACCATGCGCGTAGTTTCCTCATGAGGACTTCTCTCCCGGAGACAAGAAGCGCGCGAGAATCGTGGTTGCCTGTTCCCATTCCCGCGCTTCTTTCTCGAGTTGCTTTCGTCCCGCTCGCGTCAGTTTGTAGTATTTGGCTTTGCGATTATTGTCCGAGACGCCCCATTCGGAGGCGATGTAGCCCTCTTGCTCCAGCTTAAGAAGCGATGGATACAACGTTCCGTAGTTGACACACAACAAGTCGCCGCTGGTCTGCTCGATTCGGCGAGCAATCCCATATCCGTGGAGTGGCCCCATTGTTTGCAGGGTCTTCAGCACCATTACGGAAAGCGTTCCTTGCCAGACATCTGGTTTCTCGCCCATGTCTCTCCTATTGGATAACAATAGAGATGATGCTACAAGTCCTATGGGTATGCAATACAAGAATTACCGCGGAGGCGTTTGACCTCAACCAACAACCGGGCGCAAAGCAACCGCGAGTGAGGCAGCATTCCACCGCATGATGACGTTTTCACAACATCGCGCCGCACTTTGTCGGAGTTAGAGAGCGCGGCGTCGTATGATTCCGACGGACGCAACCTCCGCGTCCGGTCCGGTACGCTCCCGCAGAGCGTCGCCGGGCGTGCAGCGCCAGCGCAACGCCTCACGTCACGAGGCCTAACCCGTGCGCGGCCGAAATGTCGGCCGGCACGGCAGGATGGAGGATCCCATGAAACGAACTATTTTGTCGTTTGTTGGCGTAGTGTTGCTGTTTGCCGCTGCCGCGATCCCAGCGCGCGCGCAGTCCCACGAACTTCTGCAGGGCACCGAGGTGCACCTGCGCTTGCTCACCGGTTTAAGCACTGCCATCGCGAAGAACGGTGATCCATTTGTCGCCGAAGTCGCCCAGCCCATTTACCTCGGCAGCCAGATGATTTTGCCAGCAGGAGCACGCGTTAAAGGCACGGTCGGCGAAATCATTCGTCCACGGCGCTTCTCGATGTTTCGCGGCCAGGCCGTAATGGTTCTCACGTTCCGCGACCTGGAGGTGGACAGCCGCGTATTCCCGGCCAAAATGAGCATCCTGCGCTTGCAGAGCCCGGCATCGGGAGACAAGGCGGGGAAGACCCGGAAGGACGTCAGGGTTGATGAGGGCCAAGTGATCGAAGCCAAGCACGACATCCAGGGCGATGTCCTTGCCGGGACCATTGGAACCGGCGGAGGCACTCTGATCGGCGCGGTCTTCAGTCACGTGGCTCGCGGTTTCGGCATCGGGCTGATTGGGAGCACCGCGTACATTCTGTCGCGCAAAGGGAAAGAAGTGGAGCTCCCGGTGCAGACCATCATTGATGTCCGCATGGACAACACCGTGACCTTGCCGAGGATCATCGCCGAAAATGGCGCTCTCGCACAAGCCAGGACAGACTTGCGGTAGCCCTCGTTTGGTTAGCCGGGTCAAGGGAGGAGGCATCGCGCTGATCCCGGTCACGGGACTAGCGCGATGCTTGAGGTTTCTTGGCGGGCTATTTCGGTGTGTGTTCAGAGGCGGAGTTAGCTGGCGGAAATTTGACGTCGGCGAGCTTTTCGCCCACTAGGTTTCGGGCGCCCGCAGTCCAACTGGTTCCCTGGGGGGCGGTCCACATAATCTCGAATAGCTGTGGCTGAACTCCCGCAAGACTCTTTTGGCCAGGAACGAGCGGCCGGATCGAAACCTTGTCGCCGCGCTGAAGTTCTGTTTGCGTTCTGAAGCGGCACCCAACACTCGTAACATCTTCAATTCTCGTCCGCTCAGTGAAGACATTCCCGGCTGCGTCATAGCGTGTGATCTCGACCGAGAGATTTATGGAAATTCGCTCTTCCCTGCGCCGATTATTGGACGCATCCGACGGCTCCATTTCAATTTTGAAAACATTGGCCACGTAGCTCTCGCGTCTTCTACGTGCACACAGTGTGCCAAATGCACTTGGGCAGACGTAAGAAAAAGAGTCCCTTATAGTGCGCGGTTCAGGGAGGAGTTCCAGAGTGGGAAGATCTGTTCGAATATGAAACAGAGAATGGTTGCTGCGAAATTTCGAGCTCAATCTTTGCGCAGCCCGGATTTGCCGATTGCGGGAGATGGTGTCCGCCGCCTAGAGTCAGGATTGCTGCAATGTAGGTGGTCGTGGCGAGGCTATTTCTCCTGCCGCGCGGGAGAGCGGTCGGCCGAGGCAGATCCACGATTCTCATTTCTTTCCTGCCGAGAAACTCGTGCGCCAACCACCCAGCCAGATGCACAGCGGACTGCCCACATGATCTCAAACCATTTGGATTGCTCCTGCGGCAAACTCTGCCCATCAGAGCCGAGCGGCTTGATGGCGACTGTGTCGCCACGCCGAAGATGCACCTGCGTCCGGAAACGGCACCCCGCATCGCTAAAATCTCTAACGCCTGTCCGCTCCAGGAATGGGCTGCCGGCGATGTCAACCCCGGCAATCTCAACCCGGGCATTTATGAGATTGCGCTTACCCGTTCGGCGTTCCACGGACTTTCCAATCAACGGGGCCTCTTCGTTTTCGGACAATCATCCTCCATGACTTGTGAAATCATTTGTATTGCAAGCGGCATGCCAAAAGAGCGTCCTGCCAGCCATGGAAAACTATCGGGACATTCCTGATTCGTCACATAAGTCACACGCAAAGAGGGAACCAGCCGATTGCAAACGCGGGGGCATTGGACCTGCACGCGCAGAGCAGATCCCAAGGCAGGTTGGCCTTTTCAGAATGAGGAAGGAAGGAAGGAAGGAAGGAAGCGTCGCGCTGGTCCCATCCGAGTGTTCGGCGCGACGCAAGCGAGTTCTTGTGAGGTTATTTGGAGCGGCGTATGGGAGAAGAATTGAGTGGTGGAAATTTGACGTTGGCAAGCTTTTCGCCATGAAGTTTTCTGGCGCCGACAGTGCAACCCGCCCGGTGGTGAGCGGCCCAAACAATCTCGAACAGCTGCAACTGCTCGTGCGTCATGCTCTTCTTCCCAGGTTCAAGAGGTTTGACCGCAACAATTTCGCCACATTGCATTTGCGTCCGCGTGTTGAAGCGGCACCCGATCTCGGTAACATTTTCGACCAAAGTGCGTTCGGTGAAGAGATGGCCTACTCGATCAATACCCGTGATTTCAACAGGAATGCTTACCGGGAGACGATCTTCTCTTCGTTTGCGGCCATAGACTGCGACCGGCTGTGCGTCTTGGTTCTCTTGCAATAGGTTTGTTTGGCTCACGGCTTCTGAATGGGCACGCGGCGTGCCAAAGACATGTGATGTGCGTCCCTGAAAGCAAGTGACTTACTACAGAGCCGTTTTCTTGGCTGTGCCAATAAAAACGAATCTGTTCGCTTCTGAAACGGAGTGCCCGGCCAACGGCAACCCGACGGATCGCGCGGCCAACCGACTACGTAGTGGAAGCACCATCAGGCTTCTTTTCAGACCGTTTCAGGAATCGGTAGAGACTGGTGCGTCCAATGCCCAGCAATTGTGCGGCGCGGACGCGGTTGCCTTCACACGCGTCGAGAACACGCCGGATGTGTTGCCGGCGGATTTCTTCGAGGGGGAGCGGCCGCCAGGAGTCCTGCGCATGACCGTCGCGACCCGCCGGTTTTTGAAGGTTTTCGGGGAAGTCATCCACGTCGATGAAGTCATTTGCCGAAGTGAGGCACGAGCAGGAAATCACGTTTTCCAGCTCTCGAACGTTGCCGGGCCAAGCGTGCTGCAGCAGGACGGCTTGCGCTCGGCGCGTCAGCCCCTGAATCTGCTTGCTGTAGGCCTCGTTGTATTTCTTAAGAAAATGCTGAATGAGCAGGGGAATGTCATCCAGACGCTCACTCAAGCTGGGAACGCGAATCTGAATCGTACTGAGGCGGTAGAAGAGATCCTCACGGAAGCGGCCAGCAAGCACTTCCGCGCGCAGATCGCGGTTGGTCGCGGCAATCAAGCGGACATCCACCTTGCGGACCTCGGGCGAGCCTACGCGCTGAATTTCCCGATTCTGAATTACGCGCAGCAGCTTTGCTTGCATAGCCAGAGAGGTTTCTCCTACTTCGTCGAGGAAAACGGTTCCGCCATTGGCGTATTCGAACAGGCCGGGGCGCGTATCGGTCGCGCCCGTGAAGGCTCCGCGCATGTGGCCGAAAAGCTGGCTCTCCAGAAGCGTGTCCACCATGGCGGAACAATTGCAAACGGCGAACCGCTGCGACGCCACGGGGCTCATCTGGTGAATGGACTTGGCGACGAGTTCCTTGCCTGACCCGGTCGCGCCTATCAAAAGAATGTTTGTGTAATGCCGCGCCACCTTGCGGACCATCTCGAAAACATCGATCATCGCGGTGCTTCTACCAACAATCCCGTGGAATTCCAGATCGTTGAGGAGCTGTTGCTCCAGAGTGCGAATACGTTTGCGGCGATGGAACGAGTCGGCCAGCACGTCCAGGGATTTCTTGAGCCGCGAGCGGTCTACGGGCTTGGGTACGTAGTCATAGGCGCCGCGTTTTATGGCCGCGATGGCGTTGTCCACGGAGTAGAACCCGCTCATCAGGATTATGTACACGCCCGGGTCATGTTGCAGCGCCTGTTCCAGGAACTGAAGGCCATCCATACCAGGCATCTTGATGTCCGACATCACCACGCGCACTCGCCCTTGGTCAATCATTTCGAGCGCATAATGAGGATCGCGCGTGCCAATGGAGGTGAAACCGAGGCAGCGAAGCGACTCCTGCAACATCTCGACCATGCCTTGCTCGTCGTCCAGCACACATACAGTAAGTGCATCTTCCGAACTTCCAAGGACCAAATGTCCCTCCTTGGCGGGCGCTGTCATGGTGTTCATGCAAGGATCATGGGCAAGGCCAATGCCACAACAGAAGCGTGGATAGGCCCAAAGCACCACGGCAGATGGGGATCGTGTAAATTGAAGTTGAAATTATGTAACTCTATTGCAGGGAATTAGTTAACGGGAATTCACTGAGGTATTTGACAGGCCCTGCACGCAGTCCACTTCGGGCGGCGTCGATCAATCCAGAATTCACGTTTTAGATGGCGTTCCATATTGGGGCGATCCCCCCTGCAATCGTGCCAAAGATGAATTGTCTGGGCACAGTTGCCATGCTCAATTCACGGCAGAGTTTTGCATTTCGCTAAGATACGCGAAGAACTCGAATTCCTCGGCAGGGTATCGGATGGTACCACCCGACTCCGAATCGATCTCGCAATGGGTTCCCTTGGTATAGCACAGTTCCAGGACGCGATCGGGCGTAAACGATGTAGCGCGCCGAATTTCATCCCAAGTTGCTAGGCGGTCTTGAGTTGCAACAATCGCTGCGTCAGGCTTCATGAAGAACCTCCTCGACCTCTGGTTCGATCGAACATTGCTTCGTCTCATATGCGTTAGATGAATATTCCGCCGATAGAGATGCAATCCGGTCCCAGGTGTGTGCTTTGGATCGCGGGTGCAGCCGCCGGAGGCGCATTTCGCACAAGCCATTGGAATTCATGGGCTGAACACCTTCCACTTGATACGCGACCGGAACCGAACTATGGGAAGTTTCAGGTGCCAACAAGCGCACGAAAATTACGGCGTCCTCGGCAAGGGCATGGTGAAGCATCAGCTTCCTCTCCCCGCGCCCGGTCCAGTGCAAGTTGGTTTGCTCCACAAAGAAGGCATCGTTCAGCCCCCAGCCCGAAACCTCGATTCGGTAATTTCCTGATAATATTGCTGTGTCGCCCATGACCTTCGCACTCCCAGCTTATCTAATGCAGCCCATGGGCCAGACCGACCGTATTTCATGTCATTCATATAAAAGAACTTAATCGCCTGCTGGATGAAGCCCGGCGATGCCAAGTGTGCATATTTCGGGATTAGTGTGCAGTTTTGAAACTATTTCGCGTGATGGCGGGGATGCTACCTTCGAGCTCGCGGAACTTGCCGCTCCTCCATCTATCCGTAGTGAATTCCAGGATAAAGAACGCTTAGTGCCACTGTAAAAATAACGTCGAAGACCCTATCGAAGGCGTACCAAGCAACGATCAGTCCCAACATCGCGTAGCCAGATTGGTGGACCCAATCCAGATAGCTGTGTGCCATGTCTTCTCCCATAAACAACATGATCACGGCATGACCGTCGAGCGGTGGAACGGGAAGCAGGTTAAATGTGCCGAGGAGCAGGTTCAGAACGAACAGAATGCTCAAAGCGGTAGCACCAAAGGTCGGGTCACTGGAATGCGCCGATGCTGTCACGCTCGTGTAGTTGATAAAATGCGGCGGCTCAAGATACCCCGTCGCCATACCCACGCGAATGGCGATCCCGGCCACCAACATCAGCGTAAAATTAGCCGCGGGGCCTGCCAGTGCCATCCAGGCCGAGCGCCGCGGGTAGCGCCGCTGCCAGCTGGGATCGAACGGCGCACTCGCCCACCCGATCATCCAGCCACCCAACAGATACGAAACGATCGGCACCACGACCATTCCGAGTGTCGAGCGGCGGATGTGTGGGATGGGGTTCAGGGTCACCTGGCCGCCCTCGAAAGCTGTGAGGTCGCCGCCTATTTTCGCGGCGAGCGCATGCGACGCTTCGTGGCAAGTCGTCGAGAAAAGAAAAACGATGTACCAGATGACGCCAAGCGCGAGGTCGGGAGTCTTCATCGTCGCTACAGGAAGAAAACGGGCGCAGGCTTCATGCTTGGTCGCCATAGCGCTGCCTTCGGCGCGTTGGCGACTGGGAGCCTGCCAAATAAAAGATTGGCTCCGGGGCCTGGACTCGAACCAGGATAACCAGCTCCAAAGGCTGGCGTGCTACCAATTGCACTACCCCGGACCAGAAGCAAAAAGTGTAGCAGAGAAGGCAAATTCGGCACAGCGATTCCACTTACGCTTGGATGCGAGCGACGCCAATGCCGCAAGGACGTGTTGCTGAAATGGAGGGAGAAAGGGACGTGCCGCTTGACATGGGGCCGTACTGGCGGCATACTCTCAACGTACATTTTATCTGTTTTAACGTACGTTTGGGGAAGATCCATGGTTGAAACCGGCGCCTTAACGGTAAGAAAAGTGTCTGCGACTAGTCTTCGTGGGCGTCTGAAGACCTATATGAACGCCGCGAAGGGCGGCAAAGTCGTCCTCATCGAGAACCGCAGGCAAGATTCGAAATACCTGGTCGACAAGGACTGGCTGGACACATTGGTGCGCGAACGCGAGTCCATTCTCGCTACGCTCGAAGTCCTCGCTGACCGCGAACTCACCAACCGTTTGCTGAAACTCGCCGAGACGATCGATGAGGACGTTCGAGCCGGCCGCCTGCACACAATGGAAGAGGTTTTTGGCAAACCTTGAGCGAAGCCGAGGGGATGTACGCGGTCGCGTTCACCGATGATGCCTTCGAGGACGTAAAGGCTCTCGATGGAAGCGTAAAAAGCAAGCTCAAGAAAGTTTTAACGAAAAAGCTCGCAAGGGACCCTCAAAGTTACGGGCTTCCTCTGCGGTCTCCGCTACATCTCTACTGGAAGCATGAATTTTCCACACACCGCGTGATCTACCGAATCTACGAAGAGAAGCGGTTTAACGTTGTCTGTGCGGTCGGGTCTCGCAAACAGGGAGACGCAGCAGACGTTTACGAGCGATTTCAAGCCCTCGCCCGGACCGGCAAAGTGGCCCAGCAAGTCGCGGAAGTCCTCGGCAGCCTCGCCCCGCGCAAGAAAAAAATCGAACCTCCAGAACGCTAGTTCGCGGCTATTCCTCCGTGACGGTGGAAACCTCGCGCTCACCGTTCACGGAGAACGTTCTCGGTGAACTGTGGCGGGCAGGGGGCGCCCGGGTGTGTTGCCGCGCTATTTTTATATCCGAATTAATTACGCGACGGAGGATGATAGTTTCACTTTTCCCTTAGCGCTAGTAGAGATGATCGCCCTCAATTCACGAATCTGTGATTCGCTAATTCCGGATTTGGGTAGAAACAGAAGTTTATTGTCAGCCCTTCCGAATACAAAGAGTCGGGCGGACTCGTAAACATTTGTGAATTCTCCCCAGTCCTTGTCAACTTTGAAAGTTTGTCCCTCCAATCGAATTGACTGTCCGTCGACGGTGGCCGAAAGAGCGTCATTCCAAAGTGGCGTTTTCTTAAAATATTGGTTCCAATTCCGCCGGTAAAAAAACAAATCAAACGCAATTGTGCCTACGTCGAGAAGGATTAACCATCCGACGGTTTGCCAACTAGCTGGGTATTGAAAAAGGATGACAATTGATACGGCGACAGCCACGATTGGACGCCTGAACTGACGAGCAAGCCGCCACGGACGCTGCATCAGGTAAGCCCAATGGGCCGATGCAATATCAGAATCCGTCCAGCGAAACCGTATCGTCATAGGGCCAAAGGGCTGTCCTCGAGGATAATGGCGTTCAACCGCTGACACAGGCGAAGCCGCGAGAAGTGCCTGCAGGTCAGTTGTGACATGCGGCCCCGCCGGCCCGATCAGGGCGACCCGCACTTAGCAATTCTAAAGCCCAGTTGTCACCACTACTCGAAACCGAGCCTTGCCGCTCAACATCCGTTCATATGCTTCGGCAGCGCGCTCGAGCGGGAAAACTTCAGTCATGGGCCGCACGCCCGTCTGGGCGCTGAAAGCGAGGGTATCCTGCGAATCGATCGGGCTGCCCGAAGGCCAGCCGGAGATCGAGCGGCGTCCTCCGATCAGCAAGCGTGCTGGCACTTCGAGCGGCTGATCCGGGTTGCCGACAAGAATGAGTTTCCCGTTGATGGCCAGACCACCCAGCACCGCATTCACGGCCTTTCCGCTCGTCACCGTCGACAGAATAACTTTGGCTCCGCCCAATTTCTCCAATTCGGAAGCGACGTTTTGCGATTCGTTATCAATGTAGTACTTTGCGCCGAGTTTTTTCGCGAGCGGCTCCTTGTCTTTGCCCCGGGCGATGCCAACAGTATCGAAGCCCATTTTCGTGGAAAACTGAATGCCCATGTGGCCGAGTCCTCCGACTCCGAGGATGGCGACGAGATCTCCCGGTCGTGCGCCGCTGTTTCGCAGGGCATTAAATGTCGTGACGCCGGCGCAAAGCAGCGGCCCTGCCTCTACCGCGGAAAGCTCGTTTGGGATCAGCGCGAGCGCTCCAGCAGCAGCAACCATGTAGTCCGCGTAACCTCCGTCGCGGGTCAGGCCCGTGATCTGCCTGTCCCTGCTGCACGTCACGAAATCACCTCGGCGGCAGGAGTTGCAATAGCCGCAATGCCCTCCGTGCCAGCCGACTCCGACTCGTTGCTCCACTTCCCATCCGGCAACGCCCGCGCCCACGGCGTCGATGATACCGGCGATCTCATGTCCCGGAATCCGCGGATACTGGATACCCGGCCGTGAACCCTCCTTTGCATATTCATCGCTGTGGCAGATCCCGCAAGCTTGCACTTTGATTCGCACCGATCCGGGAACTGGCTCCGGAATATCGAGTTCCACGAGTTGAAATGGCCCCTTCGCGTTTGGTATTCGTATGGCCCGCATCTTGCGCATAATTCCTCCAGAATAAGTTCACCATGCCACTTAAAACCGAAGGCGTAACATAACACGCGTCTCGTGCTTTTCACGAACGCGGTGCGTCAGGCCCCGGGCATTTCCCCCGCAGCGAAGACCAGCTTCGCCAATCAAGAAACGAGGGGCATCGCGGAGAGCCTGGCGATTGTTTCTCCCTCGACGCAGGCAGTCTATGTCCTTACTGTTTTGAACGGACGCTTAAATTCCAAAACAATCTACGTCCGCAGGGAATGGCATCCGCACCCTTGTGTCAGGCGCATGTTCCCTTGTCCCCAGTGGTTCATCTTCTTCCCATCGCAGGTTTCTGTTAGTCTGAATGGGCTTTCTACGGCACGGAGAGGTGTCCGAGCGGTTTAAGGAGCACGCTTGGAAAGCGTGTGTTGGGGAAACTCAACCGTGGGTTCGAATCCCACCCTCTCCGCCATACCTAAAGCAATCTCAGCCAGTAATACTATTCATATACGTACTCCAAATAGTTATATTTTTGTGGCACTCGATTGCAACCTCACGCATCGCTTCCGTTACGATCCGGGCGTGCCGCGAGAAGAGGTCAGGTCGGTGAAATGCGATCGTTCCGCATATCCACGGAACATGAGTGCAGTATTTCTATTCCACTCTGACCGTAAATTGGGAAACGACAATTTTGCCCGCGACGCTGAATTCGCCGAATATGTGGTAGATGCCGGCAGACGGGAAAGTGAAATTCGTCGCCTCGATATCCGGCCCGAATTTATTGGGAAGGAAGAGGTGTGAAGCATGGATGCTCTCGCCCAGGAGTTTGCCAATGGGTGAAACCGGAAGGAGCCCGTGGACGTGGAGAAACGCCATAAGATCATCACGGATGATGCTGATATGCATGGGAACCGCAAGATAAGGATTCATCTCGGTGAGTGGCTTCCCGTCTTTTTCGACGTGATAATCCAGAGTCGCAGGGGCGCCCGCCTTGAGTGTGGCCGGGGATATTTTGAGAGTCACTTCATTCCCATCGAAGTTTTCTTGGAGCGATAAATTTTCGTTTTTAATGGCGCTCATCGCTGTCGCGGGTTCGACGTTCAGGTAGAACTGATCTGAGAATATATACGCCCTTTCGGCGTAGTCCACGGAAACCAGATACTGGCCGGGTTTGGGGAAAGCGAATAACACAGGAAACACGCCGGTTTTGATCATTTCAGGAGTTACCGGCCCGAGATCTTCCACGTGGATATGCGAGAAGACGGAGAAGTCCTTGCTCGCAATAACCACATGAAGAATGCGATTGTGATCGAGTACAAGATCCTCGAGAGGTTTCCCTTGATAATCGCGCAAGGTGAAGGTAAGCATCGTTGGAACATTGGGCGCGAGCGGTGCGGGGCTTGTTGCGAGTTGAGCTCTTGCCCGCGCAGGCCTCACAAAGTAGGCGAATTCACGTGAGTCAACGAAATGAAATTGGCCGAGCCCGAGCCCGACCGTGCAACCGGGCAGCGCGAGGTCGGACGTTGCCTCTCCGGCGCGTTCGGGAACACTCTCATGCCATACGTTCATGATATTCGTTTGCTCGCAGGCTCGCTGAAATGGACTTTCGAGAACCCCTGAAGACACTGCGGGAAATCCTCCACTTAGGCATATAACGATAGCTATAAGTATCAGGGGAGGAATCCAGGCGCCTCCTCTGGCGAAGGACAACGACGCACCTGCCGGGGGCACATCAGCCGCGTTGAGCACGAATTGGTTCAATTTCGTACTCTTGCGAAAAAGAATGACTGACGTGGCAAGGATTATCAACGCGACGATCAGATGAATCACTTCGAACGATCCGAACGTCCTGTCCGCCGAGTGCGCGTCGCTCTCCCTTATTTCCTGCGGATAATTTACATTGAATGACGCCGTGGCGTCGTAGGCTCCCGCTCTTTGCGCGGCAACGTCTACGGCCCACATTCCGCCGGGGGCAATCAGATTTTTTCCGAATACAAATCCTCCGGCAAATCTCTCCTCGACCGGCGCGACCATCGGACCGACACCGGCGGCCTGGTTCGTAAGGGTGACGACTATATTTCTCACGTCGGCGCCGGTTTTCGTTAGCGGGTCCTCGGCGATCACCAGGAATTTGCCTGTTTCGGAAGCCTTTTCAGTAAGCGAGAGCACGATTCCCTGGCTCACGGCGGACCGTACGAAACCGTAATGAGGAGCAAGCGGAGGCGTGGTGATGATCAGCAGCGAAGTAACCGCGAGGATGGCGATGCCGATTGCCATCTCCGCGGGTAACGTAAAACTGAGCCATGAGAAGATGCGAAGATACTGTGTTTCATCGCTTTTCCTGATAGCGTCCACGATCCTTGGCTCGCAATACAATTGAGCAAAAAAACGTAGACCAAGCAGACATGCGGCAAACACCGAAAGGACAACGAATCGTTTCCCCCAGTCCGTCGTCAACACAAACGAGAAACTCTTGAGATGGAGCCAAACGACATAGACCCCCGTGACTCCCGCAACGCCGAACGCGATACTTGCGACTCTTGAGAACGTGGTAAGCGCGAACGCAGCCACCTTCGCGTTTCGAGAGTTTCCGATGAGCGGTGCGAGGAGCACAAATAGCGCAATGATTCCGCCGATCCAGGCGTCCTTAAAGAAGAGGTGGACGAAGTTCATCAGCACGCCGAATGCCGGCGCGAAGGTAGACGCGGCGGCGTGGCTGACGCGCGCCCGGGAGAGATCGATCAGCGCCAGAACCGAGAATAAGGCATATTCGATGATCGAGATCCGTTCAGCTGAAAAGAGTCGTTTCTGCACTGCCTGAAAGGCAATCAATAGGAAGCCCGCGCCAAGCATGCGATATACCGTGTAAAGGGCCGAGGTGGTCGTGATAAAAGAACCCCAGGCCGCAGCGAAGGTTGTTTCTTGAAGTGCAGCGAGATCGTTTGTTTTATAGATGAGGTAAGCAAAGCCGCCGGCAAGGGCCAGTACGCAACCGAGAATGAGCAGAACCTGGAATCTGCGGGCGAATTCACGCTCCAGGGATATCACTTCAGGGAAATCCCTGCGCATCGGCCGCCAGAGGAATGCGAACACCAGCAGGGCGCCCAGAATCTTGGCGTCGCCGATGAGTTCCACCGCGAGGGTTAAGGCTTCGGGAACGCTTGAGCTGTGAACGGTCTGAAATCCGCCAGCTTCCGTGGTTGCGCTGGGCTTCTCATTTCCCACGGAAAAAATATAGGCGCCTTTCGTGAAGTGGCCGTCATCCGTCGAAATGACTTCCCACGAAACCGTGTAACTGCCTGCGCCGCCGTCTTTTATATCCACGCGGTAGACTCTAGGATCCGCTGGGTCAGGGGCGGAATTGGAAAGATCGGCGCGCGAACCGTCCGGTGCGAGTACGACAATGCTGGAGGCGCGAGGCTCAACGCGTTCGCTGAAATGGATTTGCACTTCCGGCGGCGCTTTCGAAAGAACCGACGATGCCGCCGGAACATATAGAATCGGCGTCGCGTGCGCGAACGCAAGTTCGGGTAATATCGAAATTACGATGGAGAAACAAAATAACCTGAAGACTTTATCCAATTTCATGTGCATAACATCATTCGAAATCCGTGGATGGTCAGTAAAGACAACTCACACTAAAATACAAACAATTCATCCCGCTACGCTATCTAGTTCGCCGCCTGCGTGCTTTCCAATAGCCCGCCATGAGACCCAAGAGGATGATCGCGAATATTGCGCCAAGGTACTGTACTCGGATGCTTCCCCTTGATGCCGAAATCGTGAGCGGGAACGATGCCGTCGCAAGCCTTTGCTGCCCGAGATTTCTATTGAAGAACGATACCGTAAGGGTGTAATTGCCGCTTTCCGGGAACGTATAAATAAGGAAGGTCATTGGAGGTTCGACAACGAGGTCGCAGTTGACCATCGATTTCCCGTCATGCCCAATATCGATACCCACACTCGTCGCGAGATTGATAGGTTCTCGCGTATCGCTTTGCAATAGCTCGAAGTCGAATTCGATGGGTTGACCCGCCCTGGGCGTCGAAGGTTGATCCGTGCCCACATCAACGATCAAGTTGCCAACGACTTTTTCGAGCCTCTGGCCACCAAGGCCGTTTGCAAATACGGCTTCCGCAATCGCAAGTGCCGCGAGGATAAAAATAACGCGCTTCAAGTGTGACCAACCTACTTTCGTTTCAAAGCCATTACTGCGACCGCAAGTCCTAAAAGTCCGCTTACGATTCCGGCGATGCTCAAAGCTTGCGCTGTGGCTGCTTGTTTCCCCGCGGACCGCGCGCCATCCGCGAGATTCTGCAGACTCTGATTCAGTTCGTACGAAGAAAGCGACGGTTCGGGAAAGCCCATGGTCTTTTTCGAAGTTGGGCAACCAAACGCGCCAATCTTACGAAAACGGGTAATCGAATCGGAAATCTTCACCTGAGAATTATCTTCGGCAGACTCCGAAACTTCACCAGTGACGCAAGTAAATGTGAGGTCGACGGAATGGTTATCGATTGCGCCGAAGATGCGATAGTTGTAGGTCGTCTGTACCGTGGGAATGAAGTTTGCGGCATAGGCACCCGGAGCCTTGTCCGACGGGCCAAACGAGAGCGTTTCCCTTTTATCTCCCGCGGCGAGTTCCACTTTCAAGGTTCGTTCGAGTCCGGTAACAGGCGTGCCTTTGCCCGTTCCGTTGCTCGCAGCATTGCCACCGGGTCCTGAGACTTGCAGAACCCGGAGGTCGACTCCTGAAATGTTGTCGACGATAAATGGTTCGTTAAGGGAGCCCACGGTAAGGAGATAATACTTGTCGCCGATCTTAAATGTGTCATGTTCGTGCGCCAAGGCCAGAGGCGCGATGCTAAAGAATGCGATGGCAAGCGCAACCACGCTTAAATGTGAAATTTGAGCTTTCATATTGATTTGGAGTTTGTGGGAGTGCAAACCGAAGTGAAGATCATTTTGGGGCGGCAATAAGTATAAGCCTGGATGAGATTTTTGATCGTTTAATCGGGATTTCCGGTGTGGCTCGCCTTCCAAGGCATCGTTCGCCTCCCTCGTAGTCGACACAAGCAATTTGTCTCCGCAACCAGCCTTGACAGAGCTTCTACGTCGCCTTTTTAGCCATCTTATAAACGCTGCTTGCTGCCGTGCAATCGATTTCTCTGACATTGTGCCACCCTCCTCCGTCGCCGCAGAATTTGCAATATCAATCGGGCATCTACCCTTCGGTTGCCTTTGACTAGATCGAGACTTGGCTGCGCGGCTGAATAGGCGCGTTCGTTATCGGGCGAGTGCCAGAGGTCGCACCTGCTCGACGAGCACCTTCTAGATCACGTCCAGTTCAGCGACCGACGGTTCATGACCAGTGCCAGGCACCAAATAGATTTGTTTGCGCGGCGCCTTAAAACTGTCGAAATCTGAAGACCTCGCAGCGTGCGAAAACTATAGCCTTAGAGGGGACTGGACGCCAATTCCTGATAAACGGGATCCTCGCCAACTGGCTCTCACATTCGGAGAATCCGACCTCTCATGAATTGGCAATAGAAGTGGAGTCAGCATCATTGCCCTTTTCCGGCGGGCCGCAGCGGATAGGCTCAGACAACCTGGCTTGAAGGCTGCGCATCCGTTCCCGCATCAGGAGGAAGCATGGGACTCCCCTTCCTGGCAGTATTGCTTTTGTCAGCTCTGCCGCAGCTTTCAATTTTGCCATCCGCTTTGAGCACGACTCCTCAAGACGATGTGTCCGTAGCTGCGCAAGCCTCGCCCCCGCCGCCCAGCGGGGTGATTAAGGAAATTCGATTTGTTGGCCTTCGACGTCTTTCTGCCGAAGCTCTACACGCGCACACAAGCTCCCATGTGGGTGAAATCCTGGATCAAGCAAAGATCGGGCGGGACATACGCGCACTCGCAGTTCTGGGCTGGTTCGATTTCGTCACCGCGGAAGTCTCGCTGATACCGAGTTTGGCTGGCAAAGTCAATGGGTCTGAAGTGCGCCTGGTGTTTGTCATGGATGAAAGGCCATTCCTTGCTTCGGTGCAATTCCATGGCTCTCATTTCCTTTCCCGCGAACGCATCACGGAAACCTTGGAGGCCAACAAGATCAAGTTGAAGCTGTCGGCGCCACTGGATCGCTTCGAGCTTTGGCGAGCATCGCGAGCAATCAAAGGCGAGTTGGAAGACATGGGGTGTGCACAGGCTTACGTCCGGATGGCGCTGGAAGAAGTCGGGCCGGCGACCGTACGAGCGCGCTTTGAGATCGAGGACGGTCCGCGCATTTCCGTGGGGCAAGTCGCGTTTGTGGGCAACCGAGTTTTCTCCGAGGATTTGCTGCGGAGCCAGATGAAGCGTGTTGTTCCCAACGCCCGCTTCGCTACACTACGGGACAAGAACATCTACACGCAGGAGCGTCTACAAGATGATTTGAATGGCGTGGCCGAGTATTATCAGAATCATGGCTATCCCGAAGCCCGCGTTGGCGCGCCTTCAGTGGAAGTTCGCCAGAACATAGAGCGGCGCCTATTCGCTTGGCCACATCGTCGAACTGTTCCTCATGTTCAAATTTCCGTACCCATCAGCGAAGGAACGTTCTACAAGCTCGCGGCGATAGAGGTCCATGGCGGTCTGCCAATAACGGCGCGCGGCGACACTCTCATCGCTACATCCGGACTAAAATCGGGCGAGCCATACTCACAACAGAAACTCGAGCACTTGCGAGAAGCGCTAACTCAAGTGCAACTCGCCGAATCATTTTCACGCCGCCCCGCGTCCGAGGCCACTGAGAGTCTGAAATTCGACGCCGAAAAGCACACAGTGGACGCAACGTTTTCGCTCCGTCGCTCGAATCCGTATACTCTCCGCAGACTGACGTTTTCGGGCGAACGGCGATTCAGCGATAGGTACTACCGGCGCCACATCCCTGCGCGGGAAGGTGAGCCGTTCGATCCGAAAAAGCTCGAATTAGGTTTGCAGCGTCTAGCGCGCACCGGTTACATTCGCCCCTTAAAACCCGCGGATGTCCACTTGCAATTTGACGAGGCGCATCATTTCGTGGACGCATCCATCCGAGTCACCGAGATCGGCGAGCAGAAAATCACGCTTTTCGGGGGACGAAGCAATCTTGGCAGTACCATTGGCATCGCGTATAGCGTCTTCAATCTGCTGGGGGGCGAAGAGTTGATCTCTTCGCAAATCGAGGGTGGGCCAGACAGCCTGCACCTGGCTTTGATCCTTACCGAGGAAGCCCTACTGGGCAGTCGCGCGTCTCTTTCCTTCACAGTATTTCAAAATGTGCTTCGGCCACGCCTCCCTGGCGCTCCCGGCAATCAGCACTTCTTGACGTCCCACAGCCGGGGTCTGGGAGTTGGTGTGGGATACCCAATAGCGAGCGATGAAACTTTAACTGCGACTTACACAATCTCTCATCAGAGTACGTACTATTCGCTAGCATTGCCCCCAAGCCTTACTGGTGTGGTAAGCAACGGCATCGAGTCAAGCACGTCGAGCCACTCGCTTGGCCTCGGCTGGAACGGGAACAAGGGCGTCCAGCACTGGGACACGAGCACGTCAGTTTCGGGTGGATGGCTTGGTGGGGATGAAAATCTCGTGCGTTTCTCAGCAGAAAACGACCATGTTGAAGGCGACCCGCTGACGAACGGACGCAATTCTTGGGCCTTCCGAAGTTATGCTGCCGGCGTCTCTACTCTTAAAGGGAATCTTTTATTTCAGAACCGCTATTTCGCGGGCAACGAGGTTTTGCGGGGTTTTCGTAGTGGAGAAATCGCTCCTTACATTTCAGAGATTGTGACGGATGCCTCTGGGAAGAACAGGTTCCAGGCTATCCCGGCTGGCGTGGACTTGCTGGCGGCAGTAAATACGGAATACCGGGCCCCCGTGGCGCCGCGCACAGAGGCCGTGGGTTTTGTTGACACTGGAACCGGTTGGCTACTTCCCAACTGGCTGGGAGCGAGTCATCCCGTACTTCTCGCCGGCACGAACGGAATTCTGCGCGCCTCTGCGGGTATTGAATTGCGGTGGCAGGCTCCCATTGTGGAGCAGCCTTTGCGACTGGATTTTGCGGTTAATCCTCTTCGATTGGCAAGATCGTTCGTGCTACCAGATGGATCTCAATTTCATACACCCGATCGGCAGTGGGCCTGGGGCTGGGGTCTGGGCGCCCTCTTCTAGGAGTACGCTCAATCACGAAGGCGGGCGCACGGAAACGCTCCTTACTCGCCATTTGTGCTTCGCGAATCGGCCGATGACGCGCTCTGCGAAACTGAGATTGCAATTCCTCCCACATTCCGAAAAGAAAGGTGGTCACAATGGGTCGATGCAACACCTGCTCAAAATCTTCTTATATGCGTCTAGGAGGCTGAATTCGCTCACCGGCACCAATTCAAACAAAACAAAAGCCCTGTTTAGGTTTTGATTGAGCAATGCCGTTCAG